>Ga0075480_10002478_pt1 | contig 11881 bp, 15 predicted proteins | sample DEB08_DNA_7_FD_81590 | JGI IMG/M metagenome (GOLD analysis project Ga0075480, IMG submission 81590) | Aqueous microbial communities from the Delaware River and Bay under freshwater to marine salinity gradient to study organic matter... | ecosystem: Environmental > Aquatic > Marine > Coastal ... | reverse complement strand
TATGGGTATTGGAAGATTTTGGTTCGGTGGGATTATCGCTCAATGAAAAGTTTGCTAAATCCATTCCTGCACAAAAATGCTTTCCTGTAGATGACAACACGATTACTCGTGCACTGGCATCATCGGATATTTTTTCAACAAGATGAGGCAATTCTGACCAAAAAGCTTTGTTCATTGTATTGTATTCATCTGGTCGACACATGGTTACATATGCGACTTTATTTTTTATTTCTAAATCAAAACAAGTATATTTATTTGTCATTTCAACTCCTTTTTAGTTCTTAAGTTTTTCGATTAAATCTATTGAAAGTTCTTCAAGTTCCTCTATCAACTCGAACTCTTTATGATGAGGCATTACTACTTTTCTATTTTTTAGACTCAACCTCTTCAAGCCAGAATGAATTTCTTCTGCTTGTTTCAATAAATCTTCTTTATCAACCATAATATATTCCTAATTAAGGTTGATATTGTAATTTATAAAAGGCATTAATTAAAATAATGATGGAAAAAGTGAACCAATCTTATATCTCTGAAGAGTTAATAAAAATATTTAAAAGTTCGAAAAAGTTTTTTAATAACTTAGAATCACTAGATCTCAGGGTAAGTTATAAAAATGACGATTCCCCACTTACAATCTTAGATACAGAAGTAGATAATTTCATAAGAAAAGAACTAAAAAAAATTAGCAAAGATTTTTCATTTATTTCTGAAGAGATTAGCCAAGAACAAACAAATTCTAAATACACTTGGATCATAGATCCTATCGATGGTACGAAAGAATTGATAAATGGCAGCGATGACTTTACTCTAAATATTGCTCTAATTTATAACCAAACTCCAATATTGGGAGGTATATACCAACCCATGAAAGATACAATTTATCTAGGAGGTAGTGATTTACCTCCAAAAAAAATTATTGATGAAAAAACGTTATTCCTACCCCATAAAAATAATCAAATTTGTAATGTCTTAATTAGCAAATCTCACAGTAACAAGGAAGAAAAGGATTTTTGTGCGAAAGTAATGTCTAAATTTAAAGGATCCAAAGTTATTCAAATGGGAAGTTCATTAAAGTTTTGTAGGATATGTGAGGGAATAGCTGACCTTTACCCTAGATTTGGAGATATTTATTCCTGGGATATTGCAGCTGGACACGCTATTTTAAAAGCTTTTGGAGGAGATATATTGGATTTAGATCTCAAAGAAATATCATATGATGTTAAAGAAAAACAGCTTATTAAGGGATTTTTTGCCTTTTCCAATGAAAACAAGCTAGATTTATTAAGAAAAATACATTCCTAAACTATTTTTATAACTTTTTAACTGAAATATTTCTATTTTGATAAAAAAAAGGTATAAAATTCGCAATTATGGGTAAAGAATTACAACCTATGGATATTTCCTCTCCAGGTCAAAATCTGGAGTCCTATCTTAATTCCATACAGAACATTGCAATTTTGACTCCCGAAGAGGAGAAAAAACTAGCAGAAGAGCTCTACTACAATAATGATTTGGAAGCTGCTAGAAAGCTTGTAATGGCTCATTTGAGGTTTGTTGCTCATGTAGCCAGAGGGTATTCCGGATATGGTCTTCCACAAGCCGATCTTATCCAAGAAGGTAATGTTGGTCTTATGAAAGCTGTAAGAAAATTTAACCCAGAAGTTGGCGTTAGACTTATTTCCTTTGCAATTCATTGGATAAAGTCAGAGATTCACGAGTACATTTTAAAAAATTGGAAAATTGTGAAAGTAGCAACTACCAAAGCGCAAAGAAAGCTTTTCTTTAATCTCAGGAATAAAAGAAAAGACTTAAATTGGCTCTCGTCCGACGATGTAAAAATGATCTCTGCTGAATTAGGCGTTGATGAGAAGTCCGTAAAAGAAATGGAATCTAGAATGAATTCATCAGATGTTTCTTTTGACCCGCCAGCTGAAGCCAATGATGATCAGGCTTCATATAGTCCTGCTAACTATATTTCGGATTCAAGTATGGATCCTGCAGAACTCGTAGAAAAAAATGATTTAGAAAAACACAACAATAGCGAATTACTGTCTGCTATTTCTGAATTAGATCAAAGGAGTAAAGAAATTTTAATGGACCGTTGGCTTAGTGATATGAAGCCTACTCTTCATGAGCTATCTGATAAATACGGAGTTAGTGCTGAACGAATCAGGCAAATTGAAAAATCTGCTATGGACGTTATAAAGGATAAACTGAGCTAAATTTTGGGAAGCTCTCCAATAAAAATCTTCATTAACGGCGATTTAAAAAAATTTCCTCAAGAAATAAATATTGTCTCTGTCTTAGAGTCTTTAAACATATCTTCCAAACATATTGCAATTGAAATAAATGAAAGTTTAATTTTTAGATCGGATTGGAAGAAAACCAATCTAAAAGATGGAGATAAAGTAGAAATTGTAAAAGCGATAGGCGGTGGTTAATTGACTCAAGATAGTTTAGTCGTTGCGGGAAAAAACTTCTCATCAAGGCTTCTAGTAGGTACAGGTAAATATAAAGATGAAGCTGAAGCAATTGCATCCATTGAAGCTTCGGGAGCGGAAATTGTTACCGTTGCTGTTAGAAGAATAGACCTTCAAAACGGAAAAGACTCTTCAATTCTTGATTACATATCTCCTGATAAATACACAATTCTTCCCAATACCGCTGGTGCCTATACAACAAAAGATGCGGTGAGGATGGCAAAATTAGGTAGAGAGATTTTGGGTGGTAAAAACTTATTAAAATTAGAAGTGCTGGACGATCCAAAAACACTTTTGCCAAATATGGATTCGACCATAGAGGCTGCAGAAATTTTAGTAAAAGATGGTTTTGAGGTAATGGTTTATTGCTCTGCTGATTATGAAAGTTGCATGAAACTAGAGGATATCGGGTGTGTTTCCATAATGCCATTAGCTGCTCCCATTGGCTCTGGTCAGGGCATTGCAGAGCCTCAAAAAATTCAAAAAATTATTGATTCAGTTTCTGTGCCAGTCATTATTGATGCTGGCATTGGTACTGCTTCAGATGCTTCTATTGCAATGGAAATGGGGGCTGATGCGGTTTTATTGAACACCGCCATTGCCAAATCTGAAAATCCTCCTCAGATGGCCTTAGCAATGAAATTAGCAGTTGAATCGGGAAGGCTTGCCCACAAATCAGGAAGAATTCCTAAATCTCTACCTAGCCCCAGCTCTCCGGAAAAAGGCATTATAGAGTCTTGAAAAGAGAGGTTAAATCTTTTGTGCATGTTCGCAGTAGAACATCCAAAAAAGACCTTGAAATTTTCGAGAAATTTAAAGATAAGAATTTTTTTGATTCAAAAGAAGTAAGCGATTTATCAAAATTACTTCCCAAAAAGAAAAATAATATTCTTGAAATAGGCTTTGGAGATGGTAAAAATTTAATAGAAAAAGCAAAGATCAACTCTGATATGAACTTTTATGGAGTCGAGGTTTTTAAGTCTGGCATTGCCTCTGTTTTGAAACAGGTTCAGATTCATAACTTAGACAACGTATGTTTGTTTTATGGCGATGCAAAAGATTTTTTAGTAAAGATTGAAAAACCTTTTTTTGATTTTATTTTTGTTTTATTTCCTGATCCTTGGCCGAAAAAAAAACATTGGAAGAGAAGGCTAATAAATAAAAATTTTCTAATTCTCATTAAACAAAATCTTAAGGAAAAAGGAAGTTTAATAGTTAAGACAGACTGGCAAGATTATGCTGATGATATAAAAAAAGACTTTGCAGAATTCAAAGTAATGGATGATTCAAATATTTTGCAGTCACTCAAACCTATACAAACAAAATATGAAGGGAAAGCCATAGAAGAGGGTAGAAAAATTTTTACTTATATAAGCGATTTAAATGCTTAAGCATTTCTTGAGTAGATTTCGCTCTGTGACTAATTTTCATTCTTTCTTTAAATGAGACCTCTGCCAAAGTTTGACAAGAATTTTTAATTTTAAAGATTGGGTCATAACCAAACCCTTTCTCACCTTTTTTTTCTTTAATGATTTCTCCTTCTAATTCTCCAAAAGAAAATAGCTCTAGATCTTTTTGTGGATCATAGAATGCTAATGTGGAAACAAATTTTGCTTTAGTGTTTTCTAAATTTTTAGTTTCATTAAGTAATTTTTTTATATTTGCTTCATCAGTTGCATTTTTTCCCGAATATCTAGCAGAAAAAAGTCCAGGATCATTATTTAGTAATTTAACTTCAAGGCCTGAGTCATCTCCAAGCGAAGGATAATGACTTAGCTCACTTGCTTTTTTAGCTTTCAACATCGCATTTTCTTCATAAGATTTTCCGGACTCATCTATGTCTTCAGTTGTGAAATCGTTTAAAGAAAGAATCTCAAAGTTTGAGTTACTAAATAAGTCTTTGAATTCTTTAAATTTACCTTTATTAAAGGTTGCAATAACTATCTTCAAGTTTCTTTGACAAGTTTATATAGGGCCACTTCTGAAAATAGATTTGGTAAAAGTTTCATCAGAATACTTTCTTCACCATTTATTTTTGAAAGTTTTCTCTCAACAATTTTGATATTAGATTTCTTACAAAGTTCCTCGAAATCCTCTAAAGAGCAAAGATGTAAATTTGGCGTTGAGTACCAATCGTGAGGCAAAGCATTTGAAACCGGCATTTGTCCTTTAAAAAAAAGTTGAAGCCTACATTTAATATTTGCAAAATTTGGAATAGAAACAATACATTCTTTTCCAATTCGAACAATCTCTTCTAACGCTACTTCTGGTTTTTTTAGAGCCTGCATAGATTGACTCATCACAACATAATCAAAAGATTGGTTACCAAAATTTTCTAAACCACTATCTATATCTTGTTCGATAACTGAGATTCCTTTTTTTAAGCAGCTTTTTATTTTTTCAGCATCTATTTCAATACCCAGACCTGTAGCAGACTTTTCTTTCCTTAAATCGTTAAGAAGAGATCCATCTCCACAACCAAGATCAAGAACTTTGGAGTCTCGAGAAATCCAATCATTTATCTTAAACATCTGACTCTAAAAAACTATTAATAGCATTTTCATATCTATCATTTTTCATCAAGAAACTATCATGACCTTGAATGGAATCAATATCCAAGTAACTTACTTTTTTTTCTGCATGAATTAAGGCATCTACGATTTCTTTGGATCTTTCTGAAGGAAATCTCCAATCAGATTTAAAAGACACAACTAGGAACTGACATGTTGCCTCTGAAAGGGTCTCAGATAGATTCCCATCATTCTTTCTTGCAGGATCGAAGTAATCCAAAGCTTTCGTCATCAGCAAATACGTATGCGCATTAAAGCTTTTTGAAAAATTTGCTCCTTGGTATCTTAAATAACTTTCTATTTCAAACTCAACATCATAGCCATATTCAATTTTTTCCTTCTTCAGCTCTCTGCCAAATTTATTTTTCATTGATTCTTCGGAAAGATATGTAATATGTCCTAACATTCTTGCTAGTCCCAATCCCTTTTCAGGGTGAGCATCTCCTTTTGTAAAATCAGGATCCGAAATAATGGATTGTCTCGCAACTTCGTTGAAAGCGATGTTTTGAGTACTTAGCTTTGGTGCAGCTGCAATGATAATAGCCTTGGATAATTTATCAGGAAATTCAATCGCCCATTGCAAAGCTTGCATACCTCCAAGACTCCCTCCAGCAACACTAAGCCATTTTTCAATATTGAGTTCTTCTCTCAAAAGATTTTGGCTGTTAACCCAATCGGAGACTGTAACGATTGGAAAATTAGCACCAAATTCCTTTTTGGTTTGATCGTCAACTGAACCTGGTCCAGTTGAACCATGACAGCCCCCAAGATTGTTTAAAGAAACAATATAATATTTATTTGTATCAAAGGCTTTTTCAGGTCCAATAAGTTCATCCCACCATCCAGGTTTCTTGTCTTCTCTTGAATAAACCCCGGCTGCATGATGATTCCCACTGAGAGCATGACATATCAAAATAGCATTAGACTTTTCTTTATTTAATTCTCCATAAGTTTCATAAACTAGCTCAAAACCATTCAAACTCTCTCCAGATTCAAGACGAAAACTTTCGTTGTGTTTAAACTTTCTGGGCTCAACAATGAGGCGATTATTTACTGACATTTATATTAGACTGGTTAAACCTAAAGAAAATTTTGCGTTGTACAAAATTCTATCAATTTGTATCAAAAGAAAAAAAACAATTATGGGAGAGAAGTCCATTCCACCAAAAATGGTAAATTTTTGAAATGGCTTTAATAAGACATTTGTGATGGAGTTACATAACGATAAAAACTGATTATTAGATGTAGGAAAAGCCCAACTGCCGATTATTGATATAAATAATCCATATCTAAGAATTTGAGTAAACATTAATAAAACACTAATTGCTGTCCAAGCTAACGCCTCATTTAATTCAAATTCTATTTCGCTACCTGAAAGAAAAACATAGAAACCTAGAGCTTTAAAGAAAAAAATCAAACCCAAACAAGACAAGTCAATGCGATATATTACTGGGAGAATCAAACGAAAGGGTTTTAGGAATGGCTCTATAAAAGAGTAAGAGCGACTAACAATTATGTTACTGAAGTTTACTTCAAACAGTCTAAAAAAAAAGTAAACAGACAAAACAATCGATATTAAGTTAATGAATGTGAAAATCACAAAGTTTGGATTCATATTTATTTACCTAATTCTTTTGATCTTTCTATCGCCATTTTTATAGCATCTGAAACTATAGACTTAAAGCCATTTTCTTTCATGGTTTCTAGCGCTTTTTCTGTAACTCCACCTTTTGAAGCCACCATGGACATGATGTTCTCAAAACCAATCTCTTTTTTTTCATCATATATTTTTGATGTTCCCAACATGAGAGTATTTATCCAGGATTCTGGTTTTTCAAAGCCTTCCTTATGAGCAATTTCAACTAAAGTTTCTGCTAAAAGGGCAAAGTATGCAGGTCCAGCTCCGACTATGGCAGTAAAAGCATCAAAATATTCTTCTTTCATTTCAATAACCGAACCAAGATTGGAAAGCATATTCTTAACTTCTTCAGATATGGAAAAGTTTGATGTTATGGCAATGGCACTGTCACCTGTTCCAATACCAACAGTTGGCATGCCTCTAACAAGGTTTGTTTTTTCCCCTATAAGTTCATGAATTTTGTCAAGACTTAACCCTGCCATAAATGAGATAAAGGTTTTATCTTTCAGGTTCAAATCTTTTTTAGAAAATAATTCCCCAATCACATTAGGCTTTATAGTAAAAAAGATTACATCAGAAGAATTTATTGTCTCCTCTAAAGAAAAATAACCATTCGTAACTTTTATGAGTTCGTCTTTTTCAATTGGATCTGACAAAAACAGCTCATAATCTTTTGAAAGCTTTCTAACTGCTTTTTCGCCAAGATTCCCGACACCGATAAAACCTATTTTCATTTAATTTCTTGCTCCAAATATAGTCTCACCCAATCTTACTATAGTAGAACCTTCTTTGATTGCTAATTCGAAATCTCTAGACATCCCCATAGAGATCTCAGTTAGATTCTCATAATTTTCAATTAGCCTATCTGATAGCATTTTAATTTTTTTAAAGGTTTGTTGTAGATCTGACAATGCTAAATTTGGATTTGGAATGATCATCAATCCGCATATTTTGATTTTTTTTAAGCCAGATAACTCATTCAAAAAATTATCTACTTCTTCAAATTTAATTCCAGATTTTGACTCTTCGTTATCTATATTTATTTGTATCAGACACTTTATATTCTTATTTTCTGGACAATGATTATCAATCAGTCTTGCAATTTTTAACCTATCAATTGTGTGTACCCAGTCGAAATTTTTAGCTATTTCTTCGCATTTATTTGATTGAATATTTCCGATAAAGTGCCAATTAATTTCTAAATCTTTTAGTTTAGAAATTTTTTCCAAAGACTCTTGTAAATAATTTTCACCAAAATCAGAAATTCCATTTTCATAAGCCTCTAAAATATCTTGCCATGATTTTTTCTTACTAACTGCAACAAGTTTTACATTTTTATCTTTTTTTGAAGCATCTATCTTGGACTGGACTGTTTTTATTTTTTCTTTGATGCTTTCCATTACATTGCTTCCGGACAGCTTATTCCCAAAATTTTAAGACCGTTATTTACTATTTCTTTTATTGCAATAGAAAGAGCAATCTTGGCATCTGAATAATCTTTATCATCAGAAATAATTTTTTCAGCATTGTAAAAGCTATGAAATTTAGAACTTAAATCTCTTAGGTAAAAACATAATGGATGAAGTTCATTGTTTTTATAGCATTGCTCAAGTATTTCAGGATAGCCGTTTACCAATGATATGATTTCTTTATCAGTCTCTTTTAATAAACTCAACTTTTCTAATGACTCTTTAAGATCGAAATCTATTTTTCTTTTTTTAAGCTCTTTTTTTATGCTGCAAATCCTCGCATGAGCATACTGGATATAATAAACATGATTATCCTTATTTGTTTTTTTAGCTAAGTCGATATCAAATTCTAGAGCTTGCTCAGGCTTTCTTGCCAAGAAATAATATCTAGCCGAATCGATACCAACTTCATCTACCAGATCAGATAACTCAACAAATTCACCTGATCTTGTAGACATTTGGACCTTTTGCCCTTTTTCTTTAAGAGAAACAAATTGTATGAGAAGAGTTTTAAGTTTTTTAGAGTCTAAACCTAAGGATTCAATGGATGCCTTTACTCTAGGAATATAACCATGGTGGTCTGCTCCCCAAATATTTATGATTTCATCAAAATTCCTTTCATACTTATCCTTGTGATAAGCAATATCCGATGCAAAATATGTGGGCTCTTCATTGTCTCTTATTAAAACTCTATCCTTTTCATCGCCATAATTAGTAGATTTGAACCATAAGGCGCCATCTTTTTTTTCTACTTCATTATTTTTTAAATTTTTTATGCTTTTTTGAATTAGGTCTTTTTCATACAAGCTTGATTCATTGAACCAGTTATCATATCTGACTTGAAAAACCTCCAAATCCTTTTTTATCTCATCAGTCTGAAGCTTAATGACGTAGTTTGCTAATTCTAAAAAATTTTCATACGACTCATCTAAATATTCAAACCATTCGTTAAGTGTTTCAAAGGAAAGATTGTCATCTTTTTTGACAAGGTATTTCCCCTTAAAATGTTTTTTTGCTTTTTTAGCAAGATCTTTTATGTACTCTCCTGCATAACAACCTTCCGGCAATGCAATCTTTTTATTATCCAATTCTTGCATTCTAATAAAGACACTTAAACCCAAAGTTTTAGCCTGAAGACCTCTATCGTTTACATAATATTCTTGGGTAACTTTATTTCCCGCTACCTTTAATAAATTTGCCAAAGCTGAACCAAAGGCTGCAGATCTTCCATGTCCGACATGAATGGGACCAGTTGGATTGCTAGAAACATATTCCAAAAGAATTTTTTTTGGTTCTTTTTCTAGTAATAAACCTTTGAAATCGCCTAAAGCATAATTTTTTATTTGACTAAAAAATAAATCCTCCTTTAAATAAATATTTATAAATCCAGCACCAGCAACCTCCACCTTTTCTGAATAATCCAATCCTTCAAGAGCGCTTATAATTTTAATTGCAAGTTCACGCGGATTCTTTTTCATTTCTTTAGCCATAATCAAGGCTATATTTGAAGACCAATCTCCATGAAGTGAATCTTGAGGCTTGGTTACTTGAAAGTTGCCAGAGAATTCTGGAAAAATTTCTAAAGAGGCTTTTTGTAAAGAACTAAAAATTTCATCTTTCATTTATTGACTCTTCCTTGATATTCCATATTTCTTGTATCTACTGAAATTAGATCGCCTGGGGAAATAAATAAGGGAACTTTGATTTCAATATCATTTTCTAAAATTGCAGGTTTAAAAGTATTTGTAGCCGTATCTCCTTTTAACCCTGGATCTGTATCTTTTACTGAAATATCTACAAAATTATCAATCTCAACTGCAATTAAAGTATCTTCCCAGAAAATAGTTTCGTAATTAGCTCCTTCTTTCATCCAAACTACCTGCTTTTCAATTTTTGATTGATCGCATTCAAATTGTTCGTAATTTGCTGTGTCCATAAGAATAATTTTATTATCTTGTTGATACAGAAATTGCATTTCCTTGCTTGAAATTTCCGCTTTTTCCACAGATTCTCCAGTCTTAAAAGTTTTTTCTAGCACTCTGTTGGATAAGAGATCTCTATATTTTATTCTCATCACCGCCTGTCCTTTTCCTGGTTTGTGAAATTCATGTTCAATGATTTCACATGGTGATTTATCCAAGATTATTTTTAAACCTTGTTTGAATTCGTTTGTGCTTATTTGTGTCATTTTAATGCTTTAGAGTCATACATACTTTAAGAGAATAATTCAAGTTGCAAATATCTTGTTTTAACCATAAAGTTTCTTCCTTGCGGTCAAAACATTGCTAGTTTTAGGCCGTATTTTTTGCTTTAATCTTAAAATAATCAGGGGATTAATAATGTTTATAACTAAGTTAAATAGGGCAATTTTAACGCTTTTTTTATTAACTGCATCATTATATTTAAGCGCTCAACTTGAGCCGGTATTGGAAGTTAACAAAGAGAGAGCGCTCATTGCTCAAGCTTCACAACAAAAAATAGATTCTTTTCAAGAAAAAACCGATAAAGACTCTGCTGAATACAAAAGTGTTAGCAAGCAAATTGAAGGTTTAAAGGTTTACAACGCTCAGAAAAGAAAACAAATTGAACGTCAATTGAAAAGAATGGAAGAAATCGAGAAAACGATGAAAGACTCTACTGTTCTTCAACGTCAAATTCCCCCACTAGCTAGAAGAATGTTTGAAGGTTTGAAGCAATTTATAGCTCTTGATATCCCCTTTAGAGCTGGCGAAAGAACTGAAAGACTCTCATTTATTCAAGCTGCATTAGATAATCCGGTCGTATCCCCTGCTGAAAAGCTTAGACAGGTTTTAGATGGATATGCGGTTGAGTCAGAATATGGAAGAAAAATAGATACTTATAAAGATACTATTCTAATCGATGGTCAAGAACGCGATGTCAATATTTTGAGAATTGGAAGGTTGGTTCTTGCTTATCAAACATCTGATTTATCTGAAACTGGAATTTATAATAAAGAAACACAATCATGGGAATCTCTGCCAAGCAGATATAGAAACTCTATAAGAGACGGTATCGCGATGGCTAAAAAAGTAAAAACTGTTGATATCTTAGAGTTGCCTGTGCCAGCTGCGGAGGTGACACAATGAAAACAAAATTATTAACAATCCTTTTTGTTTTATTTCTTCCCATTGCATATTCTCAGGAGGAAAAACCTGACACAGCACTATCTTTGGAGCAGCTTCTAGAGTTAGTTCAACAAGGTAAATTTGCTGAGTCAGAAGAAGCTACTGAAAGAGAGCAAAAATTTGCAAGAGAAAGAAGTCGTCAAGCAACTTTACTTGCTAATGCAAAAGCTGAAAGATCGAGATTAGAAGCCATTGCTACTCAACTCGAAGCTAGATTTGAAGCAAATGATGCAAAGCTTGTTGTATTGGAAGAACAGCTTAAAACTAGACTAGGGTCGTTGTATGAAACTTTTGGTCATCTTCAAGGAGTTGCATCAGATACTCAACAACAGTTTGAGTCTGCAGTTACTTCAGGACAATTTGGTCAAGATAGAGAAATTTTCTTAAAAGATCTGGCAAAGAGAATGGGAGAAGGGATAAGTCTAGCCTCGGTTGAAGAACTTGAAAGGCTTTGGTACGAGTTACAGAGAGAGCTAATTGCTTCAGGAAATGTTCAAAAGTTCCAAGCCACAGTTGTAGATAATGAAGGGCAAACTTCGCAACAAAATGTAGTTCGAATTGGAAACTTCAATGCTGT
>Ga0075480_10002477_pt1 | contig 11882 bp, 13 predicted proteins | sample DEB08_DNA_7_FD_81590 | JGI IMG/M metagenome (GOLD analysis project Ga0075480, IMG submission 81590) | Aqueous microbial communities from the Delaware River and Bay under freshwater to marine salinity gradient to study organic matter... | ecosystem: Environmental > Aquatic > Marine > Coastal ... | reverse complement strand
TCTTGAGTTTGCTCGCTGAGTTCAATTCCCAAAACATTTTTTATTTCGGAAAGTATTTCGGTTGCTTTCATAGATTATTTGTGTTTAATGTTAAACGATAATTTTTCAAAGTGTTATTTTAAACCTCAGTTTGTCCAATTCCTTGAGCATACATTGACCCATCACAGCAGTCTGGATGATAGGTGTTGTCAGGACAAAGACATGGTTGTTTGCCTCCCGTAGGAGATGTCCTGGAATCTGCTGGGCGATCCCATCCTTTTTTTCTCACTTGTTTACTCATCTTTTTTTGTTTTTTTTGGTGGGTTGATTTTAGTGTCAAAAAGTGCACCTCCTAAAATGGACATGTTGTCGATCAGTGATTCTTGCATTTTGATCAACATTGCCTCAAGCTCATCTTTTTGTTTGATCAAAAATTCTATTTGATCAGATTGACTTTGAACCTTTTTTGATAGTTCATTTTCTCGATCAGGATCCCGACCAACAATCACAGCAATGATGGCTCCGATTGTTCCAGTGATCACACCCACAATTGAGACAAAAATGTCTTTGTTTTCAGATGGGATTTTGTTGAACGATAAAAACATCAAAAGAAAGATCACCAGGAGAAAAACTCCGATTGCTCCGATATAATGTCTCAACTTTTCATTTTGCATATTTATTTGATTTTAGGGTTTATTTTTCGAGTTCATTGATTTTTGCTGTTGCATATTTTAGCATGGATTTTCCTCCCCAGCCTAGGACAGCAATTGTTCCACATGCATTTGGATCACTCTCATCATAGTACTCCATCGCCCTGGAGAGATATGACTTTGTTCTCTTAAGTGTCTCCAGGCTCAGTTTCCTTTTTTTGCTGAGGTCTGTTGCACGATTTTTTCCCACCAGTGTCATACAATCACCGCCATTCTTTTCGTTTCTCTCAAGGGCTTTTTTGGCATTGTTGACCACTGAGTCAGGATAGTCATTGTAAGATTGAAAAGTGATTGTCTGTCCTTTTTTGTATCTGCCATCCTGTTTGATGATGGCTGTGATCATGCTGAGTTGATATTCAGCCTCAGCCTCCTCGATCTTTGCCAGTTCCTGAGCGTGTTGTTGTTTTTGAACTTCCATTGCTTTATTGACAAAAAATCCCTCAATTGAAAAACCAGAGACAAGTCCTCCTTTGACTTGATCCTCCCAGATCTCGTCATCATCAACTTTCATGCTGATCATCCAGGTTCCTTTTGGGAGTTCCATTCCATAGAGCTTTGACTTGTCTGTCTCTGGATCCTCAATGATCCATGATTCAACAACTGTCATTCGATCCAGATCTGACTCATGTTCCAGAGTAGCATTCATGTGGTTTCCTTTTATGAAAAACAACTCTGATGCTCTCCTGACTGTTGCCTCTGAAAAATGGACATAGTATTCTCGGGATCCTGTTTTGCGATAGATCATCCGACCTGGAACAAGAGCAGCTCCCATCAGGATCCTTTTTTCTTTGTCAACCTCAGCCAGTTTGATTTGCTTTTGCTCATTAAGAGCGACAAACGATTCCATGATGGCTGGTGATTCCACAATTGAAATGGCTTCGATTCCAGCGTCCTCGCTTTCCTCGTCAATAATTAGTTCAATGATTTCCATATTTTTTTGATTTTAGATTGATGCATTTTCGACAATGTTTCTGTCCATTGACTGAGCTGATGAAACATCATTGCTCACGACATAGGCTTTGACAGGCTTTTCCTCTTTGTTGCTGATCGTTTCTGCCAGTTGTGACGTTGCACTAGCTCCGACAACATTGAAAGCAGGAGGAGCTGCTGGAGTGCTTGCAACTGATGTGTTGATGCCTCGTCCTCCTCCAGATGATCCTCCTCGTCCTCCAGGGATGTTCGGTTTTGGAACTGCTGTGATCTCTCTCACAGTTTTCAAACCAGTTCCAAGGACAGTTGCAATCGACACGATTTTCTCGATTGTTGCAAATGGTTGAGGTAAAACTGATTCATTTGCCAGTACCTCTGTGACACCCTGGTATGTGTTGATCGTTGCCTGTGCAATTGCTGCTGCTTTTCCTGCTGCTGAGTTTTCTCCCAGGATCCCAGCGAGTGCTCCAAAGGTTTGAGCTGTCAATGCGATCTTTTGTTTTGCAACTGCTTTGTCTCTTGCAATTTGTTTTTTTGAAATGTCGTCATCAAGTTTTTCACCTCTTTGAGCGACATCTTGTTGAAAATCCAGGAGCTGTTGTTCTGCATCCTGGCGTGCTTGAGTTCCGACTTTGTATCTGTCGATCTGTGCCTGGAGCCTGGTTGTTTCAATTTCCTCCTCAGTCTCCAGGTTCTCTCTGAGCTTTTCGAGTCTTATGATCTCGTCAGTTTCTTGTTCTGCTCCGAACTGTTTTGCTCTGAGTGCTCTGTTTGCCTCAGCCTCAGCTTTTGAGTTGATCAGATCAATTGCCTCAAGTTCCAGACCTTGTTTGTTGACTAATTGCTCAGACTCAAACCCTGTGATGTTTTCTTTGACATCAGCCAGATTTTTCTCAGCAATCAAGACCTGCTCTTTGAGTTCAATATTCTCTTTGTTTAATGAGAGTTCAAACTCAGCCTGTTCGAGTTGTTTCTGTGCATTTGCCTCCTGGAGCTCCAGTTGCTTTTTCAATACGATCCCGAGCTCCTCATTTGCTGCCTGGCGATCAGCAATTGAAAGGGTCACATCATCTCTGATCTGTCTTTGTAATTCCGCCTCACGTTGGTAAACAAATTGCAGTTTCTCATTCTCAGCGATTGCCAGCTTTGTCTGGTTTCTCAGTGCAATCAACCTCTCCTGATCAGAAAATGTTGCCTGAGCATTTATGTTTTTTATTTCCTCATTTGCAACCACAGCAACCTGACCAATCTCTGATGCTGCCTCAGCGAAATTGTCAACCACTCCGACAGCTGCATCAGCAGCCTCATTGAATGTTTCAGTCAATGATTGACCAGTGTCCTCGAGTTTTTTGTTGAGATCATCAATGACAGCCTGATCCTTGTTTCCGAATGGAGACTGTTCCCAGGCTAATTGTGCAGCATAAAAACCTCCCTTTAAAAGATCAACAGCCATCATCAAAGGTGTCAATGATAATGTGACCAGGTTTGAAATCACTTTCCTGGTTGCATCAAATCCTCCAGTTGCTTCATTCAGTGACCTGGTTGCATTGACAAAAGCATCAGCAACCTGACGAGTGACTGATCCCACTGTGGCTGTGACTGCTGCAAACTTGTCTGCAATCACCTGGTTTTGTCCGAATGCTGACCCCAGCATTTGAACTGCTTTGACCAGGACAGTCAAAATCGCTGCTCCCTTTAGTGTTTTAAAAAGACTTTTGAAACCTCCCTCAGCTTTCTTTGTAGATTTCAGAAGTTTCTTTTGTGCCTTTTCATTTGCTTGATTTGCTCTCTTTATTTCCTCAAGAGCCTCAACCTGGACATCGATCAGATCACCAAGAGCATCTTTTGTTTTTTCAATGTTTTTGTTTGCCGACTTTACATCGACAGACATATCGACAAGAATTTTCTGGCTCATAGTCGTTTGATTTTTTGTTTTAATTCATGGAATGATTCGGGCATCTTATGTTTTCCCAGGGCAATGTCAATTGCTGATCCTGACCATTTTTTCTCTCTTGCTATTTTTAGCAATTCGATTGTTTCTTTTATCATGGATAGTTTTCTGGTTTGTAGTTGTCGTCAATGTCAATTGTCACATTTGTTGTGTCAACTTTTCCAAGTGATCCAGAGATGTCTGTGTACAATGGAGCGTTGTTTATTTCAGCAACTGTTGACTCTGGAACATTGATCAATTCAAGGTTTGAAATCCCTGTTGAGAGGTTTGTTTGAATTGAGTTGATTCTGTAAACTCTAGTGAAAACAATCACCAGGTCATTGAGCTCAAAATTTAAAAGAAAGCTGATGGGCAGCCTGGCTTTAAACTTTGTTAATCTCCTGGATGGATCAAATGTTTCTGAAATATATTTTTTGTAATATTTAGAAAACAAGGTGTCTGAAAAAACTGTCGCTGCATATTCATTCACCTCAGCTCTAAAATTCAAATTTTGAGTTGAGACATTCGGATCCAGGGATCTGCTGTTTGATGGGATCCAATAATCCAAAATGCTTTGATGATTAGTTGATGTTGTTTGAACAGCAATCGGAGTTGCTGTTCTTTGGTGTATTGGATAAAACAATAAAGGCTTCCCCAGAATTGATTGCTGATTGTCATCAACCGACCACCCCCATTGAACATCTGTTGATGATCCTGATTGTTGATCATAAAGCCTTTCAAATTTGTGATGTTCAAAAGGAACTTTGATTGGGTAATCTGATCCAGAAAGCAGCTCATCATCTTCACCTCTGTATCTCTCAACTCCATGCTGATAGTTGAACAGAGCATTGTGATTCTTTGTGAAAAATGATTCCTTTCCTGCATAGTCAAAAAGGATCTCTCTGTATGGCAAAGCCACATCAATTGTGCTCTGAGTTGAGTCAACATATTTTGTGATGTCAAATGTTTTGTCGCTTTCTGCATACCAGGAGTCAAGTGTTTTGACAATGATTGTTCCATCGTAATCCAAGTATGCAACAAGATTGAACAGCTTGAAAAGCCCAGACAAAAAATCAACAACCTTGATCTCTGGAATTTCTCTTGTTGTGTCAAAGGTGAAATCTGGAGAGACTGCCATTGACAATGACACAAAACGATTGTAGGTGATTGCATTATAATGAGAGATTGCCTCGACATTTATCACCATTGATTGAAATGTCATTGATTGTGCTGCATGTGCCTCAACAACAACATCTCCATTTGCAGTGTGCTCAAGAGTTGCAATGTGATTTCCTGTGATCCCCTCTGTTCGATGCACCTCAACTCCATTTCTTTTGATGACTGCTGTGTACTCCAGGGTCGTGTCATCTGGGACGAATAAGTGTGAGACCCTGTATTTTGTGACCTGCTGAGGAATTGTGTTTGCATTTTCATAGTCATACTCAGTCCAACTGGGGTTTAAAACAATGTTTCTCATTGTGTACCCATTTTCATGGACAAAGAATCCAGATGAAAATCCCCAGGTTTGAGATGACCAGGCAAAGTTGTTGATGTAAATATCATTCCCAGATGTTGCCTCTTTGATCTGTCCTTTTTTCCTATGCATCCACATTCTGAGATCATAGTATGCAGGATTTGTGTTTGTGAAAAAATCATCAGAGAACTGGATGTCATATTGAATCTCAATTGCTTTGATGATGATGTCCATTCTGATCGCTGGCTTTAGCTGCTCCCAGTTGACCCCTCCATGTGTTGATGAGTCAAAATAAAGATTGTTTGCAGCTGGATTTGCTGAGTCATAAAACAATCGATCCTCATGAGTGATCAGTGGAACAACAAAAGCATCTTCATAAATTACTCCATCAACTTCAATGTCCTTTCCATTTTGTAGTGTCTGGATGACATTTGTCGAGTTGTATTCAAAAGCAAAGTTTTTGAGAAACCTCAGCTGATCGAGTTTGTCATTTCTGAATTTATCTCTCAAAGTGACTGTTGATCCAAAAAAAGTGATTTTGTATGAATCTGGTTTGTTGTTTTTCATGTTCACCCCATTGAGTTTGATCTTTCCTTTCTCAAACCTGGAATGATTCAAATCAATCCTGGCATCCATCCTGAGCCTGGGATCTACTGAACCGATGATGTTGAAATTGTAGAAATGTCTGAAAATCTTGTTGTTTGTTTTTGATGCAGGAACAGTGAATGATCTTGAGAATGGTGTGAATACCTTTCCAACATCTTTGACATTTTGAACAGTCTGAGTCAAAACAATGCTTTCATCTTTGAACAGCTCGACTCTATTTCCTTTGATATAAAGTTGAATTTGTTTCATTTATCTGATGAGGTTGAATTTGTCAAAAGCAAAGTCAAAGTCAAATGAATAGTTGATCAACTTGTCATTGACGTGTGTTTTGTATTTAAGAGATTTTGATGTCGGGATCACAGGGACAACATATCCCTCGTGATTGATCCAAACTTTTTCAGCCATCAGCATTTGTTCGATAACTTCATTGAATGACTCATCAACAAATCCAGTGTTCATTGAAATTTTTGTCTGAGCATTGACATTGTATCTGGATTTTTGTCCTCTATAAATCTGATAATTTTCATTTGATATGTCCAGAGTATTTGCTTTGAATGTTTTGTCTGTGATCGACAAAGTTTTTTCTGACTTTTTAAAAAATGTAATTTTCTGGAGAGCTCCAAATTTGTTGATGAAATGAACATCTCGAGCTGTGTGCACATTCTCACAGATGTAGTTGATCAGAATTGTTCTGTCATCAGTTGAATCGAACACTGCTTTTGTGCAATTTGCTGGAGGTGAAATAAACTGAATTTTCTGATCTGAATTTCCATTGTCACTCACAACCCAGGATCCGATGTTTGTTGTCCCATTGTAGAAAGTCACATTTGAAAGGCTTTCTGCAAAGACTGGGATCTGAGCTCTGTCTCCCTCTCGAACATACATGATGTCATTTGATTGCATGACGTGATTTCCAAAATCTGGATTTACACCCTGCTCAAAGGATCCAAACCCATCGACTGCTAGATATGTGTATGTTTTTGGACTGTCTGCCATTTCAGTTCCATCCTCATGATATAAAGCAGCAGCAGCTGTCACCCAGAGAGCTTTTGATTGATAAATATTTCCATCAAATGTGTTGTCAATAAAATCTCGGACAAGCTCAGCGATCTCAATCACAACCTTTCCCTGGTAGCCGATCACATCTTTTGTGAGTCTGTATTTTAGATCATTTGCAGAATAGGATCCCGAGGTTCCTGAATAGATATACAAATTTATGTTTGCAGTTTTTAAAGCCATTTTTTTTGGTTATTTGAGGCAGCTGGTTTTTCCGACTTGTTGAACTTTTGCCCAATACCAGGAGCCAGCTTTTGTTTGATCAATTTCTAGTGTTTTATCATAAGGCAATGAATTGATGTAATCTGATTTCATCATCAGTCCATTGTGATCCTCAACAACTCCAGCGTTGTGAAAAATCCATCGTTTGTCCAGGTAGTCAATAGGATCTGTTGCCCAGGCAAATTCCAGATCCTTTGGACATTTTGTTTTGTGTCCCAGGAGCCAGGCATTCCAAAGATGAGCCCACATGCATGCTGTCCAAATCTGGAGCTCATGCCAGTCAGGATTTTCAGCTTTGATCTCCTGGTTAAGTTTTGACCCCTGGTGATAAATTTCAACACAGTCTTTCTCAACCTTTTCCCAGTACTGCTCAGTCAATCCTTTCATGATGTATTGTGCACCTCCAGATCCTTTCTGATTATTTTTGACGAGCTCTTTGTCCACACCAACGATACTGCAAAAAAGATCTAAAAAACGAGGATCTCTGTCGATAATGTAATCGTGCCCGATGTATGATGTTGTGTTTGAGAGATACCATGTTTCTGTCTTTTCGTATTTTTTAGGAACTGCCTTTTTTAAAATGGTGTCTGCTTCCATGTAAAAAATGACCTCATCCTGGAGCCATGGATTTTGTCTCCAGTGCTTTTTGATCAGATGTGGTCTTATTGATGGAATGTATTGTCTTTGTTTATCTGATCGATTGTCATGATAAAATGCCCAAACAATCTCTGGATGTTTCTGTTGAAGTTTTTCAAAGCCAGGAGAGATCACCAGGTTTTGTCTCCCAGAGACAATGTGAATGTCTCCAGGATCAACTTTATTTTCCAACAATGAGGCGATTGACACCTCGAGCTGCCATGTGTAGTATTCAATCGCTGGTTGTGCAAATAGATATTTCATTTTTAATAGATATTATTTCCGTCATCTGGATTGTATGATCCAGCACATCCTGAATATGTTCCCACGTCTGTGACAACACCATTTGTGATTTCCCACCATTCAAAAGTCAAGACTCCCTGGTAAACCATAGGAGAGTGATTGATGATGTATTTTTTCCCATAGCCATTGAAAGATTGAGATCCTGTTGCTGTTGTGTAGCAATTTGCATTGAGCTGACTTGATGCAGATCCTGGAGAGTCAGTGTAAATCAATGTATTTAAACTGTAATTGTAGCCACAGAATTGATTTGTTGAGGTCTTTCCAGCACTTCGATAAAACACAGATCTGGCTTGAGTTGTCGTTGTTGTTGTTCCAGTACACACTGCCAGGTTTGAGATCACACCAGTGCTGCTAATGTTTGCAGTATGTGTCGGAGTTGATCCTCCAGTTGATGAAATTCCAAAGACAGACCCACCTCCATTGAATGCTGTGTTGCCTGTGTTGTTTGTGTAAACAACAGCAGAATCTGCAAGAGCAACTCCCTGGATCAAATAATATGTATTTGATGTCACCTGTGAACAAACATTTGTTGTTGATGAGTATGCCCCTGTGATTGCGATCATATTCCCTGATGTCGTTGCAGCTGCTTGGGTTGTTGTTGATGCAGTTGTTGTTGTTCCTTGAAAGTATGGTTTGGAACACCAGACTGGTGTTTGATTGTAGTTGCTATCTGGTTGAATTTTGAACCACAATGTCACAGACTGAACTGTGTTTCCAGTGTTCGCATTTATGGATGTGATCGATGATCCTCCATTGCTTAATGATTTCAAAATGATTGATCCTCCAGTGACAGATGGATTGACAATTGATCCATTTTGACTCACAGATCCTCCAGTAAGATTTGCAGTTGAGCAAGACAATACTGGCAGTGATGATGGATTTTGTGTTGTGGTTGTTCCAGACAATTGTGTCATTGAAATAGAACACCAGAAAGTTGTGTTTGTGTAGCTACTATTTGGAACTATCTGAAACCACAATGTGACAGATCTTTCAGCTCCAGAGTTTGCAGAATAGTTTGAAATCGTTGTCCCTCCATTTGTCTCTGATATTCCGATGATTGTTCCATCAGTCACATTTGGATTTGTGATTGCTCCTGTGCTTGCAATGCTGCCTCCTGTTAGATTTGCAATTGAGCATGAATATGTCAACAATGATCCACTGGTTGTTGTGCTGGTTGTTGCACTTGTTGTGGTCGTTGTTGTGAATGCAGGTTGTGCAAACAAATAAAATGGCGATCTGACGTTGATTTTTCTTGACATGATTTTAATTGAATTTTTGAGCTTTCTCAGCTGCAATTTTGAACTGATCACTGATCGAATCTTTGAAAGCTGTGACATAGTATTTCGCCACATCCTCTCCAAATGCTTCAGTGATGTATTCAGGTAGGATTTTGAAATACTTCTCAAATGGCTTTGTGAAAAAAAGCGTTTGTTTGATTCCAAACTGCTGGATGTTTTTTGCGATTGCAAACTTGAGTGATTCTCTTTTGATGAATTGTCCTTTGTCATTCCTGGTTGATTTGGGGAGTCTCTTGATCGCCCATTTGTCCAGGGCATATGTCGGAGGCGGTTTGTCTCCATACTGGTATGGCGATGATCGTCTCCCATCTTTGAGGATCCCTTTGTTTCCTCTGACCCCTAGATCGACAAAAGATGCATATCCTGGTGTGAATGAAATCTTGATCCAATTCTTTCCGACCTTGACATCCTTTGAAATTGCAGTTGCCAGGTTTGAGTCAGATCCAAACTCTCGGGCTGCATTTGATCGTGCATCCTTGACAATTAGATTTGCCCATTCGCTCAGTGCTTTGTTTGTCTGTTTGATATTCATTAACAGCTCGTCATTTCGTTTTTCATTGCAACTGTGAAAGACAATGTCCATCCAGCTGCTGAGTTTTCAAATCTTTCGACAAATGGCTCACAGTTGATTGCTCCCTGGAGCTCATAGTCATTCCGATACAATTGTGATCTTTTGATCTCGGCATCGAATCGAGCTGAAATTGCCAGGAGGCTGTTGAGCACATCCTGCTCGTTGTCTGTTCCTTTCTTGTTAAAATCAACCAGATCCATCAGGATGATTGAAAAGTTCATCAGGATCACTCTGTCCTGGATTGTTGCATTTCCTGGAATAGAGTGAGCGAGTGGATAAATGGTTGTCTTTGTCAGATCAACATCATCGATGTTTCCATATGAGACTGTGTTGATCCCTGGCTCATTTTCCAGGATCCCTTTTATGTCGTCAATAATTTTGTAAAGTGTATTCATATAACTTTGATGAAAATTGGTGTTTGCTCTCCTATGTCATAGCTGATATGATCATCAATCCATTCAATCACCTCATCCAGTTCCATGTCGATTTGTTCTTTCATAATCAGATCAACTGCTTTGTAATAATCATAGATGACACGCTTTGGATTTTTTGCTGTGATCCCGATGATTGCCTGGTCAAAGCCATCTGACAAAAGCAACTGATCATTTTCATCCAGGAGACCTCTGTCATAAAGTTTGTCAATGATGTCAACTCTGTTTTCCATTTTTCAGTTGTTGTGTTTCTATTTCGTTTTTTTCCTTTTCAAATGCCAGGAACGTCAGGCATGTTGTGAGTGGTAGTTTTGTGACCTCATCAAATTTTGAGAGGTTTCCTCCAGAACAATGATAGACTGATTGATACCAGCCCCATTTCTCGCCAAAACCAGCTTTTGCTGAGGTGTCAACTGTTGAGTCTCCCTCAGCAAATAGTTCTGGGAATTGCTCAAGAGTTGCTTTTTTAAAGTCAAAAAAAAACCCAGAGCTCCGAGGGCATAGTACACAGGCATTGATTTCATTTGTTTCTGTCTGCCTGGATCATAGTCCTCAATCAAATACTGATCAGACATTTTTTGTTTGATCGGTCTGTAAAGGACAGTCATTGCTTTGTGCAAGTTGTTTTCATCTGTGAGAAAGGTGTCGAGATCAATGTACTCTCCGAATGTGATGTCATCCATCTGTGGGATGAATCCATACTCAATCCCATCCATGACAAATGATCTTTCAAATTGTGGATCCTGCTCAAATATATCAGACAGGACAGCACACATGTGACTCACTGATTGATACTGAATTTTTCTCACTGTTTCCAGTGGAATGTTGCAAAGTATCTCAACTGTTTTTTCCATCAAGAAAACCTCATCATCAACAATGTCTTTTGTCATTGCTGTGAATTTCATCCACTGATCGAGAGTGACCTCTTTGAGTGATGATGGAATTGTGATTTCTGCTTGCATATCTGTTGAACGTTTTTTTTGTTTGGTGTTATCTATGTGAATAAATGGTACTCTCCAGCTCGTTTGTTGTTTAGTTGATAGGTGACTGCATATCTCAGGGCATCAATAATGTGATCACCCTGGAGAGCTTTTGGCAGTCCCTTGTCGAGCCAGATATATCCTTTGAGCTCTTTGATCAGGTTCTGACCTTTCACGATCATTTGATAGTCCTGGAGTGTTTGAATCCCGAAATTGACAGAGTCTCTCCCTTTGATTGATTCTGCCATGTTGAGTCTGGGCTCTCCATATTTAAGCTCATGGATCAAACGTTTCTCAGCAACATCTCCCACAATCAGAGAAGTCTCTCCAGCGTGTTTGTAGTTGAGTGATCTGATCTCTGATGTTGTGAGTCCTGTTTTGTAAAAACACTCCTCAGCATAAATGATCCTCCTGTCTGAGTCAATTGATACTTTGACCAGCGTTGAACTGTCCTGGGCAAATCCATAATCTTGACCGAACACGATTGCACCTTTCTGGACAAAGTCTCCCTCCTCCCAGTTTTGGAACACAGCTCCCTGGAGCTTTCCTGGTAATCCACGACCATAGACATTGAAAAAATTTTTCCAGTACTCATTGCCTTTTTCACCTTTGATCCTGGCTTTCTCTAATTCCTGGACAGCTGCCTCTGGAGCTGCTTCATTGTCTTTGTATGTTAGTGTCAACCATTCTGCTTGTGGGTCGTTTCCATACTCTTGATGTGCCCAGAACTCAGATGTCGGATTGAAATCGATCACT
>Ga0075480_10002470_pt1 | contig 11895 bp, 9 predicted proteins | sample DEB08_DNA_7_FD_81590 | JGI IMG/M metagenome (GOLD analysis project Ga0075480, IMG submission 81590) | Aqueous microbial communities from the Delaware River and Bay under freshwater to marine salinity gradient to study organic matter... | ecosystem: Environmental > Aquatic > Marine > Coastal ... | reverse complement strand
CGTTCGGCACGGTGACGATGGTGTCCGACGATGTCCGCAAGATGGTGGTCCTCAGGTTGATTTCGATGACCTCGCCTTCGGTCCCGCCGATGACCACCCAATCACCAATGCGGAAGGGCCGGTCCATCAGGACGGTCACCGCACCAAAGAAATTCGAGATCGTGTCTTTGGCCGCCAAGGCAAGCGCCAATCCGCTGATGCCAAGGCCGGCGATGAGCGAGGTCAGGTCCAAGCCGAAGGCATCGGCGACGAACACGCCGCCGATAAACAGGATGATGAAGCGCAGCACGCTTTCCACGGCCGACACCACGGTACGTTCGGAACCGTCGAGCACGTCGTCGTCGTCGAGCAAATCCATGACGTCCTGGACCACGTCAACGGCCCGGAAGGCGGCGCGGACCAGCGAAATCACGAGCACGAGTTGTGCGATGCCGATCAAGGTCAGCGCGCTAAAGCCGGGGAATGCCGCGAGGTCGGAGCCCCCGTCCGCCATGGCATGGAGGCGTTGGAGGCCAAGGAGCATCACGCCCGCAGCAGCGGCCGTTCCGAGGGCCCGTTCGCTTGATTTCAGCCCCTCGCTGGTGCGAGGAAGCCGAACGATTGCGCCAATCAGACGCGGCGCCAACACCATGGCAAGGCCTCGCGCGGCCAAGCCGGCAAGCATCAGGCCAAGCAGGGCCAACAGGGTCCAGCGGTTCGTTCCGAGCACGTCTGGGCCTGCGGTCTGCAGCACGTCCAACCAAGCCATGCCCCACGGTGTCGAGTGGCCTTCATGGCGGTTCCGGCGGCGCGACGGCTTGATAGGCGCGTGATGGGTGGGGGGAATGATGCTCGACAACGACCGGTCCCGGCAGGCCTACCTTCGCAGGACGGCGCTCCTGTTGGCGCTCCCGCTCATGCTGACCCTCTGCGCGCCCATCGCCAACGCCGGCGTGGCTCAGGAAGAGGCCGGCACCACGCCCGAAGCGGTGTGGTCAGACGACTACACCAACCACATTTTCCCATGGGCCGATGCGGACGAACGCATTCTGCAATTCAAGGAATACCACACCTACGACACGCTCAAGCAACGCATGCAGCGTTTGGCGGAGGACAACCCGGACATCTTTGAGTTCCATGAGGGCATGAACGGCGGCACCAACGCACGTGGCGAAGAGACCACGGCCGACGCCTACGAAGGATGGTACTACGGCCATTCCTCGCCTTGGATGAAGATCACCAAAGACGTCAGCGGTGGTGAGTACAACGAGTTCGTCGGCGACAACGGGAACTACGAAGACCGACCTGACGTGCTCATCGTCGGCAACCACCACGCCCGTGAGTGGATGTCGGTGCAGGTCCCCATCATGCAAATCGAAGTCATCGCGTTCTCGGTGGACAACATCGGCTACGACAACGACGGCGACGGTCAAGTCGACGAGGACGGTTGGGGCGACACCAACGGCGACGGTGTGCTCGACGACGACGGCGATTGTTTGGCGCTTGACGCATCGTACCAGGACTCCAACGGTGACGGGACCCCCTGTGGACCCGGCGACCTTGGCGTGGACGAGGACTACAGCGAACAGTGGATCGTTGACCTGCTCGAAAGCCGCGAACTCTACATCGTCCCGATGCTCAACGTGGACGGGAACATCTACGACCGTGAGGTCTTCTGTCCTGCTCCTGCATGGGAATCCTGCCCCTCTGGTGGCTGGAGGAAGAACCTCCGGGACAACACCCTGACGGGCGTGACGCCGCTTCCCGACGTCGGCGAACAAGTGGACGAGGACTGCGACGGTGTGGACCTGAACCGCAACTATCAGTTTGAGTGGGGTGCACCGCTCGGTGCAACGGGTCCAATCGTTCCCGGAACCTGCACGCCGGCTGAAGACGAACGGGCCGGGATCTCAAACAACGACGTGTACAACGGTCCTGTGGACGACCGTGACAACGACGGCGACGGGCAGATCAACGAAGATCACGTCGACGGAAAGGACGACGACGCCGACGGCGTGACCGACGAAGACTGGTGGGGCGGCAACTCCGAGCCGGAGACCAAGTTCATCCAGGACTTGACCGAAATGAACGACGACACCGGCGACGGTGCCAGCGAGTTCAAGTCCACGTTGACCCATCACTCCTACTCCGAACTCATCCTTTGGCCGTGGGGTCACTGCACGGATTGCGAGAGTCCTGACCACAGCCAGCTTGAGTACCACGGCCAGCAGATGGCCGACATGACCCAGTACGCCAACCTCCAGTCCTCCTCGCTTTACCCGACCTCGGGTGACTTCTGCGACTGGCACTACGGCGTGCACGGCTCCTACTGCTACACCTCGGAAATCGGCACCGCCTTCCACCAGCACGAGGACGACATCGACCATATCGCGGTGCGCAACCTCGGCCTCGGCTTCTACATCGCGGAGATCGCCGACAACCCGCGCGAGCGCGCGGACCTTGCCATCGCCAACATCTCACAGCAGAACTACCTGAAGCAGCCCGACGCCATCGACATCCCCGACGAGGGCGACATCCCCATTGACGTCTGCGTGTCGGACGACTTCCCCTACAGCACGGAGAACTCCGTGATCAAGTGGCGTCAGGTCAAGCCCAGCCGCCTGCAAAGCGACTACGGTCCACGCGAGTGGTCCACCACGCCGTGGGAGTCGGTCCAAATGGAGGTCGTTGGCGGCAACGCATGCACCACCTCGGACGGCAACGGGACCTTGCTGCGTGCGATGATTCCCGTCGGTGAAACGGCCACCGGTGAAGTCCACTACAAGGCCCAAGTGGCCACGCTGGGCGGGTCCGACTTCTATCAGTACCCTGACGACGGGGAGTACTACGTCCTCTCCGTGTCCTACCGTGCGTCCTACGGCTCCACCTTTGGAGCGCTCGTCATGTTCCTCCTTGTGGCAGGGACGGTCTGGGGCGGTCTTGGGACCGCGCTGCGCACCATGTTCACCGGCGGCGATGACGAAGAGAAGGTCATCCTCGCCGACGCCCTCCTCGAAGAGGCGGTGGACGCGTGAGCGGCCAATCCGACGAATTCAGCGGCCGTCTTGGCCTCATTTTCGCAACCATCGGTGCAGCCATCGGTACGGGCAACATCTGGCGTTTCCCTCGGATGGTCGGCGCCAACGGCGGCGGGACCTTCCTCATTCCGTGGTTGATTTTCCTCTTTATGTGGTCCATTCCCCTGGTCATCGCCGAATTCGCGATGGGCAAGCGAAGCCGCACCGGGACCATCGGAACCTTCCGCATCTTCACCGGCAAGCGCTTCGCATGGATGGGCCTGTGGACGGCATGGATCTCCACGGCCATCGGCTTCTACTACGCCGTGGTGGCCGGCTGGTGCCTGAAGTACTTCCAACTCGGCATCACCGGCGGGCTGACCGGCGACGGCGTGGACACGGTGCAGGTGTGGAACGAGTTCTTGCAAGCGCCTGGGCAAGTGATTTTCTTCCAATTCATCGTCATCGTGCTGACCTTGGCCGCGATTTCCCGCGGTGCGAAGGCCATTGAGAAGGTCAACGTCCTGCTGATGACCTCGCTGATGGTGCTGCTCTTCCTGACGATGTTCATGGCCCTCAGCATGGACATGAACGACGGGACCCTCGACGGTGCGATGTTCATGTTCACCGTCGACCGGTCGATGATGTTCGATCCAGAAATCTGGATCAACGCGCTGTCGCAGTCCGCATGGTCAGCATCCGCCGGCATGGGCATGGCCATCACCTACGCGGTGTACATGCGCAAGGACGAGGACACCACCCTCAACGCCTTCGTGATGGGCCTCGCGAACAACAGCATCTCCATCATCGCCGGCCTGACCGTCCTTTCCGCGATTTTCGCGGTCGAGGCCGACCCCTTGGCCACGGTGACCGGCGGTTCCTCGGCCATCACCTTCCTCGCGCTTCCCGAAGTGTTTGCACAAGCTCCCGGTGGCAACGTGGGACCCTTCCTGATGATGACCGGTTTCTTCCTCGCGCTGTCCTTCGCGGCCCTCACTTCGATGATCTCGACGGTTGAATTGTGCGTGCGCAACTTCGTCGACCACGGCTACGAACGCACGCGCTCGGTCTGGTTGACCGGCGCGGCCATCTTCCTGTTTGGCCTCCCTTCTGCGGTGCTTTGGGTCAAACTCGACGCGGAAGGCGTTGCCTTCCCACAATTCCTCGAAGTGCAAGACCACATCTGGGGCTACGGCCTGATGTTCTCGGGGCTGTTCATCGCGTTCACCATCTGGCGCTATGGCTTCCTCAAGTGGCGCGCCCAGGTCGACGCCGGAGAAGCCGACCCCGGCCTCGCGGGTTACCTCAACGTCGGGGTCTCGGCCTTCCGTGACGACTTCATCAACACCGGTGAGAATGACCTGTGGATCGGCCGCTGGTGGGACCTCTTGCTCTACCTGGCCTTCCCCGTCCTCTTTTCCATCCTCATGCTCTCCTACTTCGGCAGCATGATCGCCAACACCGAAGACGTCTGGAATCCGTTCAATCCGAACGGCCTTGGCATCATCCTCGCCTTCTGGGGCGTGGTGGCGGTCTTGTTCATCTGGTTCAACCGCTTCCTCGTGCAGCGGCCGGTCTTCCGCAACGTGCCTGAAGGCGCCGACGTGGACATCAGCCTCCTGCCCGGTGGAGACGACGAACTGGTGGTGCAGGTCGGCGAAGTGGCACCCGGCTTCGAACATCTCGGTCAATCCGACGCTGCCTGAAGGGGGCCGCCTCGATGGACGACCTCGTCCGGTTCCTCGTCATCGGCCTTGTCGTTGCCGCAGTGCTCGTTCCGGTGGTCCGTTGGTTCTGGGCGCGGTTTGACCGACCGACGGAAGCCCAACTCGAATACGAGGAGGCCAAGCGAAAGAAGCGCGAAGAAGAGCGCATGTGGCGTCAAATCGAAGCCCAAATGCGGGCCGAAGAAGCCGCAGCAGAGGAAGCCGCGAGCTTGGCCCGGAAGCGCGCAGAACTCGCGGCGCAAGCCGCACCCCGCTCAAGCGACGTCGAAGCCGCCCTCGGAGCGCTCGGGCTCGAAGAGGTGCACGTGAACACCACGAAGGCCAGCGCCTCCAATCGCCCCAACGCCACCGAAGGTGCCGATGCTGCGCTGGTGGACGATGCGGTCTTCGAGGAGAGCACGGACGATGCCGATCTAGAGGTCGAGGGCCCGGCCAAGGTCAGCCTTGAGCAAGACCGGGCAGGAGCTCCTGCGCCGGACTGGGTCCTCATCGAACGGTTGCGTGAGATGACCGAGCGTGAGGAGGAGCCCGCGCCGATCGACGTTCCTTCGATGCCGGATTTGGACGCGCTCGACGATGCGATGGAAGCCATCGAGGAGGACGTCGCTCCACCCAAAGCCGAGGAGGGCACGGGCCTTGCCGAAGCCACCGACGAGGCATGGGAAGCCGACGATGACGATGATGACGACGGTTGGGCCGTCGAGTGGTGAACCCTCACTTTGCCCGCGTTCACGACGAATGGCTCTTGAAGCGGACCACGCCACGTCGGTGCATGGTGCAGCGTCCTCGAGGGACCCGAGACTTCGGGCCGCTGGCCAGCCGACGCCGAAGCATGCTTGAGGCGGTGCTCGAAGACGAGGCCCGCCGTGCCGGTTTCGACCGCGTGCAAACGCCCATTTTCGAGTCGCTGGACCTGTTCACCGCCAAGTCTGGTCCAGGCGTCATCGGCCAACTCTACGCCTTCGAGGACAAGGGCGGTCGGCAGCTGACCTTGCGGCCTGAATTGACCGCGCCGGTCATGCGCATGGTCGCCGATGAATTGCGCATGGACACCAAGCCGCTGCGCTTGGCGTACCACGGCGCATGCTTCCGCTATGAGGAATTCAAGACCGGGCGTTACCGCGAATTCTACCAGTACGGCATCGAGGTGGTCGGTGCATCCGGTCCACTGGTCGACGCGGAAGTCATCGCCCTGGCCGTTCGCATGCTTCACGCGTCCGGCCTTGAAGGCTGGACGCTACGCATCGGCCACGTCGGCCTGCTGCGTGACGTGCTCGCTGGCCTCGGCCTCAGCGCCGAGGCGCCTGAGGGCAAGGAAGCACCCACCGCCTCGGCGATGCGCTTCCTCGACAAGGGCGACGAGGCCGGTCTGGCCGCGTTGTTCGACACCGAAGGCCTCGACCCTGCTGGACTTGATCTGCTCCGGGCCCTTGGCGAAGCCTCCGGCGGTGCCGAAGCCATCGAGGCCGCCCGCCCGCTGCTCGATGCACACGGCCTTTCCACCGAAGCCCTGGACGACCTCGCCACCACCGTCGAAGCGGTCGGCCTGCTCGCTCAGGCCCCACCCGCTTTGGAGATCGATCTGCGTGTCGCACGCGGTTTGGATTACTACACGGGCATGGTCTTCGAAGCCCACGTGCCCGAACTCGGCGGTGAGGGCCAGGTGCTCGGTGGTGGCACCTACCGCTTGCTCCACCTCTTTGGCTTGGACGACCTCGACCCCTCATGCGGATTTGGCCTCGGGTTTGACCGCGTCTTGCTGGCCCTCGAGCGGCAGGCCGAGGCGGCCGGCAGGGCGGAAGTGATGCCCGGTGAATCCGGTCCCGCAACGCGCCTTGCGGTCGTTCCGTTCCGTGTTCCACCTTCCTCGGTGCTTGCCCTTGTGCGCGACCTGCGTGAGGAAGGCCTCGTCGTGGACCTTGAGATGAAGGGGCGTGCCATCGGCAAGGCCTTCGGATGGGCCGACGGCATCGGTGCGACGCACGTCTTGGTGGTCGGACCGCGTGATCTTGAGGCCGGCCAAGCGAACCTCAAGCGTTTGGCCGACGGCGAACAGATGCCGGTGGACCTGAACCGCGACGCCGTGCTTGCGGCGTTGAACGCGTGATCACTCGTCCTCGAGGCGCCCGCGCTGGGCGATGGCCGCCATGGCGATGGCCGATGAAGCGATGACCAGACCAAAGCCGGGGCTTTCCTCTTCTTCCATGCCGTCTTCGCCGGCTTGGAAGGCCTCCTCCCACGTGGACTCGTGGATGGGCAGGTCAACGCGGCTGTCCTCGCCCAAGAAGAGCGTGAACGATGCTGGGTTGCCGGTTTGGGTGAGGCCGCCGAAGCCCGTGGTGCGGTCGCCACGGAGTTTCATGGTGACGTGCACGACGGGGTTGCCGTCACGGCCGTCCCAGAGGTTGTCCTCCTCAGTGAAGCGGTAGGAGAAGGGAATCTCCTGCTCGCCTTGGTTGGTCGAGGTGTGATGGTAGCGGTAGAGTTCGTTCATGCCGTAACTGATGGTGATGTTGAGTTGGTCGCAATCGTTCTGGCAGGGGCCTTGGTTGTCGCCGTTGGTCCAATCGCCTTCGAGGTTGAGCTTCAGGGTTCCACGGAGCTCACCGTCCACGGTCATCATCAGGCGCTTGTCGAGTTCGGGGTTCATGCGGAAACGCAGGTCGATGTCGATGAGGCCGTTGTCGATGTCCTCGGTGTAGACGCCGTCCTCTGCCGAGGTGGTGTCGTTGGCGTCAAAGTGCGTCCAGGCGTTGTTGATGCCGTCGTGCCACAAGTAAAGCGTGGTCGCGTTGGCCGAGGGCTGGCGCGAGTCTTCTTGCTGCTCGGATTGCTGCACGCTGACGTCACCGGCTTGCACCGGAACGAGCATCATGGCAGCCACAATCATGGTCAGGAGGAGCCGTCCTCGCATGGGTGGCCGTCGCTGCCGTGTGCTTTGAGCATGACGACGAAGGTCAATCGAAGCGACGGAAATCCTGTGGGGTCGCCTCGTTGCGTGAGGTGTGGTTGTGACGGGCCGCATTGGGCCGCAGACTGAGCGCCTCCGCGAGTTGATCGATTTCGACCCTGGGCTCGCGCATTTCGTCGCCGCCGACGCCGGTGAAGATGGCCATGACCTTGATCGTGTCACCGAAGGCCGGGTCTTGGCGTGCACCGATGATGACGTTGGCGTCTTCCTTGATGCGCGAGGTCAGCAGGCGAACGACCTGGTTTGCCGCCTCGAGGGTCATGTACGGACCACCGGTCACGTGGACGAGCGCCCCGGTGGCGCCGGTCACGTCGACGTCGAGCAAGGGGTGGTTGAGGGCCTCGTGCACGACCTCTTCGGCGCCACGGTCGGATTCACCGTAGAGCATCATCGTCACGCCGCCGTCGGCCATGATGGTCCGCACGTCGGCGAAATCGAGGTTGATGAGCGAGGGCAAGGTGATCGTCTCGACGATGCCCTTGACGATCTCCGCGACCAACTGGTCCATGATGGAGAAGGCTTCCTCGACGGGAAGGTTGGGCACGTAATCGAGCAGACGGTTGTTGTCCAGCACGAGCACCGCATCCGCAACGCGGCGCAGCGCTTCGAGGCCCTCGAGCGCGCGGGACTTCCGATGGTTGCGCTCGACGTGGAACGGCGTGGTCACGATGCCGACGACCAGGGCGCCGGCGGCCTTGGCTTCCTCCGCGACGACCGGAGCGATGCCGGTGCCGGAGCCGCCGCCGAGCCCGCAGGCGATGAAGACGAGGTCCGCACCGCTGACGATGCGCTGGATCATTTCGCGTCCGGCCTCCGCACAGCGGCGTCCGGTCGCGGGGTCACCCCCGGCCCCAAGGCCGCGGGTGATGTGGCGCCCGACCAGCAATTTTTGCAGGGCGCGGGTGTTGTCGAGGTGCTGCTTGTCGGTGTTGATGGCCACGGTGGTGGCCGCGTGAACGCCAAGGTGCGTGATGCGGTTCAGGGTGTTGTTGCCGGAGCCGCCACAGCCGACGATGAGGATACGAGGATCGGGCAAGGTCAGGTCGTTGAGGTCGCTGTCCATGAACGACGTTCGCGACTCCCGCATCGCATCGTCCCGCATCTGGGAGACGATGTCAGAAAGGGTCGATTCGTTTGCCATGCTCACGCCTGCACCATCCGCGTGTTCGGGTCCCATCCCAACACCTGAGGCCACGAGCCTGCTCCTTCCTATCTTAAGCACACCCGTTCGACCACGCCGCACACCCCAACTTCGCGACGCCCGTTTCATCGCCGGGGCGAGGAGCCTGACCTTCTTCTCGGCCTCCACCTTGAAATATCGGGGGCGGGTCGCACAGCCTGCCTCACTTAGCTCAGTTGGTAGAGCACCTGACTGTAGTTGTGCAAACACACACGTCTCAGCAGACATCAGGGTGTCCCCGGTTCAAGTCCGGGAGTTGGGACCACCGGTCCTGACCCGTGCATAATTTAGCATTGAACAGTTAGGTTCCGTTTGTGGGGTCACTCCAAGCATGGACCAGCGCTCTCGCTGGAAGCATGAGCCAATCCTACAAGCCAATCGTTGCGATGGCAATTTTTGATTTGGCACAAGAAGAGATCAAACGAGACGCTTTTGTTCAACGAGTATCGGAGTTTTTCTGGCAGCTCGAGCGCAGGTTCTCATTGAATCATGGTCCAGTGAACAACGACGTTCAGCAACAAATCAAGGCTTGCATGGACGAAACGGAAAATGAAACATGGACGACGGTTTGGAGGAAGTTAGGGCAAGTCGATGGAAACAAGACTCGTGCACCTCGGGATTTTATTTGGACCAAACTCTGTGAAATGCCGTTGAAGAAATTGCCCAGCAATAACACAGGAACATTGTATCGTGTGACAGATGATGGTATCCTCCTTCCGAAAGAATCCCTTGCTACAATTCAAGCCAACAAGAAAGCCTTGCTCAAGTTGGCGCGCTGTATCTTAGGTGAGTTCCTGGAACGATTCAATTCGACCAGTCCCCGTGTCAATCAGAAGGTCAAGATTGCGTGGGAGAAAAAGCGACCTCCTCTCCCATCATCGTACACTGAAGCCCTCATTTCATACCACAAGCCTGTCGTCTGTTATATCTGCAGCACAACAATTAGCGGCACGCCTGATTGGGATCATGTGGTTCCATTTTCCCACATTGGTGGCCATGATCTATGGAACCTGATGCCCGCATGTGGGCCGAATTCCGGGACCGGCGTGCACTGTAACCAGCAGAAATCTGCAGGACGGCCCACCGAGAAACAGATTGATTCGACTGAAAATCGAAATCAACGCATGCTCTCTTGGTTGAAGTCAGAAAAACCTGATATTCCATTGAGAAAGGCAAACAAATTGGTTCAAGAGCTTGAATTTGCAGCAACAAAAGAAGAGTTGAGGCGGTTGTGGAACGCGATGATTTGATGAGGGAAAAACATGGATCGAATTCAACACAACAAACTCGTTCGGGACAACATTCCCCAACGCATTGAACAGAGTGGAAAATCAAGCAAACATACCACGATTGCCGGGCATGATCTTCAGGAGGCTCTTGTGGCTAAGTTGGCTGAGGAGGGTCAAGAGTTCCTTGAATCAAAAGAGCCTGAAGAGTTGGCTGATTTGCTTGAGGTCGTTCACGGTTTGATTGAGGCAAGAGGGGTTGAGTACGCTTTCGTTGAACAACTCAGACTCGACAAGAAAGAACAGCGTGGCGGGTTCTCGAAAGGTATCTTTCTGGAATACGTCGACCAATGAGACGTTGTCAGGGAAGCCGTTGGCAGAATCTGTCAGTGACAGGTCCTGTCGAGGCAAAGGCTGGCAGAAGGTCGTCGGCGGGGTTCGCATACACATGAGCATGGGTAGGCTTCTTCAGCCGTTTGAAGTCGACCCGTTTCACCGTTTCAGTGAAACGGTTACGCGGTGCGAATGGCTTCGAAGATGCTTCGAGCCAACGCCGATTTCAGAAGAATGTGGTTCCCGATTTCCTCAAATACCGTCGCCATGGGAGACCCAAGTCCGGCCTGGACAACCGGACCACTACACCGCCGTCCAAGGAATTGAAACGAATGACAGAGAAGGAAGACTGGGGCGACATCGATCCAGAACAACAGAAAACTGCACAGAAAAACACCAGCGGCGTCAGATGGTGGGCCGTTGAGGATTCAAATGGGAATCCCATACAAATCGAACTCGCTGAAAAGGGCAAAGAGTACGTCTGCCCAGAATGCGAAGGCTCTATGATTCCGGTCAAAGGTGAACAGCGAGCCCACCATTTCAGGCACAAGAGTTCCACCTCATCCGACGGAAACGGCTGCGGAGGAGAAGGTGCACGTCATTACCGTGTCAAGACCATGCTGGCCATCATGCTTCGACAAATCGAACGCGAGGCCATGCGTTGGGAGACCAAGATCGAATTGGAACGTCGAGTTGGAAACGACCAACCCGACATTCTCGTCTCCATTGGACCCCAGAAATTGTTGGGCATTGAAATCGTGGATTCGAACCCTCCATCGGATGAGAAGAAAGGGCGCTGGGGCAATCAGTTGCACGAAGTATGGATCTCCGATTGGGACGATCGTACGATTGGAAATGCCCTTCTTCTTTCAGGGAAATTGATCCCCACGATTACCGCATTCAAGGCAATGACAGAAGAAATCACCACCCAAATTTCCTCACATCGCAGAGCCGTGGAAGCCGTGCAGAAATACCACGAGGCAGAACTCGAGGAGCTCCAATCGGCACATGAACGCAGGATTTCAGAATTGCAAGAGTCTCTTGATTCGCTTTACCTGGATGAGGAACTGAAGGTTGAGCGAGAAATCCTCAGCCTCAAGGCAACGAGAGATCTCCCCGCGTTGCATGTTGGGACATGGAGGCGTCTCACGTCGGGGGAGTACGGCGTTACAACGAACATGGATGCAAAGCACGGCGATCATGTGCTAGTTGTTGAGAAAAAAGGGGCAATTTCAACGGTCAGTGTCATCCAACAAATCGGGGAAATCCCTCCGTATTGGCCCGAAAAAACAGCTGTGTTTGATACAACTGCTAGGACTCCAGCACCAGAGATTCAGAAACTGATCGCAAAATTAGCTGAGGAAAAAGCTGCAACAGAGAAGGAAGAAGAGCGCCGTAGAAGGGCAAGAAATCGGACTTGAACACCTCAGGCATCTTCAGAGAAGGGTTCACATATTGATTT
>Ga0075480_10002466_pt1 | contig 11902 bp, 19 predicted proteins | sample DEB08_DNA_7_FD_81590 | JGI IMG/M metagenome (GOLD analysis project Ga0075480, IMG submission 81590) | Aqueous microbial communities from the Delaware River and Bay under freshwater to marine salinity gradient to study organic matter... | ecosystem: Environmental > Aquatic > Marine > Coastal ... | reverse complement strand
TAACCGCATTAAAAACGTGGGTATCTGGTGAAACGCTAACGGCAACAGACCTGAATGGCGAGTTCCAGAATATCTACACACACACTATTACTAACTCAGACATAGATAGCACTGGAACCTATGTATTAGGCGAGTTGGTGGTAGGATCGGGCATAACTGCAGCAGACGGTGGGCAGTTTCATGTCCACACAGCATCAGCCGGCAGTGTACAGGCACACGCAGATGCAAACGAGGCTGTACTAGAAAACAGCGCAGCGTCAGGTCTGTCGATTCTATCGGGCAGCAGCAGCGATGGAAACATCTTTTTCGGGGATGCGGCTGATAACGATATAGGCAAAATAGCCTACAGCCACAGTGCAAACAGCCTGGCGTTTACTACCAACGGCGCAACAGCACTCACGCTATCGTCAGCACAGGCAGCAACATTTGCCGGCGATGTAAGCGTAGGCGGCGCGTTGACGTTAACCGGTGGGTTAACATTGAACGGTGCGGTGGTGGTGGGAGACAGTGCATCAGACACGTTGACCGTGAATGCCACTGTGACGAGCGACCTGCTGTTTACTGATGCGACACACGATATCGGTAAATCGGGAGCAACCCGGCCACGCGATGGTTTCTTTTCACGCAATGTGGCTATAGGCGGCACACTAGGCGTAACTGGCCTCATCACAGCTACAGGTGGCGTAAGCGGTGCGCTGACAGGTAACGTGACTGGTAATCTCACTGGCAACGTAACTGGCAACGTCACAGGCAACCTAACAGGCGATGTTACGGGAAACATCAGCGGCAACGTAACAGGCGGCACGATCAGCGGCAGCACGGGATTATACACGTCAACCCTCGCAACGTCCGCAGGTGATATAGGTGTCGGCACTCATTCGCCCTCTGGTTTTGGCGCGAGGACATTAAATATTAAAGCGGCCAGTAGCAGCGGCGCAGACCTAACGATTGAGGCTGATAACGGCAATAATTTTGGAGTATTCTTTAGCGGTGCAACAACAAACGATCCGTTTAGCATTTTCAGTAATACGGGTTTCAAATTCGCAATCGCCAGTGATAAAAATGCTACTGGTTTTGACGAGGCACTGAGGATAAAATCAGACGGCAATGTGGGGTTCAACGAAACCTCTCCCGACACCATAATCCACGCAACACAGGGAGGCGAACCACCAGCCGAAGGTATGCTGATCCTTGAGGCAAATTCGTCCTCGCGTCAGTTGCGCATACAGCCACCAACAAACGCAGACAACGGTTTCTTCGATGCGCGTGGCGGCAATATGACTTTCCTCGACGATGGCACTGAGATATGGCGTTATAACGCTTCTACGTTCAGCACATCTTCGGGTATTAACGTCGGCATAGGCACGTCCTCGCCAACGGCGCCTTTAGAAGTATATGCGAGTGCTACCACGGCACAAAACACGGCTATTGTAATTGATGGGCCTGCGGGAAATAATTACGAAGGCGTCCAATATAGGGTGGGTGGTGTTGGTGTAGGGTACACTGCACAAGAGTCTACGGGACGTATGTATCACGGTGCTGGAATAGAACATAGATTCCGCACTGGATCTGGAAGTACAGTCGGTGGCACGGATGCACTCACTATCGATAATTCTCAGCGCGTCGGCATAGGTACGGTCTCGCCAGCGGCCCCTGTTGACATCAACACATCTGGAAACACGCATTTAATATTTAAATATCAAGACAGCAGCACGCAAAGATCGTTTATTGCCACCAATGCGGGTGTCAGCACAAATTACAACGGTTTAGTCATTGGGTCTAACGCAACTCAACAAGGAACACAGGCAAATACAGGGTTGTCCTCGTGGTATCAACGGCTCGGCCCAATTGACGCGACAGGTGATGCGTGGAGTGTCGCGTATCAAGCGGCAGGTGGAAGCGTTGTCGAACGCGCCCGCATCACGAGCGCAGGCGATCTGCTTGTTAACACATCGTCAGCAATAGCTTCAGCGTCTAATACTGCTAATAATTTTACGTTTTCACCCAGTTCTGGATACGCGTGGCTTGCAGTTTCGGATTCGGGTGGTGTTTACACACAACGGCAAAACGATGGCAACTTTTTCACATTTTACAAAACTACGTCTAACGTTGGCTCAATATCGGTAAGCGGTTCTACGACAGCTTACAATACCACCTCTGACTACCGTTTGAAAGAAAATGTCATAAACATCACAGACGGCATCACGCGCATCAAATCGCTCAAACCCTCACGTTTTAATTTCATATCAAACGCTGATCAAACAGTCGATGGGTTTGTGGCGCATGAAGTCTCTGACGTTGTGCCAGAAGCTATTTCTGGCGCGAAAGATGCCGTAGACGATGAGGGCAATCCAGAATATCAAGGCATTGACCAGAGCAAGCTGGTGCCGTTGCTAACAGCCGCACTGCAAGAAGCAATCACTAAAATCGAAACCCTTGAAACCAAAGTAGCCGCACTCGAAGCGGCATAAGGAGAATAGACAATGCCAACGTACAGCCATGATTTGACTATCACAGACCGCATTCGCGTCGGGACTGAAACGCTCGGTGACGGCAGCGTGCAGACCGACTGCATAGGTGCCGTAGTATGTATCGCAAAAGCGACAGACACGGACACGGGCGAAGTCGCGTCTACTGATCCGTGGGTAACACTCGATCTGAGCGCACTGACTGCTGACGATTATGTGGCGTTAGACGCGCTGACAGGCCTTCCACAACGTGCGATTGATCAGTTGACCGCATGGGGCGAGGAGCAGAAGGCAGGTCTGGAGGCGCAGTTACAGGCACGTGCAAGCGCACCTAAGGAACAGACTGCTCCGTGGGCCAGTGCTGAGTAATGAGCGAGGTGATGCCGCAGGGGTCTGCTCCTACGCAAAACAAAAGCGGCAGCAACGGGCGCGCAAGCTGGGTAAGTAAACAAGCGATACGTCAGCTTATCGGCATATCGTTGACGGGGTTGGTTGTCTGGGAAACTGTGGTCACTAACCAGATAGATGCGACTGTATTAATCGGCATATACGGCACTGTATTAGGATTCTATTTTGGCGAGGGTCAATGACAGATGACGAAAAGAAAACTTTTAGGCGATCATTAGCACATTATAAAGAAGAAATAAAAGCTGAATTAGCGCGGCTGGAAGCACAAAGCACTGCCAAAGACGTTGCCGGCAAGTCTATTGGTAAGCACGGTCTGGCGTATATAACAAGCATTGTAGTAATAGGCGTATCTGCCAGTTTATTTCTTAACGAGCAGGTATTAGCACCCGTCATGGCGATTATAGGCGCATCGCTGCAGGCGTTGATTGGGTTGCTATCGTCCATCGCCGGCGCAGGTGAGAAGCCAGATCGACCTGAGTTTAGCGTGATCAACAAATTGATCGAGAAATTGGATCGGCTGGACAAAGAGGAGCCGCCGTTTAGCGTAGATGTCGAAGAGGGCAACGTGACTATTAAGCGCGGTGATGATGTGATAAAAAGCAACAATACGAAGGTGGTATAAATGGAACCTGGGGCAGATCCAATAACCATGCTACTGACAACCGGGGGTGTTTCGGGGGTAGGTGGTGGCGCATTGACCGCCTATATAATAGCTAAGATGGCCGGCAAGAATGGGAATGGAAACGGCAACGATAGTCATATAAACGAACTACGCGCAGTGGCAGACAAACTAGATCGAACGAATGAATTACTGACGGATTTGATACGTTGCCAGGCGCGTTTAGAGGGATACCTGCAGCATAATCAAAACAGATAATTATGACACCTAAATGTTGGATTGGGTCAAATAAATGGGTATGTATAGTACATATAAAACCCACTAAGGAGCATGGACAATGCCAAAGGTTGGAAACAAATCATACCCCTATACCACAAAAGGTATGGCCGCAGCGAAAAAGGCAAAAGCTAAGATGAAAGCCAAGCCAAAAGCGAAGACGCGCAAGGGCAAGTAAGATGCCGGCAAAGAAAGATCCTAAGTTAGCGCGCGCTGGGGTGTCAGCGTATAACAAGCCAAAACGCACGCCGAATCACCCCAAAAAGTCTCATGTGGTCGTAGCTAAATTTAAAGAGGGTGGACAGACCAAGACGAAGACCATCCGTTTTGGCGAACAGGGCGCATCTACAGCCGGCGCACCTAAAAAGGGTGAGTCAAAAGCTACAACGCAGCGGCGTGCTAATTTCAAATCGAGGCACGGCAAAAATATAGCAAAAGGTCGTAGTAGCGCGGCGTATTGGGCCGATAAGACAAAGTGGAGTTAGGGCAATGGCGAAACGTGGTTTATACGCAAACATACACGCAAAGAGAAAGCGCATTGCCGGGGGCAGCGGTGAGAAGATGCGTAAGCCTGGCGCAAAGGGCGCACCAACAGCTGCAGCATTCAAGAAAGCCGCAAAGACGGCAAAGGGTAAGAAGAAGTGAGTAGTCCACGAAAACGTGGTGGTAGCGGGGGCAGAAAACGCAAAGGTCGCACAGGAGGCGGCATTATGACTAAACCAGTTGCAGTAGAAGAAGCACCGGCCAATGGTGCGGCAGAAACAAAAAGCATCGAAGAAATCAAAGCAGAGTTGGAACAGCAGCGCGACGAACGCATTCGGGTGATCTGTGATGCTGATCCTATGCTGCGTGAGATTGTAGGCGCATTGAAGGGGTTAGAATACGCTATTGAACATAAGTGACGCGAGGTAGAGTAACGGTAACTCATCAGGTTCATTTCCTGGAAATCGTGGTTCGACTCCACGCCTCGCTTCCAATTTTTAAAAGGTGTGAATGGTTGGGATAATTAAGCGCGCTGCAGGCGCATTTACGTTTGGCCGCCGGCTAAAGAAGGCACGAAAAGAAGTAGAGGACGTTATCACACTTACACAGAAGCTATTGGATAAGTATGAAGACGTTGACGAAGATGCCAGGCGATTAAAAATAGAATTATCTGAAGCGGTTGCATCTTTGAAAGCTGTGATGAAGTTTTGATAGATGACGCTATACAGAACCTTACTCCCACACAACGCACTATACATGATCTATTTTGGTTGTGTATGCTGCATAATAGGAATAATGGCGTAAAAGCACTGTCTGCTGAGTCTGGCATATCGCTTGGCACAGTAGACAGCACGCTGAAACGATTACGCGCATTAAAGCTAATACCCACACGCACAAGTTACACTAAACTCAAGCCAGACGAGTGGAGTGATGACACGTTTCTACGGCAGTTTCCCGGCTGGCGTGCCATGTTACCCACAACAAAGAAACGCACGTTTGCCATTGAAACGCCGCCGTCTGCATTACCTTCCATAGAAGAATTAATAGAAAACAAAATAAAGCGTTTTGAGCGCATCGAATCACACAATGATGCGGTGCAGTTGATGACCGTCCGCATTGATATAGACGGGCCGATTGCACTGATGATGTTGGGCGATCCACACATTGATGACGATGGATGCGATATTGTAGCACTCAAACGCGATATAGACCTCTGTAACAGCACTGAGGGTCTATACGCAGCGCACGTTGGTGATCTGACCAATAATTGGGTGGGTCGTTTAGAGGCCAAATACGGCGATCAGACGACGACTATAGAAGAAGGCGCAATACTGGCAAAATGGATTATTAATGCGGCTCCGTGGCTGTTTTTAGTCTTGGGAAACCACGATCTGTGGAACAGGGGCGGCATTTATGTGCGTGAGTTATGCGATCAAGCCAATGTGTTTTGTGATGCACATGGGGTGCGCGTGCAGTTGGAACTGCCATCGGGCAAGTCGATACGGGTCAACTGCCGGCACGATCACTCAGGTCACTCGATGTGGAACCCTGGGCATGGAACCCTAAAGGCATCGTTGTTTGGGGATGATCACATATATGTTGCCGGCCATAGGCACACATCGGCTAATGGGCCGGCTGTACGGGATGGCGAAACTGGGCGCATCAAGTATCCGCTGCGCGTGGCTGGGTATAAACGATTTGATGATTACGCGCGTCAGTTGGGTTTACCTGACCGGCGAATATCTGGTGCAGCTGTCATTGTGATAGATCCACGGTTCGGTGACGATGATCCGGGCATGATTTCTGTGTTTGAATCTACCATACAGGGCGTGGGATATTTGAATTATTGCCGCTCAGAGTGGTTACGGTCGAAGAAGCAGCGCGCATAATGACAGAAGAAGAAGAAGAAGTATTACCGCCAGAAGGTGCGCTGTATGGTATAGATGACACGGGCGTTTACGCACAGACCTTGAGTAATACAATATTGGCATTAGTTAAATGGCGCACAGAGACAGATGAAGAGCGTGTGTTTGTGCGAATGCAGCTGAAGCGATTGGTAGACGCGCAGGTAGGCTTGAAGGTGTTATATGTGGATGATTAGGCGATACTATTTATAATGCCGTCACACTGTTTTAAGCACAAAAAGCGAAACGGCACAAGCCATTTATTAACAAATGCTTTATTAGCTTAATCAGTTTAACTTAATCTGACACCATACTAACTATAACAGGTAATACAGCTAAGATGTTGTAATACATAATGTTACGCAATGTTCCTTTCGTGCAATTTAAAACATTTCAATCGGTCTTTCGGGTAGTTCAGTCCATAAATCGGGCAGATAATCTTCGTCTATATCATCTCTGTCACTGATCGGCAACGGACAAGTTACTAACAGTGTGCGTAATTTTTCATCGTCCGTTAATTCAGCCTGTGGATCATATTCCAACTGTCCCACAAATAGCATACTTAAAAAACGAGTATAAAATAATACCGGCTTTCCAGGCGGTGGCAATTCATTGCTAGTCCATTTCCACTCTATTAAAAGCCAATCCATAGCTATCGCCCCCGATCCGCATCTAATGGCCTCCCTCGCCGCACTTTCATGGGGTCGGGATGCTGTGGCTGAAACACCGTGCGTGAACGTATAAACGCATCGAGCATATCTTTGCTGAATTGATACCCCTTTAGCCGGCGATGTGCAATCTGTCCCTGCCTACACAAGCGTCGAACGTGCTGCACTGTTAGGCCAAGATATTCAGCCGCCTCTCTACTGTTATACCACTTATATCGTCGTTTCGCCATCAGCAAATGCTCCTATTCATTATATATAGTATCTAATAAATTTATACGTTGGCCTATCCAACGCATAACCGGCACGGCCATAGAGTTGCCAATCGCTTTATAGCGTGGCGTGTCCGGGCATTCATCAGCTGGCTTGTTGCGCCAAGGGATACGCGTGTGGTCATCGGGCATCCCCTGCAGCCGTTCGCACTCGCGCGGTGTTAGCCGGCGCACTTGCATAGGGGTTGCTATTGCGTGACCACGGTCTAATGCACCAAGCGGCAAAGATTTGCCGCTTATGTGTATCGGGTCTTCACGCGCTGTTACTGTGCCGGCTAATTCAGACATTGGCATAGATCCATTGAAGAGGATGCCGCCTTGCTGACCCTTGTTGCAATTTAACGTGCCGGCTAAATCCTCATACGTTTCAGCGTTAGCTTGATCGCCAGCACGCCATATTGGTTTTATTTGCGCCAAAGGGATGGGGTTTCCAGTAACGCCATCGCGTCCAGCTGACGGCCCTTTATAATCTCTGCTACTGATTGTTTGCGCCGTCTGATTGTCTAATATTGGTACTAATGCAGCCGTGTTTTCGTTCAACCCGTCACTAGTAATACCTTTATAGTCTCTGGCAAAAACTTGGGCGTGTTGGTGCATCACCGGCACGATAGCGTCCGATTCTACTCGCTCGTTTCCCGTGCGGCTGAATGGAGGGCCGCTTGTAACAGCGGGGGCAACGTTTTGCCCCTTTTCTCGGCTCGGCGGAGGATGCCCCTGCAAGCTGTGCTGCTCAAACAATACCGCTCCAGCCTCTCTTCCATCGGTTCCAATATGTCCGACAAGAAAGATACGTCTGCGTCTTTGTGGTGTTCCGAAGTGTTGAGCGTCCAAGATTCGCCACGCGACATTATACCCGATTTCTGCCATCGCCCCGACGATGGAACCAAAGTCTCGTCCTTTGTTTGATGACAAGACACCAGGGACGTTTTCCCAGACAAACCACTTGGGCGTTGCTCGATCAATAAGCCGGCAAAACTCAAGGGCGAGGTTGCCATTTTGGTCGTCCAATCCCTTTCTAAGTCCAGCGACGGAGAAGGATTGGCAGGGGGTGCCGCCCACGATAAGGTCAACTGGTGTTGCGTTGTTTCTAAACTCATTACTGGTCATATCTCCTAAGTTTGGCACATCAGGCCAATAATGCTGCAGCACAGCAGACGGGAATTTGTCAATCTCACTGAACCACTGCGGTTGCCATCCTAATGGCTCCCACGCTAAACTTGCAGCTTCAACGCCGCTGCAAACTGATCCGTATCTCATCGCAGTGCCTCTTGTGCGAGTGCGTAGGTAGGGCCGTGTCCCAGATCAACGATGTTGTCTGCCAATAGCAGGTCATCGCCATCAGCCAGACCGCGAAACTCGTAGGTGGGAAACGTGCCGGTCATCAGTCCATACACATCTTTTTTCTCTTTCCACAGCACGGCCAATAGCCGGCCATTTTTGTATCGGGTAGCTTTGACATCGACTGTGCGACCTAACACAACACAATCGCCTTGTGGGTCTGCGGCTGGATTATCAACTACATCAAGCGAGGGGTAGACGTTCATGAGCCGGCAAAAGGCGATCTCTGCGCCCATGCCGTTTAGGTTAGTTTCAAATTGGGACTGTGGGCCGATCTTGCGCTCTGTGATGTGTTTGGCATTGTTGTCATGCTCTTGCCTGGCGCGTGCTACATACCGCGCTAACCGCTGTTCGGCATCGTTCAGTGTGATGGTCGTTCCAATCATATTTTTTCAGCGCGCAGCGCGCGCTCTTTCCAATGGTTTCGTTCTGCGGTCATTATTTTTAACTCATGCTGCAGCTGTCTATTGCTGTTGCCGGACTCTCTTAGGCGATGCTCCAAAACGTTTATATGGGCCATTTTTTCTTTTATAAATCGCACGGTAGGGGTCTTAGATATGTTCATTAATTCGATTGTTATGGCGCATGGAAAACTTCAGTTTCGTTAGGCCTTTTTTAATCGTCTGGCGTATGGCTTCGCGTGATACTCCGTGTTCATCGCCAAGCGTTTGCATAGTTACTTTTTCATCGTTGGGAACAATGTTGAAATACCGCGCGATACAATCGGCTGTACGCGGATCGAGGTTGTCCGCTAAATGCTGCAAAACGTCTTCTCTGTTCAACGCGCATAGTTTGTCTAACGCGTTTGGCTGTTCGTCAGGTATATCATATTCAGGCGTGGCATCTGTTTTATCGCCTATGTGCAATGTGGCGTGGCGCATGGCGTGTATTGTCCATGCTCGTTTGTATTCGTCGGTGTAGTCATCTGGTGGTGTAGGATCACCGCACCGGCCCATTGTGTTGTGTGCGCGTGCGAAGTCGTGCTGAATTATAGCAGGGATCTTGATGCGCTGGTCATGCAGTTGGTCGCGTATCTCTTTGCGTATCCAGTGATGCGCGTAATTGACAAACCGAATATCTAACGACAGATCGAACCGCTGCGCTGCTTTGAACAGGCCAATTCTGCCGGCTGCAATGTAGTCGTCATGGTTCTTGCTGCACATCTCATGCGCGATCTTTATGACTAGTGGCGTATTGGCGGCGATTACCTGCTCTATAGCACGCTCATCGTTAGTCTCTTGAAATCGTTTTAAAAGCTGCCGCTCTTCTTCAATAGGCAGTGGGGGTGTGGTTTTATTCATTACAGTAGTTTTTGTTGTTGGTATTTGAGCGATTCTTTAACCTGGCGTGATCGGTCAGTGGCCCATGCGCGCCACAGCTGCCGGTCAAAATTGTAGGTGTACCCTGCACCAATAAGTTCCTTATATAGGCCGCGTGATGTATCAATCAGTTCAACTGGTGGCGGCAAGCGGAGCGTGATCTCTACGCCGGCGGCTGGCTTGTATCGTTTCCGTGCTTCGCGCTCTTTTCGTTCTTGTGTCAGGCGTGCTATCTCTTCTTCCGCTAACTGCATCAATAGCTGCCAACTCGCGTTCAACTGCTGTTCCGTCAACGACAATTTCCCCGTTGATAGCATCTGCAACCCGGAGTAAAGCGATAGTAGCGGGTGTTGCAACTCGGTATCTTCGGGCGTTATGCTCGATGCTGCGGAGTGTATCCGCGCGAGACTTGTCTCGCTTTCGCTCAAGCTGAGTTCGGGCCACAGCTTTTTCACGGGCAGAGTCAAATAGTTGTCCTGTGATTCCGATTCCTTCGTCGTGACCGGGTATGCTAACGCTGATGACATTATCCGCAGATCCCTTTCTTTTGCGCGTGTTTGGTTTGTATGTGACACCATTGATTAGTTGGTAATAGACGCAGCGTGCGACCAGCTGGTTGATTGGCATGGCCTTTAGTGCGGCTCTCAAGTCTGCTTGTGTGCTGTATGTTTTCATCCCGTTGCTTTCGTCAGTTTGATTTCTAATCGTGGGTCGTTGTTGTCTACAGAAAACGAGTGGGTGAATGATTCTATTTCTGACCATCCATCGTTGCGAAGTATGCCGGCTTTTTGCAGTGCATCTTCAACGAATTTTGCACCGAATGCTATGTTGCTTTTGTCTGTGCGTCGGTTTCGGACATACCAGTGATAAGAGATGTTGATAGGGTAGTCAGTAATAGGGGTGGAGTGCTGTGCGCGCATTTCGATGGCAAGCGATGTCTCGGTGTTGCGTTTAACCGCAGCTGCTTGATGGCGATGCGTGCGCTCATGGGCCGAATACTGGTTAAGTGTGGGTATGATTGTTTTTAGTGTGAAAACCATAGCTGTTTGTCGTAGAAATCCGTTGCCTATGTGCATTTGTTTTTAAGTAGCCGGCCTAACGCCTCTCCTACATAACGCGTTGGGACGATCCCGGTGCGCTTGTCAAACGTTAGGCCGGCGTGGGGTTAAAACGGTAGGTCGTCGTCGCTTACCGGGGGTCTGGCAACGGTCAGGTTAGGTTGTCCATTGTCGTGGCCGGATTTATCCAACATTTGCAGGTCACGCGCGACAATCTCAGTGGCGTAGCGTTTCTGGCCGTCTTGCTCCCATGATCGGGTCTGCAGTTTGCCTTCGATGTAGACTTTGCTGCCCTTCGTTACATACTGCCCAACGATGTCTGCCAGTTTGCCCCAACAGGTCACACGATGCCATTCCGTGCGCTCTTGGCGTTGGCCGTCCTTTGTCCAACTTTCACTGGTAGCTACAGAAAAGTTGGCAAGGGAAGTGCCGTTGCCTGTCTGCTTTATTTCGGGGTCGTTCCCCAGGTTGCCTACGAGTATGACCTTGTTTACGCCGCTCATGCGTTTACCTCTTCGGGTTGTGTGGTTTCGTTGTCGTCTTCTTTATGCACTTCGATTGCTACGTCACCGCAGCGCAATACACCATTTTCAATCACTTCCAGAATTTTTAGCGCATAATACGGATCTGTGCACCAAGCTATTAGTTCATCGTCCTTGTATATTTCGATAGGGCCGTTATGTGTCACGCCTTTACCTCTTCGGTTTGTGTGGTTAGGGCCAAATCTTTGTAAAACTCACGTCGCTTTGATTCCGGCACGCTGACTAAATCCACGCATTGGTGATAATCCAAACATTCTCTCATTGTTTTGTTATCAACGTTTAGATCCTTCACCATGCGCTCAAACTCAGCTTTAGGGTCTGCCGGCGGTTTATGGTGGCCGTTGCTTTTGCCGTTTTGCTGTTGGTGGATCGCGTTGGAAACCTCGTTAGCTGATGCGTATTCTGAGCCGCCGTAACCAGCTGCAGCCAATGCGCGACCTATGGCTGATGTCTCGCAGTTTTCCAGTGCTGACGTTTTGTTTACTTGTGAACTGCCTTCGCGCTCGTAGCTGTGGCCGGTGTAGCTACCGCATTCAGGTATCGTCAGTGT
>Ga0075480_10002461_pt1 | contig 11910 bp, 20 predicted proteins | sample DEB08_DNA_7_FD_81590 | JGI IMG/M metagenome (GOLD analysis project Ga0075480, IMG submission 81590) | Aqueous microbial communities from the Delaware River and Bay under freshwater to marine salinity gradient to study organic matter... | ecosystem: Environmental > Aquatic > Marine > Coastal ... | reverse complement strand
ATATAGAAAAAGAGATCGGCACGGATCTGACTGAGGCTCGTGCCGATCTAGTAAAATTTGAAGATGATAGAAGTTCTGCTCTTGAAAATAAAATGAAAATTTCAGAAGAGTTTAATTACAATTCTGTCATTGTTGAAATGCTTAAAGATACTGGTATCAAAACAAAAATTATTAAACAATACTTACCAGTAATGAATAAACTAGTAAATCAATATTTGCAAGTGTTGGATTTCTTTGTTCACTTTCATCTTGACGAGTCATTTCAAGAAGTAATTCGCTCACGGCACAGAGATGAATTTACTTATGATTCTTTTAGTGAAGGCGAGAAACAGAGAATTGATTTGGCTCTTCTTTTCACTTGGAGACAAGTAGCTAAAATGAAGAATTCTGTTGCAACCAATTTGCTTATTTTGGATGAAACATTTGACTCATCTCTGGATCATGATGGTGTAGAAAATCTACTTAAAATTCTATATACATTGGATGATCAAACAAATGTTTTTGTCATTTCACATAAAGGTGAAATCCTAGATGGCAAATTTAATAATAAAATAGAATTTATTAAGGAAAAGAACTTTAGTAAAATGAAAATGGGTTTACAAGCCAATGAATATGTGGTATAATAATACTTTATCTTTTGGAGGATAGTTTATGGAACTAAGTGAAAATACTCTTGATGTCCTGAAAAACTTTTCTGGTATTAATCAGAATATGTTGATTCGTCAGGGCAATACAATTAAAACAATTTCCGAAGCTCGAAACGTGCTAGCCACTGCAGTGGTTGCCGAAGAGTTTCCACAAGATCTAGGCATCTATGACTTGAATGAGTTTATTGGTGTCCTAGGATTGGTTGACCAACCACGGCTTAAATTCGTTGATGAATATGTTACCGTGTCAGATTCAACCGGTCGATCAAAGGTCAAATATTTCTTCTCACCAGAAGAGACATTGACCGCGCCACAAAAAGACATTACCATGCCTGAAACTGAGGTTAATTTTGTCCTTACTGCAGATACACTTAATAAGATCAAAAGAGCCGCATCCACTCTTGGTCATGATGAGGTATCAATTACTGGTAAGGATGGTGTGTTAAGCCTCTCTGTGGTTGATAGCCAAAACTCAACATCAAATGCATTTTCGATCGATATTGATGGTGAGTTTCCTGCTGATGCAAAATTTAACTTTATTATGGGTATTTCAAATTTGAAACTTTTACCCGGCGATTATCAAGTTAATATTTCATCAAAGCTTATTTCATGTCTTACCAATAAAAATGTGAATGTTAAATATTGGATTGCACTAGAAAAATCATCTTCGTACGGAGTATAATATGAGTAAAAAAGAAGAACCAGATCAGTATGATCACCTGTTGACCTTGGCAAATCAAGTGTCTCGTTCAACAGTTGCCGTTATTGATGCCATGTCACAACGTGGTGCTGTAAAGGGCGAAGAAATGTCGACACTTGGAAAACTGCGTGATGATGCAGTACAAGTTATCCAGGTTGTTGAGAACATTCAACAAGAAAAAGCAATGGAAGGATAACCATTTACAATTGCCTAAATGTGTGATATAATTATTTTTTGTTATGAGGAATTGTAAATGTCAAATGACTTTTTGTGGGTTGAAAAATATCGGCCACGTACCATTGCAGATACCATCCTACCAGATGGTCTAAAAACTACATTCCAAAAGATGGTAGAGACCGGTGAATTGCCAAATATGCTTTTCACCGGCACTGCCGGCCTTGGAAAAACCACGGTCGCACGTGCACTGTGTAATGAACTTGATTTGGACTATATTGTTATCAATGGATCTGAGGAAGGTAATATTGATACACTACGGACCAAAATTAAACAATTTGCATCTACTGTTTCACTACAAGGTGGTTACAAAATTGTTATTCTAGATGAGGCGGATTATCTCAATCCGCAATCATTCCAACCAGCACTTCGTGGGTTTATTGAAGAGTTTTCAAATAACTGTAGATTTATTCTCACTTGTAATTTTAAAAATCGTATTATTGAACCATTGCATTCTCGCTGTGGTGTATACGAATTTAATACCACAAAAAAAGATATGGCCGAATTGATGGGCCATTTCATGCAACGCGTATCTGCAATGTTGGAAGCAGAAAATGTTGCATGTGATAAAAAAATCCTTGCTGATCTCATTATGAAATTTGCACCAGACTGGCGCAGAGTGATTAATGAATTGCAAAGATATAGTATTGGATCAAACTCTATAGATTCTGGTATTCTGGTAAATATTGCTGATAAAAACTATGATGATCTTTTTGCTTATCTAAAAGCCAAGGATTTTAAAAAAATGCGTGGTTGGGTTGTCAATAATATTGATACAGATGCTTCTGCCATTTTTAGAGCCATGTATGATAGAATGGCAGATAAGGTTCAACCACAAGCAATTCCACAATTGGTTCTAATCCTTGCTGATTATCAATATAAAAATGCATTCGTTGCCGATCATGAATTGAATGTTGTTGCATGTCTTACGGAGGTAATGGCCAATGTCAACTTCACCTAAATTGATTTTATATACACAAACTGACTGTGTGTACTGTGAGATTATGAAATCAAAACTTTCTGATTGGGGCTATACATGGGATGAGGTAAATATAAATCGCCATCCAGAGAACAAACAATTTCTTAAAGATCAAGGGCATAAAACTGTACCTCAACTTTATTGTGGTAGAAATCATCTTAATAAAGTAAATACACAAGACTTTACAAAAGAAATGTTAGAAGAACAGTTAGATTGGGATAGTTATGTTGGCGGCGTGGAAAGCTTTAGATAGAACTGATAAGACTAGTCTTATACTCACATTTCAAGTTGCTGTTATTTCTAGCTTTTTTCTATCCTTTGATGGTATGATACTAATATGCATACCTCTTTATATTTTTCTTCGTTATGTGCAAAGACCATGGAGTGACAAATGAATCCATTCGACTATTTAAATGCAATAAACAACACCAAGGAAGATATAATGGTGGATGATATTGCTGAAAAAGGTTATAGTTCATTTATGATTAATCGAGGCTTGTCATATTTTAATGACACCGTACTCTTTGCAAATGAAATGAATATTCACCACCATATTGATAATCGCCTACAATTTGACTTTCTTATAAATATTGTTAGAAAGCGAAAACGGTTTTCAAAATGGTTGAAACCTGAAATCGCTAGTGACGTGGAAGTTGTTAAGGAATATTATGGCTATAATAATGAAAAAGCCCGCCAAGCCTTGACCCTTCTCACACCTGAACAAATAACAATGATAAAAAAGAAGGTGTTTAAAGGTGGAAGAAAATAAAATTGTTGAATGGACACCAGCATCGATGCTGGAAATTACATTGAATGAACCAGATGATTTTCTGAAAGTTCGTGAAACTCTGACACGTATTGGTGTTGCATCCCGTAAAGATAATAAGTTATTTCAATCTTGTCATATCCTGCATAAGCAAGGTAGATACTTTATTGTTCACTTTAAAGAGTTGTTTTTGTTAGACGGTAAAAAGTCTAATCTTGAAGAGAACGATATTGCCCGTAGAAATACTATTGCTCAGTTAATGAGTGATTGGGGTTTAATTAGTATTGATGGTGGTAAAAAGGTAGAGCCTCTTGCACCAATGAGACAAATTAAAATTATTCCGTTTAAAGAAAAAAATAATTGGGAACTTTGCCCAAAATACAATATCGGAAATAAATGAGTGCATATACTAAAATAGAGCCATTTCTTTCACAAAAGGAAATGGATGAAATGTATGCATGGGCAATGGAACAATATCAATTAAGAACCGATAAAGGTGGGAATAGAGAAAAAGCCTGGTTAGCCGATTATCCTTATAAAGGATTTAGTAGAACAGGTATAATGCTTTCTGAACCAGGTTTCGAGATTGGTTGGCATAAGGATGATGATAGCTCTAATATTAGAAAATGTGCTATCATCCATCCTATATGGCCAGTAAAGAATTATCCTCCCTGTCAAACAGAGGATGGTAATACAACTGATGTGATATTATTAGATGTATGTAGACCACATAATGTGAATAATGATACAGATCAGTGCAGAGTAAATCTGCAAATTGAATTTTTAGAAACTTATGACACCATAAAAAATTTATTGCTTATGGGGTTTAAAATCTAAAAAAAGTTATTATATATAGATTAGGATGCCGGATAAGCCGGGTCCAATATAACCTTGCTAGTCATAGGAGGTAAACATGACTGGAACTTATGCGTTCCCAAGAAATGTATTCTTGGGTTTTGATCATATTTTTGATCAATTGGATAATATCAGCAAACATTCTCAGGATTCTTATCCACCACACAATGTGGTGAAAGAAGATGAGCTTCAATATGTAATTGAACTTGCCGTTGCAGGTTTTGGTGAAGATGATATTACCGTAGAGTTGAAGGACCATATTCTTACTATTGAAGGTGACCGCGAACGCCGTAGGGAACCTGAAAAGTATGTACATAAAGGTATTTCAGCTCGGAAGTTTAAGAAGTCATTTAGACTGTCCGAATATACGGAAGTTACTGGAGCAGAACTGAAAGATGGAATACTGTCCTTAGGATTGGAGGTAGTCCTTCCGGAAGAGAAGCGTCCCCAAATGATCTCAATTAATAGTCATAAGGGGAAATCAAATGACAGAACTAGCACTAAAAGGCTTTTCCAAGGTACGTAGTGGTTTTATCACTGCATTTGCAGCTTGGATAATTGGCCATATGAAAGCAGTTGGTAGAGCCGTTGAATTATCACGTTCTATAGCCGCTAATGAGCATATTGCTCGTCAACTTTTACCTGAGTATAGAGAGCACACTTATTATAGTTTGTTAGCTGAATTGAATAAAAAAACAATGGAGCGCATCTATGGTAAGTAATCTTTGGAAATACTTTTTTAAAACAGCAGGTTGTAAACCAGAATCAATTGCTGAAGTTGAGCGTATGTTGGTTAAAGAAGTTAATCAATATGACAGGTATGCATAATGTGGCCATATACTGAAGATGAATGGGAAACCTATGCATAATAAATAAAGGGGAGCAGGGTAACCTGCTCCTTTTTTGCGGAGGAACATATGCAAGGATCAGAAAGATATTGTAATAAATGTGGACACCGTTGTCACTGTCTCACTACAGAATGTACTGAATGCCATAACGACGTATGTTATGGTTGTGATTGTGAATTACCTATTAAAGATTTACCTGATTCATTTACAAAGGAGAACACATGAATATTGAAAAACTAAGAGCAGATCTAGAATTAGATGAGGGCGTAAAACATGAAATTTATCTTGATCATCTTGGCCTTCCTACTTTTGGCATCGGCCATCTCGTACGGGAAGAAGATCCGGAGTTTGGAGAGCCAGTTGGTACAACAGTCTCAGACGATAGAGTGGCTTCAGCGTTCAAACAGGATATACAAATCACACTTGAAGACTGCCAAAAACTATATGATGACTTCGACGACTTGCCAGAAGAAGCCCAGCTCGTTATTGCAAATATGTGCTTTAATCTTGGATACCCAAGACTCTCAAAGTTCAAAGGAATGAAAGCTGGAGTTGATGCTCGTGATTGGAATGAAGCAGCAGACCAAATGGTAGATTCTCGTTGGTATCGTCAGGTGCCAAATAGAGCCGAGCGTTTGGTAGAAAGAATGAGAGCACTCGCATAAAGTTGTTTACAAACCTCTTGAAATAGTGTATAATATATCATGTTATTGGAGGTTGTATGGCATTTTATACTTCAGTTGCTCGTTATGGCAACAGCATGCTCTATCGTGGTTATGATAATCATGGCAATAGAGTAATAAGAAAAGAAAATTTTTCTCCTACATTCTTTGTTCCGGCAAAGAAGGATACTGGTTGGCGCGGCCTTGATGGTGCTGCCATTGGGCCGGTATCCTTCGAGAACATGAGAGAAGCAAGAAACTGGTTGGATCAATACAATGATGTTTCCGGTTTTAAAATCTATGGTACAACAAATTACCTACACCAATATGTCCGTGAAAAATTTCCACGTGATATTGAATTTGATCGCGATATCATTAATGTTTCTACTATTGACATTGAAACAGAATACGAGGATGGATTTCCGGAACCAGATATAGCAGATCAAAAAATTCTGGCTATCACACTTAAAAATAATATTGATGGCATCTATTGGGTTTGGGGTTATGGTAATTATGATGTTGAGGCTGCCTTAATTAAACCAGTCCGGTATATTCAATGCCGTGACGAACCGGATTTGCTACTTAAATTCTTAGATTTTTATTCATCACAAGAAAAATGCCCTGATGTGATTACAGGTTGGAATGTAAGATTCTTTGACATTCCATATCTAGTAAATCGTACTGCCAAAATTTTAGGCTTGGAACAAATGAAAAAGTTCTCGCCGTGGGGATTAATTGAACATCGTACAATTACCAGACGTAATAAACAAGAAACAACATTTGAATTACGTGGTGTACAAATTCTAGATTATTTGGAATTATTTCAAAAATTTGGCTACACATATGGAACACAAGAATCGTATAAATTGAATCATATTGCATATGTTGTGCTTGGTGAAAAGAAACTTTCCTTTGAAGAATCAGGTTCTCTTAAAAATCTATATAAAGATAATTTCCAAAAGTATATTGACTATAACATGAAAGATGTTGAATTGGTTGATAGGCTTGAGGATAAAATGGGTCTGATTACTCTTGCAATGACTGTGGCATATAAAGGTGGTGTAAACTACCAGGATACATTTGGTACCACAGCCATATGGGAATCTATTATCTACAGAAAATTGCTATCACAAAAACAGGTACCACCAATTGAAATTGGTCACAAGTCAAAGACTGCATTCGTTGGTGGTTATGTGAAAGATGTTGATGTTGGAATGCATGATTGGGTTGTGTCTTTTGACTTAAACTCACTTTATCCTAACATCATTGTTCAATGGAACATGTCACCAGAAACACTCGGAAAAATGCCACACGACCAGGTGTATGGTTCCATTGAACATTTTCTTAATTATTATAATAGTGATGCAGATCCATTGCATCCAGCAGTCCGTGAACGAAATGTTGCAGTTGCTGCTAATGGATCCAGTTATCGTAAAGACTTTGATGGTGTTGTACCTACCATTATTACAGACTATTATGATGAACGACGTAGTGTTAAAAATATGATGCTTGCCGCCGAACAAGCATATGAAAAGGGAAAAACATATGACCTAGAAAAAGAGATCAATAGACTACATAATCAGCAAATGGCTATTAAAATTTTGATGAACTCTTTGTATGGTGCTCTAGGTAATCAACACTTTAGATATTTTGACTTACGTATTGCCGAGGGTGTAACTACAACAGGTCAGCTTGTTATCCAATGGGCCGAACGTGCAATGAATGATGCAATGAATAAGGTAATGAAAACCGAAAAGGATTATGTTATTGCAATTGATACAGATTCACTCTATGTAAATTTTGGTCCTATGATTAAACAATTGGCACCAAAGAATCCGGTACAATTCTTGGATAAAATTTGTAAGGAACATTTTGAACCTGCTCTTGCAAAAGCATATGATGATTTTTTCTTAAAACTAAATTGTCATAAACAAAGAATGGAAATGGCTCGTGAGGTAATTGCTGACCGTGCTATTTGGACTGCCAAAAAACGCTATATATTAAATGTGCATAACTCTGAAGGTGTGCAATACGATGAGCCAAAACTTAAGATTATGGGTATTGAGGCTATCAAATCATCAACACCAGAAATTTGTAGATCTAAATTTAAGGAAATTTTTAAGGTTATTATGTCCGGTGATGAAACTGCCACACAAAATTATATTCAAAATTTCAAAAAGGAATTTATAAATTTGCCGGCAGAACAAGTATCATTTCCACGAGGTGTGTCAAACATTAGTGATTGGTCCGATAGAAAAACCATATACAAGAAAGGTACACCAATTCATGTCCGTGGTTCACTACTATATAATAAACATCTTAAGGATGCAAAACTTACCAAAAAGTATGAACCTATTGTAAATGGCTCTAGAATATTTTTTACATATCTTAAGATGCCAAACACAATTAAAGAAAATGTAATTGCATTTCCAGATCAATTACCAACAGAATTAAAACTGGATCGCTATATAGATTATGATCTACAATTTGAAAAAACATTTATTGAACCATTAAAACTTATTCTGGATGCGGTTGGATGGTCAGCCGAGGAACAAATGACATTGGAGGATTTTTTCGTATGAGGGTAAGTATTAGAAATATTGGTGGTGAGGTTATTAAGGATAATGAAACCTATCTACTAAAAGACAATAAACATTTAAAAAACTTGGTTTTGAGTTCCACTGATTTGAAACCAAAAATGAGTACTCGTGGTCACAAACATGAAGGTCAGGAAGAAGTCTATTACTTTATTGATGGTTCCGGTAAAATGGAACTGGATGATGAAACAATTAATGTAATGCAAGGCGACATTGTTCTTATCGAAGATGGTGTGTTCCATAGAGTCCATGCTGGACCAAAAGGTTGCTATTTTGTATGTGTATTTGATGGAAAGAGAAATCACTAATGACTAATTTTAAGGACGTTGGAACATTTATGGAAACATTTGGACAGGAAGTCAAAACAAAACCAGAATTTCCTGATGCTGAAACAGTAAACCTAAGAATAGAACTTATTGGCGAAGAGCTAAATGAATTTTGGGATGCCTGTGAACAAAAGGATATTGTTGGTGTAGCAGATGCTCTTGCCGATATTCTTTATGTCACATATGGAGCCGGCCATGCATTTGGTATTGATCTAGATAAATGTTTCAAGGAAGTGCAAAGGTCTAATATGTCAAAACTAGGTGAGGATGGTAAACCTATTTACCGTGAAGATGGTAAGGTCCTTAAAGGACCAAATTATTCTGAACCTGACCTAAAAAGTATTTTACAATCCTAACAAAGTATGGTATAATAATATCATGATTAAGCCAAGGTATCCAATTTATATTATTTCCAAAGGTCGGTGGGATTCTCGTCAAACTCAGCGTACACTTGAAGAACTTAATGTCCCTTATCGTATTGTTATTGAGCAATCAGAATATGATAAGTATGCAGAAAATGTGCCAGAGCACAAAATTATCACACTGCCTACGGACTTCCGTGATAATCCATTATATGCAATACCAGATGAAACTACCGGTCTGATTGGTGGTTCTATTCCGGTTCGTAACTTTGTTTGGGAACATTCCAAATCCGAAGGTCATAAACGCCATTGGATTTTAGATGATAATATGCGACACATTTATCGTCTGAATCGCAATCTTAAAACTCGTATGACCACTGGTTCGTCGTTTGGTATTCTAGAAAATTTTGTCGACAGATATGAAAATGTAAGATTGGCTGGTATGAACTATGCATTCTTTGCTCCATCTGGTGTAAAGAAACCACCATATTATACTAACACTAGAATCTATTCTTGTATTCTAATTGACAATTCATTGGAACATCGGTGGCGTGGCCGATTTAATGAGGACACTGATTTATCCTTACGTGTTCTTAAGGATGGTGATTGTACAATGTTGTTTAACAATTTCCTGGTTGGTAAAGCAGCAACAATGACTATGAAAGGTGGTAATACAGAAACTGTATATAATGTAGAACAAACCGGTGATAGATCAAAACGTGATGGTGGTGATTTTGATAATCGTAGAGAATTTGCTGAATCACTTGTTGCACAACATCCGGATGTAGTCAAGGTTGCATTTAAATGGGGTCGTTGGCATCATGATGTAAACTATTCTGTATTTGTGCAAAAGCCAGAGAAAAAACCAGGTCTAAATATTCCACGTGGTATTAACGAGCATGGTATGGTCCTTAAACCAATTTCGCCAGAGGACAATACAGATGATGGAGATGAAAACTATGGCGACTAATAAACTAAATGTAGATAATGTATCCAATAACCTGTTCATTCTGAGTGGTCAAGAGGATGAACGCACACCATATGATTGGGATGATATGCCAGAATTTGTACAAGATGAAAAAGAAGCCTATGCTGTAATTAAGGTTCGTATTCGTAATGAAGAAGACCTACAAGAATTTATCAAATTGATGGATCAAAATATTACACCAAAAACAAAATCAATTTGGTATCCAGCATTGGATCGGTTCCGTAATTCCTTACTAAGATGGATGGACGAATAATATATTTACTTTTGACAGAGATTGTGTTATAATAATACTATGTTGTCATTAACCATATTTAATTCTCTATTCGATAATAAAACTCATAAACGTCTGGATCTACCGGATTTTGATGCTTATGAAAATTTTCTATATAAGCTATCTAAAGAACCTAAAGCATCTAAAAAAGATGCCGTACTAATCTCTCCAGCAACATACCAACCGGATACTACTCGAGCAAATGCAAATGTTATTGAGTGGGCCGGTTGGTGTTGTGTTGATGTTGATGAGTATGAATGTGATGGAGATCTTAAAGATGATCTATGTAATCGTTTTTCTAATTATCGCTTCGTTTGTTACAGCACTGCTAGCAGTACACTTGATACGCCTAAGTTCAGATTGGTGTTCCCTTTGCGAAGAAATGTGGATAGAGACTCCATCAGACATTTCTGGTATGGACTTAATATTGAACTCGGAGAGTTGGGTGATAGACAGACTAAAGACCTATCACGCATGTACTATATCCCTGCGCAATATTCTGGTGCTTTCAACTTTATTTTCAGTCATGATGGCAACCCAATTGACCCTGATGATATTATAAGGAAACATCCTTATGCCGAAAAAGCCAACCTCAACAACTTCTTTGACAGACTCCCAGAAGAACTTCAACAACAAATCATCGAACACAGAAAAGGGAAAATGGGTAACACTAACATATCTTGGTCGTCCTATAGGGACTGTCCCTTTTTTCCTAGAAAACTCGAGGCAGAATATAGACTCATCACAAACACCGGATGGTACCATAAAATGTACCAAATAATGGTTGCAGTTGCAGGTAATGCAATAAAGCAACAATATCCAATTACAGCTGCAGAAATATCCAAAATGTGTAGAGAATTGGATATGGAAACCGGTGGTTGGTATAATAATAGACCATTGGATAAAGAAGCCGATAGAGCTCTAGAATACGTATATAAAAATATGTAATTAAATAAAAAATAGTTATTTACAAATGGCTTTTTATATGATATAATAGTATCATAATCAAAAAGAGGAGTGATTATAATGTTTGAGGAATTAAATGCCACTGTAAATGCCATACAAAATATTGATTTAGATAGTGTTTTATCTAAACAAACTTTTATGAAATCAGTAACACTTTATAATGATTTAACAACTGATGGTATTAGAGATAAGTCCGGTGCCAGTAAAAAACATGGCGTTTATATCCATTATTATAATGATAAACCATTATATGTTGGAAAGGCTGAAAGACAAAGTATTTCAATTAGACAATCACAGCATTTAGGTGCATTTAGAAATCCAAAAAGCATTGCCGAAAGAAGTGGTAAAAAATATAGAGATTTTCTAAATGAAAATAATTTGAAATCAATAAAAATAGACATTTGGTATTTGGATCTTTCAAATTATCCAAAGTGTATTATTCCGATGTTAGAATTGGAAATTATGAATTATCTTAATACACCCTTTAATAAGGAAAATCAAATTTCTTAATTCGCTATATACTAAGACATTAAATTAAGGAGATGCAAATGAAAAATATTGCAATTATTGGACACGGCTATGTTGGTAAAGCCGTTGAATATGGATTTCAAACTCAGTGGGTGAAACAAACACTTATTGATCCAGCACTCTATGGTAACAGCCTAAATGATCTACGAGGTACACGAGTTGATGTTGCATTTGTTTGTGT
>Ga0075480_10002457_pt1 | contig 11921 bp, 10 predicted proteins | sample DEB08_DNA_7_FD_81590 | JGI IMG/M metagenome (GOLD analysis project Ga0075480, IMG submission 81590) | Aqueous microbial communities from the Delaware River and Bay under freshwater to marine salinity gradient to study organic matter... | ecosystem: Environmental > Aquatic > Marine > Coastal ... | reverse complement strand
GGAGATGTTCGGATGATGGGCAACCCCGCCGAGAAATTGACGCCTCGACCGAACGATAGGGCCTTGAAGGGACCCAGGCCCTGATCATGGTACATCGCAACCACGCCATCTACCTGCTCCCATCGGCCACTCCCGAAAAAACCATCGGCGGGAAACGGGCCTGACAGCTCTGCCATATCGGCACACCCGGCCATGGTGGGGATGATGATCTGCTCTTCCTCCGTACCCAGGACCCCCCCGTCACCGGCATGCGGGTTCAGACCCAGCACAGCAATCCGCGGGTGCCGAATGCCAAAGTCCCTTTTCAAGGAGGTACTCATGAGACGGATGGTACGGGAGATGCGCTCCTGCGTGATGTGGGATGCCACCTGTGAGAGCGGCATATGGGCCGTAACGAGGCCGACGCGCAGATGGCCGGATACCATCATCATGAGGACGTCAGAAGAGGCTGTCTCCCGAGCAATGAACTCCGTATGCCCGGGGACATCGAATCCGGCGCGCGCGATCACTTCCTTCGAAATGGGACAGGTGGTCATGGCATCGACGCGGCCCTGCAGGCACAATGTGATCGCGCGCGCCACACTGGCCATGGCCAGCGCACCGGCAAGTGGATCTGCTGTACCGGGACTCAGAACAAAACCTGGCTCCGCGCTGACCACCTCCATCCCGGGCCAAGCGTGACCATCCCGAGCTTCCGTTTCAGGATCCCAGTAAGGGGCCAGCACCTGTGGATCGCCCACGGGCAGGATCTCGATCTCGCGGGTAAGTGTCGCATCCCGGAGACAGGTCGCCAGGATTTCGGGACCGATACCGTTGGGATCCCCCATGGATACGGCCACCTTGGGACGTGCGCGACGTCCTGATCCTGTATCAGTCACGGGAGGTGTAGGATGTCCGGATGCCATGATGTCTGCCCCGCGCGGGGTACCGGAAGCAGGAGCCACCCCAAAGGATGGTTACCTGTCCGCCTCAGCGCTTTTTCTCGGCGTAGTCCTGCAGGAACTGTACGATCAGACGCACGCCAAAGCCCGTGCCACCGACAGGGCGGTACCCACGAGCCGTTTCCAGGAATGCGGGTCCTGCAATATCCACGTGGATCCAGGGGTAGTCCACAAAATGCTCCAGAAACTTCGCCGCCGTGATGGATCCAGCTGCCCGACCGCCGACGTTCTTCAAATCAGCCACCGTGCTCTTGAGCTGCTCATTGTACTCGTCGTACATGGGCAGTGGGTGCACCAGATCCCCGGAGGCTTGTCCCGCGGAAACCATGGCAGCCAGTCGCTCCTCAGCACCCTTTTCCACGTTGGTCATGGTGGCAGCAGCAACTTCGCCAAGGGCAATCACGGCGGCCCCAGTCAGCGTGGCAATGTCCATCACCAACTCGGGATAGAAGGACTGCGCGTATGAGAGAGCATCGGCCAGGATCATGCGGCCCTCAGCATCCGTGTTCAGGACCTCCACCGTCTTGCCCGAATGCATGGTCACGACATCGCCGGGCACGTAGGCCCGTTCTCCCGGACGGTTGTCCGTGGCCGGGATCAATCCGATTACGTAGAGGGGCAACTCCAGTTTGGCAATGGCCTCCATGGCACCGATGACGGCGGCCGCTCCGGCCATGTCGGATTTCATGGAATCCATCGACCCCTTGGTCGGCTTCAGCGAAAGGCCACCCGTGTCGTACACCACGCCCTTGCCGACCAGAATAACGGGGCGGCTGTTGCGGGCGTGCTCTGGCTTCCACTCCAGGACGGAGAAGGTCGGCGGGTCCTGGCTTCCCCGGTTCACCGCGAGCAGGCCGCCCATACCCTCTTCCTGAATCAAATCCTTGTCCCAGACAGTCACCTCATAGCCCGTTTTCTTGGCCGATTTCTCGATGGCCTTCGACAGGAGCAGAGGCGTCTTCTCATCCGGTGAAAGATTCACCAGGTCCCGCGCCGAGGCCACAGCCTCGGATACAATCCGTCCGCGATCCGCGCCACGACGAACCTGCTTGTCCTGATCGGAGGTCTGGATGACCAACCGCTGGGCCGGAACGGTCTCTTCTTCCTGCGTCATGTAACGCTCGAAGCGGTAGGACCCCAACATGAAGCCTTCCACCAGGGCCTGAGCGGCGTCATCGCCGTCCAAATCGGTATCGGGAACCGAAATACCGACCGTCTCTGCTTTGACCCGTGCCGCCGACGCTGCTCCGAGCGCTGCAGCGTTGCGTAAATCCTCCAGATCACATTCACTCATTTCGCCAATGCCGACGAGTACCACGCGTTTGGCCGTCCCGGCATCGGGATACAGCACGAGAACGTCTCCCGATTCGCCTTTGAGGTCCACCCGACCCCGCTCCACGGTGGAGCCGAAGGCGTCGACAAGCTCTTCAAGCCCGTCAGCAACGTGTTCCGTAGCCACGGGAACGATGAGTACATCCACGTCCAATTCAGCGAGTGCTATGGTGGAAACAGATACTTTCATGGAATTGAGAGGAGAAATGAATTGGGTTCGGAGGGTACGGCTGACGGTTTCAACCGCATTCCGACGAAAAGGAAGGCTGGGGTTCAGGTTTGAAACGGGTCCGCATGGCCATCACCCCCCACTCAGCATGGCAAGGTAATCGGCATCTTCTTCGGACAAGGTCGATCCATCATCTGGAGGGTCCACATTGAGAAAATCAGGAGCCGAGGCCAGAATGTGCTGCAGGGTCGCCTCCAGAGGTTCGGTGTAGAAGGCCCCCGACGCGTTGCGATGGCCTCCGCCACCCATGCTCTGCGCCCATTTGTGGACCTCCCAGTCCTCCTTCGACCGAAAGCTGATCTTGGTGCCTTTGGCCGTCTCCGTCAGGAGCATGGCAACCCGGACCCCTTCGATGCCGAGCAGCATGTTGACGAATCCGTCGGTCTCTTCGACCGGGGCACCGGAATCTTCCAGCATCTGGCGGGTGACCACCATTGTTCCGACGACACCGTCAAAGTGCAGCTGATGGGTGGAAAGCACGGCTGCCAGGAGTTTCATGCTCTCCGGCGATTTGCGGTCGTAGACCATGGAGTGCATCCATGCCGCGTTGGTTTCCGCACGCTCGAGGAGGTCGGCCGTCATCCGATGCAGCGTCGGCGAGACGTTGGAAAAACGGAACGAACCGGTGTCGGTCATGATGGCAACGTAGAGCGCCTGGGCCACTGCCGGGGACAAGCCACCCAGATCCCATCCGGCAATCAGCTCATAGACCAATTCGCCCGTTGATGACGCCGTCTCGCGCCGGTGGCTCATGTCGAACCAGTCCTCGGGATCGGTGTGGTGATCAATCAGGATTTTCTTTCCGCCAGACCCTTTGAGCTGGTTACCGGGCGTTCCCAAACGGTGCAGTGCATTCGTATCTGCAATAAGTACGGCATCGGCGGAGGCGATGGCCTCCACCAATTCCAAGGAATGATCGTATGTCCTGATCCTGTGGGCTTCCGGCAACCACTCCATGTTGTACGGAACCGGATCGGAGTTGATCATCCACACGTCTTTGCCCATGGCCTCCAGGAAGAGCCCCAACGCCAATTGGGAACCAATGGCGTCCCCGTCCGGGCGGGTGTGCGTGGTAATGACCACGCGGTTGGTGGACTTCAGGAACTGGACAATGTCAGCGACCATGTGGGAGGCGTCGTATGGCAATCAATGAAACAGTGCGTTACTCTGGCCAAGGCAGCAGCGCCAAGAAAGCCGGAGAGCGATCTGATTCAACCCCTGTCACGCCCCAATGTTCGGCATGAGTCCACCCGATTGATGCAACACATCGCCGGGACTCCCATCAGGGATAGAGCCGATGCGTTTTCCACGCCTGACCATCGCGCTCGAAGATGATCCGGTCATGCAGCCTGTACGGACGACCCTGCCAGAATTCCATGCGATCCGGCGTAATCCGGAATCCTCCCCAGTGATCAGGCAGGGGGACCTCACCCTCCGGAAAACGCGCTTCTGCTTCTTTTACACGCTGTTCCAGGGTGGAGCGTGCGTCCAGTTCGGAGGACTGATCCGAGGCCCAGGCACCAATCTGGCTACCCCTGGGGCGCGAATGGTAATAGGCCGCGGACTCTTCCCGTGAAATCTGGGCTACCGGTCCTTCGATACGAACCTGTCGCTGCAGGATGGGCCAATGGAAGAGCAGGGCGGCATGCGGATTGGCCGTCAGTTCGGTCCCCTTCCGACTGGTGTAGTTGGTAAAAAAGACGAAGCCAGCCGGGTCCACTCCCTTCAGGAGAACCGTCCGGGCAGAGGGCTTGCCCTCTGGGCTTGCCGTGGCCAGGGTCATGGCCTCCGGCAGATACAACCCTCCCTCGTGCGCCGCCTTGAACCACGCATCAAACAGGTCGAAGGGATCCGATACCGATTCGGCGTCGGGCATGCCAACAGCCACACCGGCACCTGACTTGAGGAGGGTTCGTATCGATTTGAAAAGGCGCATGGCTGATTCTATGGGTTGGATGGTTGGACAGGGATGACGGCGCAGAGGGGTCAGTCCGGGGTCCTCAGTCGACCATGCTCCAGGATCATTTCACGACCGGCCATATCGGCAAAATCGCGGTTGTGGGTCACCACAATAACCGTCTGCCCCAGTTCCTGACTGATCCGTATCAGCTCACGGTGCAGAAGGTCGGCGGTGTGCTCATCAAGATTGCCTGTCGGCTCATCGGCCAGGACGAGGTCGGGCGCGTTCATCAAGGCGCGCATGATGGCGACTCGTTGCTTCTCTCCACCGGAGAGTTCTCCCGGACGGTGCTCGCGACGGTCTGTAAGCCCGACCTGTGCAAGCAAATCGGTGGCCCGACGACGCGCCTCATCCGGACGTTGTCCCCCGACCAAGGCGGGCATCATCACATTTTCCAGGGCCGTGAACTCGGGGAGGAGATGATGGAACTGGAATACGAACCCGATCCGCTCATTACGGAGTCGCGAGAGGGTCTCATCATCCCCTTCGAAGACATCCGTGCCCTCGATCATGACCCGACCGCTATCGGGCCGATCAAGCACGCCGAGTACTTGCAGGAGCGTACTCTTGCCACATCCCGACTCGCCCGTGATGGCCACGAACTCCCCGCGCTCGACGGTCAGGTTCAAATCCTCAAGGACCGACAGGGTCTGCCCGCCCGCGGTGGGATACCCCTTGGTCAGCTGGTCAACTATCAGGATGGGATCCGTCTTCATCGCGGCTGATACCGTACTTGTTCATTTTGTTGTACAGGTGGGAGCGCTGGATTCCGATGGCGTCGGCGGTGCGCGAAATATTCCAATCACACTCTTCCAGCTTGTGCGCGATAAAGAGGCGCTCGGCGCTGTCCCGGAAATCGGTAAACGACTCGTACCGGTCCAGCAGTCCGATCACCGGGTTGCCTGCTGCACCCCCCGGATGCACGTACCGCTCCACATCGATGGCCGTAATCCGCTCTCCATGGCTCATGATGGTCAGGCGTTCGACCACATTGTATAGTTCCCTGACGTTTCCCCGCCACTCAACCTGCGAGAGCGCCTCGAGGGCATCCTGCGTGAATGGCTTGGGGGCGATGCCGTTACGACGGGCAATCCGATCCGCGATGCTTTCCGTGATCAGCGGCACATCGCGCCGCCGTTCCCGCAAGGGGGGTACATGGATCAGTATGACGGACAGTCGATGATAGAGGTCTTCACGAAAGGCTCCCTCCTCCATCTGCCTCAGCAGGTCCTTGTTGGTTGCCGCCACCACGCGAACATCCACGGGGATGGAGCGGTCGCCGCCCACGCGGGTAATCGTATTCTCCTGCAGGGCCCTGAGCACCTTCGCCTGCGCAGGGAGGCTCATATCTCCGATCTCGTCGAGGAAGAGGGTTCCTCCGTGGGCCTGCTCGAACTTGCCTATCCGCTGCTTCGTGGCTCCCGTGAAACTGCCTTTCTCGTGTCCGAAGAGCTCGCTTTCGATGAGTTCGGCCGGAATGGCAGCACAATTCACCTCCACCAGGGGTCCGTTGGCGCGGTGGCTCTGCTGATGCAACCACTTGGCCACGAGTTCCTTACCGGTCCCGGCTTCACCGGTAATCAGCACGCGCGCTTCTGTCACGGCCACCCGGTCAATGGTCTCCTTGATGACGCGGATTGCAGGGCTATCACCGAGGATGGGCGTCAATTCGCCCGAAACCCTCTCCACGATAGCCTGACGCATGCGCTCGTTCTCGGAAACAAGCTGGCCGCGGTCCATGGCGTTGCGGATGGAGAGCAGCAGCCGGTTCAGGTCTGGCGGCTTCTCCACAAAATCGAAGGCGCCCAGCTTGGTGGCCTCAACCGCCGTCTCGATCGTGCCGTGCCCGGATATCATGACAACCGGGACGTCGATGTGCTCTGCCGCCATGCAGGCCAGGACATCCAGACCATCACGCTTGGGCATTTTCACATCAAGAAGCACCGCATCATAGCGTGTGGTGCGCAGCTTCTCGAGAGCCTGCTCCCCATCCTCCGCCTCCTCGACGGCTATATCCTCGTACTCCAGAATTTCCCGCAGCGTCCGTCGGATGCTGGCTTCATCGTCTACGACAAGAAGGACGGGAATGGCCATATGATCAGTTCAGATCGATATCAGTTGGTAGCCCGGAGCTGTGCCAGCTTGAATTCCACAGAGCGGGCCTCCTGGGACTCCGGGTATTCTTCCGCGATCATTTCCAGTGCATCGATGGCATCCGCCGTGTTGCCGGCGCGGCCGTACGCGCGGGCAGCGTTCGACAAGTACATCGGAGAGGTGATGTCGCTGGCAAAAACGTTGGCGGCTCTCATGAACAGATCCCCGGCGCGGTTGTGGTCCCCTTGCAGTTCGTGGATGGCAGCCTCACCGGCAAAAGCCGAGGCGCCGATGTAATCACTTTCTTTCGAGTAGGACCCGAAGAATTCCAGTGCGCGATCCATGTCACCCGTGCGGAAGAGCGCATCTGCCGCATAGAAGCGGGCCAGATTGCCTGCGTCGGTGCTGCCGTACTCCTCGGCAATGTCCGTAAGACCAAGAAAGGAGGCATCGCCATCGAGGGCGGCTTGCCATGAACCCGCTTCGTACAAGCGGACTGCATCGGCCATTTCTGAAAGCGCCTGCTCGTTACGGTTGCCCTGATTCCAGGACCAGGCGAGCGCCAGGAGGACAGCCACCACGACACCTGCAACAGCATATATGACGGTCTGGCGATGATTCTCCAGGATGTCGAGAGCACGTGCGTAAAAAGTGACTACGGTATCTTCGCGCAGCTCCTGGCGACGTGAGACCTTGCGGGTTGGATTCAGAGTTGACATGGGATCCGGGAACGGGGTGGTCGGGTCCGGGCGCGTGACGCCGACGGACGAACCGTTTAGGTGGTGTTGTGCAAAGACGACCAAAATACCCTGCTGGCCGCCGGGGAGCAACGAATGCCCCGCAACCGGCACATGTTTCCCCGTTTTTTTGAAATCCGCTGATTGGAAGGGCGCTGCTTGACATCCGGACGGCCGGTAAACCGGAAATCTCTGGAACCGCTTTCTTAATGACTTTTTGGCGCGTGACCAAAGCATCGTGCCGTGCTTATACCGAGATTTGGAGCAGAGAACTTGTCGTGTTCCGCACGAAGCGACAGACGCCTCAGAAGCGCCACAAGCGCTCAGCGCGTAAAGAGCATCACAAGCGTTCCATCGCGTTCGCACGCCAATCAACACATAGCATTCAAACAGCAGGTATTCTCATGGCTATCCGACTCGGAATCAACGGTTTTGGTCGCATTGGTCGTCTTGTATTCCGCGCAATCGCCGAGCGCAATGACAACTCCTTTGAGGTGGTCGGACTGAACGACCTTACGGATGCACGCACCCTGGCCCATCTCCTCAAATACGACTCCGTACACGGCAAATTTCCGGGAGAGGTCGAAGCTGCAGACGGAGCCATCGTGGTCAACGGAAAACGCATTCCAGTTTTCTCCGAGCGCAATCCTGCCGACCTGCCGTGGGGTACCCTGGATACCGACGTGGTAGTGGAGTCCACCGGCATCTTCCGTTCCCGCGAAAAAGCGGGGCTGCACCTGACGGCAGGCGCCAAGAAAGTGGTCATCTCTGCACCGGCCGACGGCGAAGTGGACGCCACCATCGTGCTCGGAGTCAACGACGATACCCTGACGGGCGATGAGAAAATCGTCTCGAATGCCTCGTGCACCACGAACTGCCTGGCCCCGATGGTCAAGGTGCTCGACGATGCCCTGGGTGTAAAGAAAGGGATGATGACGACCGTGCACGCCTACACCGGCGACCAGAACATGGTTGACGCACCGCACAAGGATCTGCGTCGCTCCCGGGCCGCGGCCGTTTCCATCATCCCGACAACGACAGGTGCCGCCAAAGCGGTCGGGCTTGTTCTGCCGCACCTCAACGGCAAACTGGACGGATTCGCCCTGCGTGTGCCAACACCCGATGGCTCCCTGACCGACCTGACGGTGGAGGTTGAGAAGGAGACGACAGCCGAGGCGGTCAATGCCCTGTTCAAGGCAGCATCAGAAGGTGCGATGAGCGGCATTCTCGAATACTCTGAGGAGCCCCTCGTCTCCATCGATATCGTCCACAACCCGCACTCGAACATCCTGGACGGGCAGTCCACGATGGTCATGGGCCAGATGGTCAAGGTCGTGGGTTGGTATGACAATGAGTGGGGATACTCCAACCGGACGGTGGATCTGGTCAAGCGTCTCTTCTCCTGAGCCAGCAGACAGGGCAATCCGACATGAAGCAACTGAACGACCTGGACTTGGGTGGTAAGCGGGTGTTGATCCGCGTAGACTTCAATGTACCCCTGTCCACCGCAGCCGACGGCACCCGAACGGTGGAGGATGATACCCGGATCCGGGCCGCGATTCCGACCATTGAGTATGTTACCGGCCAGGGAGGTACGGCCATCCTGGTCAGCCACCTGGGGCGCCCGAAAGGAGAGGTAAAACCGGAGTTTTCGATGGCGCCCGTCGGGCGTCATCTCTCCCTGCTGACGGGCCAGCCTGTGGTCATGGCCCCGGCCGTTGTCGGTAATGACGTGGCCGAAATCGTCCGCTCGGTTGCGCCCGGCGAAGTACTCCTGCTGGAAAACGTGCGGTTCGAGCCCGGTGAGACGACGAATGATCCAGCATTGGCGCAACAGCTGGCCTCGCTGGCCGATGTGTACGTCAATGATGCCTTCGGAACGGCCCATCGTGCGCATGCTTCCACGGAAGGGGTCGCCCACCTTGTTGCCGAAAAAGCGCCTGGTTTCCTGATGCAGGCTGAACTGGATACGCTGACCAGGCTGACAGGGCACCCGGAAAAACCGTTCGTGGCCATCGTCGGTGGCGCCAAGGTATCCGACAAGATCGGCATCATCTCCCGGCTGCTCGACACGGCCGATCATCTGCTCATCGGCGGTGCCATGGCGTACACGTTCCTGCGGGCGAAGGGGATGGCAACCGGCACGTCGCTCGTGGAAGAGGATCGGATTGACCTGGCGGCTGACGTACTGGATCGGGCGGCCGGACGAATCCATCTGCCGCTGGATCACGTCTGCGCCCAGGCCTTCGACAACGACGCACCGCAACAAACCGTGGAAGGGTCGATACCGGAGGGCTGGATGGGGTTGGATATCGGCCCTTCGACAGTCAGCGCGTACGCCAACATCATTGATGGCGCACGGACGATTGTCTGGAATGGTCCCATGGGAGTCTTCGAGATGGCATCCTTTGCCAAGGGTACCTATGCCATTGCCGACGCAGTGGTCGCGGCCACCGATAAGGGAGCTTTCTCGGTCGTTGGTGGCGGGGACTCGGTTGCGGCCATCGTAGGCGCCGGCAAAGCCGACAGGGTATCGCACGTGTCGACCGGCGGCGGTGCCATGCTGGAGCTGCTCGAAGGCAAGGTGCTTCCCGGTATCAAAGCGCTCGAGGCCTGAGCGGCAGCCATGTCCGCTCCCGTCATCGATATTTCAGGCCTGTACAAGACGTACGTGTCGGGTCTTCGGAGACGGCGCGTGGAGGCCTTGCGTGGCGTTGACCTGATTGTCCCCCCCGGCGAGGTGCTCGGCATCCTTGGGCCGAACGGAGCGGGCAAAACCACACTCTTGAAGGCCGTTCTGGGTATTGTCAGGCCAACCCGTGGTCAGGCCCGACTCTTCGGCCAGCCAGCCGGAGATCCCTCTGCTCGTCGCAGACTGGGCTACCTCCCGGAAAACCACCGCTTTCCGACCTACCTGACAGCCCGTCAGACGCTCGATATCTACGGCCGGCTGGCCGATGTATCAGCCTCCGATCGGCATGAACGGATTCCGGCGCTCCTCGAACAGGTCGGGCTGGCTTCATGGGAGGATGCCCGGATAGGTACATTTTCGAAGGGTATGATGCAGCGACTGGGCCTGGCACAGGCACTTGTCAATGCGCCCGACCTCGTCGTCCTGGATGAGCCCACCGATGGGGTCGACCCCGTCGGCCGCCGCGACATCCGAGATGGGCTCCGCTCCTTGAAAAGGGCGGGGACCACGGTGGTCATCAATTCCCACCTGCTCTCTGAAATCGAGCTTGTCTGCGATCGAGTGCTGATCATGAACAAGGGCCGCATCATACGGTCCGGCACGGTGGACGACGTTGCTCGCCAGGGCACGGGATGGCGCGTTGAAGTGGACAGCCTCCCTGAGGGTGTTGACACCGGCTCCCTGCCGGTTCGGGTAGAAGAGTCAGGGCGGGCGCTCGTCGTGGACGATGGTCAGCCAACCACGCTCAATGCGCTCATCGACCATCTGCGCGCCTCGAACGTCCAGATCCTCAGTGTGGAGCGGCATCGCCCTTCCCTGGAAGCCGGATTCATCGATGTCATTACGAACGGAGAGGCAGCGTCATGAGGCCATTTTCAGGCATGACCACCCTCTCAGGCTCTCTTCTGCTCACCTTCCGGGAGCTGTGGGCCATGCGCCTGACGCAGGCGATGCTGGCTGTGGCAACGCTGGCCTGGGTCCTGCTCTCCTTTGCCATGAACATGGACGTTGTTGAAGGATCCCTGACGGCACTGCGCATCTTCGGTTTCGAGACCAACCCCATGGAAGGAGCCTATGACGAAGCAACGGGCGAGTTCGTCCAGCAGGCCGTCAGCCTGGACAGCTTCGTGATCGGCATCAACACCTTTGTATTCGGCGCGGCCTACTTCCTGGGCACCCTGCTCGGACTATTTGCCACCATGCCGCTCATCAATGGGTTCCTCGAGCAGGGCCGGGTGGATCTGCTGCTGTCAAAACCCCTGTCGCGAGCCCGGCTGCTGCTCGGGCACCTGAGCGGCGTTTGGGCTACGGTTCTGGTTCTGGCTGCGTATCTCGTGGGTGGGGTCTGGTTGACCATGTCCTTCAAAACGGGTGTCTGGATTCCGCAGTTCTTGATGGCTATCCCCATCATCACGCTCATGTTCGCGGTCATGTATGCCGTCATCCTGACCGTATCGATCCTCTCCCGATCGTCAGGGCTGGGCCTGGTCATTGCCTACGGCCTGATCTTCTTTTCGATTATCCTGGCATCCCACGAACAACTCGTTCCGGTTCTCTCTGCCCGGTCAGCAGCCATCTTCATGCTGTTCTATCATCTGCTTCCCAACATGGCTGAAGTGGTCGTGGTGCAGATGCAACTCGTGGAGGCGGCAGCCGTAATCACGTGGTATCCGCTCGTCTCCTCCCTGTTATTCGGTATCGCAACCTATGGCTTCGGATTTTTCTGGTTCTCTCGCCGCGACTTCTGAGTCTTCCATGCGCACGCGTGCTGCCACCCATGATCGTGGGGCAGCCTGCCGGTCACCGCTTTCCTTGGTAGTACTCGTCATGGCTGTCGCCTCCATGGCCCTGGTATGGACCGGATGTGACTCTGAGGCCATGGTCACCGCCGACGCCTCCGAAAGGGACATGGCGCTGCGTGTACTCCAGGCCGATT
>Ga0075480_10002456_pt1 | contig 11924 bp, 7 predicted proteins | sample DEB08_DNA_7_FD_81590 | JGI IMG/M metagenome (GOLD analysis project Ga0075480, IMG submission 81590) | Aqueous microbial communities from the Delaware River and Bay under freshwater to marine salinity gradient to study organic matter... | ecosystem: Environmental > Aquatic > Marine > Coastal ... | reverse complement strand
TTCAATAAAAGAGCTAAAGGAGCGACCGTCGAGAGTTCCTTTGGCATCAATAGCGACACCTTTTGTGCTTACATTCTCTTTTCCAGAAATTTTGTTTCTTGGATTAATTCTTCCTTTCTTTACAGGAACTTCAGTTTCTCTCCACATGCCAATGGCATTGAAGTTTTCCATCCCGAATCCAAGAGGATCGATTTTACGGTGACATGAAGCACAGGCCGGAGCCTCTTTGTGTTTGGTTAGAAGGAATCTCGTACTTTCTTTACCAGTGAATTTCACCAAAGGAACATTTGGTGGAGGTTCTGCTGGTGGATTATCAATTAACTTTCTAAGAACAAATGCTCCACGGTCAATAGTCATGTTGCGGTAGCCATCTGACATTTGAGCAAGAATTCCAGAAGTTGCCAGCAAGCCACCACGAACAGAATTTTTAGGAAGAGCAACTTTGCGGAAAGCCATTCCGTTCACACCTTTGATGTCGTAAAGTTTAGCTAGAGCTGCATTGATGACAGCAAAGTCAGAGTCTACGAGATTGTCTAAACCCAGATTACTGCGAACTACTTCTTTGAAGAGTTCAACGGGTTCCCTTTTTGCTGAATCAATTGAAACTTCATCAAACTCAGAGTAAACGAATTTATGATTTAAGATTCGGTCAAGTTCTAGCCATTGAGTAGTGAAAGTCTGGAAGAAAATATCCGACTTCTTGGAAAGGAGCATTCTTTTAATTTCACCATCAAGAACTGCAGGCTGACTTAGTTTTCCTTTTTGAGCTAGAGAAAGTAGTTGTTCATCCGGCATTCCAGACCAAAGGAAGATGGAAAGTCTGTTTGCTAACTCAAGATCAGAAACGATTTTTTTATTCGCATCTCCATTTTCGACCATGTAGATAAAATATGGTGAAGTGAGTACAGAAACTAGAGTTTCTTTTACAGCAGTTTCGAAGTTTCTGTTATTATCAATGGCTAGCTTATAAGTGGCCATAAGTTTGTCCAAGAATTCAGAATCAACCTTGTTCCTTCTAAGCGCTCTAGTTGCAAATCTTTTGACAATTTCACGTGCATACTTTTCAGAAGGTTTATCAACACCGTCGAAAAAGATTTCTTTAAAAGGGTCTCGAGTTGTCTCTTGGATGGGACCTTCAACTTCTAGGTAGTCCATCCATATAGCTGATTTACTGACAAAAGTATTCATTCTCTTAAGCTGTTCCTGACGAGCAATATGCTTTCTGTCCTTTTCAGAAATAGCATCTGAGTTAATGCCTAGAACTTTACGCACATCTTCTTTCTTTGTAAGAATGTCGCTACGCATTTTAAAGATAAGACTTTCAGGGTAAGCGTGTTTATGATCGTAAATGAATTCTATGATCTGTGGCTTTTCATAAGTTCCAGTAACATGGAAAAAATGAGGATAAAGCCAGTTCATTGGATGATCTGAAATTTTGGTCGACCGGCGTTGAACCATGATGTATTCACCATTGCTACCAGAGTCACCATGAATTCCAACTTTGAAGCGGATTTTGTACTTGCCTTCAGGTTGTTTATCAAACTTAAATGTTGGGTTTTTACCTTTCTGGAATGGGTAGAAAATGTTTCCTGTATCGTGACCAGGAAAACGAAGTTGAGTCCAGGCGTTAAACATCTTAAGCTCGTAGGAAGTTTTCTGAGTTGGTGTTTGTCTTTTATAAACTTCTAAACCCATTTCTGAATTGCGGACTTTTCCTTCTGCTATGAGTTTTTTGTATTTCTCATAGTTCTCTTTAAGTGGAGCAATTTTTCCTTTAAAATCAGTTTTATAAATTTTGGACTCTGATGCAGTTCTAGGCTTCACAAGGTTCAGACTATCCCTTGAAACATTAGCGATCTTTTCAATTAGAAGAGAAGACATTGTGAGTGAGCTTCCGAGGGTGTCGAAACCTTCAACTTTATCATCGTCTGGAAGGCTGTCGACATTGACGTTTACTGCCAAAAGCTCTTCAAGAATGATCTTTAGCTCTCTTTTGTTTAATCTGCGAATGACCGGCCTTCCGCCTGAGTCAGCGAGATTGTGACGGGCATCTCTTACTGCCATTGTTAATTCATCAATTGCGTCAGACATAGCAGCTTTTGATGGCATATCTTTGGCTTCTTCGGGAGGCATTTCACCTAAGTTTAGAACATCGAGAATGTCTTGCCAACCTTGAGCAACACTGCCGTTACGGATTGTGAAGTCCATAGTATCCATTCTAAAGCCTCCTTTCTTTTTATCAGGGCCATGGCAGGATACACAGTATTGGTCAGCAAACTTTTTGAATTTATTGCTAACTTGTACGAAAGACTTATCTGCAGCTGATAATGAGCTGAGAAGAGCGACACTGAGTAGAATACTTAGAATTTTCATACCGATACCTACACCATTTCCGAAATTCTATCTTTTGAAGTACTGAACTTTTCAACTGGGCATCCTGCGCCTTGAAGAAGAGTTAGCCAAACATCACTCATTCTACCTGGGTTCCTTTCATCAAAGGCAATTTGCTGGCCTTGCTTTAGCTTTCCTTGAAGATGACCAGAGACTATTAAAGGAAGATCTTTGGTTGTGTGTTGAGATCTGGTATTTGAACCAATACTAACAGCAGAGTTATCAAATAAGGTTGAGCCATCAGCCATTTTAACGGATTTAAGTTTATTCAGGAAGTATGAATAACCGTTCATAAGGATTTTATCTTTAGCTTCACCAATTTCCAGATTCATATCGCCACGCATGTGGTTCAAGCCGTGAATTTCGCCATTGTAGTTAAGCTCTCTTAAAATTCCATCTAATGACAAACGGTAAGTCATCACATTTGTTTGACCTGTTTGTAGAGCAATAGTCATGAGATCGTAGAATATTCTATGTTCCTCTTTTGAACCGGAAACAAAGTTAGCAATTGGTGGCTTCATTGAAGCTTTTGGATAAGGAATATTGAACCATTCTTTTTCTTTAGCTAACTGAAGCTCAATACCACGGAGTGAGTTGGTATATTCTTCGAGTTTTTCTCTGTCTTCTTTAATGACTACTTTGTGAAGTCTTTTGAAATCACTTAAGTGTGTGTCAAGAACAGATCTTTTTTGTTTAAGTTTATAGATTCTTTCCTGCTTAGTTTCGTTACCACCAAATATTTTGTAATAGAGGTCAATTGGTCTAGTGATTGCCGGGATAGTTGCACCCAAAGTATTCCAGGAAAGCGAAAGTCCATTTCCCCATCCACCTTGTGCTGTACCGGCAGATTCTGGACTGGAAAGAGAGATGCTTGAGTAGCGAACATTTTTGCCAAGGTGTTGAGCAGCAACTTGGTCACAGGAAACTGCATTTTGGTAAAGTTTGCCAGGGGTTCCATAGATATCGGCATCAGTTAATAGAGTAGAACAGCCATCATGAGGATTATAGTTGTGAGCATTTTTAATGTGCCTGAAAATGGTAAAGTCATTTTTGTGTTTCTTTAGTTCGGCTAGTGGAACTGTTAGGTCAAATCCTCTTTTATCTTGTTTCTTAGGGAAAAACTTTTTGTCTCTGATTCCGAATGGGAAGCCAAGAAAGATAAGTTTGGGTTCAACTTTATTTGACTTGTTATTTGCTAAAGACGTTAAAGAAGGAAGGGCGATTGCTGCTCCAAGTCCTTTAAGTATGTGCCTTCTGTTTAACATATTAAAACTCCTGATCTTTAGTAATTTCATCACCGCTCTCAGAAGCTTTTTGAAAAATTTCTTATAAAATTGAGAAAAAATTTCAAAAAATCAAAAGGGAAAGACATTAAGAAATTGAAGTCTTTTTTGGCATGCGGATCAGCTTGTGTGTATTATATGCTTAGGTGTTGTATAAATTTTTCGAAAAAATGAATAAGCCCTCTTTAAACATAAATAAGTCTCTTAGACAGTTCTACGACAGTGCACTCAACATGGATGATGAATCATCTGAAGCAGCGGTTGTATCTGAGCTGGATGCTATAAAAGAGCGGTATGAGAATGAAGAGAAAATTGCTGCTGGCGGCATGAAAGTCATCCTGAAAAGTCATGATAAAATGACCGACAGGACTGTAGCAAAGGGTGTTATTCGCAAGAAAGAAAGTCACGTCACTTTAGAGAAGTTTATAGAAGAAGCTCGTATTACAGCATCTCTTGAACATCCCAATATAATCCCTGTATATGATTTGGGCCTGACACAAGATAAAGACCCTTATTTCACAATGAAAATGGTAGAGGGCGATGACCTTCAGCAAATTATTGATCGCCTCAAAAAGAAAGAAGAAAAAGCAACGAAATTTTACGATCTTGATAGAATGCTGGAGATCTTTTTAAAAGTTTGTGATGCAATCGAATATGCTCATTCAAAAAATATAGTTCATCTGGATATAAAACCAGCCAATATACAAGTCGGTCTTTATGGTGAGGTTTTAGTATGTGATTGGGGTTTGGCGAGAGAGCTCAAGGAAGGACAAGTTCTTGAAGAAGAGCATGGGAGTGATTCTACTGACTCCAGTATCGAAATGACGATGGATGGTTATATAAAAGGCTCTCCAGGTTTTATGGCTCCTGAACAAATTTCAAGTGAAGTAGCTTTGAGAACTAAGAAGACCGATATCTATAGTCTGGGATGTCTTCTTTACTCGATGCTTACTTTAAAATCACCGATAAATGATGGGCCTCTTGATGAAATGCTTAAACAGACTTTATCAGGAAATATTATTGAGACTTATAAAAGATGCCCCGACCGAAATATACCTTCGAGTTTGAGTGCAGTAATTTGCAAAGCCATGGAAGTTAAACCCGATGATAGATATGAATCTGTTGGAGACTTGAGTAATGAGATAAGGGCCTATACAAGAGGTTTTGCAACACAAGCAGAAAATGCTGGAGTTTTTCAGTTAGTTTCACTCCTAATAAAACGACATAAAGCACTTAGTTTGGCAAGTTCAGTATTTTTAATTTTAACTATTGTTCTAACGACATATTTCCTTGTGAAAGTAAACAAGGAAAAGAGTGTTGCAGTTGCTTTGAATACAGAGTTGTTAGAAGAGCAGAAAGAACGACAATCTGCCGCGAGGAAAGCATCAGAGTATATGCTTAATAATTCCATTCATAACTACTACAATCGAAAATTTGAAGAGACGATTCCATTAGCGCTTCAAGCAGTTGAGCTTAATGAAAATAATACAGGAGCGTGGAGATACCTGGCATATAATTATCTTGGTGAATTAAGAGCACGTGATGCACTGGAGGTCTTAAAACATGTTGATGACGAAGGTGGCCGCTTTTTAACTCAAAAAGCGAAACTCCTTGAGAGTTTAACCAAAGATGGAAAAGTTTCAGTAGAGAATGTGATTGAGTTTAGAGACCATATGGCTAAATCTGACCCAAACTTCAGGAAGGCTATTTCTCATCACACAAATTATACGGTAACAAGAACGTATTCACTAGAAGACAGAATTAAGTATGCCGAATTGTCATTAAGCAAGAGATTAAATAGTGAAGTTAAATTTAGACATTTAGAAAAAGGCTTGAGTTTGTCTGTAGAGGACTATAAAAATAAACTTAGAGATATTGTGGTTTTAGAGAAACTACCAATAGTCTCACTAAATGTTTCAAATAGCCTCTTAAGGGATTTATCATCGATGGAGCATATCCCCGTTGAAGAATTAGATATTTCAAATACCGAGCTTCTTAATCTCAAAGGCCTTGAAAAGACCAAGCTTAAAAAAATCAATATCGCAGGCTCTGAAGTTAAAGGTTTCCATAACTTACCCAAAACTGTAGAGGTAATAATAGTGGGGAATAAGAAGTTAAATCTGAAGTTTCTAAATAATTATCCAAATTTGAAAGAAATATTGATTTCAAAAGATTCTTATTCTGAAAAAGAGTTACAGCGCTTTCAGCTCAAAGCTGAAATAGTTTTTAAGGATTGATATGTCAGAAAGTTACTACACAAGACATACTCTTCTCGCGAAGGTAAAAGATAAACATGATGATAAATCATGGGAGGATTTTACCTACTATTATCAACGTTACATTCACATGGTCATTCTTGGTCTGGGAGTAAACTCTAGTGAAGTTGATGATCTAACTCAAAAGGTCCTTTTAAACCTCTGGGAAAAGCTTCCAGAATTTCAGTACCAACCAGGGAAATGTAAATTTAGAACCTGGATGAACACAGTCATTCGCAACATTACATTCAACTATTTTAGATCTTCTACCCGATACAAGAAAAGGCTAGATAATGCTGCCGCTGAAGTCGAAGATGATGTTGATATGCCGGATATTTACCAAATAGCTGAAGATAATTGGAAAGACCATATTTCAAATCTTGCCTGGGAGAATATTCAGAATGATTTAAATGAATCTAACAAAGATTGCTTCCTACTATTTTCAGAAGGGCTAACAGCCGAGGAAGTAGCTGAAAAAATGGCTGTTAAACTAAATACTGCTTATGTCATGCGGAAACGTGTAATTGAAAAACTTAGTCGCGAAATACGTAGGCTTGAGGATGAACTGAGCTGACGTAGTCAGCGTGCGAACCACCTACTAAGTAGGTGTGCTTCGCAAGGTGGCCTAGAGGGCCAAGGTACAGCGATGCTGTAAGGTGCAACTGAAGTTGCAAGGTTAGGGAGATAACCAATTTGTCGAAAGGTGGGAATGAATTCGCAAAGTATGGGTATACTTTAGGTACGAGGCAAATAAGGGACAACAATGGGCTACGCGAAAGTTTTTGAAGAACTAACGGTTTGGCAGGAATCCAGAATTCAGGCAAATCATATATATTCAGATTTTAGAACAAATAAAGATTTTGGTTTCAAGGATCAAATACAAAGAGCTGCTGTGTCAGTTATGAATAATATTGCTGAAGGTTTTGAGCGTAAATCAAGACCTGAGTTTCAAAGGTTCTTAAACATAGCCAAAGCTTCATGTGGTGAAGTAAGATCTATGCTTTACTTGGCAAGTGATCTAAGATATCTAGAAAAAGAAAAGGCGGACTTTCTAATTAACTTTACGACTAGATTATCAAAGAAAATAGAATCATTTTCAAAAAAACTCTCTTGATCTCCCCAAACCTTGCAACATTAGTTGCACCTTCGACGAAGTCGTACTTTAGGCCCTAGGCCTACTTTGCGAAGCACGTCGACTCCGTCGGCTACCTCCACGTCCCATCTTTAAGTTTGGAGAGGTTATTTTTGTCTGTAGTTAGTTGAGTGACTTTTAGGTTTTCAATGTGGCCATCAACGAAGACGAAGTTCATGCTTTTGCCGAAGTGGTGGCGAAAATTGTAGTTGACGAAAGTCATTTCCCAATGCCCGCGATCTCCAGCCCAGTGAACAGCATCACCAATTAGCATTGTATCTGTTGGCTCTTCCACAGCAGCAGCTAAGCCTCCAGAAGCACCGAAAGTTTTATTGCCATCGTCATCTTTTTTACCAGAGCCACCGCCTCCAACTAAAGGAGAATTATTGTATCCATAATGGACCCAAGCGGTGACACCTAAAAGGCTAATGTCGATCTCATAGGAAGGACAATACCAAACGCGATTATGGTCTTTATTATTAGTTTTGAAAACATTGTTTGAAGGAGGCTCTGTACCACGCATGATTCCTTCAACTCTTTTTACCCAGTTTATTTGGTTCTCATCAAGAGCAGGCAGGAAGTATCCGTCATAATCATTTATTCCCATAATAAGCACTTTAGAAATCTGACTCTGATTGCTCATGCAAACTGCAACTTTGGCGGCTTCTCTAGCCTTGCTTAGGGAAGGTAATAGCAAGGAAATTAGTAAGCCAATTATGGCAACAACAACTAGTAGTTCTATTAAAGTAAATTCTTTCTTGTTCATCTATTAATCCTCTCAGATACTCTTAAAAACTTAATCACCTCAAGTTGATTGCATTTGAAAAGCTTTAAGAGGATTTTTAGACTTTTTTTCTACTTAACTTTTTTGGGTACTGCCAAGGAAGTAATGTTTGATGATTTCTCCCAAGATATCTTGTGATTTATATTTGTTTGTCGAAGTAGATTTCATAATTTCTTTGTGAATTAAATGGTCAAAAACTGTCAAGTTTCTACCAGTGATATATGAAATAAGCTGCTTTGTAAATGCGCTGGCTATCTCTTTGTCAGCTTTAGAAACCTTTTCATTTAAAGCCTCTACATATTCCTGTTCTGCTTTTTCAACAGTTCGACCAAGTGTTCCTAAATGATTTACTCCAAAAGCTATTGGGTCGATTTTATTATGGCAGCCAGCACACGAGCTTTGTTTGGAGTGGAACTCCGTTCGTTCTTTGAAAGTTTTTAGTTTTTGAGAAGCTACAAACTCATCGGTATCGATGTCATTGGGTGGGTTCCCAAGATGTTTGTCAAAAACATTTTCTAGAATCCATTCTGCTCTTCTAAATGGTAAACCATCAATTCCATCAGATTGAGATCTGAAAAATGCGACCTGGTTTAAGACTCCACCTTTAGTTTCATAGCTTGAAAAACCTTGAACTGATTTAGCTTTTTGTCCGTAGAAAGATGCCATAGTTTGATCCATGATTCGGTATTTAGAGTCAAAGATTTCTTTTAAAGGGCGGTTGTTTGTGAAAATGTGGTTCAAGTGGGCCACAGTTTCGTCATTGGCTCTCATTTGTTGAAGTTTAGGGTTGAACTTTTTAGTGTCCAAAGGCACTTCGTGTTTCAACCAATTTTTAGTGAAGCTTTCCAGGAAACTGTTGAAGCCTTTCTGCTTAACAATGTATTCAGCAAAAGTAGATACTGTTTTAGTGCCATTTTTAACACCGGAATAAAGTTCTTTGAACTCTTCTGAAGGTTTGTGTTTTAGGAGGGCATAAGAGATATATCGACTATCAGACACCAGGTTGTTTCCATCGTAATTAATGTATAAATACTCTGGAGACATTGAAACAAGTCTTAGAGCTGTAGCGTACTTTTCTCTAGTATTCAGTTCACTCGGTAGCTCTGAAAAAAGTTTATTTATACTTTCTGAAGATTTACCAGATCCGATCGACTGTGCATACCGGTTGAGCTTTTCTAAAATTACTTTTTCGTTTAATTCTTTGTCATTGATTAAGCTGATGTCGAATTCATTTTTAGCTTTGATATCTTCCAGTTTAGTAATTCTAATATTCTTAATTCGAACACATGGGAAGTTGTAATCCAGACCATCTTTTCTTTTTTCTTTACCTAATCTAAGCCAGTGCTTACGTCCATTGTATGGTCCATTATCAAAGCTCAGATCGAGTAAAGTCGCAGTAGTCATCGTGAACTCCGCTGTATAATCCTTTTCGACATTATCTTCGATTTCAAAGGTGTGGAAAATTCCATCTTTTCTTGACTGTTTATTGTCGTTTCCGCTGTTGATTAGACTAATTCTAGCTTTGCTGTAGTAGAGTTCTCCCCAATCTTTCATTAATCCACCAATAAAGCGCTGGCCATTCTTATCTCCTTCAAATTGAGTTTTGACTTTGTCAATTAGGTCGCGATTAAGAGCAGATGCAGTAAAAGTGATTCTGTATTTTCCAGGGACTACCCCGAAACGTGGGTGACCTTTTAAATATAATCTTTGGCGCCCCCAGGTTCTAAAGTCAAAGTAAGTACTGCCTTTTTCTTTTCCATCGAGTGATTCTGCAGAAGTCGTTACTCCAGTCCGGATGGAAGCAATAGACGTTTCTCCTGGCATTAATGTATGACCACGCTGCGCGCGATATGGGTTCTGAGTATAGTCTTTTATGAGTTCAGTCAGACCATATTGCATGCTTTCAAGAAAAGTGCGCGACATTAGCTCTGCAGATTTAATCGTTGGATAACGAGATTCACTTCTTTTGAGAAGTTTTAAGGTTTCAAAGGGATTGTAGTGCCTTTTATTATAATCGAACAATAGTGCATGGTCAGAATCAATCTCAGCTGATGTAAGTAGTCTTTCCTGCATGTTCTTTTGATTTAAATCGGCAACAATCTTTTTTTGCCAATCACTTCTTTGCTGATCTGTAATTTCTTCTTTTACATCCTCAGGAGGCATTCTTTTTGATTCAACTTCATTAAGAACCTTGAGCCATTTATAAGAATCCTCTAGATCTAGAGAGTTTTTAGCCAGCATTTCAGTAAGGTTAAAATCGCCTTTAACATTTGGCTTGCCATTTCTTACCTTACCATGACAACGGTAACAGCTATCTTTTACTTCTTGTAGAAAACCTGAATGCGGAGTTGAGAGAGTTGCTTCAGCTTCTTTTGCTACTTCAATTTTTTCATTGCTGGTACTTATGTTAAGAGGCTCATTCTTTTGTTTATTTACAAAGAAGAAAATTCCTCCAATTAGAACAGCAATTATTGCCAGGGCAGGTACGTAATTAGACTTCTTCTTTTTCCTTTTAAGCTGAGGCTTATTACTTATTTCTTTTTTGGCTTCAACAGTCTTTTCTTCAAGCTGTGGTTTATCTACTATGTCTAGTGGAGTCAGCTCAAACTTTTCATCGCATTTGTAGCATTGGATTTTTCTACCCATTGCTTCTTTAGTTGCTTCAAGAGTTTTTTCACAGTGTTTGCACTTAAAATAAATCTTAGACATAATGACCTCACACAAGTAGTTTGTCTAAGTTTTTGGAATCTCCTGCGAAATCACCAATATCTATGCCCATTTGATGTAGAATTGTTAAATATAGGTGAGAAAGCTTAATCTCTAGATTGTTGTTATTTAAGCATTCAACGACTCCTTGATGTTTGAAGCCTCCACCAATTAACATAGTAGGTACTGAACTTCTTTGATGCTTCCCAGCGTCATTAAAACCTCCAACGACGAGCACGATGGTGTCATCTAGAATGTTTGCTTCTTTCATGGAATTAAGGAACTTATCGAAAGAGTTGAAAAGGTAATTCTCAATTTTTAATAGTTGAGCTTCGTATCCGGCTTCTTTAGATGAGGTTTTATGGCCGACTGCGTGGTAGGATCCGTCTACCCCAATCGTAGATGTTTTATCTACATAGGGAGTGCCTCCGACGACAATTTGTGCTCTTTGATGCTGTATACCAAGTCTAATTAACTGAAGATGTTGTTCTACTGGAGTTATGTAACCTCTTCCATGAGCATCTGATAAATGAAGGTTTGAATCTATTTCCACTTTAGGGATAGCTTTTTTATTCCATTCAAGGTCGATGCTTATTTCCTCTTCAAGCTCTTTGACTGCAGCTTTGTAAAACTTATTTGCCTTCTCTGGAATTTGCTTTTGGAAGACTTTTAGAGTGTCAATCTTTTTTTGAAGTTCAGCATCTGCGTAAAACTTAGTGAAAAGCTTCTTATAGATTTTGTCAGGACCAATTTCCATTTCTGTATGGACTTCACGGCTGTTTTTGTTCCAGACAAATCCACGCCCACCAAGGTGTAGGCTTTTGTACCTGGCATCTTGCATAACATGCTCTGAAGCTACCTGGTCAAGGCTCATCATGGCCCCGTTGCTTTGCTTCCTGTTACAAGTAAGAAGTCCAACTTTGTTTTTATGGCCATGACCAATTTCAGGCTGAGCAATATTTCTGAAAAGGGTAATTTCATTTTGATGCTTATTGAGGATCTTTAAAAGCGGTGAGTCTAATTTATCTTTTTCCGGCTTAAAAAATGGATCGTAGAAACCAAGTTCAGTTGCGATAACAACTAGCTTTTTCTTTGCTTTAACTTTTTTGTCGGCTGCTTGGGCATTTATAAAAGGTGACATTGACGCTGCAACTGCAGCAGATTTTATAAGCGTTCTACGGTTCATTTTTAACTCCAGCACATATTGATCTTTTAGTGTGAATCACCATTGCCAGATTCTTTTTGAAAAACTTTTGAATTTTTTTAAGGAAAAAAGTCAAAAAATTAATTCGTGAGGGGATTCAATATTAAATATAAACTATTCGAGGAGCAAAATGAAGATTTTATTAATTTTACTTACATTATTGACAAGC
>Ga0075480_10002454_pt1 | contig 11926 bp, 13 predicted proteins | sample DEB08_DNA_7_FD_81590 | JGI IMG/M metagenome (GOLD analysis project Ga0075480, IMG submission 81590) | Aqueous microbial communities from the Delaware River and Bay under freshwater to marine salinity gradient to study organic matter... | ecosystem: Environmental > Aquatic > Marine > Coastal ... | reverse complement strand
GGCATGAACAGTTCCACTGTCTCAGAGACATTTGGACTACGCATAGATGTCACGACATCACCTAGCGGGCGCCTCCAGGCTCAAGCACACAACTCTGACTGATGTGACTTAACGCTGACTGGCCACAAATTTGTGAAGTCGGTCAATCGCGGCGTCCAGCCCGCTATGCAAGGCTTCTTCGACTGGTCCAGGTGTCCACATTTTTCCGTCGTATTCGAGTGCAGCATCAACCGACGTGTCATCGGCGACCGACTCCAAGGTGAGGCTCAACTCCCATCGAGCATGTCTTCGCCCGTCAGACTCCTCTCGCGTGAAGCAGACCTTGTTGCTGTCGTCAACAGATCGCTTCATTCGTAGTCGTTTCGAGCGTGCGAATGGACCCATCGAAACGCGCAATTCGACGAACCAATGCTCATCCCCATCAGGTTCAACACTCGACACAATCGGAACCCATTCCGAATAGCTCGAGAGGTCACGGAGGACGCTTCGAACCAGCGGCAACGGAGCCTCGATGGTCGCCGTACGTGAAACAGAAAATGACATGTGTTCGTTCTAGTCACTTTCGAGGCGGGTTCCTCGAAACGCACGCGACAACAGGGGCGTCAAAGGCGGCCCGTGTTGCTCAGTGTCGCTCGAAAGAGAGGACACATCGGGGGAATCTTTCGATGCGTGCATGGAATTTTCTGTTGGCACTTCAGAGGACCTCGAGGTCTCGAAGAGTTCTGTCTGCGTCATGTGGCTCTTGCGGGAAAACGGTTTCTTTCGAGATGAAGAGGCTGAAGCGTTCGACGGTCCCGGTCGAAACAGCCGCAACGTTGGATCGCGCCGGTCATCGATGGTCCAACCCCTCGGGGCAACAAGTCGTTCGGCGTGTGTCTCGCATAGCCCAGATGCATCTAACTCGCGTGGAAGCTCGAGCCATACAACAGCGGCTACCGGGTCAAAGCCGTAGTGCAAAAAGACTGGCTCCGAACATCCGGGACGATCGCACAGTGCCATCAACCTAGGGTACGGCACCGAGATGGTTGTCGCGAACACCATGCCGCGAAGTGGGCGATACGGGCCTCGATCCCATGACCTCCACGGTGTGAACGTGGCGCTCTTCCAACTGAGCTAATCGCCCTCAGTTACGGCGAGGCTACCAGCGCCCGCGCAGCACAAGCGACGTCACCCAAGCGACACCGATAGGCACACGTACGGACCCTCAGATGTGGCCCACGCCCTTTCATCAGGAAGTAACGGCAAGACCGATGGCGATCGAGACAGATATCGGTTACACCGAACATCGACCATCTGCAACAACTCATCATCAGGTGGATACCCATTGCGTCCATTGCCGAGGGTGCCAACCTCTAGAACAAGTGCCGCCAACCCTGCACCGACAGCCGCCTGTCGCAAAGCCTGCTCACAATCGATGAGATCAAATACCGTGACTCCCGTTCGCACAGCATCATCCGAAAGCACGAAGCAGTCACCTTCGTTCAGGTCACCCAACGTAATTTCACGGTTTCCAGCTCCGATCGCTGCGAACGTAACGACGACGACAACAATCGCCATCAACCCGGCGATCCCCGCTATTCGAGACACACCCTGCCCATTCCCAGTCGGTCGAGAAACCCGGTCGAGCCATCTGCACAACGGGCGTCAAGCGGAACAAGTTGTGTGACCACCTGATGCTGCTCTGTCAAACACGAGACCTCTACGGCAAGCAGACTGTCGTTGATCTGCACACATGATCCGGATTGAATCACGCCATCTGGTGGGCTCTCGGAATCGGGACCTGCAAACAGCGATAGTCCAAAGATCGCAACCGCACCAACTACTGATGTTGCGATGATTCCTCGCCACGGAAATGCGACTGCGCGCGCAGGTGACGTGACTGACGAAAATTCCGAATTCTGACTCTTTGCCTCTTCCGAAGCTTTGCTGGTCGTCGACGTTTGCCTTGATGCTGAACTCGTCAGCGCCTGGTATGCATCGTTAAGGACTGCCATCTCATCTGAGTAGGAACCGCGTTTGACATCGGGATGAAGTTCTCGAGCGAGTCGGCGATACGCAGTACGAATCTCGTCTTTTGAGGCACCGCGCTGAACACCTAGTACGTCGTGAGGATCCTGGCGAGGTGACATTTTGGCGTGAGCTTCAGATCGACGTATCTATTCGCCGATATTGATCATCACGTGCTTGATGCGCGTGTAATCCTCGAGGGCGTACGCGGAGAGATCCTTGCCGTATCCAGACTTCTTATAACCGCCGTGTGGCATTTCCGCCACGATTGGAATGTGTGTATTCACCCATACGCAACCGAAATCGAGATCACGCGAGCAACGCATTGCTCGCGCAACATCGGTGGTCCACACACTTGACGCCAACCCGTACTCGACACCGTTAGCAAATACGAGGGCCTCCTGTTCATCAGAGAACTCTTGGACGGTGATGACTGGTCCGAAGATCTCCCGTTGACTCATCTCATCATCTTGCCGGAGACCGGAAATCACGGTTGGCGCAACAAAAAAGCCATCAGAGCCAACCCGACCACCACCCGCGACCACGGACGCATGTGCCGGCACTCGCCCGAGGAAACCGAGCACGTGAGCCAACTGGTTGCTGTTATTCACCGGCCCGACGAGCACATCATTTTCGTACGGGCTACCAACTTTTGCATCGCGAGCCTGCTGAGTAAGAGCGTCAACGAAGTCTTGTCGAATCGCCGAATGCACCAACACGCGCGTCGCAGCCGTGCAGTCTTGTCCAGAGTTGAAATAGCCGGCGAGAGCAATCGCCTCGGCAGCAGCGGCGATGTCTGCGTCGTCGAACACAATGACTGGTGCTTTCCCGCCCAGCTCGAGGTGAACCCGCTTCAAGTCGGCCGAAGCTGCCTGAGCAACCTCGGTACCCGCCCGCACCGACCCAGTGACCGAGACCATTGCGGGCGTCGAATGTTCCACCATCATTCGCCCAGTGTCACGATCACCGCAAACGACGTTGAACACCCCGGGTGGCAGATGCTCGGCCGCTAGTTCGGCCAGCATTGTCGTCGTCACCGGTGTGGTGTCGCTTGGCTTAAGCACGATGGTATTTCCAGCGGCTAGTGCCGGTGCGAGTTTCCACATCGCCATCATCATCGGGTAGTTCCATGGGGCAACCTGGGCGCACACCCCGACTGGTTCTCGCCGAATGATGGAAGTCATGTCCTCCATGTATTCAGCAGAGGCCTTTCCTTCGAGATGTCGTGCTGCTCCAGCGAAGAATCTCAGTTGGTCAACCATTGGGCCTACCTCTTCACCGCGGTGAAGGTCAAAGGGCTTTCCGCAGTTTTTTGATTCGGCGGCCATAAGGTCATCGCCAGCGGCCTCTACCGCATCAGCAAATTTTAATAACGCGAGTGATCGCTGCGACGGGGTCGTTCGCTTCCAACCGCGAAAAGCCTCACTTGCGGCCGCCATCGCGCGATCGACGTCTGCAGCGCTCGATACAACGGCTTCGCAATACGCCTCGCCGGTGCTCGGATCGACGAGATTGCTTCGTCCACCAGTGACCGAATCACACCATTCGCCGTTGATGAAGTTTTTTACCAAACTTTGGTCAATTGCCATAGAGGATATTTAGCACCTGCTGGCACCCTCACGTACCACTCGGAGAATGAATCGAGTTTCTGTCCTCGCGACGGCCGGATCGGCCCGAAGCCACCTGACTAACCCGTCAAGACCCTCAGAGCCTTCGCACTCGCACTGCAGGGAATAATCGGACGAGCCCGTGACATAGGCGGCGAATGCAATTTCTGGCCGGGTGCGCAGACGATCTTCGAATTCCTCTGCGTGAGCGCCCGCAATAAGACCGACTTCAACAACCGCTCTGGTGTTACGTCCATATGCCGCCGGGTCAACATCTGTCCGATATCCACGGATCAATCCATCCCGTTCCATCCTGCGGACCCGGTCTGCGACTGCCGTTGGGGAAAGGTGAACCTGATGTGAGAGTTCGGCCCACGATACTCGTCCATTCATTTCCATCTGACGAAGTATTCGGGCGTCAAAATCATCAATTACACTCATAATCGGTGAGTTTATGTGTGTTTTTCCGGGATAACGCCCGGAAGCGATCCCAAAAATAAGGCAGAATTCGGCTATGGCCTTCGCAACCGAACCTGCACTTGACACCATTGGCGTACCGAAAGAAATCAAAGGCGATGAGCGGCGAGTGGCCCTCACCCCCGACGGTGCTGCTGAACTCGTTCAGATGGGGTGCCAAGTCCTCATTGAACACGACGCAGGTCGTGGATCTGGATTTTTGGATGAGATGTACATCTCAGCCGGGGCGCACATCGTCGCAACAGCAAAAGAGGCGTGGTCCGCAGAACTTGTCCTAAAGGTGAAAGAACCCCAGGCAGCAGAATTCGATCTCCTTCGACCTGATCTCACGCTATTCACTTACCTACACCTCGCCGCGTATCCGAATGTGGCGGCAGCTCTCACAAGCGCTGGGTGCACTGCCTTTGCATACGAAACCGTAACCGACCGCAACGGCGGGCTGCCCCTGCTTGCACCGATGTCCGAAATTGCCGGAAAGCTCGCAACTCAAATGGGCGCCCACCATCTCTCGGCTCACCTGGGAGGGTCAGGCGTGCTACTTGGTGGCGCACCCGGTGTGGCTCCGGCCTCAGTCGTCATTATTGGTGGAGGAAATGTTGGTTGGGCATCAGCAACGATGGCTCTCGGACTTGGAGCCCAGGTGACGGTGATTGATGCTTCGCTCGACCGGCTGAGGTGGATTGATGAACATTCCTTTGGTCGCCTCGTTCACCTCGCAGCAAACCGTTCGACGATCGCTCGAAGCGTAGAACATGCTGACCTCGTCATTGGCGCCGTTCTTGTGGCCGGCGATAAAGCTCCGGTTGTCGTGAGCGAAGACATGATCAGAACCATGCGTCCCGGATCGGTTGTCGTCGATGTAGCCATTGATCAAGGCGGCTGTATCGAGACGTCTGAAGAAACAACCCACGCAAATCCAACAGTGGAGATTCATGGTGTTCTTCATTACGCCGTCGGCAACATGCCCGGTGCAGTTCCGCAGACCTCCACCCTGGCTCTCACTAACGCAACTCTCCCCCGAGTCACCAAGTTGGCACAGTATGGGCATTCGGTCGTCGATATAGATCCGCACATGGCTGAGGGCCTCAACGTGCAGGCCGGAGAAATAGTCAACGAGACTGTTGCACACTCTCTGGTGTAATCACGAAGAATCGACTTCCTCTACTGACGTTCAAGAACAACCCATGTAAAGGCCTGAGAAACTCCCCAAGGGGTCTCGTGTACCTCAGCAAGACTTCGGACAGGCTGAAACTGCGGCTGAAAGATTTCCGCAAGACCATCAACTGAATAGCGGGTCACATCTAACCCAGAACACTGAGCGGGGCCCTCAGGAGCGAAGGCCCCAATGACCAAGTGGCCACCTGTTTGCACTGTCGCCGAGGCCACCTCAACGTAACGAATTCGGTCAGATCGACTCAAGAAGTGAAAAACTGCCCGATCGTGCCATACATCGAATGGGTGACTTGCTCGCCATCTGCAAATATCGCCTGTCACCAATTCGATACCAGTACAACGATCGCTCAGGCGACGACAGGCCTCCTCAAGCGCTGTCGGAGACAGATCAACGAGAGTGATGCTGTTCCACCCATCATCGATGAGATGGTCAACCAATCGTGAGTTCCCTGCACCGACATCAATGATGGAGGTCCGACCTTCCCGAGCACCGACCAGTTCAAGCGAAACAGAAGGTACTCCCTGAGACCACGAAAGCTCGCCTGAATCTTTGGACCGATAAATCGTGTCCCAATATTGTGTTGGCTCCACTCTGACACGCTACGCGACACACGATTGCTTGTCCTGAGTCATAGCCGCGGACAACGTGAATTGATGTTCACGGTTCGAGGATCTCTAGCGAAGTGCCGAACCGCCTCAGCGATAGTTCAGCACTAGGCTGTCGACGTGGGTTTACGTTTGGCGTACGGAGTTGGTTACTGGTCTGCTGGTCCCCCAAACGGGGCGCTCGACAGCATCATGGAGGCTGAGCGACTTGGCTTCGAGTCAGTCTGGTCAGCTGAGGCGTACGGCTCTGACGCTCTCACCCCGTTGGCGTGGTGGGGCGCCTCAACCTCAAAGATCAGGCTTGGCACTGGCATCATTCAAATGTCGGCGAGAACACCATCGGCTACTGCCATGGCAGCGATGACTCTTGATCACCTCTCCAACGGAAGATTCATATTGGGTCTCGGCGTGTCCGGCCCACAAGTTGTCGAGGGATGGTACGGGGAACCTTATGCCCGGCCACTTGAGCGCACACGGGAGTACGTGTCGATTATTCGATCAATTCTCAAGCGCGATCATCCTGTAAGCCATGAAGGTAATCAATATCGACTGCCCTATGACGGTGACTCTGCGAGCGGGCTCGGCAAGCCTCTGAAGTCAACTGTTCACCCGCTCAGAAATGACATCCCCATCTACCTCGGAGCTGAAGGTCCAAAAAACGTGTCGCTCGCCGCAGAAATCTGCGACGGATGGCTTCCACTGTTTTTCTCACCATCTGAAAACGATTTCTATCTCTCCTGTCTAAACGACGGCTTTTCGAAGTCAGGCGACAGCGCGAAATCCGAGGACTTCGAAGTTGTTGCACCAGTAACAGTCATTCCAGGTGACGATATCGAGGCCTGCGCCGACATGGTCCGGCCGATGCTTGCACTATACGCCGGTGGTATGGGCGCGAAGGGTGCGAACTTTCACTTCGACGTATTCGCACGAATGGGTTACGAAGACGTCGCTCTCAAGGTTCAAGACCTCTATTTGCAGGGCAAAAAGGAGGAAGCTGCAGCATCAATTCCTTTGAAAATGGTAGAAGACGTTGCGCTCGTGGGACCGGCAGAGAAGATCAAAGAAGAACTCGATCGCTGGAACGACACCGTCCTCACCACCCTGCTGCTGTCAGGACCGACATCGATGCTGAGACGTTACGTCGACATCTTGTCGTAGCGCATCTCGACTTCAGTTGGTGCCATCTCTCGAAATGGCGGAGCAACGCCACCAAACCGCGCGCTTCGCTTGACATTCCAGTAGGTTTGCGCTGCCCCTCATGAGTACGTCATCTTCCACCATGCCGCGACCAGGTACTGCGCGCTCGGCGTTACAGCATCGTCACTTCAGGGTTCTTTTCATTGGTGCGTCGTTATCGAATGTTGGGACATGGATGCAGAATTTCATGCTTCCTGCTTACTTAGACCTTCGTACTGGATCAGCCACATTTGTGGGACTGTTGATCTTTGCGCAACTCGGTCCGATGCTGTTCGGCTCGGTTCCAGCGGGTGTCCTTGCCGATCGCGTGAATCGAACACACCTCATCCTCGGAATGCAAGCATCGATGATGGCGATGTCAGTCGTGATGGGCGGGCTTGCGAGGTGGCATGCACCGGTGTGGACAATCTTTGCCGCACAATTAGCGATCGGGATAGCGAATACCGTTCAAGCGCCAGCGTTTAATGCCAGCCTTCCGACATTGGTTCCGCGGGAAGACATTGGCGGTGCAGTGAGCTTGAACTCGGCGATGATCAATGGAAGCCGGATCGCGGGCCCATCTCTTGCCGCGTTCCTCGGATGGGTGGGTGTTGATCTTTGGCAATTGTTCATCATCAATGCCGCCACATACGCATTTGTCATGATTCCACTTGCAAAAAATCACCTTCCATCGGTGAAAGGATTCAACACTGCGAAGGGTTGGCGTGCACTTACCACGGGCGTCGGCCTTGCAAGGCAACGTCGAGTGCTGCTGGTGCTCCTGCGCTCAATGTTTATTTTCTCAGTTGTCAGCCTTCCCTACATTGGCCTGTTTCCGTCAGTCGCCCGCCTCAATCTTGGACTCGCTGCCGACAGCGGCTCGTACAAGATTCTGTACATCGTGTGGGGCCTCGGAGCGTTCCTTGGTGCGCTCTCGGTGGGCACAGTGTTTTCTGGTGCTTCTCGACCAGTACTCATCAGATGGAGCTTCCAACTCTTCGCAGTGTTCCTCCTGCTCTTTGCCATCACCGGCAATTTCAATATCGCGCTGCCGGTGGCGTTCATGCTTGGCGCGGTGTATTTCCTGCTGGCCACAGCGATGATGACCGAGCTCCAACACAACCTCACGGACGGTGAGAGAGCATCGATCATGCCCCTCTGGTTCATGTCGTTTGGAGGGTCAATCCCGATCGGGAATCTTGTTGGAGGCCCGATCATGGATGCTGTAGGGGCACGGTGGGTTCTCGCTGTGGGCGCTATCGCCGCTTCACTCAACGGCGTCCTATCGGATCTCGGACGCCTTAATGATGATGACTTCCTTGACGGCGAACCGACCTCAATTCCAGAAACAGGCCCAAGTCGTCTTCACTGAATCTTCAGTAAATCTTCAACAATTCGCTCTAGTCCTACAACCCGGCTGCCCTTCACAAGCACTCCAGCAGACCCAGAGACCAGCGCGTCTATGACACCTCTCGGCACCTGCTGCGTGCCGGGAACTCCATAGAGATCAGTGTCGATGGCAACGATTTCGATATCGAGATCACGAGCAGCATCCGCGATTGCACGATGCGCCTGTTCTGCTTGATCCACCTCTGCCATTTCACCAAGTACCGCAATTCGTTTCGACACCTGCAAGTCGGAGATGGTTCTCAATGCAGCCATGACCGAAGTTGGGTTTGCGTTATAACAGTCATCGATAATCACTGACCCAACCTCAAGTTGGTGAATCACCATTCGGTGGTCTTCAGCCGCAACGGCCTCAACACCGGCCACAACACTCTCTAATGCGACGTTGAGGGAACCACCAACTGCGATGGCTGCAAGCGCATTTTGCACCATGTGTAATCCGGGGATCTGAAGTGCCACCTCCCCATCTCCCCACGGCGATGAGAAGGCAAACCAATATCTACCAACTTCATCCATCTCTAAATGGGTGGAGGCAACATCCCCTGTCATGCCGTAGGTGAGTACCGAGCCAGCACAAATACTCGCCATTGCAAAGACGCGCTCGTCGTCCGCATTGAGAACTGCTAATCCGTCAGCATCAATCGCACGCACGAGCTCAGATTTAGCTCGAGCGACCCCATCAATGCCTCCCAGTCGAACGGTATGCGCCTCTCCAACTGCGGTCACCACACCAACTGTTGGCCTGGCAATTTCGCACAGACTCGAAATCTCGCCAAATCCGCGCATTCCCATCTCAACCACCACTACTTCTGATTCCGACATCGCATTCAACAACGTGAATGGAACACCCTGCTCATTATTGAAACTTTTCGGACTCGACGACACCACCTTCGACGACAGTGCTCCAGCTATGAGATTCTTTGTTGATGTCTTGCCCACACTTCCAGTAACACCAACGACGGCTGCGCTTGCGAGAAACGTCGACCGAACCTTCTTCGCAAGAAGGGAGAATGCGCGCATCGTGTCATTGACCCTGACGAGAGTTCCCGTAGTTCCGACAATCTCATGCGAAACAAGTGCGCATGAAGCACCCCTAGAGAACGCATGATCCACGAAGTCGTGGCCATCTCGTTCAGCTTCAATAGCGACGAACAGCCGTCCGTACACATCACTTCTCGAATCAAATTGAACGCCGTCAACGGTGACGTCCTCACCGATTACTTGGCCGCCAACTATCTCTGCGATTTCTGATGCCCGTAACTGCACAACGTAGGACAGTACCGTGATGTCCGTGGTCAAACTTCGCACCAACGTCGTTGTCATCTTCGGAGGACAATCTCCTGAGCATGATGTGAGTTGCACCACCGCATGGCACGTCACGGCCGCGATCGATCGAACTGCATATGACGTTGGCCTGATTGGGATCACTCTTGACGGTCAATGGAATGTTGTATCCAATCCATTTGAAGACGAGTTAACCGATGCGGTTGGCGCTGGACACTTATCGCCGGAGGGATCCCCAACTAATCCATTTGAGTTCTTGGCCCAACTGAAGTCTGCCTCATCCGAACCAATTGTCGTACTTCCGATGTTGCACGGCCCGCTCGGAGAAGACGGCACAATTCAAGGCCTTCTTGAGGTCATTGACGTGCCATATGTTGGATCCGGAGTTCTTGGATCCGCAGTAGCAATGGACAAGTCCGTTGCAAAGATAATGATCGCAGCTGCAGGTATTCCTGTGCCTCAGCACATCACGCTGAAGAGTCCGTCGTTGACGTCACTGGCCCAAATTGGTGACCGTGTTGCGAACGACATCGGGTTTCCCTGTTTTGTGAAACCTGCAAATATGGGTTCCTCGATCGGTGTCTCACGAGTCGACCGACCCGAGTCCCTCTCGGAGGCGATCACTGTGGCTTCAACATTTGATTCCACGATCCTCATTGAAGAAGCAATTAACGGCCGAGAAATCGAGGTTGCGGTTCTTGGAAATGACGATGCCATCGCCTTCCCACCAGGCGAAGTTCTTCCTGCCGATGCGTTTTACTCGTATTCAGATAAATACCTCGACGGAAACTCCACCGTCGAGATCCCGGCAAACATCCCACAACATGTTGCAGACGAGATTTGTCAACTAGCGATCAAGTCCTTTAATGCACTTGGATGCTCAGGACTTGCGCGATGCGACTTCTTTTACGAGGAAAACGGACGGGGCATCCTCTTCAACGAGATCAATACAATGCCCGGATTTACGCCTATTTCGATGTATCCAAAAATGGTCATGGCGAGTGGGCTGTCATACTCCTCACTCGTTGATCGGCTGATCGAATTAGCACTTGAGCGGCACTCTGCTCGGGTGCGAAATACACGACACTCGCCAACCTAAGCGTTATTCGTTGGCGTCAGCGCAGCACGAACAAACTCTCTCAGTTCGCGTCGAACTTGACGTAGACCTGCCGCGTTTGCTTTCCAGCCAAATGTCTCTAACACAATGGGCTCTGTTCCGGTTCCCGAAACGGTCGAGTACAAAATTCCCGCGAGCAACATCGGATCACAGGTTCGCAGCCGGCCGCTCGCCATCTCGGAGGTCAAATAATTAACGCAACGATCGACAACTACAGCGAGTCTCGATCGAAGATGGTTGATGTGGTGCTCCTCTAGTCGGATGACCTCTCGAATCAAGCCGAGAAGAGCCGGCCGTCGCACTACCGGGCGAAAGACAGCACACACCACAGCATCAACTCGTTCCAAAGGATCGTCGCCTCTGGAGCGGATTGCAGCTTCAACGACGATGAGTAACTCATCGGCGGCATGGTCAAGCACAGCATCAATGAGTCCACTGCGCGACTTGAACCAATACAGAACCGTTTGTTTTCGCACTCCCACTTCGTCAGCGATGTCATCGAGCGAAACCGCTCCGAAGCCTCTGGTGCCAAAGAGGTCAAGAGCGGTCTCGAGAATTCGCACGCGGGTCGATCTACTCACCACAGGGCAGTTGTAGCACGTTTGTCTACCAAATGGTAGAGACGTGATAAACATACAGATGTGATTGCACAGTCACTGTCTAAGCGGCGTATCGCGATAACTGGGTCAACCGGTTTCGTCGGTACTGCATTGGTGGAGCGACTTCTACGCGGGGTTCCTGATTGCGAGTTGATTCTTCTCGTTCGCAATGGCCGAAGGACCCCCGCTGCACGTCGAACCGCCCGAGAAATTCTCTCCAACGATGCATTTGACCGGCTACGAGAAACCCACGCGAGCGCCGATGAATCGTTTGAAGATATGTGCGCGCGCCGAATCACCACCATCGCAGGAGACGTCAGTGCCGACGGTCTTGGCCTCACAGCCGAAGACAGGAACATCTTTTCGACCGCCGACACGGTGATTCACTCAGCGGCTACCGTTTCATTCGACTCGCCGCTCGACCAGGCAGTTGAAATCAACCTTCTTGGGCCAGTGCGTATTGCAGAGCTTTG
>Ga0075480_10002450_pt1 | contig 11932 bp, 7 predicted proteins | sample DEB08_DNA_7_FD_81590 | JGI IMG/M metagenome (GOLD analysis project Ga0075480, IMG submission 81590) | Aqueous microbial communities from the Delaware River and Bay under freshwater to marine salinity gradient to study organic matter... | ecosystem: Environmental > Aquatic > Marine > Coastal ... | reverse complement strand
TAACGAAGGTCCAACATTATTAGAACAACAACGCAGTTATTTTGGTCCAGTTGATATACAACGAATAACAGTAAAACTACTTACAGATAAAGGTAATTTGGTAAATTTAAATGGTGCAGATTGGAGTTTTTCGTTTGTATGCGAACAACTAAACGATAATTCATTTGGTAATTATTTGAAAGAATCGAGTAGGGATGGACCTAGTCCAACTACATAAAAATATATGGAATGTATCAAATATGTATATATATTAAATGAGTGGATATATACATATACTCGATGATATCGGGTTTTTTGCCCCAATGATATTATTCACATTATCTATCATATTATTATGGTCTCATATAAAATATTTGAATGTTTATTTAATATTTTTCTTATTGAATATGTTATTGAATAAATCTTTGAAACAACTAATTGGAGAACCTAGACCGGGTAAAGTAACTGAACAAAATGTTTATAAGGGGTATGAAAATACAGGTGGTGCAGAAATATATGGTATGCCGTCAGGTCACGCACAATCTGTTATATTTTCAACAATATATACATATTTGGTAACAAAAATCGATAGTGTATTAATAGGAGGTGGTTTTATAAGTATGTTGTCTTTAGTTCAACGTTATAGGTTTAAACGTCATTCAATAAAACAATTAATCGTAGGTTCTCTAATAGGTGCAGGTATAGCACTATTCGGATATAATATATCCACTTTTTATTTAACCTGTAAATGATAATATATAGATAAAATATATATGTCACAAGGAGATTATATAAAACGTAAACAAATTTCACATAAATTGATGGGAGATGGTAGCACACGTGAATTGGTGGGAGGTGGTAGCACACGTAAATTGGTGGGATATACGAATGGAAATATAAAGGACAATGGACTATTTGATTATAACAGTGTTTTAAACGCAAAAGATTACATTGATTTTAAAAAATATAGTTTAGAAGGTAGTATTCAGAGTTCAACTGCTACTTTAAACGATTTGGTCATACCGAACCAAACGAAGATTTTTGATATGGTAATGGATGTTTCGAATTGTCCGTCATTCATAATATGTAATGATACAGATTTACGCGCAAACAGACAACCTTTGAAAGGTTTCCAATCAACTTGTGAACCAGTAATGAAAGCACCTGGACTTAGTGTTCCAGTTGTTTGGGATGACGCAACAAAGAAAATGAAATATAAGTATGCTGAACCTGCATTCAAAAGTAAAACTTGTAATTGTATAAATGGAACCGATTTCGCTCCTTGTAAAATATGTAATAAATATTAGGTGTGAAAATATATATAATATATAATCGTTTTATATATTATAAAGATAATGAGTAGATACTTTGATAATAAAGATACATTTTTAGGAGCAACCACTACGCAATATGGTAATCATATGGTAATGACGAATGTTATGAAAGAAGGTAAGACGAAGTATATAAATATAGATACCCGTTTCAAAGATGATTATGAGACGAATAGTTTATCAAAACAAAACGTTACTTTACCGGAACGCTATACCGATGTTCGTAATATATCGGTAGTTAGTGCCGAAATACCAATGTCTTATTATAATATTTCGAGTGCACTTGGTAATAATGCTTTTAAAATAATACATGATTCTAGCGCAGAAGTAATAGTTGTCCCTGATGGAGAGTACACATCGGCGTCGTTGAAAGAGATTTTGGATGAATTACTCGTACCATCAGATAATGAAATTTTAATTAGTAATAACACCACTATTAGTCATAAAAATACTGGTAGTGGTCACGGTCACGGTCATGATGAGATAATGGAATTTGATTTTTCAATTGACGCAAGTGGAAATCGTTCTCGTTTTGGTTTTAAATCATCTCTTGGATGGTTATTGGGGTTCCGCACACCAACGTTTACTTTTATAGGAGAAACAGAAATAAAAAATTATACTACAAACGGAATAACATCAACTGCTGTTGCCAATTTATCAGGACCCAGATACTTGTATTTAGTCGTAGATGAATTTACAAGCAGTGGAAATCAATCCTCTTTTGTATCTCCACTTCCTAATTCATTAATAAATAAAAACATTCTTGCACGCATTAGTGTTTCAAAACAAGATTATCCATTTGGGAGTATTATGCCTGCAAATTTATCTAATGGATTACTGAACACCGATGTTCGTTCTTATACAGGTAAAGTAGATATACAAAAACTCAACGTCCAATTGGTAAATGAATTTGGTAATGTGATAGATTTAAATGGTGATGATTTTTCCTTTTGTCTTAAAATAGAACACGAATAGAGAACCTATGAAAAATATGTCGTAAATAGAGAAAAGAAATAATTATATCCATTAATTATAGATATAATTATGATAATTCAAATACTTAGTAAATTAACATCAGAATCCTTGTTAAGTCTTTACCCATCAATTGTAAAGAACATAGGTATTCCATTTGACATGAAGTTATGGACACGTTTCGTTCCTTATACACTCATTTCACTTTTTTTTATAGATTATAAATTTGTAAAGGAGAACCTGTTAAGTAAATCAGGATTATTACTCTCTTTTATAACAATAATTCATATATTTACATCTTATAAAGGATTTGAAGGATTAGAGAGTGGAGTTGCTTATACCATTTTTTATACATATCCTCTCATGATTCTATTAATGGCAGGTGAAAAAATAAGACCAATGATGTTAGTTCCTTTGTTAGGTGTGGCGTTACTAGTATATGAAAGTAATGTTGAAAATATGGAATCTAATATCAACAAGGAGAACCTAGAAAAAAAGGAACAAAAAAATGATGAAAATGATGAAAATGATGAAAATGATGAAAATACTGGTAATAAAATGAATAATTATCTAATGTTCTCCCTATTGATGGTTTTTTTGGCTGCTTTAACGGAAGCAGGATTATATTTTATAGTTCGTGATTTAAAAACAAAAAATAACTGGAATCATCTATTTATTTCCTACTTTTTCGGTGCTATATTATTAACAGGTTCTCTATTTACAAGAATAAAATCATCTTTATTTGATGGGTTACTTACTTCATCTTTTATTCTCAACATAGTCATCGGACTATTTGGATATTTATTACGTTTTTACGCTACTACACGATTGGAACCATCGTTATATGCTCCGTTGTCTTACTTTGGCATTATTATGTCGCACGTGTATGGTTTTATATTTAATAATGATATTATAACTTGGAATAAAGTATTAGGGACGCTTATGATTATAATACCAAATGTATATATTAAATTAGAATAGAAAATTGATTATTATATATAATAATAATCAACTCACGTAATAATGACTTTATCCGATGAACAAAATCACGCGTTAGATTTATTTAATGAAGGGAAGAACCTTTTGATAACTGGTCCAGGAGGTGTAGGAAAAACCCATTTAATACACGAATTTATAAAAAGCGCAGAACGAAAAGGGAAAAAGATACAAGTTTGTGCCCTTACAGGTTGTGCGTCAATATTATTAGGTTGTAGCGCAAAGACAATACATTCGTGGAGCGGTATAAAGATGGCAAAAGGTGCTAAGGAACAAATTATGGGTCGTGCTTTAAGAGGTAAAAAAACAAAGAAAAATTGGAAAGGTATTCATGTTCTCATTATAGACGAGGTTTCTATGATGAGTAAAAAAATATTCGAAGTATTAGAAGAATTGGCACGAATTGCTCGTGCAAGTTCTAAACCATTTGGTGGTTTACAGGTTGTTCTAACAGGTGATTTCTTCCAACTTCCTCCGATTGGTGATATGAATGAACCCGATACTTCAGCATTTTGCTTTGAATCGAAGAAATGGTATGATGTAATTCCGCACGATAATCATATTGAATTGAATACAATGTTTAGACAGAAAGACCCCAAGTATATAGAAATATTATCACAAGTGCGTAAGGGTGATTTGAGCGATGAAAACAAAGCGTTATTAATAGAACATAGTAAACGCAAATACGATATAGATAAAAACAATGGTATTAACATTTCAAAATTATTTCCAGTAAGATCTCGAGTAGATTATATTAATCAAGTAATGTTTGATAAATTAAATGGAGAAGAAAGTCAATATAATATTGATAAATTATACGACTGTAAGGTGTATATTGAATCGGGTGTATCCATTGAACCCGAAGTATTGGAATATTGTAATAAAATGAATATAACCGAAAAGGAGTATGAAATGAATAGTTTATTATCCAGTGCACAATGTAGTGAACAATTTAAATTAAAGGTAGGTGCTTTAGTAATGTGTACTGCGAATGTGGATATGGAACGAGGTATATGTAATGGTTCACAAGGAATTATAGTAGATTTGGTGGGACAAGATAAAATTCCCAAGATTCGTTTTACAAATGGAGTTATAATGATAATGACGCAGCATCACTGGCAATCAACTGAATATCCAACCATTGCAATAAAGCAATATCCATTACAACTCGCTTGGGCTTTAACCATACATAAGATACAGGGTGCTACATTGAATATGGCACAAATGGATATAGGAACAAGCATATTTGAATATGGACAGACTTACGTTGCTATGTCGCGTGTAAAGTCGTTAGATGGTTTGTATTTAAGCGGCTTTAATCCAAAAAAAATAAAGGCAAATCCCAAAGTGATAGAATTTTATAAAAAAATACCGGAGATTGAATATGTGGATGACGAAGAATGTGTTTTAGAACCTATACAAAAAACAATAGAAATTGATGATATATCGAACAATACTAAGAATGTAAAAATAATACATGACTTTTCACAGTATAATTATGGTTCATCCATTGATACACCCAAAATAATTAAAAAAGAAATAGAAGTTGATTCTATGAAAAAATAATTTTGTGTTTTTGTGTTTTTGTGTTTTTGTGTTTTTGTGTTTTTGTGTTTAAAACATAAAAATTTATAAAAATTGATTTTTATAATATGGAAATGTAAATACAACAACCAAACACTTATTAAGAGTTTAATCGCATAAAGCAACATGTCTAACAACGTTCCTAGCATTTACATCCACCGTGCTCATTCCGAGTGTGCTAATCCCGACCTATTTCGTGATACTTTCAACCGTGTTCTCGGAGCAGATTGTGTCCGTTGTGTCGACCTTGTCAAGAAGAAGGATAAGAACGACATCCCTTTCGTTAGGGCATTCGTCCACTTCAAGTTCTGGCCTCGTGGTGACATTGCGGATAAGATGTATAACGAGTTGATGACGGATAAACGTCTCGAGATTACATACAACACAGAGACCAAGTGGTTTTGGAGGTTCTGCCGTTCAAAACTTCCTGCGCGTGACGTTTCAAACGCACCTCCTCGCAAGAACCGTCCTCGTAAGAATAGGTATGGTGACAAGAATACAACGACGTCTGATGCTTCACTCCCTCCACCAGTTCTCAAGCGCAGCACTGCAGGAGAGTATGTCGAGACTTCCAAGCGTGTGGTTTCCAACAAACCTGCTTGGATGAACGCACAGGCCTCTGGAAGTACCCACGCAAAGTCTGTGACGATTTCGGATTTCATCGATGAGGATAAGGAAAGTGATGATGGTGAGGAATTCGAGGAGTATGATATTGCTCCTTCTATGATTGACGAGTCTATTTTCAATAAGACTAAGGAGGAAGGTGAGGAGTAAAGAAGAGATATTTGATAGGAATTTGAGAAGAGGGGTATATATATTAATTTAAATTAAAGAAAGAAATGTTTTTTATTGTATTATAATTATATATAAATAACTATATGGTTGGAACAAGTATATTACCAGTAGCGTTTTATAAAAATAAATTATATTTTTTATTTGGAAAGGAGAACGCATATGAAAAAAGTGCCCCTGGCTTTTCTGATTTCGGAGGAAGATGTGAAAAAGGAGAAAGTTTATTCCAAGGTGCTTTACGTGAGGGTGCTGAGGAATTAACAGGATTTCTAGGAAGCGAATACAATTTAAACAAACATATAAAAGAAAACGGAGGATATTATAAGATATCAAACGAACAATATCATATACATATTTTTTTAATGGATTATGACCCAAACTTACCAAAATATTTTAATAATAATCATTCGTATTTATGGAAACAAGGAAACAACACGTGTGATAAACATTTATTTGAAAAAATAGAAATTCAGTGGTTTTCACTGGAAGATATGAAAAAAAAACGGTCAAGATTTCGAAATTTTTATAGAAGTTTTGTAGATATGATAATACTCCAAGAGAAAGATATACGTAAACACTTTAATTTGCGATAAAAAAATAAATTTAGAACACTTATTATACTAATTTTAAACTACGAAGCGTTTTTTTTACAATATAAAAAATAAGACATTATTGTATATAATTCATTAATGTCTTGGAAACAATATGGTGGATTAAAAAATTTAGACTCGAATAATAATATTTCAGTAAGGTCTGTTGTTACCGACACTTTCACAATTAGAAATCAGTTGTTAACGGAGTTTCAGATTACAGGAGACACACAATTGTTGGGAAATGTATTAATGGGTGATATTGATAACGAACAAAATCGTATAACATTTGCTGCTGACGTAGATGCAAAGAAAAATGTGGATATTTCAGGTAATTTAAGTGTAAATGGTAAATTAATAATAACGTCTTCTGGTGAAGGATTTTTTTTACAAGGAACAGACGATAAACGTCTCGGAATAAATGTCGAAAATCCCGAGGCAGTTCTAGATATAGCGGGTTCATATGAATCTATTTTAAACGTATTTTCGGATCAATCGAATAACAGAAACATAATTGCGCGCAATTATTTACAAAATGGGGTTGCTGTTAACGCATTGGATTCGTCTTCATCGGCAGTTCAGTTTTATAGTGGTGGTGATATCAGTAGTAATAAGACAAATCCCGATTCGGAGATAAAATATAATAGTAATGGTATTCTGGAAATAATTACAGGTGAAGATACGCGTATATTATCACAGGTTTCTATTTCAACTGATGGGAGTAAAGGTCATATTCATAATGAAACATTAGTTGTATATGATATATCAAATGGAACATATAGGAATTTATATTATAAAGAAGATAGTGTTTATAAGGGAAACGCATTTAGTTTAATTGCTTATGATTCATCCTCAAATACCAGTATGAATATAACTACACCCAATGGTAAGGGTGCAGTAATTAGCGGAGGTGCTTATCCCAAAGACACGAGTAAGAGTATGCTTGTATTGGATGTTTCGAATAATTCTGATAATAAACCACCTGCGCAGATGATTGTATCTGGAACGGCAACTGAAAAGTATAATACGACGACCAGTATAAATAAATTCATTTCTCAAATTGACAATTACTCATTGGACGTCAATGGAGCAACCTATATTTCCGATAGCCAAATCAATATAAAATCGGAATACAATATGGAATTTTTAAATGTTAAGGTTCATAATGATGACGGAATTGCTTTGGGTTCATTTGCCGGTGATAATCAATTTCATATATTTGAAACTGCCGATTCGGGAATAAACTGGACACAAAAGGAATTTACATATGGTAATAGTAATACTACAATAACAAGTAATTCGACTATATCAAAAGACATATTTATTAATGATTATGTTAAATGTTTTGTTACTTTTTCTTCTACTGGTGCTGCGTCCTTATTTTATTCTACGAAATCTACAGAATGGACTGATTATAAAAGTCTGCCTATGAATGTCAACGATATTGGTAATAATACAATTGTATCATCTATTTACAGCATATATAATAATGATAAAAATCATTTTATTGTTGGGAGAGATATAAACATCGATTTGTTGGCATATGGAATTGATGGAAATTCAAGTATTCCCAAAAATGTGGGATTTACAATTAATGATATTGATGGTTCCGATACTACCATATATGCTGTTGGAGTCGGACACATAAAGCGATATAATTTAGATGTGAGTTATAATGGTTCAACTTATACTAATCCTGGTTCTAAATTTACGGAACTAATAGATAGTTCATATAATAACGCATCATATACTTATAATAAAGTAGCGGTTTATAATTCTAATTATGTAGTGGCTGTAGGTAATGGTATAATAACACATACTCTTGACGGAGGTTTGAACTGGCAAGATAATATTATACCTGACTTTTCTGCAAATGACATAGATATTGTCTCTAAGGATGAAGCAATTGCGGTTGGTGATAACGGAAAAATATATGTTACACATAACGCATCTAATACTTGGGAACGCTTAGATGATAATTATATTAATGGAACAGGAATGAAATCATATTTAACCGGAATAGTTGCAAATAATATAAATAGTGTTACGATATCGAATAATAATGTCGTAACCGGTCATACAAATAAAGAAATCACTTATAATGGAACCGATATAGACCAAATTCCAGAAGGAAGATTACTCTCGACACACGCACCTTCTTTATTTAACAGACACGCATCGAGTACGCTAGATGTTATTGGCTCTATAAATGTATCAGGAGACCTTATACTTCACGACAGAGGAGGATTGAAGACTACTGATGTATCATTTGGACTATTAAAAACAAATACTAAACAAATAGACTTTGGTTTGAGTGGAGAACTCATTAATATTGGTTCTGAGAGCGGTTTGGTTGATATGAAAGGGCGTCTCCAAGTTGCCGATGATACTTCATTTAATGCCGATGTTTTTGTCAGTGGAGATATTTCGGCAAATACCAATTTATATTTGGGCGGTGATGCTTCGTTTAATAAGGATGTTTTTGTCAGCGGAGACATTTCGGCAAATACCAATTTATATTTGGGAGGTGATGCCTCGTTTAATGCCGATGTTTTTGTCAGCGGAGACATTTCGGCAAATACCAATTTATATTTGGGTGGTGATGCTTCATTTAATGCCGATGTTTTTGTCAGCGGAGACATTTCGGGTAATTCTAAATTATATTTGGGTGGTGATGCTTCATTTAATAAGGATGTTTTTGTCAGCGGAGACATTTCTGCAAATACCAATTTATATTTGGGCGGTGATGCCTCGTTTAATAATGATGTTTTTGTCAGCGGAGATATTTCGGCGAATACCAATTTATATTTGGGTGCTGATGCAATTTTATATAGTAATTTGGATGTATGTGGAAATACAATAATTAATGGTTCTCTAACAGTAGATGGTTCTTTAAATTTCAGAGGATTATTATCACAGACAGACATATCTCATAATGTTCTAATTTCTGACCAATTGAAAGTGCATAATATTGCAGATAATGAAAATGCTCTTGTTGTTCGCCAGGATATTAATACTGCTTCCATTGCTGAATTCAAAAAGGGAGAAACCACAAAGGTTGAAATAAAGAATAATGGCGATATTTCTATGAATAGTGTGTTGAAAATAATGAATACTACTGCTTCTGATAGCATAGAAGGTAGTAAAGTAGGTGCTCTCTATGTTGGAGGTGGAACCCGCGTAGATGGTAATTTAAATGTCTTGGGTAGCGCATATTTTAATGATGAAATAACAGTTGATGGTTGTATGAATATAATAGGTCCTACAAATTTTGATGTGATAATCGAGACATTAGGTATAAATATTACAGGTGGGAACCTAGAACAAAGGGAATTTATATACGAAGGTGAAGCCCTTACGACAGGTAAATTAAGTAACTTTAATATAAATGGTGGAGCAAATTTTAATGATAGTATAGCTGTTTCAGACACGATATATGGTAGTAATATGAATATGACAGGCGATGTTTCATTTAATTCGGATGTTTCATTTAATTCGGATGTTTTTATTAATGGAGACATTTCGGCGAACACTCAATTACATTTGGGAGGTGATGCTTCTTTGAAGTCGAACCTAATCGTGAGTGGAGACATTTCAGCGAATACCAATTTATATTTGGGTGGTGACGCCTCATTTAATAATGATGTTTTTGTCAGTGGAGACATTTCGGCGAATACCAATTTATATTTGGGTGGTGACGCCTCATTTAATAATGATGTTTTTGTCAGCGGAGACATTTCGGCAAATACCAATTTATATTTGGGTGGTGATGCCTCATTTAATAAGGATGTTTTTGTCAGCGGAGACATTTCAGCAAACACCAATTTATATTTGGCAGGTGATGCATCTTTGAATGCAGATTTATTTGTCAGCGGGGTTACAACATTAGGTGTAGTAAATAATACAGATGTGCCTTTATACGTAGATGGTTCTGGTGCTATGCGAATACCAGTTGGTTCTACAACAAATAGACCACCAACATCTGAACGCGGACAAATACGTTTCAATACAACAGATGATACATTTGAAGGTTATGATGGTTCTAATTGGGGTTCATTGGGTGGAGTTTCAAATCCAGAAAAAACGACGCAGGTTTATGTAGATGATAATAATAATTCAATTATTTTTAAAACCGATGGTGAAATACGCGAGACAATTGACGGTATAACAGGTGATATATCTATTAATACCATTTTAATAACGAACGGAGACATTTCCGCGAACACCAATTTATATTTGGCAGGAGATGCTTCTTTGAATTCTGGTGTATTTATAGCGGGTGATATTTCGGCAAACACCAAGTTGTTTTTGGGTGGCGATGCCTCTTTGAATAAAGATTTATTTGTCAGCGGGGTTACAACATTAGGTGTAGTAAATAATACAGATGTGCCTTTATATGTGGATGGTTCTGGCGCAATGCGTATACCAGTTGGTTCTAATTTGGATAGACCAATCGCTGTTGAACGCGGACAAATACGTTTCAATACATCAGATGAAACATTTGAAGGTTATGATGGTTCTAATTGGGGTTCGTTAGGTGGAGTATCAAATGCGGATAAGAGTTCTCGTGTCTATATAGACGCTAGCGACTCTATCGTTTTTAAAACCAATGATGAAATACGCGAGACAATCGATACGAGTGGAAATGTATCATTTGATGTATCGAACAGCGAAGGATACGGAGAAATCAATATGTATCAAAGCGAAACAGCAACAACTATGGAAGTAAAGGATAGTTCCAATAATAATTCTATAAAAATACAAAATCAAGAAGACACATTCAAATTAATATACGAACAATCTGGCTTAGATAGTAGCAGTAGAATAGAGATGCAAGATAATGAGATTCGTTTAAATCCAAATCATCCTGAAAGTGCGTTGACTTCTAACTATAACGGAGTTATGATAGGAAATGATTCTGTATTAAAAAATTCATTATATGATAAGACTTGGGAACGAATAGGATATATTAATAAAGGTGGAACCAAATATGGAAACACTGTATCGGTTAGTCAAGATGGTAAAAAGATGGCAGTAGGAGAATACGAGACTACACCTACTACTAGTCGCGTGTATATATATGATATATATGAAAGAACCGCTAGATTAATTGAAACCATTACTATTGATTCGGGACACGTTACATCTATTGATATAAACCAAGATGGTTCAAAAGTGGTAGTTGGTATTTACGACGCAAGTGATAATAATACTGGTGGAATTGAATTATATGAATTGAATAGCAACACTTCACAATATGAACAGGTTGGTAATATAAGTCACGGGACAACCGAAGACGCATATTTAGGTCACACTACAAGCATTAATAATGATGGAAGCATTTTTGCGGCTGGTCAATATCGACGCAACGTAGATACTACTGGAACAAGCAATATTGAAGGAGGAGTTTTGGTTTTTCAACGTTCGGGTGAAAGCATTAGTATAATTGCAGATATTTCATTAAATGGACACTTAGATACCACACAATTTGAAGAAATGGGTAGAAGTATTGAACTAAACGGTTTAGGTGATAGAATTATTATTGGTGGAACCTATGACGACAGCGTAAGTGGAGCAGGAAAACATATAGTTTATATTTACCAAAAACAGGATTCTATCCCGCCTTCAACAACCGAAAGTTGGGACAAGGTATTTGATATAAGTAATTCAACGAATACAGGAATGAAT
>Ga0075480_10002449_pt1 | contig 11939 bp, 10 predicted proteins | sample DEB08_DNA_7_FD_81590 | JGI IMG/M metagenome (GOLD analysis project Ga0075480, IMG submission 81590) | Aqueous microbial communities from the Delaware River and Bay under freshwater to marine salinity gradient to study organic matter... | ecosystem: Environmental > Aquatic > Marine > Coastal ... | reverse complement strand
CTAATTACATACGTTCCATTATTGACGTTTTTGTCTTCAATGCCTTGATACAAATAAGTTGAGCCATCGTAGTACCACCTGTCGTAAGTATACCCTGTTGACGCAGTTATGGATGCAGCACCTCGTTGGTTAATTGGATTGCTTAGATTCCCATTGATAATCCGATTGCGGAACGTAAATGGAGTAACTGGCACAATGGTACTATTTGTTATCGCTGCTCCATCAATAGCCACCCCATCTAAGTTCGTTAGCGTATTGACGATTCTTGACCCGACATACCCAGCCATTATGGTAGCTCCAGTAAGCTTATGTGGATATTTACGCTACTAGCAGCAGAGCTGGTAGCTTCAACGATATCGTTGGCGTTCAGCACAAGCTTGCCATCTAGTGCGCTCAAGGAGCTCCCTACTGGGATCACTACATCCTTGACGATTTCTTGGGTACTGCCACTCGGCCCAATTTTCACCGTAGCTGTGACCTGGGCTCCACTCTTGTTCGTTAGTAGTAGGCCAATGAGCACACTATCGTTTGCGATAGCACTGTAGCTGCCATTGCCCACTTCAAAGCTTTGTCTCTGGAAGTCACTCATAATTATCCTAATGCGATTGCAAAGGTGATTGCGTCAGTGTTTGGATAGCCCTTGACCATCCTGTCAAAACCTGTGTTGAGGCTAGGGTTTTCTGTTTCGCTAGCAAGGATGGTTCTTGTCGCTACCCAAGCACTCTGGTCATACTCTACGACACTCCCTACGTCATACGCTCCCTGAGCCCATGTGCCCTCCCAGAGGAAGCCCCCCACAATTTTCTCCCAGGCTGTTTGAGCTGAATTGGTAGGACGTTGTGCGTCACTGGATGTGTGATCCAGCACGCACAAGAAGCCAGCTCCATTGTGGTTCACTACATCCCCTACAAAGTAGTCTACGCTACCAGCACTCCAAGCTCCTCTGCCTCCAATGCCTGAGCTGATTTTTGTCCAATAGCTGGTTGCAATTCTGGGATTGCTCTGAGATACCGCATACTGGGTACACTTCCAGAGCCCATTCCCATAGAGCACGGTATCTCTGGGGTAGTACGTGGTGTTTGCTGTCCAAGCTCCTAAGCTGTTCTCCCCTTCAATGAGAGTGGTGTAATCGCTAGGGTCTGTCTGGGGATTGTTGTTGGAGCTATTGAGGTTGGTGAGCACAATGTAAATACTATTGCGGAACCTGACGATATCACCCTTCTCATAGTCCACATTGTTGCCTGCCACGAGCTCCACCACACTGGGCCCATTGAAGCCAAAGCTGACTAAGTCCCATTTTGCTGACGTAGACGTTGGAGTCTCGCCAGCAAAGACACTTTGGTTCGCCCGATAGGTAGACCCCCGATAGATGACCACATCTCCAGCTGTGTAGGTAGCCAGTGCGTTATAGTCTCCAATGTAGACTCCAATGCCTGCTGCGATGACTGACCAGAGGTTGTTGTTGTCTGGGGCTCCTGTGCCTGCTGCGATGGGTTGCGTGTTCGCATACGCACTACCTCCATAGGTCACCACACTGTTTGGGGCATAGCCTATGTTCTGCCAGCCTCCCAAAAAGTTCAGCCCTGCTGCAACCAGCGCCCATTCGTTAGTGCCTGTGCCAGGGGGATTGGCTACAGAGCTCGTATGGTTCTGGATACACGTGTAGTAGCTTCCGTTGTATTCCACGAAATCCAGCACCTCAAAGTCCAGAGCTGTGCTCCAGGTGCGTTTTTTGGGCATTACTCGCCCAAGGTTCAGTGCTAGTGGCATGTCATCCTGTTAGAATAAAATCACCATCTGTATTAATGTATGCAGTCTGGCTACTAAAGCCTCCGGTGCTGTTCATGATGAGGGAGCCACTCACTGGGTCTACCTCAAAGCCTGTGATGATCCCAAAGCTGTTGATGAGGCCACCAGAGCCATCCCCACCCTCTATCACTACGGAGCCCCAACCCATTGCAATGCCCAGCTCTTGGAGCTGTATCTTGCGCTGCACATTGTTGGAACGGTCATGCACCATCGCATAGTCATTGCCTGCGATGTTGGCTCCAGTAATTTCTGTTTCGCTATTGATGCTGAAGGTTGGCAGGTTCACCGTGTAGCTGGTTCCATCTGCCAGCTCAAACACTGCTCTCAGTGGGTCAGAGGTGTCTACGTCAATGACCCCATTGGAGCCCGTGTAGAGCGTAGTATAGTCAGCAGGGCTGGAAGGAGTCCCAATGTTTGCCAGGAAAACACTACTGGCATCAAGGCTGTTGGGTGTGACAACGCCATTAATACTATAGGGGTAGTCATTGACTCCAGCTCCTCCAGCGGAGCCAGCATTCTCAATAACAAACAAATCTCCTGGCTCTACGTCTTGCGTGTTGAGAAACATGTCAGTGTACTTGGTCACCCGTGTGACCTTGTTCTGCCGCTTCCACCGCAAGCCATAGTTGTCATCATTGTAAAGAACCTTGTCTCCATCAGCAGCTGTAGGAGCTGGAGCTAGGACATGTGTGCCTACAATGTGCTGAGGCTGTATCTGGTCATCAGCGATGTGCGTTCCAATAACTGCATCATCTGCTATCTGGGAAGTGCCAACAGCATCTGCCTGGATGTGCCTGCCTGCTACAGCATTGTTGGCAATGGCATCACTCGTCACGGCAGCAGTCTCAATGGCAAAAGCTGTGACGCTATCCTCTGCCAGCTTCTCATCCGTTACTGCACCAAAGGCTATGTATGCGGTCACTACGCTGCCGTTGGTCAGGCTCACCCCTGAGCCTCCCCCTGAGCCTCCAGAGGACTGTAGTGTGCTGATGGCTAGCTCTGCCTGACTAATGCGATCCCCAAGGGAGGTGATGCTCGTGTCCTGCGCAGAGTCATCCTGCTGCAGGGCACTGATAGCGCTCCCCTGAGCTGTGACGGTAGCGCTCACATTGCTCAGGCTCACACCAGTGCTGGCTATGCTTGCGGCAACTCCATCCACCCGTTGGTCTAGGTTGTTGAGCTCTACATCAATGCGCTGGCTGTTGTAGTTGAGATACGTACCCCATTGGTTTTCATCTCCGTTAACTGCTGGGAGATAGAGGTTATAGTTGGTGGTTTGGGTAGCCATTAGGTTGGGTTATTCAAACGGGTTTCTCTTACGTTGGTATCATCCAGACCGATATATTCGTACACATAGAAATGAGCATTCCCAGAATCCCAAGCGTTTGCTGTCATGACGATGAATTTGTTTTTTGGTGTATACTCGTAGGTATCTGTGCCAAGGCCACGTAAAAACAAACGCTGCGGTAACTTGCTCCAATCCGCTTCGGTGGTATGCCCATTGATGAGGTAATAGAGTTTTAACCAGGTACTATCACTTGTACTGACGTAAGCACTGCCAGAGGTGGTATTGATAGCACTCACATCTTTGTAACTGGTAGTTGATGCATCGTAGTAGATTCTGCTATCTGTGCCTCCCAAGTAGATGTTGGTAGGCAGTGTCCGATTGCTGTCCTGCACTCCCTCAAACAAGCCTCTAACCTTTTTCCAGTTAGCATCAGTCGTGGACACATAGGTTGTGCCTGAGCCTATGTTGGCAATGGCTGTATTCACATAGCTTTGCGTGGCATAGTTGTAGTTGGCTAAGTCTGAGCTCGTCAGATAGCCACGTGTTGTCACATAATTTTGAGTGGCATAGCTCGTCAGCACTGTGCTGACATAGCTTGGAGTTGCGTAGGTGTTATTTGCTGTCTGAGTAGTGATGTAGGGAGAAAGAGCTGAGCTCGTGATGTAGCCAGCATTCTCCAGGGTGGTCACTCTTCCAGTTAGCCCATTGACGCTCGTGGTAAGAGTGCTGACATTATTGGTAGCCGTATCTGCTGCATTCTTTGCTTGGGTTGCTGTGGAGCTCACATTCGCTACCGTGGTCACGAGTCCGGTAGTAGTGGCATTGCCATTGACGGTGTTCTCCAGAGCTGTCAGCGAGGAAGCGGAGGCCTTGCCTGTCTGCAGTGCAGTCACATCCTGCTGTAGTTGCGCAACCTGCCCTTGGAGGGTTTGAATCAGCGCTAGTAAGCTTGCAATGGTTTGCGTGGTGTTGCCTTGCACAGCTGCAATGCTGTTGTCAATCAGCGACTGTGCAGCTGTGGAAGTAATGCCCGTGTTGCTCGTTCCGATTACTTCGGTTGCAATGGCTCTGACAGATTTTTGGTCATCTCCAGTTGTGCCTCCAACCAGAGTTGATACGCTTGATTCCAGGCTTTGAACACGGGGGTAAACAGCTGTAGTGAGGTTGGCATTGGTAGGTGCTCCTAAGTTGGTTTGTAGGTTCGTTATGGATGAATTGATGCTGCTCAAGTCAATGTTGCCTGCAGCACCTATGAGAGTCTCCAGGTCTGCCAGCGTATTGGTGCTGCCATCCTTGAGAGTATTGATAGCTGTGGCTATCTTGGCATCTACAGAGCCACTGGTCTGGTCATTGGCATTCAGCGTTGCAATTGCTGCTGTATTGGTGGCTGTACCCTGCTCATTGGCATATATTAAATCATCCAATGAATTTAGTGCATTATTGAGTACAGTACCCCAAACTCCTGAGTCTCCATTAATGGTAGGGAGCTCAATATTGTTGTAGCTGCTGAGTACGGGTCTGGTCATGTTAGACTACGTCAAGCCAAGTGTTGGATGGTTCACTAGTGCCCTCTGTAAAGGAGTTCGCATTGTCTACTACGGTGACCCAATCACTGGTGGACACTGTGGGCTCAGGCTGGAACTTCCCCTGCCCGTAAAACCCTTCCCCAAATTTCATTTTTTATAAGTATTTGTAGGCTAGCGACTTGCGTGCGCCACGCAGCTCTGTGCGCTCAGAGATGATATTGAGCTGGTTCACTGCATTGGTGTACTCTTGTCGCCAGACGTTAGTGCGTTCGTCTTCCCCAATAAATGGAGCTGCTTTGGTGAGGCAGCCGTACAAGTATACGTCAGGATATGCAGCAATCAGCCAATTAGTGGAGGTGTTGCTTGAGAGCTCTGGGATCTTTTGGTAGTAGACAATCTCCAGAGTGTATTGCTTGTCTGGCACTGGGGCCAGCTCTAGCTTGGTGTTGTATACAGCCACATGAGTGGGCTGTGCAGCTACCTGCACATTGCGCCTAATGTCATCCAGCTCTGCCAGGGTTGCGTAGTACAAAGGCTGGTTTTCACTAGTCAGCGTGATGTGCCGTAGCTCCAGAAAATCACTAGGGAGCTGCACGCTGACCACACTGGTTGTGGTGTCAGCGTTGCGCAGCATTTCCCTGGCTCGTATCGTGCGCTGGAACTCTGCTTCTGCCAAAGTAATGGACTCTGGAATATAAGAGCTCAGGTCATCACGGTTGAGCCATGCCGCAATGCTTGTCTGGAGGCTAGCGTAGTCCATCAGACTCTACCCTGCCAGATACGGAAGCATTGGTTGTCATGGTCATTGAGCCATCGCTTGAGGTGCGTAGTGTCCTCCCAGCTACCGTCTACCATCATCTGCTGCACAACGGCAGCAGGGATGTGGGCTACTGGTTTCCAATGACTGTTGGGGTCAAGGTGCTCTTGGAGCATTCTTGCTTCCTTAATCATTGGGTCTAGGTCTTCCCTTAATATGTGGTGGAAGACTGTAGGGTCATTAGTGTCGCTCTGAATCAACGAGGCCACATGTCCTCGATGATCCAGAATTTCCTTAACAATCATTATGCAGCGGCAGTTGTTAAGTCTGCAATTAAGCCATGAGCTTTTTCGTTGTCTACCTGCAAGCCATACTCCACGAGAATTTGTCTCGTTTGAGCATCTCCAATACGGGAAAGCTCTTGTGTTTGGAAGTTTCTAAGGTAGGCAATACGTATATGCTTGGGGTCAATAAGCCAAGCGTCACGCTCACGCTGCCAGCGATGAGGAACCACTTTTAAGACTCCAAAATCTGACTGGTAAACGGTAACGTTACTTCCTGCCTGCTGTTCGTCAATCATGCTTCTAGAGATACCTCTAGCACCAAAGCCACTGATGACTGTTTTGTTGAATGGGCCTACCATTAGTGTAGTTGGCTCAGCACCATTGGTATAACATAGCTGCATTGTTTCGTTTACCATGTCTTGGGTAAACGCACGTTGGGTTCCATCTGTCCGGTTATTTGTCCCGTCTCCTGTTGGATTTGCCCCTGCAACCGTGTCATAGTCTACATTGGTCTTAATCCAAGAATTGAGCATAGCGCTCTGTCTTGGTGTCCCTGGGTTGGCTGCATCAGAGCCTGCATTCTTAATTTGCGGATGCATAATTGAGTAATTAACATCCCTTTTAAGCTCCTTGCTTTTGCGTGCCATTTGGTGAGCCATTTGGCTGCTCTTGCCAAACAGTTTAAGAGCTGTTTGAGTTCCACTAACAGTAGCGTTTCTGGTAAGGATTTGTACGTAGTTATTGTGTCTAGCTGTCATGCTAGAAGCATCTCTACTTGTCTCAAAACCTTCTTCTACTGGTGTGCCACTAGAAGCGGCTGTAAGGGTTTCAGTAAGCCACTCAAATAGAGTGTTAGTGACTTTTCTAGTACCAGCCAGTGACACCATTGGTGTGTCTGCTGGGTCGATCATGTAAATGATATCAGAGACATTTTCTGGAGTCTCGCTTACGGTCTTACTTTGGTAAGAAGTAACTGCGTTCGTAACTCGTGCCATAATTGCCTTTAGTGCTTAGCCGAACATTTGTTCAAATACAGCCTCTGCATCTTCAACGGAGCCAGTTTTGCGCAGCTGTGTATTTGCTTTGCGCAAACGAGTATTCTCGTTTTCTGGCTTGAAGGAGCGGCCTTGGGTTCTTGCAGCTCTCTCTGCTCTGGGCCTTACTGCTTCCTGAGCTTTTGCTTGTCCTGTGCGGAACAAGTAAGCATCTCTGAGCATGCTGACCAACCGTGCATCAAAAGCTTGGTTCACATCATTTTCTGTCATGCCGTATTGCTGTTTAGCGAATTCCCTAATTGCGGATTTTTCGCTTTTGGCTACTTCGGCATCTTGCCACTCTGGTACTAGCTCAAGGAGTCGTTGCCGTTGCTCCTCTAGGTGGCTTGCAAACTGTTGTTGCTGGAGTCTCTGTTGCTCCTGCTTCACTATTTCCAGCTGCTGATGCCGTTGGGCACGCAGCTGCTGTCTATCGTTATAGAGCTGCCGCTGGACAGTCCACTCTACTGGGTCTTCATGGTAGAGCTTGTCCCAGTTGATATTGGGCTCTGGTATTTCTGGATTGGCTTGGAGCTGCTCTGCTAGCTGGGATACCTGAGCTAGGCGCTGGCTGTATTCGTTTACGAGCTGCTGGTTTTGCTTGCGCTCCTCAGCCAGGGCTTGCGTCTTTCTGGTGTAGTCACTTTGGCGCTGGTAGCCTTTCAGCATTTCGTCCAGCGTTACCTCTTCCTCCTGCCCATTGACTAAAATCTTGTATCTAGCTTCCTGCTGCTCTTCTTCTTCTAGCTCATCTTCTTCATCAGCTTCATCAGCTTCATAGGCTTCTTCTTCTTCTTCCTCAGCTGGTTCATTCGCTTCCGCCTGGGTAACTGGCTCCTCCTCAGCTCCTTCTGGCTGTGGCCCGTCCAAAATTCCCTCAAACGCTTCTGCTGCTGCCTCTGGAGTTAACAGTATTTCCTCGCTCATGATGACCTCTTTCTTGTCTTGGCACGCTCTGCACGGTTGAGGACTACGCTTACCTGAGTCTTGATGGCTCGTATGGCTCGTATCATGTGGTATGCGGCTTGCCTTGTCTCTATAGCCTCCACTTCAGAATTTTCTATGATTTCGTGCTGAGTCTTGCTAATCTGGTCTAGTAACTCATTGAATGCCGTGGAAGCTCCTAGCTTCCTGACTTCCTCACCTAACTTAATCAGTTGGTCATCTTGCATAAGCCTACTACTTTCTATCAGTCCATTGATTCTGTAGTTGATAACATTAAAGAGCTACGAAACATTCGTTCTCATGTTTCTCTACGCATGCTGCCAGGGCCTCACAAAGTGAAGAAGCTGGCAGAGCTAGATGCTCGTGTAGCTCAGCTGGAGCACCTAAAGGCTCAGCTAGCTGGCAGCTCTGAAGCGCTCCAAAGCGCTGAGGTTTGCTAAAGGCTCCCCACGGTCTAGAGCTCGTTGAAGCTCGTCAAAGCCTCCCTCCATGAAGCGCTGACGCATCAGCTGAATATCTGGCCTGACCTTCAACCCTCGTGCTTCCATTTCCTTGTCCAGCTCGTAAATATCCTTAATGGCCCTACGTACCTTGGGGCCTTGTAGGTTCTTCCTAAATTCTGGCGTTGCTGTGTCCACACTCTCTAAAAGCTTTCTGGTAACCAGCCCCTGCCCTGGAGTTTTGAACTCCTGCTCAAAGCTCATGAAGCCAGCCTGCTTGGGCTGGATTTTTTTGTTGAAGGTATCGTCCTGCTTGCGCTTATTGGGGTAGGTTGCTTTTTTGCCTGTCCCTACTTTCTTCTCTTTCCATTGCTTGAAGGCATCATCTTGGTTGACAATCATCGGCCTGACTCGTGTCCCTGTGCCTAGCTGGGATTGCAGGAACGCCTCATCTGCCATGAGCTTCTCTACATCTGCCAGCCCTTCCTTGTCTCCTCGACTATAGGGGTAGGCTGTAATGGAGCTGCCTGTGTCACTCAAAACAATGTTCGGGTAGCGCCTTGCCAGCATCTCCATCTGCTGAGGCATCAGTGCTGTTGGATAGAAGATAGAGGCTGCATCGGTTTCAAACTCTGCAGCTCGCTGAGGCGTTGGGTAGTTCCAGCTGACTCCACCCTGCGCTCCCATTGCAGCTCTGGTTGCGCTCAGTACATCAAAATCATTGCGTCTAGCTAGCCTTGGGTTGAGCTTTTCATTCTTCTTGTCTGGCCCTACCAAACTGGGGTTGATGAGCTTGTTGAATTCTACCTCTCCCCCTTCGGGAACCCATACGCCTATGCCTTCTCTGTTGGGTCTGACTCTGTCTTTGTTGAGTGCTTGAACTAGAGCGTCACGTGTCTCCCCTGGAGCCATGAAGTCTACTCTAGGGTCACTCAGGTATTCTTCTGCCAATGCTGCATCTTCAAAGAGCTCTGGGAGATGCCCAGCGTTTGCGTAGGGCATCATCTCGTACTGGAAATTGACTGCATTGGTATCCAGCTTTGCTCTGTCTACGTCATCGATGACAATGGCAAACTGCTCCAGCATCCTCTGGTCTGGTGCTATGGGCATCTGCTGTCCAAAGCTTCGTACTGTCAGAGGAGTCACTCCTCCAGCTGCAGGGAGGCCTGCACCTCCGTCAGCTGTAGGAGCCAGTATTCCTGCATCTATTAGGGGTTGGGCAAATTTACGCTGCTGAAACAAGCTGGCAAAATCCGGTGTATTGGCAATGAGCTCTCCGGTGATGGCTTGCTCATCTACCAGCTGTGCCGCATTCATGGCATCTGGGTTCTGTTGCCTGCTGTTCTTGTAGTCGAGTAAGGTCTTGGTGTAGCTCCAGATAGCCTCTTGGACATTGGCTACTGTCCAATCATAGCCTGTGCGCTGACGCAAAAGCTCTGTGGCTCTTCGCATAGCCGCATTGGTTGCCAAGTACCCTTGGCCTGGAAGCCCCTCCCCAGCCTTGCGGTCTACGCCACTGAATACATCCTGCAGCACATTGAAGGCTCTACCCTGCCAAGTGTCATTGGTGCTGTAGTCGTAAAAGCCCTGCAGGTTTCGCATGAAGCTCTGTACCTTGGGGCCACTCAGCTGGATGTCAAACGGGTCTTTCTCTTGTAGTGCGGTGACACTGTTATTCTTCCAACCAGGTAAAACACTTTTTTCTCCCCTGCCCCCTTGGACACTCTGGCCCATAATCTTGAGGATCTCGTCTCTATCGGTAGGCCTGCCTGCAGCTGTCCAGTTTTTCCAGATGTTTAACGTGTTTAAGAAGTGGGCCTCCACGCTCGTTTGTGGCGAGGTAGCTGCCAATAATCCAGCAAATCTGGCAGCGTCCTCCTTGCCAAATACTTCTACTAGGGCAGCATGACTTGCTTCGTACCAACCCACTTTGGCAGCTCCAGCTAGCGCTAGGTTTGCCATGTGCTCAGGGTCAAGGTTCACATCATGCCGTGGGCTCACATACTGCCGCTGACCAGCTCCAGTGGCATAGTCTGCAATCTCCTCCAGGTTGGGAACCTTGCGCCTTCCCTCTGGGAGCTGCTGTATCTCTTCAGCCATGAGGTATGGAGTCAGGGCTCTGAGCCTTGGGTCTGCTGCTACCGCATCAGCGTAAGGAGATGCATAGATAGCATCTCCAGCTGGGCGGCCCCTATACGTAGGGATGGCATTGCCAAATTGCTTGCGGAAGTCTGCTTCGCTATTCAGCGCTGGAGGATTCAAGGGATTCATCCCTGTCATGTCCAGTGCTGTCTTTACTGGGCTGAATGCTCCAACAGCACTGAGGAGCTCCTCAGCTCCTGCAGTCTGCAGCTCTTGTAAGTTTTGTTGGGTGTCTAGTTTTCTTGTGGGCATATCAAAAACTTTACGAGCAACAATGCCTTTACCTACCCTTTTGGGAACGTCAAAGCGGCTGGGGTTTTTCATGGGGTATAAATACTTGCTACCCCCAGCTTTGATATCAAAGTCACTACCTTGTGGGACAAGGTGCTGATTGCTGTAACGCCTAAAATCTTTCTCGCCAACTTTAATTGGCTCCCCTATTTCAACTTCACCAATAGCCTCAGCTAGCCCTTCCCCTGTGCGGACTATAGAGACTCGCTGCCCTACATAAGGACGCAGCGAGTCACTATTCCTAGTCTCAAACTGCTTTTGCCCATCAACAATAAGGTCTGCGTAGCGTAAGCCTGCTTTCTTGTCTGTTCTGACATTAATGCCTACTGCCTCTTTTTTCTTGCGTGCCATAAGCTTGTCTTAGCTCATGAAGTCAAGAGGGTCTACTGTCGAGTAATTGCTAGGAGTTAATTGACGGGAGCTTGCGGTGGCATCGGCTGCTGAGGCTGCATAGCCTGCTCTGCCTGCATGGCCTGCTGAGCTTGCTGTTGTTGCATTCCTACGGCATTCAAGGCTTGCTGGTAGCGCTCTACCTGGTTGCGCTGCTCTATCACATCCAGCTCCCGATTCCGTTGGAGCTCCTGCACAAGAGCTGTAGCATCCAGCTGGATTCCAGGGTACTTCGCCTTGAGCTCACTTGCCTTGAGCCAAAGGTCTATGCTCATCTGGTCACGTTTTCTGTCATCTTCACGAGCATCAGCTGCTGCCTTGCCCAACATGTCCATCTGCTTTACCTGCACCTCTGCTTCAGCAATCACTTGCTCAGGAGACTTCTGAGGCTCCTGCTGAGCCTGAGCTTGCTGTTGTTGCAACTGTTGCAACACGGCTTGGGGGTCACCAAAGAAGGTTTGAGCATCAGTAATTCCGTTGAGCTCCAGCAGGCGTTGCAGAGTAGCCCCATATTGGACTAGTCCTGCAAACTGGTTATCTGGGCCCATCAGCTGCAGCAGGCTTTCCTGCTTCTGCAGGATAGTCATGAGGAGCTGGGATTTTTGCGAAACATCTGCACCTCCAATGGGCAGGCTGACTCTGACATTCATCAAAGGCCAGCCACTAGGGTCTATCGGGATGTACTGCCCTCGCAGCATCATCATGTCCTGCTGGTCTTGATGGTAGGTTATCAAAAGCAGCATCTTCTCAAACAATGGCTTGATGCCTGTCTCAATGAGGGTACGGGTGATGAGCTCCAGGCGTGCCTGAGCTGCCTTGACTTGGCTATCTATCGCTATGGCTGTGGTGCTCTGGAGGCTGGAAGCATCCAGACCCTGAGAAGCATCTGTGAGCCCTGTGCGCTTCTGGGAGACTCTGTCGAGGTATTCCAACATGGGTTGGGCCTGCTGGCCTACGTAGTCAATGGTGAGCTGCTGAATGGCTCCAGGCTGACGCATAGCTATCAAAGCTCCCACCTCATCATTGCTCAGTT
>Ga0075480_10002448_pt1 | contig 11941 bp, 9 predicted proteins | sample DEB08_DNA_7_FD_81590 | JGI IMG/M metagenome (GOLD analysis project Ga0075480, IMG submission 81590) | Aqueous microbial communities from the Delaware River and Bay under freshwater to marine salinity gradient to study organic matter... | ecosystem: Environmental > Aquatic > Marine > Coastal ... | reverse complement strand
TAATATCACATCTTATCTACCTCTAAGAAAAAATGTTCGCACTAAGAGAAAGAGCACTCTTATATACACCTATGTTCCGATGTTCCCCGGTTATGCATTTGCATGTTTAAATGACGAAGAAAAGTCTTTGATCGTTACGAGCAATACAATTGTTAACTTTGTGAGCTTAACAAGAGACCAGGAAAGCTCCTTAGTTGAAGACTTAGTGGGAATTAGAATCCTGGAGGAAATGCAGGAAAATGGTGAAGTCCTAGTAGCACCTGAGATCATTCCTGGATCAGAAGTTGTCATTAAGTCAGGTCCTCTAAGAGGACTTACTGGACTGGTTGAAAATAGAAAAGGCGTTCATCGCATAGTTGTAAATGTTGAGATGATATGCCAGTCAGTTTGTATGGAACTTGACTCAAGTGATGTTGAAGTAGTCTACTAACTTTTTAATTCACTTTTCTTCTCATCAAAAAACTTCATTATCTCATCCTTTTTAGTCCAGGCAAACCAGATTATACCTGCTAAAATGGCCAAATAGATTAGTTTTTTCATAAAGCCAGATTTTTCTTTACTTTTAAAACGACTAATTTCAGCACTGGTTCGAATGTGGTTCTCTCCACAGGTTTGAGAACAGAAGTGGTCGTTGTTGATCTGTACAATGCATTCATTGCAAATAGGTTTCATACATGTTGTACAGCGACTGACTGCTTGTACGTTTGAATGGTTTAAACAGACGATTCCTTCCAAATTGGCCATTTTCTTACCTCTTAAGCTAGTTAAAATTATTATAAACAAAGTTCCTAAGACTTTTCAAAGTATATATTTTGAGTTTAAATTATATTAAGAGAAGTAAATGAGGTGAGTACAATGATTGAAGATAAATTAAAAAGTATCGAAGAAAGAATTCGCCAATCTGAAAATATGAAGGGTGAGAATAAGGATGCAGTACTTAACTTACTAGCTGAACTTAAGGATGAAATTAATACCTCAAGTGAAGGTGTAGAGGAAGATGTTAAGCAAGGTATCTCAGAAATGGGGCATGAGGATGAGGGGATAATAAAGTCTGCTTTCAATGAGATCAATAAATCGATTTCAGAGTTCGAAGAAAGTCATCCTAAGCTTGTCCAGATTGTGAACTCTATTTGTACACAGCTTTCAAATTCTGGTCTTTAGAGTAGTCGTTATTTTCTGTTTCATGGCTGCTACAGCATCGCTACTTCTCATCTTAGAGTTATAACGGATCGATTCGTATTCTCGTAGGCATGAACTGTAAGCTTGTAGTTGAGGATTGTTTTGTAGTTCTATTTGTGAAATGATCTCTCTTATGGTCATAGATTCATTTAGAGAGAAGCCTTTTATTCCCGCTAATTTTTTAAGTAGCTTGTTAATTTCTTTATGGACAAGCTGTAACTCTTGACTTATATCTGGAGCCTTCCTTCTTTTGTGTCGACGTTTGAACCACAGAAAAATAATAGTTAAGGAGATAATTGCTTTCGGAATAGAATCAAAACACCAAATAATCATGTCCATTATACCTTTTAAGAACATAAGGACAGACTCTGCAAAATAGCCTTTGACGATATTAGACATTAAGTCTTGCCACCTTTTGACAAATGAATCCCAAGTCGCAGTTACAAAGTTAAAGTTCTGTTTGCCTGTTGGTAGACCAGAAGCAGGTGTTGGTTCAAGCAATCGCCAGACTTTTGCCTTTTCATCATAATACTCAACCCAGGCATGTAGATCCATTGAACGCCCTAAGTAGTATTGTCCATTTGGATGCTGCTCTTGGCAATAGAAACCAGTTACATATCGTGCTGGAATATCCTTAGACCTTAACATCATCACTGCCGCTGAAGCGAAGTATTCACAATGACCTTGCCTTTCTTCGTCATTTTTAGGTGATAAAAATCTAACTACAGGATCTTCATTCCCTTCGATTTTAACACCTAGTTTATAGGTATACTTTTCATTGAAAAATTTAGCTATGTTTCTGGCAAAAATGTTTGGGTCATTATTCTTCTTGTCGACGATATTAAAGCTATCTACAAGTTTTGAAATATCTTTTTTTAATTCACTTTCAGGTAGCAAATAAATACTACTATTGTTCTTATTTAGAACGGGCCCTTTAAAACTATCTTCGGAGGACCAGCCTTTTTCATTGAAGAGGGTGATTCCACTAGAAAAATCGAGATCCTTTCCAGTGACAGTTCCAGAGTCAGTTTGGTCAAGTGTTTCACAAGTCATTTCGATATAGCGGGACTTTCCCTGGTGAAGGACGTTTTCGACTCTAAAGTTACCAGAATAATAGATTTGAATCTTATCAAGTTCATCTCTTGAGACTTGTTCTAGACCGTTAAAGCTGAATGTATTGAAAGAGTATTCATGATCTTCAGAAAGAAGGTGCATAACAGTCGAATCAGCTTTGCTTCCCCAAACTCCATCAACATAAGATACATAGATTCTACTGCGTATGTAACCTGGAGCTCTAGGTGACTCTACCCTTATGAGTATGGTGTTCTCAGTTTCATGTTCAAAATTAAAGTAACTATCTCTTAAATTGACTTGCTTTTGGAAGGCCGTTTTCTGTTTGTTGAAGCGCCATTGTGAAATCGCTCGCACCATTCTTGATTCAAGGTCTTTTGTGAATGGGACGACGACTTTTTGCGTAGGTCTATAAAGAAGGAAGACTCCGACTAAGCAAGCAAATACAATTGAAAATTTGATAATTTTGAGTTTTGCTGATCCAGAACCTATGAACAAAAGCTTGTTTTGACTGCGATTCATCAAGTAAAAATAAGGTATAAATGAGAGAACTAGTGAGATTACATATATAAGGTGTATGTATTCCATTTTCCCTAAGATCGCAGGTATCGGTAGAGTTTTATAAACATGTGAGTTTGTAATGTCCCCACACATCATCATAGAAAAGACAGACATGATTAAGATACTTGCAGAGAAAGACGGTCGATCATCATAGAACAAAAGAGTCATTGCAAAAATTAAAGCAGTAGGAATACCCATCTCAGAAGGAGTAAGGTAAAAACGCCCCTCTACCTCGAAAATTGTATTCGTCAAAACTATGATCGTTAGTGCTAGTGTAACACTGTAGATTCCCGAACGTAGGGTGACTTTTACTGGATCTCGTCCTACAAAATTAATAACAAAGGCAATCAGGCATAGGGCCGTTAAGTGTAGAGTATCCGTAGCATATGAGAAAAATAGACAGGGTATGAGAATTGCCCAGAATCTCATAGTCAGTAAAACTCTATCTCTTTCTTGAGTCTTAGTCATAGTGTAGTTACCTTCCCGCTCATAAGTTCTTCATAGGAGATAAATTGGTAATAGCCAGTTTCATTAGGTTTCTTGTGTCCTAGTAAAATGACTTTTACTGGAAGTCCAGACTCAGTTAGAGTTCGAACCATATTTTGTCGAGAAGAATCCCAATTTTGAAGAATAATGAGTAGGCCTTTGGTAGAATTTAGCTGATCCACCATATGGCTAGAGGTTTCTAGTTCAACTATTTTTCTTTCATCTTCTATATCACAGCATTTATCGAGAATTTGTTCGTGAATTTCAGAAGCATTATTTCCTGGGAATACACTTAAATCACCACCAACATAGAAATTCCGGATACAATAATTTTTTCTTTTCATGTATTGCGATATTCCAGCAAGAAAAGAGACTGATGCTTCAAACTCTTTTTGAATGTCGGCATATTTGTTGAAGATTGTCACAGGAAAGCAATTATCAAAATATAATGAAATTGCAGGACGGCCCTCATCACACATTTCGCGAACTACAGGTGTCATTGTTCTTGCCCAGCTTGGCCAATGAATATGTTTTGGGTTATCTCCAAAGCGGAATTCTCTACAAGATGCAAACTCCATTCCAGATCCCATTGTCGATTCAAAAAAGTTTTGGTCGTTTTCTCCAGATAAAAACTCAAGGCGAATGTTGTTCAAATAATGAGGTTTCGGAACTACGCGGATTTCTCTATTGCCTTCTCCCCACTTTCCCCATTTCCACAAACCGAATGGAAAAGAACTTTCGCCAAATGTCTTTGGGATTTGGTAAACCCCACGGTTATTGAATTTGATTGATGTGTTGTAGTTTGATTCTTGTCCTTTTGCAAAAGAGGGAATTACTATGGTTTCAGTGAATTTGCAGCCTGGATAGTGAATGGCATCAAGTTTTATATCCCAAGAGGGAAGCAAGCCGTCATTTTTGACTTTGTACTTTACTGGAACTGGAGTTTCACAAATAGCTTTTTCTGGGATAGATCTACTAATCTTTATTCTTGGTTTGAAAATCCAGCCCACGATGAGGTTTACTGAGAAGAGGATGATTAAGCCAAACCCTAAATAGGACATAGGAAGTACATAGGGATCGATTAAGCAGTATGCCATCATCAATGTACCCATAAGTATCATTATGCGGCCAATCAGAGTTAGCTGTATATTTACGAGATAATTTATCCAGTATAAGGCAGTGAGTGTAACAGTCTGATATCCAACAAACTTGGGAATGCGAAGAGCTCCCATATTTTTCGGTCCTCTTTTAAAGCTTTTTTTCAGCTTTTTATATTTATCCAGGACAGCGCTCATTGAAGGCCTCGTGACTAAATTGGGACTTTGGTATTTTCTAGAATTTCAGATATGATCTCTGCTTTGCTAATGCCAGAATGCATAGCTTGGCTACTTAGCATGAGTCTGTGAGCTAAAACAGGAATAGCAATTTCTTTAATGTCGTCAGGAATAACGTAGTTTCTACTGTTAATAAGCGCGATGGCCTGAGCACATCTTGATAGCATTAAAGATGATCTTGGGCTGGCGCCTAATCGAAGTTTTTCATCACTTCTAGTTTGTCGAACAATTTCAAGCATATAGCGGCTCACTGAATCGTCGATCTCAATATCTTTAACGCTTTCCTGTAAAGTAATTATCTCAGCACAGCTTATTACTGGTTTAATTTCATCTAAGGGATTGCTATTCTTCTGACTTTTAATCATTTCTAGCTCGGCTTCGAGGCTTGGATAGTCCATATCAAACTGCAAAGTAAAACGGTCCAATTGAGCTTCAGGAAGAGAGTATGTTCCATGGAAGTCAACAGGATTTTGAGTAGCAATAACTAGGAAAGGTGGTTTTAACTGAAACTTTTCACCTGAGACAGTAACCTGATTTTCACTCATGGCTTCAAGAAGTGCAGATTGAGTTCTTGGTGAAGCTCGGTTAATTTCATCTGCGAGAAGAACATTAGTAAAAACGGGGCCTTGTTTGAATGTGAATTCACCCGTTTTGGGATTGTAGACAGGGCTACCAGTAATATCGGAGGGTAAAAGGTCAGGTGTGAACTGAATTCTTTGAAAGTCAGCACTAATAGATTTTGAAAGAGCTTTTGCAAGAGTCGTTTTACCAACTCCTGGTACATCTTCAAGAAGTGCATGGCCGCCAGCTAATAGAGCAGTAATGAGTAAGTCGATTGCTTTCTCTTTGCCTTTGATAGCCTTTGATAAACTGTGACGTAAGGAGCTTATCTTTTCCATATAGGCAGGTAGTTCAGCTGTCATTTTCTTCCCCCTCATCTTTATTCAATAGGTTATTTAGATGATCAGTATCTCCCTTCATGATGATGTAACCACAGTTTTTGCACATTTTGGATTTTAGAGGAACTGTACTTGTTTTAAGAGTCCAAAATTTAGCTTTTTCAGGCACAAAGTAAAGATTACCAGTACTCTGACACTTACCCTCAATAAGTTGGTCTGAGTTACAAGATGGACATTTTAGGTCGGCAGATCCATTTTTACCAGAGTGATGAACAACAACGACTGCATCTAAGTCTTCTTGTAAGAATCTAGTAGAATCGCCAATTTTTCGGAAGGTAATTTTACCGTCTCTCATCCAACGGTAGATGGTTGGTTCTCCAATTTGTAAATAGTCAGCTGCATCGCGAATTGTAAACCAATGGGGCTTGGAAGAAGTATTTGTAGACATGGTCACCTCGATATGTATATAAGACTATAATAAAACTTTTATTATTTACTGTCAAATACTTTCATGTGCTTCAAGGTGAATGCGTGTCATAATTGCTTTTTTAGAGCTTAATAGAGAATTTTTTGAGAAGGTCGTAGATAGCTTTACGACTTAAACCACTTTTCTTGGCTACATTACTCATGTTTCCGCCTTCTAGTATATGAAGTTTTTTAAGGTATTGCTCTGTAAATTCTCCAAGAATTGTATCTTTTGCAGTTTTATAAGTCATGGAAACATCTGTGACTATTTCTGCCGAAGGACTTAAGCTTGGTTTTAAGTTTGGTGGAAGGTCTTTAGGAACAATACTTTCTCCGGATAAAACAAAGAGTCTTTCAGAAATATTTCGAAGTTCTCGAATATTACCAGGCCAGTTGTATTTCTCTAAAATTCCTATTACTTCGTTATCAATACTTTTTGAAGGGAGACTATTCTTCTTGGCAAATTGTTCAATGAAGTGATTCACAAGTAATGCTACATCTTCTCTTCTCTCTCTTAGTGGAGGTAGGTTAAGAGGAATAACACTTAATCTATAGTATAAGTCATCTCGAAATGTACCTTTCTCAACTTCTTCTAAAGGATTCCTTCTTGTTGCAGAAACAATTCGAATGTCTATATCTATAAGGTCTCTGCCACCAACTCGTCTGAACTGCCTTTCCTGTAGGACACGCAAAAGTTTGGCTTGTAAGTCAAAGTCGAGTTCTGTAACCTCATCTATAAATAAAGTCCCACCGTTTGCTTGTTGTAAAAGGCCATCTTTCTGAGAATCAGCTCCTGTAAAGGCTCCTTTTTCATAACCAAACATTTCACTTTCAAATAAAGTTCTTGGTAGAGCAACACAATCAACCGCCACAAAAGGGCCATCACTTCTAGTGCTGTGCTTGTGAATGGAGCGGGCAATCATTTCTTTACCAGTACCACTCTCTCCACAAACCATAATATCTGCAGTTGATGCGGAAACTTTTTTGACTGTATCTAAGAGACGGGTAAGAGCTAAGCTTTGACCAATGATATCAGGGAAGTCTTTTTCCTCGATCTGCTTTTTAAGCTGTGTATTTTCTCTCACTAAGCCGTCAGCTTTTAAAGCCTTAGTAATTAAGTGCCTTAAATAATCGAGATTTAATGGCTTTTGAATATAGTCAACAGCACCAAGCTGAATGGCTGCAATGGCACTCTCGATACTTCCGTAACCCGTCATGATAACATACTGGACTGACTTATCGACCTCCATTACTTTTTCAAGAACTTGCACACCATCCATCCCTGGCATCGTTAAATCTGAAAAGACCATAAAGGGTTTTTCTTTTTTAAAAGTATCTAAAGCTCGACGTGGGTCATAGAGCAAGATCGGCTCTTTATCGAACTCTTTTGCTATTTCTCCAACTAAACCAGCTATGGCTGGTTCGTCGTCGACAATCATTATTTTATTGTTATTAAGCATAGGGTGTTAACTTTTTTATACATATATCGGCTAAAAAACTAAGTTGTTAAGTAAAATAAACAGTTTTTTAGGGCAAATGGAAAGTTTTCTTACCAAAAAGATTAGCTTCAAAAAACATTGGTATTTTTAATATGTTAGTTATTAGGTATTTGTGACTTTATAAAGTCTGCCGGAATTTATTCTGCAATGTCATTTGGCAAACAAAGGAATGACAATGAAAAGAATAATTTTAGCACTGATGATACTAGCTCCGGCGGGATTAATGGCTACTACAGAAAAGTCTGATCCACTAAGCAGTATGCCATTAGCTAAAATGTTCTGGTCTCTATACCAAGAGAAAAACATCATCGGTAAAAATGACTGCTCTAACAAATGTGGAAGATACGTTAGAGCTCTTGTTGCTAAAGGTTACAAAGCAGAAATCGTTGTTATCCGCCCTCACACTTCTCGTTACTTACACGCAATCGTTAAACTTCAGGAAGGCGACAAAATTACTTATCTTGATCCTACTAAAGGAATCGTTGCTGAAGATTTAAAAATGCTAGGGAATTTCCAAAAACTGATAGCTAGCAATCAACTAGATGATCTAGGAGCACAATATAAATAACTACAAACACACACATAACAAGCACTCGTTCGAAACAGACCCGACCCGGCCCTCGCTGAGGGCCACATTTTCAAAAGATCTACAAATCACATAACAAGCACTCGTTCGAAACAGACCCGACCCGGCCCTCGCAAGAGGGTCTTTTTTTGCTTCTATATTAAATTGAAATGTTTTTATTTATATAAGTATCTATCTGAGATGATCAAAAGCTTTCTCCAGTAAATCCGAGAATTTCATCTAACCAATCATCGCCTTTCATTACGGCCTTTCTTTGTTTCTTGGTTTTGCTGATCATTCTTTTTTGTGCGGCTTTCAATAGAGGCTTTAGAGTAAAGCCTGGTAGGAAGAAGAAAAATTTTAAAAATATTCTTAGAATAGGTATGTTGTTCTTTATGATTTCATCGTCTAGTGAGTGATAAGAAATGTAAGAGCCAGGATCTCCTTGACGAGAACTTCGGCCAAAAAGCTGCCGGTCAACACGTCCACTTGGGAAAAGTTGAGTCGCTATGACTAGAAGACCTCCTAAGGCCTTGGTTTCATCATCAAGTTTGATATCAGTACCTCGTCCAGCCATACTTGTGGCAACAGTTACGGCATTCTTTTTACCTGCGACTTTAACTATTTCACTTTCCTGAAGGTGATTCTTAGCATTAAGGACTTCATGGGCAATTTCTTTTTCGCTAAGAATTTCACTTAAAGTTTCACTATCTTTTATACTCGCCGTTCCAACAAGAATAGGCCTTCCTTGTTTATGCCATTTGTCAATTTCTTTGCTGACCGCTTTCCATTTTCCTTTGGCGTCTACAAAAACTTTATCTCCGTAGTTCTTACGAAGGCATTTTCTATGAGTCGGTATTTTGAGAATAGGGAGATTATAAAATGAGTAAAACTCCGAAGATGCTTCAGATGCCGTACCAGTCATACCACATAAGAAACCATAGAGCCTGAAAAACTTTTGGAAGCTAATTCTAGCGCAAGTGTCTTTTGAAGGGCTAATTTCCAAACCTTCTTTAGCTTCAACTGCTTGATGCATGCCATTTCTCCAGAAACGGTCGGGCATAGTTCTGCCTGTTTCTTGGTCAACAATCACCACTTTTTCATCATCGATTATGTATTGCTTGTCTTTAACAAATAGCTTTTCAGCTTTGAGTGCTTGGACAACAAGCTCTTGCCTTCTTCTGCTCAAACTCCAGGGGCCAGATTTTACAGGCTCAAATTTCTCAAGAAACTCTTTTCCTTTTTCGGTGATTTCGATGATGCTATTTTCGATTATCTTAAAATGCTCCTTTTCCATGGCTTTAGCACATCGGTTAGATTTTAGATAAATTTGAACTTCATGGTCATCAAGGTTTTCCATTGAAATAAGTAGGGGAGTCACTCCGTCATCAATCATAACCGAATCTGCTTCATCAATGATGGCATATTCTAAGCCACGTAAAATAGGTTCACGAAAGTTTTTTTGTTCACCACAAATTTTATCGAGTAAAAGCCTTCCTGTTGTGTGCTTTGAACCCATTGAAAGTTGATCTCTCAAAAAGTCGGCAGCTACATCCTTGTTTGTACAGTAAGTGATGTCCTTTAAGTAAGCATTTCTACGTTCATCATCCTGCATTTCTTCATTAATTGAAGCAACAGTTAAACCACAATATTCAAAGAGGGGAGTGAACTCTTCAGCATCTCGACCTGCTAAATAATGATTTGAAGTCATTACGTGGCAACCTCTGCCACTCCAACCTAGTAGAACTGCAGCTATTGCAGCAGTAAGTGATTTTCCTTCTCCAGTCGCCATTTCGGCAATGTAACCAGATTGAAGAGAAATTGCAGCGGCTAATTGAACCTTATAAGGACGCATTTTCATTGTTCGAAACGATGCTTCACAAACAAGGGCTGTAGCTTCAAGTAGACTTTGCCCACTTAACCTTTTTCTTTTTGTGGACGCAGATTGGTCTTGCAATTGACTTTGCAGAGCTGAGTCTGAAAGCTCAGTAGCTTGTTGAGATAAATCGAGTGCTTTTTTAGCGAGTTTGAGGTAATACCACTTTTTGGGAATAGCATTTTCTATGTATCCTCGAACAACATTAGCTGCTGCATCCAGCCCTTTGAGAGCTGGTTTTACTTCTAGTCGTTCTACATAACTGTAAGACATTTTAGATCCTGAACCTTCTTAAGAGAAGTCTGCTTACATAATTGCGGACCATTTCAAAGACGGTTTTTTTGTTCATTTCAAAACGAACTGAAACAACTTGTCCAGGTTTGAAGTTTTGAGACTTTTCAACTGGCTTTAGAACAATGTCAAAGAAAAACTCTTTGGTTTCAGTGCCTGTTTCGCTTGATTCAACATCTATTTCACCACCACCAAGATATCCAAGAGCAGCTGAAGGAAGGTTCTTCATCCCGACCTGATTCTTAGACTCAATTAGTGCAGAATAATCCTGACCTGATTCACTTTTTATTCTGAATAAAGCATTTTCTCGAGCTTCATCTAAAATCCTAATAGTTTCCTGGTCAATGATACTTCTTATGATCAGATTTTTATCGGAAATGATCATGCCTAATTCTTGGCCCTTACTGACAAACCTACCTGTTAAATTACTTTCATGGGTAGGAATGAAGACGCCGGAAATGGGAGCTTTGACTTGCAGAGATTCTTTTTCTGTTTTCAAGAGAGAAATCTTTTGTAATAAGGCATTGCGGATGTTTTGGTTTATGGTCTTTTTGGCTTGATCAACTCCAGTGTAAGCTCTTATCAGAATTTCCAACCTTTCTATTTCTGCTTCAGCTTTTTCAAGCTCTACATCCAATTCTGGATTATTAGCTTCAAATAAAATTGTTTCGCCAGCTTTAACATAAGTTTGTTCATTTATGAGTTTATCCGTAAAACCATCAGCCTGCACAAAAACCTGTTTCAATTCACGAGGTTCTATTACACCTTCAGCGATGACTTTATCGTTGAATTCTAAAATGCCGACTAGATAGATAATTGAGCCAAGAATGACTGCCATAATTAATGAGGCTCTTCCTCTTGTTCGATTTAGTTCAGGAGCAAGAAAAAGGTATTTTGTGAGTTTGAATAAAGGTGAGAGAATCAATGAAAAGAGGTAGAGAGCAATTGCTATTAGTCCTAAGATCGTACTAAATTCACTTACAATTAAAATTATAGAAGCAAAAATAAAGATTTTATACAGTTCCGATAGTGCTGCATATCCCATCATTAAAACACCTTCACCGAAGTCATAAGCAGAGCTGACAGCTTTTTTTACTCCGAAAAGGTATTTTCTAAAAAGGTACTTAGCTTGAAGCTTTGATCTACCAGAGAGATTGGGGATTTCAAAATAATCTGAAAGCATGTAATAGGCATCGTATCTTAATAATGGGTTACCGTTAAAAAGGATGGTCGTTATACTGGATACTAACATGACATTGAAACTAAGAGCATGAATTAAATGACCTTCCGGGGTATTAATCCATAAAATAGCAGCAAGTGCAGCCAGAATTAGCTCGACATACATTCCTGCTCCAGCAACAGCAATTCTCTGCCATTTGTTTTTGAAAGCCCAAGAGCTAGTTGCATCAACATAAGGCACGGGAGTTAAGAGAAGAAATGCTATTCCCATGGTGTTGACGTTACCGCCGGTTTTGTTTTTGAGCCCATAGTATTTACAGGCAAAACCATGACCAAATTCATGCAGTAGTTTTGTGAAAGCAAAAACCAAATAAAGTAAGGGAATATTTGAGAGAGAGATTATGCCTTGTGACTCACCAGCTAAGGCGTCGATATTGTTGAATACAAAAGTGCCACCAAGCGCGATAATGACTATGCCTATGAGATAACCGATTTTACTGAATACCGGCCCAAAAAGAAAAGCCCATCTATCAAGT
>Ga0075480_10002446_pt1 | contig 11943 bp, 13 predicted proteins | sample DEB08_DNA_7_FD_81590 | JGI IMG/M metagenome (GOLD analysis project Ga0075480, IMG submission 81590) | Aqueous microbial communities from the Delaware River and Bay under freshwater to marine salinity gradient to study organic matter... | ecosystem: Environmental > Aquatic > Marine > Coastal ... | reverse complement strand
CTTTTGGAGTAATTCTTGTATCCCAAGATATACTTATCCTAGGCATTTTAGATTGATTAGGTTCTACTTCGTGCCAAACCCATGAGGGAAATAGTATGAATTTACCAAGTTCTGGTTTAATAGTAATGTTGGTTGGGTTTACAGAATGAGTTGGCTTATCAAATGTATCAACATAGTCACCAAATAAGCCCGAAAAATCTAGAGTACTATTATTCATCTGCCTACCATACTCATTATATCTAGAAGTATGATTATGTCTTATTTCATCATTCCCAACAGTCATATCTCTTTTAGTTAGCATTTCTAAATCTAGATATCCAAAATCCATCATGTTAGAATTACCTTTTGGATCAACCATTAAAAGATGGCTATCATGATCGTTTAACCATATAGTACCGCTTATATGATTATTAGGATGATTATGAATACCGACATTTTGACTTTGTGGAAGCACGTGTGCCCACGCATACGATTGAATAGAGTACTGTTCTGACTCAAATAAATTATTTTTAATATATTCTTTTATAGCAGGTACTAAATTATCATTGTAAAGAGTTTTTAATAACGGTTCATCTAATTTAAACAAGTTAAATACTTCTGTTACCTCATCAGGATTATGATACTTATTTAGTATATAATTGAATAACTCTTTGGCTAGCTGTTTATCTATTGTACCTAAAAGTATAGGGGTTGGCCATAACTGTCTATGGGTGTATTGACTCATTTACATACTCCGTTGGGATTGCATCTAGATTACAAATATCTATTATATCTGGTGCTAGAGATTTCATCTTTTTACAGTGTTTTTCTACTAGATTTAAACGTTTTAAATCGCTTATAGTTTTCTTACATCCATTACATATTTTAAACATAGGACATGTTAAGCAAGATTGTTTTAGAGTTATTAGTTCAAAAACATTTGATAAAGGAGTTTCGATCTCTGATTGATTCATTTCTTTATTAAAATCAATTTCATATTCTTTATCATCCCCAAAAGCTCCACACGAATAGTAGTCTCCTCCAGGATTTAAATTTCTAATATTCGAATCACACTGTCTATTTTGTGGACAAGTGGTATTAGAAGAAAATCTTTTTAGTAGTTGAGTAGTATTATACTCCCAATCAGCTAATCCTAATTTATATATTTTTAAGTATATTTCGTATATGTCAGCAAGTAAATAAGTGTAGTTTTCTAACCCCATAGTAATTCCATTAAGAAAACGTATTTCTGGGCCGCTTGCGACAGCATAGTTTAATTTACAAACTACTCCCATTTTTTTAGCTAATTGTACATTATCAATAGCACGGTCTTCGTTTTCTTTAGTAATTACTGAAATAAAATCAGGACGATAACCTACAAGTTCTAACATTTTATCTGAAACATTCCAAAAATCCTCTTCAGTAAATTCAGTAAAGTCTCCTTTTAATCTACCTCCTCCATATTGAAACGACGTACATATACCAATTCTTGGGTGTTGAAAAAGATTGACCCACTTATCAGGTGTTTTATAAAACGGCCATAAATTAGTAGTCAAAGATATTGTTGTAGGATAGTTATTAATATCTAGATAATCAATTATTTTCCAGTAGTAATCAGGTTTCATCATTAACGGATCACCTCCATTAACAATGATTGTTCTTGTATTAGGAAAACGATCTAAAAACTGAAATATCTTTTCGTGTTCTAATTCAACACTTTTAGAATCAGCTATTTTTGTACTAGAACAAAATGTACATTTAAAATTACAGCGTTCTGTTGGTTTAATTATAAGTTCCATCTAACCACTTCCAATAATCTTTTAACCAGCAATATTCTCTAATAGTTTTTTCAGGTAAAATATGGTTTTCCTGAAAACACCCTAACCCACATCTATTAAAATAATCACACATTAAGCAGTTAAATCCTTCTATCCATTTCTCTTCCATTTTATCTCTACTATCATATGTCATTGCTTTATAATTACCACCGACTAATAAATTACAATGTCCTATTTCTCCATTGGCAGCAATCACTGTTGTTCTTTGACACGTTAAGTTTCTTCTAGTATCTCCAGATAAATACTTACTAATAGGACTAGATTTTGGATACTCTTCACTAAGTAATTTAAATACCTCTAATAGTTCTGAATCTGTAGGACAATTAATACTCGCGTTTTTCTCAGGTGTATAATAGTCAAAATATACATCAAAGTTTTTATACAGATAATCAAAACCAGGAACGTCTTTGTTTAAAAACTTATATATGTTTGGAGCAGTCAATATTATATTTACTGTAGTAATATAATCTTTAAAATATTTTATATTATTTAAAAAAGTAAAAAAGTTAGTTGGGTTAAATCTTCCAGCAGGATCATAGCTAACAGCTAATTTAATTCCTAATCTATCTAACATTTGTTTGACTCTATCTTTATCTTTCCATATCATATTAGAAGTAATTAAAAATTCACTATTTTCAAATGATTGTTGACATCTAAGAATTAAATCTTCAATTTTACTCAAAATTTGATTTGAAACTGAATCACTTAAAATCTCTCCTCCCATAAAATGAAAGGAAAATTGTTCTTTATTTTGTGAGCGTAAGTTTTCGTAGACGCTTTTTATCGCAAAGTATTTTTCTGAGATTGACTCTACACCCTCAAATGAATTATGATTTTGAGAACAAAAACTACACGCAAGATTACAGTGTTCAAATAAGGTTACTATAACCTCTCCTAGAGTAGACGCTTTTTTATCTAAAATTGTATTATACATAACCTTCTCTAAAACTATGGTGATCTTTTAATGTCCATTCTCTCACTTTTTTAGTATTTCTTTTTTCTTTGTTTATAAAAGGTTTAAATTTTGAGGTTTTTTCTTCTAACGAATATTCAGATAGTTTATCATATCTTTTTTCTTTACAAAGTAAATAAAAATAACGAAGTAAGTAATGAGTAACTTTATCTTGATACTGATATTCCCCTATACTACCTCCTGCATATATAGTATTAATATCTATGTTTATTATATCTCTTAATTTTATATTACCCTCTACAAAAAGTTCTATTAATTTTTCACTATTATAAAAACCATTATGACCATATTTCATTACTGATTTTCTATATAATTTAAATATAGTCTTTAAATCATAGTTAGCAAGCACATATTCTAAATCTGGATAAGCTTTAATGTTTGCGTCCATTAACCAGTTATGTTCTTTAGGAATATTTAAATCTTCATAGTTTGAGTTTTCATATAAATGCGATCCATAATCTATGCCTTCTATTAAGTCTCCAAGCTCAAACAACTGACACATGACATTCATTTTCCAATAAGTTATTTCATTTAAAGCTGTAGCAGCTATTACTTTGTATAATTTTTTATATAGAGCATCTTTATATAAAGTTTTTGTATTAGATAAATAACTCGCTAGTTGTAGCTCTATACAAGCACCTTTTTTATATGATTCGTCTAAATAGTGTGTATTACACTCATCGTATATTTTAGTAAAATCTTCTAAAGATAGAAAAACAACACTATTCCATGGTGAATTTAGATTTATAGAAGCATTATCGTGCGCTAAACACGATTTACCATGAAGATATATATGTTTTTGATACAGAAGTTTATAAAAATGATAAAGGGAGGGTATAGTATGATTTGGAAGTATAGACTTTAGATAAGTAGTAAGTATTTTTACGTAATCAGCTTGGTTAGCCAGAACTAGTATTTCTGTCTCTTTTTTTATATTTTTTAATGTGTTACTATTAAAAAAAGAATCTACAGTTGTAAAAATATTCCAAACATTAGGTATTGAATCATTGCAACCTACTAATATTTTAGGAGTTTCACTTGTATAACAAAAATTATAATCTAGATAAACTTTATTTACTAGGCAAAACACCAGAAGCTATTCCTGTTACAAAGACTAATAAAGGTACGTTATATTTATCCATCCACCCATAAAGATTTAATTCATCATAAATGTATTCTTCAGAATAGTGTTTAAAATATCTTTTTCTACTGCCCTCAGTTTTATATAGTTGAAAAGTAAAGGGATTATTTAATAGGTTTACTACATTTTTACCTAAAATTTCAGGGTCTTCTATAATATCGTAGTTTTTTAACTCTTGATTAACAAACTCTTTTAAAGCATCTACATACGATAAAGCTGTTATTGGAAGAGACTCCAAAAAATCGGTTGTATTTAGTAATTGTATTTGATACTCTTTTATAAATTTATCTGTCCATTCTTCATCTAAAATAGAAAAAGAATAAAAATCTTCAGTATTACAGTTATTATATTTTAATACTATATAAGTTAGTCCTAACTCAAGTTGTTTACAAGATACTAATAGATTAGTCGTAAAATAAATACTTAATAATTCATATCTTTCTTCTTGTGTAGTTTTATAAAAATTTATATCAAAATCAATATCTAAATTAGCAACATAATTGATAAAAGTTTTTCCTTTTATATCACTATCAAAATACATTATATCAAAAGTGATTTTTTCTTCCGAAGAAAAATATTCTTGTAAGTACTCTACATCAATAGGAGCTTTTGTTTTAATTATTCTCATCGTCTTCCCCTTGAACCGTGACAATTACTATGGCAACTTGAGTGACAAGCATCTACAAATACTGTTACTCTATTATTTTTTAATGAATTCCACTGACTATATAAATCTGCTATATAACTTTCAAAATCTGATGCATCTATTAAATCGCCTTCTTCAATGTTGTATGTAGTACTACGGTCTGTAACTGTTTGTTTATAGGCATCCCCATCATAGTGTACATAATCTGTAGTTCTAAAAGAGATAACTTGTTGTCCGTTTCCACTAGGATAACCTGTTCTATTAAATCTATATCTATATGTTGTTATTCTAACTCCACTATAATCTCTAGTTAGGTTTCTTAAATATGTAGCTAAATCTGCTGCATCTACAATACTGCCTAATCCACTAGTAACAGCGGGTGCTACAGTAGGAGTTCCGATAACTGAAAAAGGAACTCCTCCACTAGGCACGTTAGTAAATTGATTATAATTACCGCTATTAAAAGGCGTTGAAGTTCCTACATTAATTATAGGATTAATCTGATCTCTCATGACTTCATTAAATCGATTTACTACAGCGGTTTTACTTATATCATCTCCCGTATTAATTGCTGCCATAATATTCTCCTTGTTTTAACTCCGTTATCGAAGTATTTTTTAATAATCTAAATAGCTCTTTTGGGGAAGGACAATGGGTTTCGTCCCATTCAAGTTGATGACATCCACTTCCACAAATATCAAAAACATCACACTCATAACATCTTGAATCTCTTGCTGCTTCACACGCTATTATTTCTATTCTTTTTGGGTTTATTACGAGTTCCCATATTTCTTCATCTATTGTTCCATATATTTCATCAGGGGCTGCATTAGGACAACCACTTATAGTACCGTCAGCGTTGATAGTAAATAATTTTTGCTCACAATCTCTACAAAAAGTAGCTGTTTGACTACCTCTAATTCTAGTATTAACCATCGAGCTTATAAAAGAATCTTTCCATTTTCTTTTACTTTTATTCTGGTATAGTTGTAAAAACCAATCACTTTGTTCTTTGTTTGTAGGAAAAATTTCAGGATGTAGTTTAGCATTTCCATGACTTGTTAATCGTTCAAAATCTACAATGTCTACTTCTAAAGCATTAAAGTAGTTTATAATTTCTTGATTATCAGTATTACATAATTCTTTTGTAACACTAACAAATAATGTTATAAAAGCCCCTAAACTTTTTAGCTTTTTAAGATTTTTTTCCCAAAGACTTTTTTGTTTTTCATTTGAAAATCTAATACTCTTATCCCAAGAAGTACCAATAGTACCTTTTAAATCCTCCATTATGAATTTAATTTTATCTTCATCTAGATTAAAAACAAGATTACTAGTAATACCAAAAGAAATATTCTCCCAGTCTTTTGTCTGATTTATTATATATTTTAAATCTTTTAGAGGTGCTAGAAACGGTTCACCTCCATGAAACTCAAAATGTATGTAACTATCTTTATAAAAGTCTCTTAGTTTTTTCATCCATTTTACTGTTTTTTGAGCATTAAAGTATATTTTTTTACCATTTATACCGTTTGTAAAACAATGTTTACAATTTAGCTGACAAGTTTCAGTTGTTTTCAGGTATACTGTTATATTCTGCATCTTTTACCATCTGTAGTGTTTGTAATTTTAAACCTATTTCTTTGTAATATCTTCTGATCCCAAAACTTAAAGAAATATTTTCTGTTAGATTGTCTGCATAATGCGCTTTATTACCTGGTATATATACAGTTTCTCCTGGATTTAGTATGATTTCTTCGTTAGTATCAGGAAATATCATTTTTTTCTTTCCTGATAATAATAAAATTACTACATCATAAGGATCTACATGAGTTATAAAACTAGATTTTCCTACTTTTCCCCAATAGAGATGGCAGTCTATATATTCTTTTTTATTTTGATAATTACATATATTTGATATAAATTCATCGTACTTTTCAAAGGCTTCTACTTTAAATGTATTCTTGCTCTTTGCTTTTATTTTTGATATAGTATTTTTATAAGAGTTTGGAAATACCATATTTTCTTCAGCATTTTCAATGTAAAACACTTTACCATCTCTTATAAAATGATAATTAGTAATAATTTCTATTGGGTTTATTTTTTTGTAGTTTTCATATAACTGTTGTGAAAACTTCTGTATATGTTCAGGTAATTTCATATGACTATGATAACACTAAATAACAATTTTAGCAAGAAAAATTTTACTGCAATTTGTGAAGAGTGCGGAGATGACTTCTCTATAAAAAGAAAAGAATTAGGTTATGATACGTGTTTAGCTTGTGGAGAAGAAAAACGTATTTTTCCTACTGCTCCTGCTTTTAATAAAGGAGCTTATACTATAGTAACTATTAATAACGTAAAGGATATTGGTAAATGAATCGCAGATACTGGAATGAATTAGCAGATGATTATATCAATGATATTGAAAAATGGTTACATACTCATTGTAAGATATCTAGTGCTAAAAAATTTGCTTTAATAGAGGCAAAACTTGATTGGTCAAAACGTCGTCGCTGTTCAAGAGGCGGATGGCGTAATGGAGGTCCTATTGTTTCTATAGCTATGAATGTAGCTATTCCTGATGAAAACTACAATACTCCCCGTAGAGTTTATGAATATGCGTCTTTTGATTCTGATAAAACTATTGGAGGTTTTTTTACAGATAATCTTGAGCATAAACTTTTACATCATATAACCCATGAAATGGCTCATGCAGCTCAATATAACCACAAAAATTTTCATAAAATGTCAAGAATTAAACCTCACGGAAAAGAATTTAAGATGTTTTACTCTGAGTTGCGACAGGTATTTTTAAATCCTTTTCTCCCTGATCAAGAAAAAACTGAGGCTGCTTTTAGAAAACATAAAAAACTTGCATATTCTATTGAATTAGATAATATGATTGCAGCTAGTAGAGTCTAGTACCAAAAATAGGAAACAAAATGAAAACTTTCTTGCTCATTATATTTATTTTTGTTATAATTATTCACATAGTCGCCATTTATGACTATACTTATAGTGTGACAAAAAAACTTTATGACTGGTCAAAGGAGTAAAAATGTATAATCTTAGAGAAATCTTAGTTCGTGCTACTAGAAAACATCTTGAAGGACATCTAGATAAGCATCTAGCTAATATTGAAGTGTTACTTACTAATCCTGCAGGAATTGGTGAGCATCAAGATATTATGGAAGCTATTGAATTAGAACTTGAACAAGCTTCTAAATACGAAGATATGATAAATACTTTAGAAAACTATATTGAAGAATAATTATTACTAATAGGACATTACCTAATGATTATGCCGCATCAATCAGACGAAATCTGTGAAAAATTACTAGCAATAAAAGAAATATTAGAAGATTCTGCAGAAATAGTTCATTTACCAGACCAACTAGCTAAAATAAAAGAAATATTTGAAGAGATCGAAGAGATAATCGAACTTGATTAAGGCTTCGTAGCTCAGCTGGATAGAGCAACGGCCTTCTAAGCCGTGGGTCGAGGGTTCGAATCCTTCCGAAGTCACCAACGCGGGTATAGTATAATGGTAATATCACAGCCTTCCAAGCTGAGGATCGGGGTTCGATTCCCCGTACCCGCTCCAAACTATGAGGATAGATATGATTGATAATAAATACATAGCAGTAAGCGGCGGATTTGATCCTGTTCATAAAGGTCATTTAGAAATGGTCGCTGAAGCTGCCGAATTAGGGAATGTAGTTATATTACTTAATTCTGATTCTTGGCTTGCTAACAAAAAAGGCAAACCTTTTATGGATGAAGAACAAAGAGCTTATATTATGAACTCTATTAAGGGAGTTTGTGATGTTATTTTAATGAACGATAATGATGGTACTGCTTTAAGTGGTCTAAAAGAGTTTAAAGAAAAGTATGGTATAGAAGAAAATAAACTGTTTTTCGCTAATGGCGGAGATAGAGTTAATACTAATGTTCCAGAAGTAGACTATTGTATGGTTAATGATATTAACCTTTTATGGAATGTAGGAGGAGAAAAAACTTCTTCTTCTTCTCACCTGCTATCAAATTGGGCAGGAGAGCATTGTGTTCGTGAATGGGGGACATGGACAGTATTAAAAGACTATGGATCTGTAAAAGTAAAAGAACTTCATGTATTACCAGATATGGAGTTATCTTTTCAAAGACATGAACATAGATCTGAACACTGGTATGTAGTTAAAGGAACTGCATATGTATACACATCACGAGTAGTACCTGGTCAGGTAATAAAACAGCATCAAACTATTGATATTGAAGAGGGGTCTTGGCACCAATTATGTAACTACTCCAAAACTGAACCTTTATTCATTTTAGAGGTTCAACAAGGAGATAAATGTATTGAAGAAGATATTGAGCGTGCTCCTTCTCCTGTTTATGACTGGAGAAGCAAAAGGGACGGAGACACTACTTAGTAACGATTTAGATTGTTTGACTACTAATGCCTATTTTGAAGCTAATAATCAATCTTTAGCAGGACAAATTGCTATAGTTTTAGTAGTGTTGAATAGAGTAAAAAGCGAAAAGTTTCCTAACAGTATTTGTGAAGTAGTTTTACAAGGCCCTACTAGAGAAAGTTGGAAAACTCGTAAAGATAAAACTCTCCCAGAAGAAGAAAGAATATTTTATCCTATACGCCATAGATGTCAGTTTAGTTGGTATTGTGATGGTAACAAAGATATTGTACATCATCCAGAAGTTTGGGCATCTATAAAAATACACATAAAAGAATTTTTAGATACTGAAAAATATGATTTTACTGAAGGCTCTACGCATTATCATGCTTACTATGTCTCCCCAGAATGGATAGAGGAAAAAAAATTAATTACGATTATTGGAGACCATTTGTTTTATCAGTAGTAAAAGCTAAATTAACAAAAATACCAATTGCCAAACTAAACTAATTCTTGTATTATGTCAATATACAAGAATTTTTTTGTGAGGTTTTGAATGGCAACTCTTGTCCCTGTTTCTCTTGGCGGAACTGGTTCTAATAATATTACCGGAGCAATAGATAACTTAGGTATAAGTGACTCTACCGTATTAACTAATTTAAATAATGTAAATATGTCTACTGTAACAATTGAGGGTCTTACTCTCAATGAGCCTACAGGTGTGCCTACGTTTATAAATTCTAATTTATATATGGCACAAGGTACTCGTATTAATGGGTTTCCTGTAATAGACAGCCCTATTTTAAACAATGCTACTATTTCAGGAGCTGATTTAAATTGGATTACTGAATCAGGAAATGCTTTTGTCACAACAGCTAGGCTTGTTTTTGGGACTGCCTACACAAATAATTTATATTTTCCTTCTCCTATAACTTATAATGGTTATTTTGCTGTAGATCATGCTCATAGTAAGGCTTTTTTCAGTGATGGTTATAAGTATAATGAAATCCTAACAGCTAACTCATCTATAATCCCTCATGAAGACTTTGGTACTTTTGAGGTTAGTTCGGACTATGGGTTAGTCTTAAAGAGTTTTATGGATATCGGCAAACCTAGTCATCAAATTAGAAATATTACTATGTATGGTGCTATTAGTGGTGCTAATACTTTATCTGTATATGAAGACGTATCTTTTGGAGATAATGGTTTTAGATATGTTGCTAATGATGAGGTAGGTGACCAAATTATTATCGGTCCAGGCGGGATTGTACCTGATACTCAAATGCAAATCAATGGTAATTTAAGAATTAATGGTAATCTGGTTATCATTGGTGCTACGCTTACTCAAGATATTGCTGCAGGAAGAGTTCAAACTAATTTATACCATTATGCTTCTACAACAAATACAACTATAAATTCTTTGATATTCGGAGTAGATGCTGCTAATACTAATATCGATACTGTACAAGGTAATTTACACGTAGTAGGTTCTTATTCTAATTCTCGCATTAACATTGTTCAAGGAAATGTCCATGCTTTAGGATCTTACTCTAATACTAGGTTCAGCTCAGTTCATTCTGATATCTCTAGTAATGTTAATTTAGTACAGAGTAATCTTCATACTTTAGGGTCTTATGCTAATACAATATTTAGTGCAACTCATTCTGACTTAACTTCAAATATAAACACAGTACAAGATAATGTAAGCGCTATTCATTCAGGCTCTCAAAACTTTACTGTTGATAAAACCTTTGAACAAGGCGTATTAGTTAAAGGCGATTTTACAGTTCAAGGTTCTACGTTTACAGCGGATACTACCAATCTTTTAGTACAAGATCCTTTCATTGTCCTTGCTAATAATCAACCTGCTCCCGCAGCTTATGATGCAGGACTGCTTGTGTATCGCCCTTCCGTAGCTAACCAAGCTTGGATATGGGATGAAGCAAATGATGGTTGGGCAGCTCTTTCTACTAATGATGATGGATCTAGTTCGGGATCTATAACAGGGGTTGCTTATCAAGATATTTATGCTAGAGATGTCAAACCCCAAAGATATTTACAAACTCCAGACGCTTATATTACTAATTTAGCATCAGACAGAGTAGTCTATACAACAACCTCTGGCGAACTTGTAACTGATGCAGATTTAGCTTTTGATGGAACAACTCTTACCGCTCAAACTGTTGATATTAATGGTGGTACTATAGATGGTGTTGCTATAGGTACAACAACTCCCCTTTCTGAGTTAGCAGTAGATAATCTTAATTTAAATGGAAATCAAATTAGTTCTACTAATACTGATGGTAATATTACTTTAGAACCCAATGGAGCAGGTAAAGTAGACGTTGGAAGCCAACTAACTGCTGACTCTTTAAATGTTGAAGATTTAACTTCTGGAAGAGTTGTTTATACAGGTACTAGTGGTGAACTACAAGACGATGGAAATTTTACCTTTAATGGTACAACTGTTACTATAAATACAGTAGATATAAATGGTGGAGCAATTGATGGAACTAATATTGGCGCTGCATCGCAAGGAACAGGAAACTTTACTTCTCTTGAAACTGATTCACTATCTGTAACAAATGCTACTGCATCTACTTCAAAAGATACGGGTGCGATAATTATTACGCAAGGCGGTTTAGGAGTTGAAGGAGCTATTCACGCTGGTGGAGACGTTGAAGCTTTCAATACCTCTGATTCTCGTCTTAAAGAAAATGTTGTTCCTATTACTTCTGCATTATCTAAAATAGATTCTATCAATGGAGTTGAGTTTGACTGGAACGCTTCTGAAGCTGGATTAAACTATAGTCATTTAGGCGGGCATGATGTAGGGGTGATTGCTCAAGATCTTCAAGAAATACTACCCGAAGCTGTAAAAGAGCGCGATGACGGCTACTTAGCTGTTGATTATGGTAGAGTTGTGCCTCTTCTCATTCAAGCTATTAAAGAAT
>Ga0075480_10002443_pt1 | contig 11954 bp, 10 predicted proteins | sample DEB08_DNA_7_FD_81590 | JGI IMG/M metagenome (GOLD analysis project Ga0075480, IMG submission 81590) | Aqueous microbial communities from the Delaware River and Bay under freshwater to marine salinity gradient to study organic matter... | ecosystem: Environmental > Aquatic > Marine > Coastal ... | reverse complement strand
GCACTTGATGTGTCAATTCAAGCTACTGTACTTAACCTATTAAATCAATTAAAGCAAAAATATAGTTTCACTTATATTTTTATTTCACATGATCTTTCGGTTGTAAAATATATGTCGGATAAAATTTTAGTACTTTATGGTGGAAAAGTTGTTGAATACGAGGATGCAGATTTGTTGTTCAATGAACCAAAAAACGATTATACCAAAAAACTAATAAAAGCATCATTATAAGTATGGATAAAATTTGGGTTTCAAAAAATTATGAGTCATCAAATTTATTTGAATTTGAATCTTTTATTTCTAAAAAGTATAATTTGAATTTTTCAAATTATGGTGAACTTCACCAATGGTCAATAACAAATCTTGAAAATTTTTGGGAGTCAATAGCCGAGTTTTATAAAATAGAATTCGATCAGAAATACGACTTTGTCTTAAAAAAAAATATTCCTTTTTATAAAACTGAATGGTTTAAGAATGCTGAATTAAGTTATTCAAATCACATTTTGCGTCATGCAAAAAAAGGAGAAACTGCGATTATATATAAAAATGAATCTGATACTATTATTGAGATTTCATGGAATAGTTTATTAGAAAAAGTAAAAAAAATACGTGAGAGTCTTATTGGTTTTGGTGTAAGTAAGGGTGATGTTGTAGCTGGATATTTACTTAATCATCCTGACACGATAGCGTCCTTTATCGCTGTAAATTCTTTGGGAGCAATCTGGTCTTGCTGTTCCCCTGATTTTGGGGTTGAAAGTATTGTGAACAGATTTAATCAGCTAGACCCTAAAGTTTTATTAGCTCATAAAAGCTATTTATATAATGGCAAATTATATGAACAAAAAGATAAAATTAATGACCTTGAAAAAAAATTACCTTCGGTAAAAAACACCATTTTATTTGATTCAAGCTTTAATTCATGGAATTTTCAATCTAACTATTGGATTGATTTTGAATTAAAGTCTGTAAAATTTAATGACCCTATTTGGGTTCTGTTTTCATCAGGAACTACTGGAAAGCCTAAAGCAATTACACATGGAACTGGGGGGATATTATTAGAGCAATACAAATCTCATTCATTACATCAAAATATTATTAAGGGTGATAGATTTTTTTGGAATACAACAACCGGATGGATGATGTGGAATTATGCAATAGGATCGTTTCTGTGTGGGGCTACGCTGTGTCTTTACGACGGTGCTGCTAATTATCCTGATATAGGGGCACAATGGAGGTTTGCAAAAGATGCCAAGATAAATCATTTTGGAAATGGATCCCCTCTATTTATAGCTAGCATGAAGCAAAATATAAAAGATGTGAATGATAATGATTTGAATTGTATAAAAACAATTGGTGCAACTGGATCACCACTGTCAATTGAGGCCTTTAAATGGTTGCAAAAAAAACTACCAGATACTCAAATTGTTTCATTAAGTGGTGGTACTGATGTGTGTTCAGCATTTATTGGAGGATGTACGAAATTACCAGTTTTTGCAGGATTCTTACAGTGTAAAATGCTCGGTGCCTCAATTGAAGCATGGAATGATAAAGGAAAAAAGATTGTTGGTGAAACAGGTGAATTAGTAATTACAGAACCATTGCCATCAATGCCTTTGTTTTTTTGGGGTGATATAAATTTTGAAAAATATCACGACTCATATTTTGAGAAAAATAAAGGGGTTTGGACTCATGGTGATTGGATATTAATTGATGATGAACGCGGAATTTTAATGCAAGGTCGCTCAGATGCAACATTAAATAGAAACGGAATTAGAATTGGAACATCTGAAATTTACTCTGTATTGGATAGTATTTCGGGAATCAAAGATTCCTTGATCATTGATTTAAATTTTGGTAGTAATAGCAAACTTATATTATTTATAGAAACTAAATTGAATTTGGATGCTGAATTTAAAAATAAAATCAACAGCAAAATTAGAGAGGAATGCTCTCCCAGACATACGCCAAATCTAATTTTTTCAATCTCACAAATTCCCTATACAATCAGTGGTAAAAAAATGGAAATTCCCATAAAAAAGATTTTATTAGGAAAAAATGTTGATGATGTTATTTCTAAGGGCGCTATGAAAAATCCTGAATGTATAGAGGATTATTTACAAGTTAGAAATCAATATCTAGAATCTCTTGATCAGTAGTTTTACCTGTCCCTATAGAATCGATAATAAATTTATTACAATCTAACTCTATACTTAATCTCTTAGGTTTCTCAAAGGAATCTTTAGAAATCATTAAAGTAGAATCTTGATATACACTTTTCATATAAACTCCCCAAATCGGCAATGCCATTGAAGCTCCTTGACCATAAGCTATATCTTCAAAATGGATTGCTCTATCTTCTGCGCCAACCCAAACGCCTGTTACCAAATTTGGAACCATGCCAATAAACCAACCATCACTTTGATTTTGAGTTGTCCCAGTCTTTCCTGCAATTGGATTGGTAAATTCATAAGGATATCCCGTTACTACATTTTGATAAGCTCTGTTAAATTCGTCAGCGCCAGTTGTTCTGAGTCTTGTTCCTGATCCAGCCTTTGTAACACCTTCAAGTAAATTAACCGTAACGTAGGCAGCCTCTTCACTCAAAACATCTCTGGTTATTGGCTTATTTTCATACAAGGTGGTTCCATTTTTATCTTCTATTTTTTCAATGAATACAGGCTGAGTGTAAACACCCTTGTTTGCAAATGTTGAATAGGCTGCAACCATTTCATAAACACTAAGATCTGGAGTTCCAAGAGCAATAGAGGGTACGGGAAGAATTCTTTGTTCTATCCCTAAATCTTTTGCTAATTTAACAACAGTTCGTGGTCCAATTCTATCCATCAACCTAGCGGTAACAGTATTTACAGAGTTTGCTAAAGCATTTTTTAAAGTTCTAGTTCTTCCATATTTGTCTCCAGAATTTTTTGGACACCACTGTTCAACATTTCCAAATTTATTCTTTTCTATACAAAATTGACTGTCTGGAAATGTATCACAAGGAGATAATTTTAACTGATCAATAGCTGCTGCATATACAAATGGTTTAAAGGTTGAACCTATTTGACGTTTACCTTTTTTAACCATATCATACTGAAAATGTCTATAATTCATGCCGCCTACCCAAGCCTTAATATATCCATTAGTTGGATCCATAGACATCATTCCTGGTCTAAAAAAAGACTTATAGTATTTCATAGAATCCAATGGGGTCATTATGGTATCTATCTCACCTTCCCATGAGAAAACCGTCATTTCTTTTGGAACAAAAAATGATTCTTCAATTTCGTCATTATCTTTTTTTAAATCATATTTCATTTTTCTCCATCGTTCAGATCTTCTCATTGATAATCTTAATAATGTATCAACAGCGCCACTTGTCAATTCACGAAACGGAGCGATTGAATCATCTAATGTTTCGTTCTGCTCAAAAAATTCTTTCTGAAGTCTAGGCATGTGTGTTGTCACGGCGTTTTCTGCCATTTCTTGCATAGAATAATTGATAGTTGTATAAATTTTTAAGCCATCAGTATTAAGATTATACTTAGATCCATCAGGCTTTCTGTTGTTTTCATCATTAATCCATGTTTTCATATGAGCTCTCAAAAACTCTCTAAAATATGTTGCAAGTCCTTCTCTATGAGACTCAGGGGTATAATTCAGATTAAGAGGTTGTAATTGAATTGAATCAACAATAACCTGTTCCAAATAATTATATTTCTTCATTTGACCCAATACAACATTTCTTCTGTTTTTAACTCCAACTGGATTTCTATGAGGTCTTGGGTTATATAATGAAGAGTTTTTTAACATACCGACTAAAATTGCCGATTCATTTATATCCAAATCTATTGGTTCTTTGCCAAAATAGATTCTTGCGGCACTTCTGATACCATCTCCATTATTACCAAAATCGTATAAATTTAAATATTGAGTTATAATTTCATCTTTCGTATAATGTCTCTCAAGTCTAACTGCTATAATATATTCTTTAAACTTTTGGGTCAACCTTTCCAATATATCTCTTGAACCCTCACCTGTGAATAATAGCTTGGCAAGCTGTTGAGTAATTGTGCTCCCTCCACCATCTTGACCAAACTTTAATGCTGCTCCAAATGTTCGCTTAAAATCAATTCCAGAGTGAGAATAGAATCTTATATCTTCCGTGGCAATTAAAGCGTCTACTAAGTGGGACGGAAGTTCATCAAAAGTAACTGGTGTTCTGTTATCGTTAAAGTAATATTTCCCAAGTGTTTTACCGTCAGAGCTAATTATTTCACTGGCTAAATTGGTTTTTGGGTTTTCTAAAACTTCTAGGTCAGGCATTTCTCCAAATCCTCCAATTGATGCATAATAAAAGACAAAAGCAATAAGAAAAATAGGTGTTAAAAAAAACAACCAAAGTAAAAACGAATATAATTTATATTTTTTCTCCAATTCTATTTTCTTTTTTCAATTTTATACCCAACATCAACAACACCTTCTAACAATTCTAATCCACCTATTTTATTTATAACTCTCATAGCATGTTCAATCGATACAAAGTATTGTTTATTATTATCTAAACTAATATTTTCTTTATGTAATAATGAATTCTCTACAATGTTAATTCTTTTTTTTCCTAAAAACTTACCATAGCTGTCAGCTAATTTATATTCTAAAGTATCTGCAGAAATAATATTTAAAGAATCTCTCAATGTAACAATCAGAAAAATATTATTAAACATATAGTCTTCATTTATTCTAAGGTTAACATAAGATGTAAACGAGCTCTTTTCATTTAAATTTAATTCAAAATTATACGTTTGTAAAGAATCCTTATGCCATGACCCATCGATTGAATTATAATCAATATAATAGATGTTTGAATCACAGGAAACTAAAAAAATCGAAACAATTATGATTAATTTTCTATACATTTTTTTTTCTTTTTTTTCTGTCAAACCTAGTTATGCTATCCTCTAATAATTTGCTTTTTTCTTCTGAGTTGATAATTGTATAGTCTTCTAAAGCAGATACTTCTTTGTCAGATTTATTAATCGCAATCATTTTATTTAATGCTTTTAAATCGAACTCAAACCATTCCATGAAATTATCCTTATATGCATACCAAACTCTTTTTTTGAAAATGTCAGTTTTTTGAAGTACTGCAATCCCTTTTTTTGTTTTTATTTTAAAATCTTTTTTTGGAAAATCTTTAAGTGCATCCAAATAGGTGTCTAATTCATAATTTAAACAACATTTTAGTTTACCACATTGTCCTGCGAGCTTTTGAGGATTAATTGACAATTTTTGATATCTAGCAGAAGATGTATTTACTTTTCTAAGGTCATTTAACCAAGTAGAACAACAAAGCTCTCTACCACAAGAACCAATTCCTCCAAGTCTTGAAGCTTCTTCCCTAAGTCCAACTTGCTTCATTTCTATTCTGGTTTTGAATTCTCTAGCATATCTTTTAATCAATTCTCTAAAATCAACTCTTCCTTCAGCTGTGTAATAGAATATAACCTTTGATCCATCAGCCTGAAATTCGACATCAGATATTTTCATTTTTAATCCCAATTCAATAGCAATTTGTCTAGCTTTTACCTGAACTTCAGATTCTTTTTTAATTAAATCTTGCCATTTGTTTATCTCTTTCTCATTTGGATATCTCAGCAATGAAAGAAGTTCATCTTCAATACTAATCCCTTTCTTTTTCATTTGATTCTTAACAAGTTCACCCGTCAAAGTAATTTCTCCGATATCATATCCTCTTTCAGCCTCGGTTATTATAGGGTTACCTTTTGAAGCTTCCAAATCATTATTTCTAAAATAGTCCTTTCTACCATTCTTAAATCTGACCTCAACAATTTTAAAAGGATCTGACGAAGAAGAAGAAATATCAGCAAGCCAATCAAAAACAGTGAAAGTTCCACAAGTTCCACTTGCACAATTTCCGTTATTATTACACCCTCTTGGGAGTCCGTTAGTGTCTTTATTGCAACTATTGCAGCCCATTAATTTTCAAAAGTTGTTATGTTAGTAGTTCTTCCTTTTTTAAAAATATCATTACTATTCTTCTGTCCTTTTCTTAATTCTTTTTGAACTTCGAAAGGCATTTCGCTAATTTCTAAGCATGAGTGTGAACAACAGTTTTTCATTTTTGATTTACATTCATCGCATTGAATGAACAACAAATGACAAGCATCATTTGCACAATTGGTGTGTATGTCAAAAGGCTTTCCACATTGATGGCATTTTGCAATAACTTCATCACTTACTTTTTCAACACGTCTATTGTCAAAAACAAAATTTTTACCAATAAAATTGTTTTCCAATTTCTTGTTTTCTACCTGTCTAACATATTCAATAATTCCTCCTTCTAATTGAAATACATTTTTAAATCCTTTATGCTTAAAGTAAGCACTAGCCTTTTCACATCTAATTCCCCCAGTACAATACATTAAAAGATTTTTGTCTTCTTTATGGTCTTTAAGTTTGTCTTCGATTACATCCAGAGAATCCCTAAAGGTGTCTACATCAGGGCAAACAGCATTTTTAAAATGTCCTATCTCACTTTCATAATGGTTTCTCATATCTAGAACAATTGTATTTTTCTCCTTCATCAAATTATTAAACTCCTCCGCATCTACATGAACACCTTTTTTAGTAACATCGAAGGTTGAGTCGTTTAGGCCGTCCGCAACAATTTTGTCCCTAACTTTAATTTTTAATTTTAAAAAAGATTTGGCTTCATGTTTTAAAGCAATATTCAATCTAACATTTTTGAGAAAAGAAATGGATTTTAAATGGTCTGAAAATATTTGTAAATTATCTTCAGGAAGTGATAGTTGTGCGTTGATTCCTTCTTTGGCAATATAAATTCTACCCAATACATTTATGCTTTCCCAAAAAATAAATAAATCGTCTCTAAACTTTTTAGGGTCGTTAATCTTTGCATATTGATAAAATGAAAGGGTAATTCGTTTCTGATTAAGAGAGTCTAAAATCTTAGACCTCTCATCTGAACTTAGTTTGTTGTACAGTTGCATGCTATACTATTTTGATTTAGTAACAAAAGTAGATAAAAAAGATAAAAATCGTTCATAAGTATATTGTATTGTGTAAAAAGATATCCTAAATTAGTAATGAAAAATATTAGTTATGGCCAACGATAAAGCAGACAAATTAAAAGCATTAAAATTAACCCTTGACAAATTAGACAAAACTTACGGAAAAGGGACAGTAATGAAGATGGGGGATTCACCAAACGAAAATGTGGAAGCAATTTCATCGGGATCTCTAGGATTAGATATTGCACTTGGAGTTGGGGGTTATCCAAAAGGGAGAGTGGTAGAAATATACGGTCCTGAGTCATCAGGTAAAACAACTTTAACATTACACGCTATAGCAGAATGTCAAAAAAAAGGAGGAATAGCGGCGTTTATAGATGCTGAACATGCTTTTGACAGATTTTATGCAGAAAATTTGGGAGTTGATATTGAAAATCTGATTATATCTCAACCAGATCATGGTGAACAAGCTCTTGAAATTGCTGATAATTTAATAAGATCTGGAGCTATTGATATGGTTATTATTGATTCTGTTGCCGCACTAACTCCTAAAAGTGAGATTGAAGGAGAAATGGGTGACTCGAAGATGGGTCTACATGCAAGGCTTATGTCTCAAGCATTGAGAAAACTTACAAGCTCAATAAGTAAAACGAATTGCACGGTAATATTTATTAATCAGTTAAGGGAAAAAATAGGAATAATGTTTGGCAACCCTGAAACTACAACCGGTGGTAATGCATTAAAGTTCTATGCTTCAATTAGATTAGATATTAGAAGATCAACTCAGATTAAAAATAGTGATGGAGTTGTGATGGGTAACAAAACCAGAGTAAAAATTGTTAAAAATAAAGTTGCTCCACCTTTTAAATTAGCTGAGTTTGATATTATGTATGGAGAAGGAATTTCAAAAGTTGGTGAAATAATTGATCTAGCTGTTGAAGCTGAAATAATTAATAAGAGTGGATCTTGGTTTAGCTATGATGGAACAAAACTGGGTCAAGGTAGAGATGCGGTAAAAAACCTACTCAAAGATAATCCAGATTTAATGGAAACACTTGAGGCTAAGCTAAAAGAAATTATTTAAGAATTTCTGAGATCTTCAAGCATTAGCGCTCTTACTTGTTCACTTAACTTTACTCTATCCTCTTTTACCATCCCCTTGGTCTCTATTGGGTCGTGTATCTTAACTCTCAACTTCCCTGGAGAACCTTTCGAACCACCAAGTAGTCCTCCAAAACTCCATGGAAACCGCTTTTTGTTATCTAAAAATGTCATTGGAACAATTGGAATTTGATGTTCGATCGCCATGGTAAAAGCTCCATGTTTGAAAGGGGCTAACTCCACTTCTAAATCAGGAACTGTTCCCTCTGGAAATATCCCGATACTAATTCCTGCATTTAGTTTTTCTTTCGTTTGTTTAAAAACCTGTTTCTTACTTTCATTGCTAGATCTATCTACCAAAATCATTGTTCTTTTATAGATGTATCCGTATATCGGAATTTTTTCTAGTTCTCTTTTACCTATGAAAACTAGGGGATTTTTTCTGATTGTTGAAACCATTAACATCACATCAATCATAGATATATGATTGGCAACGAATATATAGGGGGTATTTGGTTTGGTATTTAATTTTTTATTTTTTGAAGGTATCATGCCCATGAAGAGTAAAATTAAATCAGACCATAAAACTCCCATCACATAAAACTTCTGATACCAATTTTTGTTTAATAGGATAAATAAAAAAGCTGGGAAAATAATTATAATGGTAAATACAAATACTAACAAGTAAAACCATATATTGTAGAATGTCCAAAAAATGTATTTAGCCGCTTTCACAAGTTTCAAAACTAATTAATTTATTTTAATAAAAACTTTAACTTTGTTTTATGGGTAAAAATTTGAAGAGAATACTGACCGGGGTTCAAAGCACTGGCGTACCTCACCTAGGAAATATTTTAGGCGCTATAATTCCTGCAATTAATTTTTCGCAAAAAAACGATGTGGAAACATATTTGTTTATTGCTGATTTTCATTCGTTAACTCAAATAAAGGATTCTGAATTATTAAAGAAAAATACTCTGCACACTGCTTCAGCGTGGTTAGCATGTGGACTAGATCCGTCTAAAACAATTTTCTATAGACAAAGTGATGTTCCGCAGGTCGCTGAACTAACTTGGTATTTAAGTTGTTTTTTTCCTTTTAACAGACTAACACTTGCACATAGCTTTAAGGACAAAAAAGATAGGCTTGATGATGTTAATGCTGGGCTTTTTAACTACCCAATGCTGATGGCCGCTGACATTTTACTTTACGATGCTCATATTGTTCCTGTTGGGAAAGATCAACTTCAACATCTAGAAATTACAAGAAATGTGGCTAGTAGATTTCATAATGTTTATGGGGAAACCTTTATTCTTCCTCAAGAGCATATGCAAGAAGAAGCTAAACTAATACCGGGTACTGACGGGGAAAAGATGAGTAAAAGTAAAAACAATGTCATTAATATTTTTGCTTCAGAAAAAGAATTAAAAAAACAAATTCAATCCATTAAAACTGATTCTACGGCACTTGAAAATCCCAAAGATTGGAAAAACTGTAACCTTTTTAAAATTTATAGCCTAATTGCAAATAATGATCAAATTGAAGCTATGAAAAAAAATTACGAAGGTGGTGGTTACGGATATGGGCATGGAAAAAAAGATTTAATTGAACTGATTATTAGTAAATATTCTAAAGAAAGAGAGAGTTATAATTATTACATTTCAAATCCAAATGAAGTAGAGAAAATCCTAATCCAAGGATCTTTAAAAGCTAAGGTTACAGCTGACCAAGTTTTAAACAGAGTTCGTAAAAAACTAGGCTATTAAAATAATATATTTCATTTAATTTTATATCTTAGATTTCGATAGCCATCACCATGAAAATTAGTAATCATATATTTAATTTATTACAAGAACACGATTGTGTGATTGTTCCTAATTTTGGAGCTTTTGTCGCTAGAAATATTTCTGCAAAAATTAGTTCAGATGGATCAAAAATTTTCCCTCCAAACAAAGAAATTACGTTTAATAAGAGTTTAGTTAAAAATGATGGTCTATTAATTAACAGAATTTCCTCATCTGAAAATATTAGTTATGAAGTTGCAGATGATAAACTAAATAAATGGGTTGTTAAATCTCACAAAAAATTAAAAAAACAGGGTTATTTTGAAATTGCGAATATTGGCTCTATCTCATTGAAAAAGGATAAGTATATTTTTATTCCTAGTCAAAATTCAATTTTCTTAAAAAGTTCTTATGGATTAAATTCTATTGATTCTCCACAAATAGAAAGAACGGGGAATCGTATTGGTAATTCTTATTTAAAATACGCTGCAATTCTAATAGTCTTCTTTGCATTAACTGGAATTTTTACAAAAAGTTATTTTAATAGTGTTAATGAATTTAATCAAGCATCTTATGCTCAAGCCAACTTAGAAATTGAGAAAAAAATACAAAAAGCCACATTTAATATCAACTCAACATTACCTGTTGTAAAGCTGCCAATCAAGAAGCAGTATGGTGATTTTCACATTATTGCTGGTTCTTTTATGCTTGAAGAAAATTCATTAAAAATGATTGCCGAATTAAAAAGTAAAGGTTTTATGGAGGCTAGAAAAGTGGGTGTTAACAAATTTGGTTTATTACAAGTTGCCTACAATAGCTATGACACAGTTGAAGAAGCTAGATTAGCATTAGCTGAAATAAGACACGCACAAGATATAAATGCTTGGCTTTTGATAAAAAACTAAATCTATAGACATCAAAACTCCTAAAGATTCACTTACAATACTTACTGATTCTGTTTTGCCTGGTGAAACAAATGCATTAAACAATTTATTTGGTGGAGAATTATTAGCTAGAATGGACAGAGCAGCTAGTATTTCTGCAAGACGTCATGCTGAACAAATTGTTGTAACATCTTCGGTTAACAACGTTTCTTTTGGCAAAGCAATTTCCATAGGAACTACAGTTACCATTGAAGCAAAAGTATCTCGAGCATTTACAACTTCAATGGAAGTTTTTATTGACGTATGGGTTGATGATGAAAGTGGGAAAAAAATAAAAGCAAACGAAGCAATATACACATTTGTAGCAGTAGATAGCTCAGGAAAGCCAACCAAAATTGACAAGATACATCCTGAGACTGAAGAAGAGAAAAAAAGATATGATGCTGCTTTAAGAAGAAAGCAATTGAGTCTTGTTTTGGCTGGTAAAATGAAGGCTGATGATGCTACAGAATTAAAGGCTCTATTTTCTTAAATTACATCTTATAGATCCACAGTTTTGGATTTTGCGGGACTCCGTTATTAAAAATACTAAAGCTTAAAATAGTTTGTCCATTTAAGGAATCTGTGGCAATTTTTCCAATGGAATCTTTTGTGTTTAGTCTATCCCCTTTTTTAACATATATTTCCGATAAGTTTTTATAAACTGTAAAGAAATTTCCATGTTGAATTAAAATTGTGTGAGTATTATTTTTTGATTTAATAATCGAATAAACCTCTCCGTCAAAAATTGTTCTTGCTTCAACATCACTAGATGTCCTTATTCTAACCCCGTTGCTTTGTATAGTGGTAGTCTTTACAATCGGATGAGGCTGTTTCCCAAAGCCAAGAACTACATTCCCTCTAATTACCGGGGACGGTAGTTTCCCTTTATTCGCTTTAAAGTTTTTTGAGATAAGTTGTGCCTCTTCTGTTAATTCAAATCCACCACTTTTTCTTTTTGCTTTTGCTAAGGCCTCTTCAATTAATTTCTTAATTTTTTTATCAATTTCCTTTGACAGTTTTTGCTTTTGTTTAATTTCTGAAGAGTATTTTTTTTGATTTTTATTTACTTGTGCTATTAGTGAATTTAG
>Ga0075480_10002441_pt1 | contig 11960 bp, 11 predicted proteins | sample DEB08_DNA_7_FD_81590 | JGI IMG/M metagenome (GOLD analysis project Ga0075480, IMG submission 81590) | Aqueous microbial communities from the Delaware River and Bay under freshwater to marine salinity gradient to study organic matter... | ecosystem: Environmental > Aquatic > Marine > Coastal ... | reverse complement strand
TACGCCCCTGTGGTCATCGCGATGGCAGTGATCGGCATCCTGTACGGCGCGCTCGTGGCGCTGGGTCAAAACGACATGAAACGACTCTTTGCCTACTCGTCGATGTCGCACTTCGGCTTCATTGCCCTCGGTATTTTCGTGTTCACCTCACAGGGTGGCACTGGGTCGGTTGTCTACATGCTCGCTCACGGGCTATCGACCGCCGCGCTGTTCCTCACCGCCGGATTCTTAATGATGCGCCGCAACGGCTCGAGTCTCATTAGTGACTACGGCGGTATCGCCAAGGTCGCTCCGGTTCTTGGCGGGTTCCTCCTGTTCGCCGCGATGTCCTCCCTGGCGTTGCCGGGGCTGGCCAGCTTCACCGGCGAATTCCTCGTCCTGCTGGGTACCTTCTCCCGCTACATCTGGGTCGGCGTCATCGCGACGCTCGGCATTGTCTTCACGGCGGCCTATGTCCTGCGGTTCTACCAACGCACGGCGACTGGCCCGACTCCCGCGGCCCTTGTGGGTATGCCGGATGCCCGCGGGCGAGAAATCACATCGCTCGCGCCCATCGTCGTGTTGACCCTGGTCATTGGCATCGTGCCCGGTCCCGTGCTCGACGTGGTCAATCCGGCCGTCGAGCGCACCCTGGAGATCGTCGGGGTGAGCGATCCCGCACCCACTGTCGACACCGGTGAGGGGGGCCAGCCGTGAACGACGTGCTCACTGCTCCCGATATCGACTATCTCGCCTTGCTGCCGATGCTCATCGTCGGTGTCGCGGCGATCATCGGCGTCCTCGTGGAAGCGTTCCTACCTCGCGGCGCGCGGCGCAGCCTGCAGATCCTGATCACCTTCGCCGCCCTTTTCGCAGCTTTCGTCGTCCTCGTGTCGAATGCCGGGATCCGGGTTATCACCGGATCCCTTGCCATCGACGGGCCGAGCCTGTTCCTGCAGGGGCTCATCCTCCTGGTCTCGCTGGTGGCGGCACTCCTCATTGCCGAACGGCGGGTCGACCCCTCAGGTGATGCATTCGCGCCACGCGTGAGTTCACTGCCCGGATCGGCGGAGGAGCAGGAACTCGCACGTCGCGGCTTCGCCCAGACTGAGGTGTGGCCGCTCATGCTCTTCGCGGTGCTGGGCATGATGCTGTTCACCGCGGCCAATGACCTGCTGGTGATGTTCATCGCGCTCGAGATCATGTCGCTGCCGCTCTATCTCATGGTGGGTATGGCACGCCGGCGCCGGCTGCTCTCGCAGGAGTCCGCGCTGAAGTACTTCGTGCTCGGTGCCTTCTCCTCGGCCTTCTTCATCTTCGGCGCAGCGCTGCTCTACGGCTACTCGGCGAGCATCACACTCCCGGCTATCGCCGACGCCCTGTCCGCAAAGCCTGGTGAGCAGGGCCTGGTCATCGCCGGCTTCGCCCTGGTCGTCGTGGGCTTGCTGTTCAAGATCGGGGCTGTTCCCTTCCACCAGTGGGTCCCCGACGTCTATCAGGGTTCCCCGAGCCCGATCACTGCCTTCATGGCCGCAGCGGTGAAGGTGGCGGCCTTCGGCGCATTGCTTCGCTTCCTCTACGTCGCATTCGGGGGCAATCGGTGGGACTGGCAGCCGGCGCTGTGGGTTATTGCGATCGCGACCATGCTGCTCGGTTCGATCGTGGCGATCACGCAGACCGACATCAAGCGGATGCTGGCCTACTCCTCGATTGCCCAGGCGGGCTTCATCCTGGTGGGTGTCATCGCAACTAATCCGGAGGGTGTCGCTTCCGTGATGTTCTACCTCGCCGCATACGGGTTCGCCACCCTTGGTGCCTTCGGGGTGATTAGCCTCGTCCGTGACAACAGTGGTGGCGAAGCGACCCATCTGTCGCGCTGGGCTGGTCTGGGTCGCCGTTCGCCCTGGCTTGCTGCGGCGTTCGCCCTGTTCTTGCTCTCCTTCGCCGGAATCCCGCTCACCAGCGGTTTCATCGGAAAGTTCACGGTCTTCGAGGCGGCGATCATCAGCGATGCGACACCGCTAGTCATCGTCGGTGTCGTGGCCAGCATCATTGCCGCGTTCTTCTACATCCGGGTCATCGTGCTCATGTACTTCACCGATCCGGCTGAGGATGCTCCCTCGGTGGCGGTGCCCTCCGCCTGGACCACGTTGGCGATTTCCATTGCTGCGGCAGTGACCGTCGTCCTCGGTGTCTTGCCGCAACCGGTGCTCGACCTTGTCGAGCGCGCCGATGTGTTCCTCCGGTAGTACCGTCGAATCACATCGACGCGAACCGAGAGGAGCTCACGGGTGAGCCCGCAGCTACGAGGCAGCATGGCCAGCCTGGGGGTCGATCCTGCGCTCGCGGAGGACCTCGACCGGGGAATGGAGGCGGTGGAGAAGCACTTACGTGACTCGGTGCGCAGCGATTACCCCTTCGTCACCGAAGCTTCCCGGCACCTCGTAGATGCCGGGGGAAAGCGCTTTCGCCCTCTACTGGTGTTGCTCTCGGCTCGCTACGGAGATCCAGAGGCGCCAGGAGTCGTGCCGGCAGCGGTCGTCGTCGAACTGACACATCTCGCCACGCTCTATCACGATGACGTGATGGACGAGGCCGAACTGCGGCGGGGAGCTCGATCGGCGAATGCGCGCTGGGACAACACCGTGGCAATTCTCACCGGTGATTTCCTCTTCGCGCGAGCCTCGGACATCCTGGCCGATCTCGGCCCCGAAGCGGTGCGGATCCAGGCGCGAACCTTCGAGCGGCTGTGCACTGGGCAGATTCGCGAGACGGTGGGGCCCGCCGATGGAATCGATCCCGTCTCCCACCATCTGACCGTTCTTGCGGACAAGACGGGCTCCTTGATCGCCACCTCATGTCGATTCGGCGCCATGCTGTCGGGTGCGAGCGAGGAGGTGGTGGAGACCCTGACGCGCTTCGGTGAAGCGATTGGTGTGGCCTTCCAGCTTGCCGATGATCTGGTCGACATCTCCAGTGATAGCGAGCAGTCTGGCAAGACACCGGGCACCGATCTGCGTGAGGGTGTGCCCACCCTGGCGGGATTGATGGCGCTACGGGTCGGTGATGACTCTGTGCTCAGTGATGCCCTCGTGCGCCCCATCGTCGATGATGCCGAGCACGCTGAGGTACTTGCTCGCTTGCGCGCCCATCCAGCACTCGCGGAGGCCAGAATCGAGGCACATGCGTGGGCGGACCGGGCCCGCCGCGAATTAGCCGCGCTGCCCGCTGGATCGACGACTGAGGCCCTGGCGGCGTTGTGTGACTACGTCGTGGAACGCACTGGCTGACAACCTCAATAGCCGAGGAGGCGGGCGACGAGATCGGTCATCACCTCGGTTGCCCCGCCGCCGATCCCGAGGACGCGAACGTCGCGATAGTGCCGCTCGATCTCCATCTCTCGCATGTAGCCCATGCCGCCATGGATCTGGACGGCTCGATCGACGACAAACTCTGCGGCCTCGACCGCGGTCTGCTTCGCCAGGGCGGCTTCTACCGCGAGTTGCTCACCGTCGGCGTGACGTGCGGCGATTGTGCGGGTGTAGGTGCGCGCAACCTCGGTCCGCCGATGCATGTCGACCAGCGTGTGACGGATGGTCTGGCGGGTGATCAGCGGACGGCCGAAGGTCTCGCGGTCGCGCGCCCAGCTGAGGGCAAGATCGAGGGAGCGTTGAGCCGTGGCATATGCGGTGACGGCGATCGACACCCGTTCCGTGACGAAGTGTCGGGCGAGGGAGCCGAATCCTTCGCCGAGACCGAGTACATCGCGGTCGCTCACCGGCACCGCGTCGAAGGACAACTCGGCCGTGTCTGAGCACCACCAGCCCATCTTCGCCAGGGCGCGCGGTGGTGCGTATCCCGGGGACGTCGGGTCGAGGACCATCAGCGTGATCCCCGCGGCACCCTCACCGGATTCCGGCGTGCGCACTGCGGTGACCACCCGGTCCGCCCGGACTCCCGAGGTGATGAAGGTCTTGGCGCCGGTCACCGACCATTCATCACCGCTCCTCTCGGCCTTCGTACGCAGCCGTGCGACATCCGAGCCGCCGTCGGGCTCGGTGACCCCCAGGGAGCAGATCATTTCGCCCGCCAGAGTCGGTCGGATGATGGTCTCGGCGAGGTGGTCAGCTCCGGCAACGTCACCGGCAAGGAGTCGACGGTCATGCTCATCGATAACGTGGGGAAGGCTGATGCCGTGGGTGAACAGTGCGGAGATCACTCCGCCGCTCGCGCCGGCCTCGAGCATCGCCTCGGTCATAACGACCACGTCGATCAGGTCCCCGCCGCTGCCACCGAGGGAGTCGGGGAATCCGATGCCGAGGAGACCGATCTCGGCGGCTTCCCGGTGGAGTTCCCGGGGAAGTTGGCCCCGCTCCTCCCACTCCTCAAGGTAGGGGACGATGCGCTCGGTCGTGAAATCGGTGACGAGTCGGCGCAGGTCGGTCCTGCTGGTCTCAGCGTAGGCATCGGGCACGGACTCATCCTAGGAAAGGGACCGTCTTCGCCTGCTCGTACCTCAGGTTGGTTCTGCGACCTCGAGTGTGTCCAGTACCGAGGGGCGCCGAGAGTGTCGAAGGAGGTCGACAGAAAACAACGCCAGCGCCAACCAAATAAGCCCGAAGCCGATCCACTCCAGTGGCTGCACACTCTCGGAGAAGATCGTGATGCCAAAGATGAACAGTACGGTCGGGGTGACGTACTGGGCGAGCCCCAGAGTGCTGAGGGGCAGCCTGTTGGCCGCGGCGACATATGCCAAGAGCGGGATCGCCGTGAACGGTCCGAGCAGCATCAGCAGGATCGAGAAGCCGAGGCCATCGACGATGAAGGCCGCCGATCCGCTGACTTCAGCGTAAGCAAGGACGGCGATGGCTAAGGGGAATAGCATCGCGGTCTCGACGGTAAGGCTGGGGATTGCGTCGATACCGGCCAGCTTCTTCAGTAGTCCGTACGAACCGAAGGAGAACGCAAGCATCAGGCCGATGATCGGTGCGGCACCGGAACCGATTCCAATCGTGATAACCCCCATGGCCGCAATCGAGACGGCGGTCCATTGCCCCAGGCGTAACCTCTCGCGCAGAACGAGGACCCCCAGACTGACGCTGACAAGGGGATTGATGAAGTACCCGAGGGAGGACTCCACGACCTGGTCAGTGCTGATGGCGTAAATGAACGTCGTCCAATTCACCGTGATCGCCACGGACGCCAGACTGAGGAGGAGAACGGAGCGTCGGGACTTGAAGACGGCCAGGGTTGAGTCCCAGCCTCGCGTCACGAGGATGATGCCGATGAGAAACACCAGCGACCAGATCACTCGGTGGGCGACGATCTCGATGGGCGAGGCGGCGTCGAGCAGCGAGAAGTACAGCGGGGTGGCACCCCACAACCCGTAGGCGATCCCGGCGAAGCCGAGCCCGCGCCACAGGGTGGACGACGAGTGCCCGGGTGTGCTCAGGAGACGGTCCAGGTATCCGAGCCCGCGAGCAGAGTCGCGAGGTCACCGGGTCCCTTGCTCGCACGCACGGCTTCGATCTGCTCCCGGGCCATCCGGTCGTAGGAGGGGCGGGAGACATCGCGGAAGACCCCGATGGGAGTGTCGGCGAGCGTGTGCGGATCGGACAGGCGCGACAGGGCGAAGGCGAGCCCGGGATCATCGGCGTGGGCATCGTGGTTTAACACGCGGTCCTCCGGGACGTCTGCGGCATCGACGACGGCGACATGCCCGTCGTCCTGTCGAATGACGACCTTGTTCCCGTCGGCACCGAATCGGATCGGTTGTCCGTGCTCGAGTCGGATCAGCATGTCGTCGCGCGTGTCCCCGGCTTTGAGGGGCTCCCACGCATGGTCGTTGAAGATATTGCAGTTCTGATAGATCTCGACCAGAGCTGTTCCTTCGTGTGCGGCTGCCGCGCGTAGGACCGACGTGAGATGGGCGCGGTCGGAATCGATCGTTCGGGCGACGAAAGTTGCCTCTGCTCCGAGGGCGACGGACACCGGGTTGAAGGAGTAATCGAGAGAGCCCAGGGGAGTCGACTTCGTGATCTTGCCGGTCTCGGAGGTGGGGGAGTACTGGCCCTTGGTCAGGCCGTAGATCCGATTGTTGAACAGCAGGATCTTGAGGTTGACATTGCGCCGCAGAGCGTGGATGAGGTGGTTGCCGCCGATGGAGAGCGCGTCACCATCTCCGGTGACGACCCAGACCGACAGATCCGGGCGCGACACCGCAACGCCGGTGGCGATAGCGGGTGCGCGCCCGTGGATCGAATGAACGCCGTAGGTGTTCATGTAGTAGGGGAATCGCGATGAGCAGCCGATCCCCGAAACGAACACGATGTTCTCCTTGCGGAGTCCCAATTCGGGTAGGAAGCCCTGGACAGCCGCGAGGATCGCGTAGTCGCCGCATCCCGGGCACCAGCGGACCTCCTGGTCGCTCTTGAAGTCCTTCGCCTTCTGTGGCTCATGGGCCTTGGGGACCAGGTCGAGAGCGGGAAAGGCCGATGGTGTGGGAGTGGCATTCATCGTGATCGTGACCTCACTGATCCTCAGAAGATCGAACCGGGGGAGTGGCAGCGTCGAGGTGGGCGATGACATCGGTCACCGTCTCGGCGATCTCATCCGAGGTGAAGGGCAGGCCGCGCACCTGGTTGTAGCCGAGGCAGTCGACGAGGTACCGACCTCGTAGGAGCAGGGCGAGTTGACCCAGGTTCATCTCGGGGACGATGACCTTGTCGTATGCCTTCAGCACCTGCTCGGTGTTCGCGGGCATCGGGTTTAAGTGGCGCAGATGGGCCTGTGCCACGGAGTGGCCGGCGTCGCGGACTTTCCGGCAGGCCGCACCGATCGGGCCGTAGGTCGATCCCCACCCGAGGACGAGCACCCGTGCGTTGCCGTCGGGATCGTCGACCTCGAGTTCGGGGATCGTGCGAGCGATCGCGTCGACCTTGGCCTGCCGCAACCGCACCATCCGGTCGTGGTTCTCCGGATCGTAGGAAATCGCTCCCGATCCATCGGCCTTCTCCAGCCCTCCGATGCGGTGCTCCAGACCCGGCGTCCCGGGGACCGCCCAGGGGCGCGCAAGGGTGTCGGCGTCACGCACGTACGGCCAGAATTCCGGATGCTCGGTATCGACGCCGTGATTGGGCTCGGTCGCGAAGGCAGGATCGATGACCGGCAGGCCATCGACATCGGGGATGCGCCACGGCTCGGAGCCGTTGGCGAGGTATCCGTCAGACAGAATGAACACCGGGGTGCGGTAAGTCACGGCGATCCGGGCTGCCTCGACCGCGATGTCGAAGCAGTCGCCGGGTGAGCATGGGGCCACAATCGGGACCGGTGCCTCACCGTTGCGTCCGAACATCGCCTGGAGAAGATCGGACTGCTCGGTCTTCGTCGGCAATCCCGTGGACGGCCCACCCCGCTGTACGTCGACGATGACGAGGGGGAGTTCCAGGGAGACGGCGAGCCCGATGGTCTCGGACTTCAGAGCGATGCCGGGACCGGAGGTGGTGGTCACCCCGAGCGACCCGGCGTAGGCGGCGCCGAGTGCAGCGCCGATCCCAGCGATCTCGTCCTCGGCCTGGAAGGTCGTGACGCCGAAGGTCTTGTGCTTGCTCAACTCGTGCAGGATGTCCGACGCTGGGGTGATGGGGTAGCTGCCAAGGAAGATCGTGAGTCCGGACTGGACCCCGGCGGCGATGAGTCCGTAGGACAGCGCGAGGTTGCCGGAGATATTGCGGTAGGTCCCCGCGCCCATGGGCGCCGGCTTGACCTCGTATCTCACCGAGAAGTCCTCAGTTGTCTCACCGAAGGACCAGCCCGCCTCGAAAGCGGCGATGTTCGCCGCAAGGATCTCTGGTTTTGCGGAGAACTTGGACTTCAGGAACGTCAAGGTGCCTTCGGTGGGCCGGCTATACAACCAGCACAGCAGGCCGAGAGCGAACATGTTCTTCGCTCTCTCCGCCTCCTTCTTCGTGATGTCGAAGGCGGACAGCGCCTCGACGGTCATCGAAGTCAAGGGGATGGGGTGGACCCGGTAGGCATCGAGATCGTCGCCGTCGAGTGGATTAGTGTCGTAGCCGACTTTGGCGAGGTTCCGCGAGGTGAACTCATCGGTGTTGACCAGCAGATCGCCACCTGGTCGAAGGGCCGCGATGTTCGCCTTGAGGGCGGCGGGATTCATGGCAACGAGGACATCGGGACGATCACCGGGTGTCATGATGTCGTGATCGGCGAAGTGCAACTGGAAGGCCGAGACTCCGGGAAGCGTTCCAGCCGGAGCTCGGATCTCTGCGGGGAAGTCGGGAAGGGTCGATAGATCATTGCCGAGACCGGCGGTCTCAGAGGTGAATCGATCCCCCGTCAACTGCATGCCGTCGCCGGAGTCTCCGGCGAGCCGGATCACGACATGGCCGAGGGTGACGGTGTCCTTCTCCGAGCCTGTGGTCATGGTTCACACGCTATCGCGGCGAGACCTGTGTCCGGGATGCAATCGGGGCGACGCGCAATCGTGAACGAGCTGCGTGAAGACTATGGTGGCGGGCATGGGTGTCCTTCGTCGCTACCGCCTGGCGGAGCAGCCGCAGGTGATGGTCCATGTGGCAGATCTGGGGATGGCCTGCTGTGCGGTCGAGTTCGCCGCGGCCGTGAGCCGAGGCCTGCTCATCGAATTGGGAGATACCCCCACACCGGACTCAGCTGCACCCACCCGTCACGTCCTCATCGTCTCGGGAACGGTGACGCATGAGCTGGGGCCTGCGGTAGAACAGGCATGGCACAGCCTGCCCGAGCCTAGGGCCGCGCTCGCCTTCGGCGCCTGCACGATCTCCGGTGGCCCCTACTGGGACTCCTATGCCGTGGTGCCGGGGATCGACACGATTATCCCCGTGCACCGCTATGTGCCGGGCTGCCCGCCGCGCCCAGAAGCACTCATCACCGCGATCGAGGCGCTCGTTGAGAGTTCAGCGCGGAAGGGGGACGCTGCGCTGGAGGGGGTGGGCTAGGTGCTGGTCGAAGGGCTTCAGGTGGAGTGGCGACAGGCACTGCAGGATGCGATCGTTGATGGATTCAGTTATCTCGATCTGATGACCGCCATCGAGCGTGAGAGTGGGGTTGAACTGGTCTGTCACCTCGTCCGACAAGCGGATCACCGCAGTCGCTGGGTGCGCACCTTTGTTGCTCATCCGAACCCCCGGGTGCCCACCAGCACCGATCTACTCCCGGCTGCCTCATGGCATGAGCGCGAGGTGCAGGAGATGTTCGGGGTCGAGTTCGTGGGTGGCTCGCCGGTGCACCTGCTCCTCGTCGATCCTCCCGAGCGCCCTCCCCTACGCAAGACCGAGCTTCTCACGGCCCGACAGGCGCGCCCGTGGCCCGGGGAGGCGGAGCCGGGTGGACGACGTGCCCGGCGACGTCATGTGCCACCGGGTGTTGTGCCGCCAGCAGACTCAGCTTCTGGGGGTCGGCGATGAGCGACGACGACAGCGAGGTCGCTGAGCCGATCCCCGAGTCGGCGCGGGGCACCATCATCCTCGATGCACCCGCCTGCACGTCCTGCATGCTCTGCGTCCGTGAATGCCCCGTCTGGTGCATTGAGTTGACGAGTCACACTGAGGAAGTAGAAGAACCGGGTGCTCGGCGGCCACGCAGTGTCGCAGTGCTCGACTCGTTCACCATCGACTGGGGGCTGTGTATGTTCTGCGGGATCTGCGTCGAAGTGTGCCCCTTCGACGCGCTCGCCTGGTCGCCTCAGGTGGAGCCAAGCGCGGAGACCAAGAGGGACCTGGTGTCGGGGATCGAGCAGCTCAGCGAGGGTTCGTGAATCAGCGGTAGTTCGTGAACTGAACGGGGAAGTCCAAATCGGCGTCCTTGACCATCGCGATCACAGACTGCAGGTCGTCCCTGCTGGAACTCGACACCCGCAACTCATCGCCTTGCACCTGCACCTTGACCTTCTTGGGACCCTCGTCCCGGATCAACTTGGCGAGCTTCTTCGCCTGCTCCTGATTGATACCGGCCTTGAGGGCGCAGGTGATCTTGTGCACCTTCCCGGAGACCCGCGGATCGCCCGCCTCGAGGGCCTTGAGGCTGATGCCGCGCTTGACGAGCTTGTCCTTGAACACCTCGAGGGCTGCCTTGACGCGGTCCTCGGTCTCGGCCTCGATTTCCACGCCCATCTCGCCGGACCAGCTGATCGACGCCCCGGTGTTCTTGAAATCGAAACGCTGGGCGAGCTCCTTCGCCGCCTGCTGCAGGGCGTTGTCGACCTCTTGGCGGTCGACCTCGGACACGATGTCGAAACTGTTATCGGCCATGGCTCCCATTGTACACGCCTCGGCTCGGGTGTGGGCCGAGGGCCGTCATGTGCACCAGGTTTCGGGCTTGTACAGTAGGCGGGCCCGCGAGAGCGGGCGCGGCAGGTTGCCCGAGCGGCCAATGGGAGCGGACTGTAAATCCGTCGGCTTACGCCTACGCAGGTTCGAATCCTGCACCTGCCACCACCGTCGGATGTTTGGCGTCGAGTGAAGAAGTTCACCTATCCGCGAGGGGATGACGATGGATTTCGCCGAGGACTCACGGACCGCGGAACTTCGACAGAGGCTCGAGCAGTTCCTGCGAGACCACATCGAACCCGCCGAACCCGTCTTCACCGCGGAACTGCGTGAACTGGACGATCCTTGGGCATGGAGTCGGGTTTCGGTTTTGAGCCAACTGCAGGAGCAGGCTCGCGCCCTCGGTCTGTGGAATGCCTTCCTCCCGGGTAAGGGGGGTGCGGGTCTCACCAATCTGCAGTACGCGACCCTCGCCGAACTCACCGGTCGCAGCATCCACCTTGCGCCCCCGGCGTTGAACTGCGCTGCCCCCGACACCGGCAACATGGAGGTCCTCAACGAATTCGGAACCCCCGAGCAGAAGGAGCAATGGCTCGAGCCGCTGCTGAACTTCAAGATTCGCTCCGGGTTCGCGATGACCGAGCCGGCGGTTGCCTCCTCGGATGCCACCAACATCCAGACTTCGATCGTGCGGGATGGCGACGACTACGTCATCAATGGCGTGAAGTGGTGGACGACAGGCGCGATGAACCCCGACTGCGCGATCTTCATCGTGATGGGCAAGACCGATCCCGAGGCCCATCGGCACCGTCAGCAAAGCCAGGTTCTCGTCCCGCGAGACACGCCCGGATTGACCATCGAGCGCGGTACCACGGTGTTCGGCTACGACGATCGAAGCCACGGCGGTCACGGTGTCCTTCGATTCGAAGATGTGCGTGTCCCAGTCACCAACCTCATCGGTGAAGAGGGTGGCGGCTTCGCAATCGCGCAGGCTCGTCTCGGTCCCGGTCGCATCCATCACTGCATGCGCTCGATCGGTGTCGCCGAAGTCGCGATCGAGATGATGTGCGACCGTGCGTCCGAACGGGTCGCCTTCGGGCGGCCACTGGCCGAGCAGGGTGTGGTCCGCGAATGGATTGCGCAGTCGCGCGTGCGGCTGGAGCAACTGCGCTTGCTCGTGCTGAAGACGGCATGGTTGATGGACACCGTCGGCAACAAGGGCGCCCACTCCGAAATCCAGGCGATCAAGATCGCCACGCCCCGCACAGTGGAGTGGATCCTCGACAAGGCCATCCAGGTGCACGGTGGCGGTGGGGTCAGCGGTGACTTCCCGCTGGCCGAGGCGTTCGCCGGTATCCGCACCCTGCGCCTGGCCGATGGGCCCGACGAGGTGCACGAGGCGTCGCTTGCGAAGGCCGAGCTACGCCGTCGAGCTGAGACTCAGAGGTAGGACACCCCGGTCAGGTCCTCGCTGACCTCCCACAGCCGCTTCGCATTGAGCGGATCGCGCGCGGCTGCCGTCATTCCTACCTGCTTGGGATATCCGCGCTGCTCGCCTAACCCACCGGGGCCGATATAGTCCCCGCTCGCCACGCCCGGGGAAGTCGCCGCGAAGAGTGTCGGCAGTGCGCCCATCTGTGGGCTCTGCGCGAGCAC
>Ga0075480_10002438_pt1 | contig 11974 bp, 11 predicted proteins | sample DEB08_DNA_7_FD_81590 | JGI IMG/M metagenome (GOLD analysis project Ga0075480, IMG submission 81590) | Aqueous microbial communities from the Delaware River and Bay under freshwater to marine salinity gradient to study organic matter... | ecosystem: Environmental > Aquatic > Marine > Coastal ... | reverse complement strand
TCTGGCAAGCCAAATGTTGAACTTATCTTCTCTTGCAAGTTGTGCGCTCACTTTAGAGCTTTGCTTATAAGTTGAAGACATAACTATTGTTTTAATGAGCTTTTTCTGAGACCAGCCATTTTCCATATATTTAACTGCTAGATAGTCGATCAGGTCTGGGTGTGAAGGCATTGTGCCTTGATTACCAAAATCCTCTTCGGTTTCAACAATGCCTCTACCAAAAATTTGAGCCCAAACTCTATTTACCGCAACTCTAGCAGTCAATGGACTTTTCTTGGAGGTCAACCATTTGGCAAAACCTATGCGGTTTTTTGGTAAGTTTTCATCCATCTTATGAAGGAAAGTCGGAGTTCCAGGTTCAACCTTTTTTCCTTTGTTTAAGAAGAAACCCCGGTCATGAACATAGTTTGGGCGCCATTTATCCTTAGGAAGTTCTTTCATTATAGGAGTTAAAGAACCACGATTACTGTTTAATACTTTTTCAGTAGCATAAATTTTCTTAGCGATTGGAATGAGTTCAGGATGAACATCGAAGTAGCTTTTCTTTTTGCCGCGCTTTTTCTTCTTACCTTTATTTTTAGCTTCTTCAGCCTTTTGCTTGGCTTCCCATTCTTTAAATGACTTTTGTACATCCGCTCTAGCAAAAATAGTATTTTTTTGTTTGTGAAGTTCCTGAAGAGTTTTATTGACCTCATCGAACTTTTTCTTTTGTTCTGCCGTTGGCATATGCTTCATTGGATGTTCGCGGTCATTGTCTTCAGTCTGATTCATAAAAGCATAGAGACTGTAATATTCTTCAATAGTAACAGGATCGTATTTGTGTGTATGACATTTTGCACAAGCCATTGAAAGTCCCATCCAAACCATTCCAGTGGTATCAATACGGTCTTTTACAGCTTCCGTGCGGAACTCTTCATCGTCTGTACCGCCTTCTTCATTCGTCATAGTATTACGGTGAAAAGCAGTTGCTAAGATGTCATCATCTGATGCATTGGGAAGCATGTCACCAGCAATTTGCTTGAGAGTAAATTCATCGTAAGGCATATCATCATTTATAGCTTTGATTACCCAATCTCTATAGCGCCAGATTTCACGATGCTTATCTTTCTCGTAACCTTTTGTGTCCGCATAACGTGCGAGATCTAACCATTTTGCGGCCCATTTCTCTCCATAGAGTTTAGATTTCAAAAACTCATCGACCTGTTTCTCATAAGCATTAGAGCTATTATCTGAGACAAACCTATCAACTTCGGCTATCGAAGGGAGAACTCCGCGAATATCGAGACTAAGGCGGCGAATGAGGGTTCTTTTACTGGCTTCAGGAGATGGTGAAAGATTTTTTCCTTCCAGTTTAGCTACGACAAATTTATCCAAGTCAGACAAGTCTTTTTTAGTGGACTTCACGACTGGAATAGCAGGCTTCTTAACCGGCTGGAATGACCAGTGTTCACCAAAGGAGGCACCTTCATTGATCCACTTCTTAAGAATAGCCAATTCACTTCCTTTAAGTTTTTTACCCGTTTCGTGAGGGGGCATTACATCATCTTCATCATCGGTAAGAATTCGTTGAATTAGCTCACTTTCCATAGCATTACCGGCTTTGGTAGATTTCTTTACACCTTCGTGAATATCTAGTCGAAGTTTGCCTTTGGCTTTATCTGGGCCATGACAGGCAAAGCAGTATTTTGAAAGAATAGGTCGGACCTGATAACTAAAGTCAAGCTTCTCTTCTCCTTGAAGACAAGTCTGACTAATTAGAATCAGCATACATACACCAAGCAATTTCATTAAGTTTTTACTCCATAAATTCATTGGTTGAACTTTATGTTTAATTGTAACAATAAACTTGCAGAGAAGTCGAGAAAACTGATACAAAATTAAAGTTTTTTGGATTAATTTGGTATAAGATAAGTATATTTTTTATATAAAATTAAAATTCACCGATAGTGAACAGCATTGAAGCTGGTGAAAACTGGGTTGGCTGTGTTAAAGCTTTTTATCTTTGCACTTCCATCGATGAATAAGACATTTAAGTTAATGATCTTTCCTCTGTACTCATGCTTGGAGCCCCATGAATCTGAAAAAGAGTTTTGAAACTCCATAACTGAGTCACTAAAAAGCGGCATGTCTGGATCGTTTTGAGAAATTAGCTTATTAACTCCAACATCACCAAAATAATTACTTGGTCTATTTAACCAGTAATAATATCCTAGAACCTTTGTGTTGTTTGTGTAGTCCAGCCAGTCTTCTGTTTTGTACTCTGGGGCTTTGAGAGGACAGGAGAAAAACTCAATTGGTAACTCGTATTGACCCATCATTAAAGTCTTGAAGTTGCTGCTAACGTCAATTGCATTGTAAGTTGCACGATTCCAGGAATGATCGGGGAGTTGATCTTTATCATCTATAGAAACAGTATATAAAGTACTTCCCCATTGCTTTTGTTGAGAAAGGCAAACCGCGACTTTAGAGCTGAAGCGAGCTTTTGAAAGACTTGGTAAGAGTAGACTGGCTAAAATAGCTATGATCGCTACAACAACGAGTAGCTCCATCAATGTAAAATAATTCTTTTTCCTAATGCACATATAACACCTCATAAATTCACTGGTTGAATTTTATGATATATATGTGTAATCTTCTTGCATAAAATTTAAAAAAACTAATACATCCGTGAAGTTTTGTAGCTTCTTATAAAATTAATACTTTAAAGAGACTTTGTTAATGAAGCCACTCAAAGAGAAAGTCATTTTTGCTGAAGGCCGGTCCTTTTTAACTTACAGAAGACCTGAGTTTAAATACGACTTTTATTGGCATATTCATCCTGAATTTGAGATTGTGTACATTCTCAAAGGTAAGGGAGTTCGCTATGTTGGAAATAGTGTTGAAGAATATTCCGCTCCAGAGTTGGTCTTTATTCCTCCAGGCATTCCACATACTTGGCAATCGGATGCTGAATCTCAAGAAAATGACGCTTATGTTCTTCATTTCACTGATGAGTGCTTTGGCGAAAAGTGGTACACACAAAGCGAATTCAGTGTTTTGCAAGGTTTAATGACTTCTACTGCAGCAAGCATTATTAAGGATTGTCAGGAGAGTGAAAAGCTTTTTGAGAAAACAGTGAATAGGCAGAGTTTAAGTCGAGTTTCAGCTTTTATAGAACTTCTAGATTATATAAATAGAGTCGAAAGTAGATCTCTTGGCAGTTACAATGTGGAAGGCGAAACGCAAAATCCACTATTAGAAAAGATTATTACCTGGCTTAATGAAAACTTCACTAGTGAATTCACGGTAATAGATTTAGCTGACAAAATGTCGATGAGCCCATATCAGTTGCGTTCTACTTTTAAAAAGCACACTAAAAAATCGATTCTCCAGTACACAAATGAGCTACGAGTTTTCGAGGCTTGTCGTTTAATGCAGAATCAACAATACACAATAAGTTACCTTTCAAGTCTAGCTGGCTTTAATAATCTCTCATATTTCAACCGCACTTTTCTAAAAGTGACTGGAATGACTCCAAGGGAATACCGTAAGGTCTTTTGTGGCTAGTCAATTTCCTCCATCGGTGCTATTATTAAACCAAATAAAAGGCAAAGAAGTACACCTATGGGCATTGATGTTGATTTCATTTTAGACTGCTTAGTAGATGATGATGATCCAAAATTTTGGCAGTTAGTTTGTCAAAAGATTTTTCCAAAACCTTTAGGCTTGATTGAAGGTAAACAAGAAGATTGGCCAGTTTTTATGACCATAGGGGCTTGTTCCAGGTGGCTTACAGCTGATACCAAAAGGTTTAGTGATACTCATGGAGAGCCTTTGCCTTCAAACTCAAAAAAAGAAACATATAGTCGGCTAGTAATGCCAGAGTACGATTGGTCAGTACTCTATTCTTACGATCCTGAGAAGAAGACTTGGGCTTATGGGCGAGACCCAATCAGTAACCATTATCTTTACAGGATCGCTTTACCAGCGAAAACTAGTAACCTGAATCACGCTACAGTATTGACTCATTGGGAGCCTATGCACCCAACAAATCCAGAATATAGTGATTACCCTCAACTCTACACCTTCCGCAAAAAAGATGATGAGTGGATCTTAGCATCTAGGGATGTTTAATTCTTTCATCAAAATTAAGCCCAAAACCATATATAAGTATGCCTAAACAGAGTATCGATAGTGCATGGCAGTATCGATTATTGTATAAAAGGTATTGGTAAATATAATTGAGGGTAGACATTGATGGATTTTATTTTTGAGACTCGCAGTCATTTATTAACTGAGCACCCAGCTTGGTATTCCAGAGAAGAGTACAAATGTGGACTCTCCCAATTGGAACTTTCAGTCAGCTTTGAGGACAACTCTCCAGTTACTGACGAAGTTAAAAACTCTTTTGCAGAATTTTTTAAACATATCGAATCTATTTCACAAAAAGTATCTGAAGAAGTTCAAGAGCGATTTGAGAAGTTTAAAAAAATGGGAGTGAATCCTCATGACAAGCTGATGAAACAAATGGAAGAGTCTTTATCCTTCATGTCGAAAACTATGCTGGGAGCTTCAGCAAAAGATAAAGAAGATTCTATGGCAAAAATTAGAGAAAACATGCTGGGTGCTATCCCTCCAAAAGAAGAAGGGAATGATAACCTGACGGAAGAAGAATTTCATCTTAAGACTAAAGTAACAGCTTCTATCGCGCCATTTGAAAGCAGTAATTTAATTTACCTCTATGTAACTACACCACATTGCTATACAGGTGAAGATATAATTCTTATGAATTGGAGTGATGGACGCTTCTTATCATTTGAAGAGTGTCAGCAAATAGCAGATGATGAATTTATTTCTCAAGACGGGATAGAGTACCAAGGCTTAAAGTTTGTTAATGGTGGGGAGAGCGTTAGTGATGAACAAATCACCGTTTTTGAAGAAGAACTTGGCTGGAAGCTACCTGACTCTTATAAAGCTTTTCTAAAAACTGTTAATGGGGGAACTCCTGCAATAGCTGGAGATAGAAGAATTCCAACATTTGATCGCCTAAAGGATGATAAAAATGAGTCAATGACTTTAAGGTGGAGAAATTTCGAAACAGATTTAAATGAATACCTTAAGGCCGGTTTTTTTACTTTCGCTGATGCTGGCCATGGTTGTGGTGGCCATTCAAGTATTTACCTTCAGCCGGGAAAACACTATGGAAAAGTATTTTGCTGGTATTGGGATGATTGTCTTTGCCCTGATCAGCCTATGGATGGTGAAATAAATACACTCTTCTTTAAAGAAAATCTTATAGCGAAAGATTTTTCCGCATTTATTGAATTACTAAGAGATCAATCAGAAGAAAATTATGATGAAGATAAGGTCGATGTTTTAGATTGGTTAAGTGAATCGAAAGAGCGAACCTTGGGAGTAATGAGCAGTAAGGAGAGCAGGAAGTTTGTTGAAAAGCTCTTAAAGAAAGGATGTTTGGAAGTATATACTGAAGAATATCTAGATGAGGAAGATGACAACATTGATGATCTGGAGATAATACTGAAAGACAGTAAAGATGTTAGACTGGATCTTGAGTCATGGCTGGATAAAAAAAATTGGCAAGTAAATCAATACGAAAAAAATCACTGGAACATCTCTTCAAATGATTTTGATGACTATTTTATGCTTTGGGATAATATAGAATCCCTTCTTATGCTCAAGTTCGACTTTATCGAATTAGACGAAATGGAAGACTGGAAACTCATCCGTGATGTAGTGGAAAGTATGAATAAAGCCTCTAATAAGGACCTTAATACTATAGAAAAAGAAGTTTTGGAAATCTTTAAAGAAGCTCTTCAAAAAGATGTAGCTTTAGATACAGACATCACTGCCTATGTAGATTATTAAGTATAATGATTTTTAAATAAAGGGGAAGAAACTTTTTATTCCCATATATCCATCACTGTAATGTGATTGGAGAAATTATGAGAAAGAATAGGTTTACACTTATTGAGCTTTTGGTTGTGGTGGCCATTATAGCTATCTTGTTGTCATTGTTATTACCTTCCTTATTGGACTCAAGAAAAAAAGCTAAACGTGCTCTCGAGTTGAGTACAAGGAAGCAGCTATTTGATGCAACAATGATCTATGTGAACAATAACAGCGGTTATTATCCTGATAGGGGAAATAGTGTTTCTTATTTACATCAAATGAAAGATGGCAATAGAAATATTAATAAATCCCTTTTTGAAGAATATGTAGGAGAAGGACAGGAGATAAGAACAATTATCGCCTTTTGCGAAAGTAATCTCATGGATGTTCGCGGACCGGAAAACGCACCCTATGACTACAAAGCAACTTATTGTACTTTGAACTACTATATAATTCCCAATGGCGGGAATTTACATGATGCGAATTTTAACTATAATTCTATCTATCAAGCTATACCCAAAAATGCTCTTTGGGCTTGTATGTCTTTAAGAATTTCGACTTACTGGTTTGGACATAATGCGCCAGTTGAAGAAATACTTCCTGAAGGATGCAGTACCGCTTTTATAGATGGCTCTGGCCGTTGGATAGATCAAAAAGCAATGGAGTTATTATGGACTAAGGCAGGTCGAGATTGGTTTGTCCCTGTTCGTTGAGAAAACTTTTAATTATCGATTTTTTTTGCAAGCAACTAATTTTTCTTAGAAGTATTATTTTTGATATGCTGAAACTGTTATTTCATGTTAGAATTGTGATTCCTCTAACATTTTAAGCTTATTTTTGGAATGAAAGGATAAAAACCAGCCTTAGTGTTTAAGTCTTAAATCCACTGTAAATAAATATCAAAAATGATTCTTCAAAAAATTAAAAAAACACGCATTGACGGAAATGTCCAAATTCTTGCCTGAATAATTATATGCTGAATCGGTTATGCATGGTAAAATAGTTCTATATTTCAAATAGCACACGCGTTATTTTGATTGCGAGAGAGAGGAAGTTTTGAAATGAGAAAAAATAAAAACAACAACTGGATCATGCACTACCATGACTGGTTAGCGCTTGGGGGAAGCAAAGAAGTTTATAATGACGTTAAGAGAGGCGTCAAAGCCGGAGAGTCATACATTGTGAAAGACAGAAAAGGTATGTTCACCGGAACAATATGCATGGACTCACACGAAGAATTAAGAGTAAACTTCGAAAGAGCATAAAAACAATCTCATAGACACAAGCACATACACCTGCGAAGCCGGCCGACACAGCCGGCTTCCATTTTTTTAGGGATATTAGGCTAATTTAATATTTATTTTTTAAGATCTGGTTCTTTCGCTTTTTGTTCTTTGATCATACCAGCTCTTCTTAGGACTTCTTTTGTAAAGATAATTTTGAACATGATCGATGTATCGAACTTGGTATCGAAGAAGTGCTTGTTTTCCATTTGAAGTTTAGGGTCTTGCATCATGAAACCTTTGATCATTGGCCAGAATTGATAAACCTGATTGCAGCTCATTTCGTCGCTGAAGTTTAAAATGCTTTTTACTTTTAAGTCTTTGTCGAAGTCCAAAGCAAAAACAAGATCTGTTATATTAGCAAATTTATTTGGGTTTTTAGTATAACAGCTGATCCACAATTGATGTTTATTTACGGTAGCTTGAAGGTCGGCGATCTGTTTATTACCAAGAAGGGAATATTGTAGGTTATCCTGCTTATTCATTTTGCTTAATCGCAAAGATTGTTTGAGAGAATCTTTAGAACCTAAAATTATCATTCTTGGAGATTTTTGAATAATGACAGCATCTTGGTTTTCGATGTTAATTTCAAAAGACTTGAGATCCCCAACTTTCCCTTCTTTGACTTCAAATTTAAATTCATTTTTGAGTAAGTCGAGCATTTTTTTTAGTTCGACATCTTTGGTTAGCTCGATAAAAATGAGCCACTTCCAGTCTCCTGGATTATTGTGCATATTGGCGTCGATGCTATTCGAAAACCACAATCTTTTTAGGAGGTTAATATTCATGCCTCCATCTTCGAATTTCTTTAGAAGCTTTTCTTCATCTATTTCATCGATCATTTCGCGAATAAAAGGCATCTCCTTTTGAAAAATTGCTTCAAAATTTACTGAAGCTAACATGTTAAAGTCATTCGGTATTTGTCGCAGTATTTTATCTTCTGCACTTAAATTAAAGCTTGCGAATAGTAACAATATTGAGAGATAGTATTTCATTTAAATTCCTTTAGTTGGTTAAAGAACTATATACTTATTCTTTTAAGAGACATTTAAGAAAAAAACTTCACAAACTATTGATTATATCAATGGATATATGGTTTGTTATTATATTTATTGTCTATTTAAGGAGTCCAGCTATACTGAAACAATTACGATTTACCCCCAAGATTATAGTTGACACTTTCTGCGCTGAGGTTCACATTAGCTCTGAAATCTAAGAGTCAATTTAGGGCTTTAAAGGGGGCTTAATGTCAGTTAAAGAAATTCAATCAGATTTAGAAACTCGCCAGGAATTACTTGGTTCAGTTAGTGCTTATTCATCATTACGAAATTTAATCAACATAGTTTGTTATACATACATTGGTCTTGTCAGTTTATGGTTATTTTATTGCCTGGTTATGATTTCAAGGTATGGCAGCTTGAGTTTAGAGTTGCACTTTTTCCCTTTTGTTGGAGTCATCTTTAGTATTTTATTGGCATTAACTTTAAAAGGTTTAGCGCACGCTTTTCTTGATGGTGTTGACCTTAAACTGTTGGATAACAGACGTAGCGAGTTAAATAGAAAATCTCAAGAGTAATATTACCTGGATATTCCTTGTAAAATAGTTCACTCTGAAGGAGTGATTTAAATGAGCCTGGTGGTGAAACCCCAGGTTAATAAGAATCAAAATTCATGCATGCTGAAAGTATGCGTCAAGCTGGTTAAACTGAAATACTCTTTCAGAGTATTTAAATTTTTAGATCATAAATACCCAGCGTTTCACACTGGGCTCAGCTGAAATTCTCCTACAGAGAAAAATTCGAAATAATAATATTAACCTGCACAGCTTGAGATAAATCTTCAATTCTTAAAGTACTGTTTCCTGTATTGGATAGGAGTCATACCCATTTGAGCTTTAAAGATTTTGGTGAAATAACTGTGGTCGTAGAAACCGCAATCTAAGGCAATCTCAGATAAAGTGGCATTTGAACTAATGAGCATTTCACAAGAGTTGTCAATGCGTACTTTGTTAATGAACTTTAGAGGAGTCATGTTGAATAGCTTTTTAAAGTTTCTCTCAAACTGACTAACGGAAAGGTTTACCATTTCAGCTAATAGTTTCACTTCTATTTGTTGCTCAAAGTTATCCTGAATAAATAGGATCACTTTGTTCATATGAGAATATGGTTCAAGTAAAGCTCCGGCTTTAGTTACACCACGCATAACTCCGATGTAGCCAATAACTACGCCTTCATGATCGAAGAGAGGGTATTTACTTGAGATATACCAATCGAGTCCACCTTTACCGTTTGGCACACTCCAGGTTCTATTTTTGACAGGCTTTTTCGTGTTGAAAACTTCTTGATCTTCCTCTCGAAATAGTTCAGCTAAATTAGGCTGAAAAAAGTCGAAGTCATCTTTGCCTAAAATTTCGCTTTCAGAACTTAGCCCCATTCTTTTTAGTAGTGGCTTATTCATCATTGTGAATCTCATTTCTCTATCTTTGGCAAAAGCGTAGAGATCTGGAGAGTCATTAAAAAAGCCTTCAAAGAAAGGCTTAAAGTCGAGGTTGTGAAAGAATGAATAATCCATATAAAACCAATAATTATTAACTCCTTCACTATTTTCCCAAATAAGCTATTAACAAGTGTGGAATAAGATTTTTAAGGATCTTGCTATGATTAGCATAAAACCTAAGGAAGAGATGTATGCCAAGCTTAGCAAAATGCTTTTTTATGTGTGCAGTGATCACACTAATTACGAGCTGTACCTCAGTTCAAGAAATAGGAGTCGGTGCTCCAGTGCCATCAGATGCAGAACTTGTTTTTGATGGATCAGAAAAAATGCTTCATGAAAAATGGACTTACTGGGAAGGTCCAAGGTTTTCTTCGTCTTTACCTATCAAGTGGAAAATTATTGATGATCCACTTGCTGATGGAACAGCAATGATGAGCTATGACCCAAATACTCCTAGAGGCAAATATGGAACATCTGATATTGTCACTAAGAAAAAATACAAAGACTTTAGGTTACACATTGAGTTTCTTATCAAAAATAAAGGTGGAAATAGCGGAGTTTACCTTCAGAACCGCTTTGAAATTCAGGTTTTAGATTCAGATAAAACTAAGCATGGTATGGGAGCGGTTATTAACGAAACTAAATCCCCGTATCACCTGTACAAAGGTTTAAACAAGTGGAACTCCTACGACATTGTTTTTAAAGCGGCTCGTTTCAAAGACGGGAAGATGGTCGAGAAACCAATGGTTACGGTTTATTTTAATGGAGTTAAAGCTCACCAGAATCAGGTAATTAATAAAGTCTGGGGCGGACCCAACTCCGGGCTTGAAGGTGGTATAAATAAAGGCTTTGGATTTAAAGACACTCCAGGCGGTCTGAAGCTGCAAAATGAAGGCCACCACGTTTGCTACAAAAATATCTGGATTAAAGAGTTAAACCTAGACGGTAAAGATACAGACTTTTAAACATTTGTATTAGGCGAGTCCTGGCCGCTTTGCGGCCGGGATTTTTTTATCTAACACTTCTATCGTAGTAATAGCCTTCATCGTAGTTTCTTCTCAGCTTCTCTTTAGCAGTAGTGCTATCTTCATCGTCTTTAATAAAATCGATTTCAGCAAAGCCGAGAAAGAAGTCGAAAAACTCCAGAATATCGAACTTGGCTCCAATCCCTCCAAAGAAGCCTACATCAACTCCAATTGAGCCATAGGGAGGAACGATTTTTCCATAGCCCCAACCAGACCTAGCGGCTCTTTCAGGAAGAGGAAAGCCAACTCCCATGATTCCACCATTAGACTCAGTTGTTTGTACTCCACCCAATCCTAGTTTTGCTCTATTTTTTCCTTCGGCATTTTGCATCCATATACCAGCAGCTAGATGAGTTACATTCACGGCAGCGCCAAAAGAAACTTTTTGAAATCTAAGATGAATGACATCCGTAAGGTCATTAGCTCTGTCTTGCCAGTAGGTAGTAGTACAGCTTGTGAGAGAACAAAGAATCAATAGAATAGCAAGCTTTTTCATAAGCCCTCAAATGTTATGGTTTAAGCGATTAGATAGAATATGGTCGATCGGTTTATTTTTCCAGTAATAAGTCATTTGCATTGAACAATATTTAATTGAAGCTTTATGAAAAATACATTTATATAACGGTGACTTTATTTTATCTTCAGTTAAATATTTTTAGAATGAAGGAATCTAAATCAAGCATTGGTGTTAAGTTATCTAACTTACTTTAATAAAGTGAAAATTTTCTTTTGAGGCTGATTTGTGAAAGTAGCGTTTTTTAGTACTAGAAAATATGATATTGAGTTTTTTGAAAAGGCCAATAAGTATGGCTTTGAGCTGACTTTTTTTGAACCGAAATTAAGTATTGACACCGTAAAGCTTTCAAAGGGTTTTGATGCTATCTGCGTCTTCGTCAATGATAAGCTTAATAAGGAAGTTTTAGATGCTTTAGTTAAATGCGGCGTTGGCATAGTGGCTCTTCGCTGTGCAGGATTTAACAATGTTGATATCCAGGCAGCTAATGCAGCAGGAATTAAGGTTGTTAGAGTTCCATCCTACTCTCCAAATGCTGTAGCAGAACATGTTTTAGCTATGTTGCTGACTTTATATAGATTCACTCACAAAGCTTACAACCGTGTGCGAGAAGGCAACTTTTCTTTAACTGGTATGACTGGAAGTGAAATCTTTGGAAAGACTGTTGGTATAGTTGGTACAGGAAAAATTGGAGAAGTGACTGCAGGTATTTTTAAAGGCTTTGGTTGCGAAGTTTTGGCTCATGACCCTCAAGAAAACCTCGATAG
>Ga0075480_10002433_pt1 | contig 11984 bp, 12 predicted proteins | sample DEB08_DNA_7_FD_81590 | JGI IMG/M metagenome (GOLD analysis project Ga0075480, IMG submission 81590) | Aqueous microbial communities from the Delaware River and Bay under freshwater to marine salinity gradient to study organic matter... | ecosystem: Environmental > Aquatic > Marine > Coastal ... | reverse complement strand
GATCTTGTCTCCCGCCTTGAAGCCTTCAAACTGCTTGTCGAGTGTGATCACATCTCCAACCGCAACTTTGTATTGCTTTCCAGCTGTTTCGATAACTGCAAATTCTTTGATATTAGTTTTTGCCATAACGGGGACTATTATACGTATTCAGCTTAAAAAGGCAATAGATGGCGTAGGTATTGACAAGAGAGTGATTTTATTGAGAATAAAGAGAAATAAATTAATCTATGAAAAATAACATTAAAGACCTTGATGAAAGGCTCGATAAGGGCCTTGATATATTTAAGTACCTATGGATACTTGTTGTACTGGTATTCCCCTTGATATTAGCCACTATCATATATCAATATTTCCTCACCTTGTGGCATCTATACCTGGAGAGAGAACTTCGCCAAAAGAAGGCAGTATTTTCTAAGCTTCCTAAAGCCTGGGAATTTACTCTCAGCCAATCCGCATGGGTTCTTGGTTTCATAAATGCAGCAATCTATTTCTTCAAAGGAGTGACTTTATACCCAGACGGATCTATGGGTTTCAACATTTTCACCCTACTGCTTATTGTGCAGATCATTGTTGGAATAACCGTTTATGGCATGGATGACATACTGAAGCAAAAACAAGAAAAAGAAGCTTAAGCTTATACCGCCGCCCTCACAGGGCGGCTTTTTATTTTTCCTCCACTGACTATCAGGTATAATACACCTATGCAATTCACCCATACCTATAAAAATATAACCTGGACAAATCTTGAAAACCCCACCCCGGAAGAAGTGCGAACCATCATGGAAAAACATGATATTCACCCCGTGATCGCAGAAGAGCTATTAAGTCCAAACATGCGACCAAAGGTTGATCTGCATAAAAACTGTCTCTACTTAATTCTTCACTTCCCCCAACCAAGCCAAACAACTGGTAACGGAAAGTCTCAAGAAGTTGATTTTATTATTGGAAAAGACTTCTTAATCACCACCCACTACGAGTCAATTGACCCCATTCACACGTTCTCTCGAATGTTTGAAGTAAATTCAATCCTAGATAAATCCGACATTGGTACCCATGGCGGTTTTCTATTCTTTTACATGATTCGAGATATCTATAGAAACCTCGGGCTCGAACTAGAAGAGGTAGACAAAGATTTGCTATACATTGAAGACAGAATTTTTGCCGGACAAGAAAAGCGTATGGTTGAGAAAATCTCATTAAGTAATCGCGCTTTACTTGAAACAAAACGAGCACTTCGATTCCACTCCAAAGTATTAGAATCTTTGGAGCATGGCGGTGCCGCCTTCTTCGGAAATGGTTTTGAATATTACCTTCGATCAGTATCAAATGAATACCACAAGGTCTACGACATTGTGCTTGGACAAAAAGAACTCCTCGATGACCTTCGTAACACGAACGATGCCCTGCTTACCAACCGGACGAATGACATCATGCGAATTCTAACCATCATCGCCTTCACCGTAACCCCAATCAATCTCGCAACCCAACTTTTGGCCATGAACACCGAAGTATCATTCTTGCAAAACATTAGCGATGGCCCATTCTTCATTATCCTAGGACTTACCAGCATCGTTGCGCTTGGTATGTATCGATACTTCAGAAAACAGCAATGGATCTAGTATGGCTGAGATTTTTCTATACAACAGTTTAAGTAAGTCAGTTGAGGAATTTGAGCCACTTGTCGAAGGCAGGGTTGGCATGTATCACTGTGGCCCCACTGTCTATGACGACGTACACATTGGAAACCTCCGTGCTTTTTTCTTAGCAGATATTCTGCGGCGTACCTTTGAATGGAATGAATATGAAGTTACGCAAGTCATGAACATTACCGATGTGGGCCACCTGTCTGACGATGGAGACCACGGCGATGACAAGATGACACGAGCACTGAAGCGTGAAAACAAGACAATCACCCTAGAAGCCATGCTGGAGCTTGCCACCAAATACCAAGAGCGCTTTATGGCAGATCTGGAGAAACTCCACATCCAAATGCCGCACCACGTGCCACGTGCCAGTGAACACATTGCGGAAAATATTGACATCATTGAAAAACTCTTCGAACAAGGCTACGCCTATGAAACCTCGGATTCTATATATTTTGATACTGAAAAGTATCCAGAATATGGCCAATTAGGCTTGCCTCCAATTGATGAGAGCCAAAGCCGCACGGGAGTAAACGAGGAGAAGAAAAACCCTAGAGATTTTGCTCTTTGGAAAAAAGATGAAAACCTAGGCTGGCCAAGCCCCTGGGGACAAGGCTTCCCTGGTTGGCACATTGAATGTTCAGGAATGTCTCAAAAATACCTTGGTGCTCACTTTGATATCCATACAGGTGGTATTGATCTAAAGCCAACCCATCACAATAATGAGATTGCTCAGTCTGTCTGCTGCAGCAATACGCCTTTTGTTAACTATTGGCTTCACAATGAACACCTCTCCCTAAGCTCGGGAAAGATGTCTAAATCTGAAGGAAATAGTATTACCCTCAATACACTAATTGAAGAAGGCTTCCATCCCCTTGATTATCGCTACTGGCTCTTGCAGAGCAGCTATCGAACCAAGACTGATTTCTCACTAGAGAGCCTGAAAGCAGCCCAAACCGCCAGAAAGCGACTCACGGCGCATATGGATATCGAACTCTTGGATGATATTGATTTTTCTCAGACAAACTATGTTGATCGCTTCACCAAAGCCATCAGTAATGATCTTGGAACCCCTGAAGCGCTTAGTATTGCCTGGGAGGTAGCCAAAGATGAAGAGTTATCAAAACTCGTTCGAGGCGCCATTCTAAAACACTTTGATCGAGTGCTTGGCATTCATGAAATAATTGAAAATGTTTCAATCCCTGCTGTGGTAGCAAAGCTCGTCGAAGAACGAGAAGAAGCTCGGGCTCGCGGTAACTGGGATGAAGCAGATGCGCTACGAAACGAAATAAGCACCCATGGTTTCAAGGTGCTTGATAGCGAAGCCGGCTCACTTGTAGAGCCGCTCTAGTATTCTTGCGGTAATTCAATAATAAATCGGCTCCCCTTTCCGACTCCGTCAGACTCAACTACCAAGTCACCAGCATGTGCTTTTACAATCTGCTTAGCGAGATATAACCCAAGCCCAGAACCACCGGTGTTGGTTTTCTTACCCGCCTGACCACGACTAAACTTCTGGAAAAGTTTCTTGATCATCTCCGGAGAAATTCCACGTCCGTTATCTTCAACCTTGATTTCAATATATTTTTTATCTCCCTGCTTTCGTTTCTGCAGCAGAACCTTCACCCAACCTCCCGTGTCTGTGTATTTAATAGCATTATCAACCAAGTTCACGACAACTTGTCGCAACTTAACCTGATCACCCTTAAGGGCGTATCTCCCTGGCTGTTTCATCTCAAGAGACAGCTTGATCTTCTTGTCTTTTGCACTGACCTGCTGTTCATCTACAACACTTTGCACCATGGAGGCCAAACTAAACGTGAGCATTTCATATTGCAAACCACCTTGCTCAATCTTAGAGACATCCAAAAGATCAGTAATAATTTTTGCCAAAATTGAACTAGATTCAAAGATACGCTCAATAGGGGTTCTTACTTTATTTGAGATGCGACCAAAAGAGCCTTCCAGGATCATGGAAGAGTATCCCTTGATAGAGGTGAGCGGCGTACGTAATTGATGGGAAGCCAGTGACAAGAACTCGGTTTTCATCTCATCCAGCTTGTGTAACTCTTTGTTAAGATCTTTTAGTTTTTCAGATAGCTTCTCGGCACGCTGTCGCTGCTCAACCTCTCGCTGCACAGAACGCACTAAGAAGTAACTGAGCACCACGGTAAGCACTAAGATAATACTGCGCGGTGCAATATCCTCACTGTCTGCCTGGAACAAGTCACCTGTCAGCAAGATTACCAACATGAGCGTAAAGAGCTCTGTCAAAACAAGCTCCATCTGGAATAACTGATGCTTCACCGCCGAATAGAATGTCGCCCCAACCAAAAACACGGTGAAGATTGGCCCAAGCCAAGTTAAATTAAATGCCCCATATGCTGGCAATAATAAGTTTGTCAGAATAGCAAAAACGACAGTTGCCATGGTTCCTGCAAAAATGATTACAATTTGAGATTTTTTCTGCTTCGTGTGAACCCGCTTGTACTGTTTATACAGCAACCAAAAACCAAGCAGGAAGTTTAAAAGTATAAAAACAGCATACGTATTGTAGTCTGGCCCCAGTTCATACAGCAGGTTCTCTCCGACAGCAGAACTCACAACACTTTTTCTAATGAAAATAAGATAGAAGTTAACAAGAAAAGATCCGATAGTTCCAATACAAGCAATGCGAAGGAGTTTTTTGTGTGCAGATGGGAACACAGCCGCAAAGAGTGCGAAGAAGCCGACGCTCGAAAGTGCTGCTAGGTGCAAGGTAAACAAAAAGATCTGCCTCAGGCCGTCACCGATAAATTCGAAATAGAAACTAGCTAACGCAAGAGACCATAGCGCCACCATAAAACTTAGCCCCGCAAAAAAGAACCTGTGAAGCTTTTTTTGACCGCGCCACAACACCAAGGCCCCAAGTGCCCCGTTCAATGCTGCAAAAGTAAAAAGGATGGTGGTAATAAAACCTGTCATCCTTTTTATTATAACCGATTCCTAATGAACCTTATTTTAGCCCAGTGATCAACGCTGCCCCCTTGGCATAATAGTGATCTTGCTCAGGGTGAACGATGGTGAAACCAGCATCCCGAAGCAGCGCCTCTTGTTCGCCAGGAGTGAAAAATCCATACTGACCACTCTTGTCTTCTTTTCGAATCAAATAGTTGTAATACAGGATTAATACAGTTGGCTTCAAAAGCACTAAGAGCTCATGCACTGTACGAAATAGACCTTTGCGTTTTAGACTCTTCTTTATGTGATCAAGATAGATCTTTCCCGGCTTAAAACCAATGGTTAGGTTGCTCACCACAAATTTACCACCCGGCTTCAAAATGCGATACACCTGTTTGAGTAATTGATCTCGCTTTGCTGGATCAATGGTATACAAAACGTTATTACTCACCACAACGTTAAAATACTCATCCTCATACGGAAGGGGTTCTGTAATATCTGCATGGCATAACATCACACCCTGCTCTTTTGTATTATGAATATCAATTCCAACCTGAGAAGAATCAATTCCATGCTTCTCATCAAATGAATCTCCCAGGAACATACAGACATTTCCTGTCCCAGACCCAAGATCAAGCAAGTTACCCCGAGCATCGTCACCCAGTGCGTCTCGTATACCAGCAAGTAATTCCTGGTACGGTATCAAATTGTTCAAGGCGTCGTATTGTAAAAAATACTTTTGCCAAAATTTTGTGTCTAACATAATGGATTATAGTTTTTTTAGTACCTTAAGCACAAAAGAATATAAATTAGAGCGAAGCTTAAACGTGTGTTCGCCGGTCTGCTTAATTAGCTTAAATTTTCTAAATATTTTTTTTATATAAACACCAAATTCCTCAGCTGAGAAGTAGACAGGGAAAATTTCTCTGTCATAAAAATACGGTGCCATTTTTCCGTCTCTTGGATATCGAAGCACATAGCTATCCATCACCTGAAGCGGCATCTTGAGTTGGTCCATTTTAGTCTTTAGATTCTCAGTAATGAAGGCGCAAGAGTACTCGTAACCGAATTCTTCACAATACATAAGAATCTGTCGCACCAAAAACATAAAGATTATGTTTCTTGGTAAGTAATCGCCATTATCAGGCTTTTTAATAACAAAGCGACCCAACTCAAAGGCGTTTTTGCCATACATTGCAAATTTCTTTGACTCAGCAAGATCAAAATAATCAGCAACAGGAAGGTTGGGGCCTGGAATTCCCCGAATATAACCCACTAATTCATCTTCCAGAAATGCACCGAAGTGAACCGTACCGGCAAGATCATCATAATCATCGTGATCCTTAACATGCTGTTCTTGCCACACTTTTTCAAGATAACCCCTTCCTTTATACACGTCATAACGCAGCGCATACGCCTGCTCAAGTTCTTCAGAATCTAAGCGCCTAAAAGTAAGCTTCTTGTCTCCACTCTTCGTTTTTAGTTGTAACACCTCTAAACTCATACTAACTTAGTCTTAGTTTCCGACACCTCAACCTCAACCTCATCAGTACCAAGCGCTACGATTCTCTGCATGATAAGATTTGCAGCTGCCTGCATCTCTTCTCGGCGATACTCGTCGATATGCTTATCTGGATCTTGTAACACCTCTTGAGGATAAATTGCTGGTCCAAACACCACCGTAATCTTCCCTTTTCGTAAAAGCCAGTCTTTCATGCTGAGGTTCCACAATCCGTTCGTTGTAAATGGAACAATTGGAAGCTTGTGCTTAGCCATGAGGTAACCAACACCAGCACGAGGACTATCGTAGGAGCCATCACGTGTTAATCTTCCCTCAGGATAAATAATCACCGTGCGACCATCTTCGATAAGTTTATCGTGATTAGTGAGTGACTTTGCAAGCGATCCTGTGCCCTTATATACAGGATACGCACCCAGTAGTTTAAAGAGCGGCCCGCCATAAAAAATTCGAGCGTGCCATCCAAGGTGCTTGTAGTAATTCTTCGCCATCGAAACGTAATACATTGGCATAAATCGGGTACCAAGCAATGCTGTCGTAACACCAACCACGTCAAGTTCGTGCCTGTGTCCCCCGGCAAGTATTACTTGCCCATCGACCGCCTCCAAGTTCTCCCTACCAACCACCTCGAGCCGACCAAAGAATTTAAAGAGAAGGATCGCTAGCGGTGAAACAACATACTGACTTATCTTTGCAAAAATATTTGGGAAAATCGTTGTCATGTTTTAGTTAAGACCTAATAGTAGATAATTGTTTCTGTTCAGTAACTTTTTGAGAAACCGAATTCAATGTTGTAGCAAGTGGCTGCACTGCCTTTTGAACAATGTTTTTAGGACGGACAGATTTTACAAATTTCCCAAGACCAGATGGCAATACCGTATACAGCAATCGAGCCATCATCGGGAAGCGAATTCCAGCCTTCCTCAGGTGTTGAATTATGTTTCTTGAACAGCTATTCCGAACCAAATGGTATCGCTCTCCACTTGCGTTCACCGCATTAGATCGCTCAACAACATCAAGAAAGAGCTTTTTTATCTGCTCAGCATTTAAAGATAGGTCCCAGGTATAAACCGGCTCATTGCTACGTACGTACTTTCGGAGATTGATGAGATCAGACTCAGCACCCCACAAATAGCACAAGGTATTTTTTCTCAAAAGCACCTGTTTAAAAGAAAACACCTGCCCTTTTCGATATCGCAACTCTGGTGAAACCACAATCATCTGACCATTAATCTCAAACCCAAGCATGACGTGTGCCACCCCAGTAAAGAAGAACGGTACGGTATACACGACAGCTTTCGTTATATCTTGCAAGGAGAACTTCATATCAAACCAAGCTTGCTGAGGTTCTTGTTCTTTCTTATTTGGATATGAAAAATTACGAGCGTCTGTCATTACACATTGCTCTGTCACAGGATCAATCGCGACCTGAGCCAAGCGATCATACCCAACATTCCAAATTTCTTGCTTTTGATTCTTGTTTCCTTGCATATTTTTCCAGCAAAAAAGACGGCACAAGCCGTCTTTTAATAACGCATAAGTTGTGACCCCTCATACGAAAAGGGATTTTTCATACTCTGACTACGAGTGCGTTTGTAATTCATGGTCGTTTTATAACACATCTTTAAAATATGTAAAGCTTTTACATATTTTCTGCCCGCAATTGCTCAATCAATTTCTTCTGTGTCTTACTTAGTTTATCAGGAATCTGAATCTTTGTCATAATCAGAAGATCACCACGACCAGCAACCCCCTTCCCTCGAACACGCAGTATTTGACCTGGCTGCAATCCTTTAGGAATCTTGATGGTTGTAGTTGTTTCATCAATCAAGGTGATGGTTTCTTTGGCCCCCAGGATTGCGTCAGTTAACTTCACATCAAGATCCATCACGACATGCATCCCTTCTTTTCTAAACACGGGATGCTTTTCAACATCTAGTTCAATATACAGATTTCCTGGACGACCACCTTCAACCACCTCACCATACCCCTGGAGTCTAAGCTGTTGCCCACGTTCAACACCGGGCGGAACCGTAATGGTAACCTCGCGATCCTTTTTGGTTGTTGGATCAGTTACCTTAATTTGCTTTTTCACCCCCTCAACAGATTCACGGAATGTGATGCGGGTACGCATGTGGTAATCACGTCCGCGCGGAGTACGCTGGAATCCACCACCGGTAAACGCTGAGAAGATATCATTAAGGTCAAAACCTTCGAAATCAAATTGAGCGCCACCCTGCTGAAAGCCTGAGAAGTCGAAGCCTCCGAACCCTCCCTGACCGAAGCCAGCGCCTGGACCAGCTGAACCAAAGCGATCATACTGGGCTCGCTTGTCTTTATTCGAGAGTACCTGGTACGCTTCATTGACCTCCTTGAACTTAGCCTCATCTCCATCCTTCTTATCAGGATGATACTTATGAGCCAGCTTATGGAAGGCTTTCTTGATCTCAGACTCAGAAGCAGACTTCTCTACCCCCAGTGTTTTGTAATAATCCTTACTCATTACTTGTCTTCTTCAACCTCAGCATCAACTACGTTATCCGCATTTCCCTCTTTGTCTTCAACCTTCTCTCCTGCTGGATTAGCTTCAGAGGCTTCAGCTTTCTGTAGAATTTCATAAATCTTCTGTACTTCCATCAAGAGCGCTTCATTGGCAGACTTGATTGCCTCAATATCTTCACCGTCTTTCACCTTCTTGAGCTCATCAACCTTTTCTTGAATTGCAGTCTTGGTTGCATCATCAATCTTGTCATCATTTTCCTTAAGAGACTTCTCTGCCATAAATACTGATGACTCTGCTTGATTTTTTATCTCTACACGCTCCTTCTTTTGCGCATCCTCATCAGCATGTGCTTCCGCCTCATCTTTCATACGGTTAATCTCTTCATCAGAGAGCCCAGAAGATCCTTCGATACGAATTGAATTTTCTTTTCCAGTCGCCTTATCTTTAGCAGTTACCTTCAAGATACCATTGGCGTCAACATCAAAGGTTACTTCAACTTGTGGCATACCTCGTGGAGCTGGTGGAATACCATCCAGAATGAATCGTCCGAGTGACTTGTTATCCTGCGCCATAGGTCGCTCACCCTGCACTACGTGAATCTCTACAGAAGTTTGATTATCTGCCGCGGTAGAGAATACTTGAGAGTGCTGTGTTGGAATGGTGGTATTCTTTTCAATCAATTTAGTTCCCACACCTCCCATAGTCTCAATTCCAAGAGACAATGGAATCACGTCAAGAAGAAGCACGTCTTTCACATCCCCCTGAAGGACACCAGCCTGAACCGCCGCACCTGAGGCAACTACTTCATCCGGGTTAATAGATCGGTTTGGATCCTTACCAAACAAAGCCTTCACCTCTTCTTGGATCTTCGGCATACGAGTCTGTCCACCGACCAAGATAATTTCATTAATATCACTTGCGCTCACACCAGCATCTTTCAAAACATCTTTCGTGATCTGAATAGACTTATCGATGTATGGGGCTGCAAGCTCTTCAAGTTTCGCTCGACTTAGTTTCACCAAAAGGTGCTTTGGGCCGCTGGCATCAGAAGTAATAAATGGAATATTAACCTCTGTCTCTGTGGCGGTAGAGAGTTCATGCTTTGCCTTCTCTGCAGCCTCATCCAGACGCTGTACCGCAAGTGGATCTCCAAGAATATCTACGCCTTGATCTTTCTTAAACTCTCCAGCTACATAATCAATGATGGCCTGGTCAATATCACGACCACCCATGTGTGAATCTCCACCGGTCGCTTTTACCTCAACAACATCAGCACCAACTTCGAGCACGGATACGTCAAAGGTTCCTCCACCGTAGTCAAAGACTACAATGTTTTCATCCTTCTTCTTATCGAAACCATAAGCAAGCGCCGCAGCGGTTGGCTCGTTAATGATTCGCTTCACTTCAAGTCCTGCAATCTTTCCGGCATCCTTGGTTGCCTTTCGCTGTGAATCATCAAAGTAAGCCGGTACGGTAATAACCGCTTCGGTAATCTCTTCTCCGAGCTTGGCTTCAACATCTGCCTTAATCTTCTGCAGAATCATTGCTGAAACTTCTTCTGGACGGTAGTCCTTGTCACCCATAGTGATAAGCACACCACCGTCTTCACCCTTCTTCACATCGTACGGCACCTTATCTTTCATATTTTGTACCACCGCATCACTGAAGGCATGCCCCATGTATCGCTTCACACCGTAAATGGTGTTAGTAGGGTTTGTAACCGCCTGACGCTTGGCGGTAACTCCAGCCTGACGCTCACCATTCTTTGCTAGCGCCACCACAGATGGAGTGGTTCGTGCTCCTTCACTATTTTCAACAATCTTTGGCTGCCCGGCTTCAATAATTGCTACCGCACTATTTGTTGTTCCTAAATCAATTCCGATAATTTTTGACATATGCGTAATGAAAACTATTTCTGATAATGGTAGACCGCAACCTTGGCTGGTCGCAGTACCTTGTCTTGTAATTGATATCCAGACTGTCGCACTTCTGCGATTGTCCCATCTAATGCTTCTGTGTCTGTCTCTATCTGCTCAACTGATTCGTGAAGCCTGGCATCAAACATCGCCTCAACTTCACCAATCTGAACCAGACCATATTCAGTAAATACTTTGTCCATTTGTGAATAAATATACTCAATCCCAGTCCTCCAATTCTGATCCACAGACTCCCAAACTTCTTTATTCGACATCGCCATTCCAAAGCTATCTGCAATGGGAAGCAGGTCTTCAAGAAGACGAGCATTAGCCCAGGCTCGCTGCTCTTTCTGTTCCTCTGCCATGCGCTTTTTCGCATTCACCAACTCTGCTCGGGCGGCCTGCCAACCAGTAAGATACTCTTGCTTCTCTTCTTTCAATTTTTTAATCTCTTGCTTTAGCTTTTTTAGCTTAGCAACACATTCATCTGCACCCTCTTCAGAGACGACCGTCTCTTCTATTTCTTCATAGTATTCGTGTTCTTCACTCATGTGTAATACGTATATTACCGATAACTGAGTCGCATTATATACGAGGAAATATTTTTTGACAAATATTTCGCGTGCATGAAAAACTTGTTGAATTTTTCTTATTTTTTCGTATTATTAATACATGGCAAAGAAAAATGCATTACAAAAACTACTCCTTGGCGTATTACGACAAAAACGCCTTACCTCAACAAACGAACTCATCGAGACGGCACTTGCTGAGCTTCCTCAGGAAGACCAAGGCGACCAGCAAGCAAAATATCGCCTACAGCGAACTCTAAAGAGACTGCATGAAAATGAATTCATTGAGGTCCACCCCACCAATCGATCGGCTTTTGCTCGCCTCACCTCAAAAGGTCGTCGGAAACTAAGAAGTATCACGCTAGATAATGAGCAAGGACTCACACCAATGCGCTGGGACGGATATTGGCGCATCATCATTATGAATATTCCCGAATCTCGCAAAGATGAGCGAGATGCTTTTCGGTATCTCCTCAAGAAGGCTAACTTTGTATGTGTAAAAAACGCAGTATGGGTTTCTCCGTACCCGCTCGAACATCTTCTCGAAAACCTAAAGAAAGACTTTGGCTTTCATGATGAAGTATTAATTATACTTTCCAACAAAGTAGATAGTGTGACCGAAGAGATTTTTGCCGCGTCTGTGAGACATTAGATCCGTGGGCGACACCCAACGCCTCCCTGATCAATTAAATCAATTGTTGCAAGAGAAAATGTGATTAAAACAACTACTCCCGTAATAACAATCGTCCATATCCAGATTGATCGTTGGCTTTTACCTCGCATGATCTTGCCAAGCACCCAGCGGTTGAATACCACCAACGCAAAAGCGCCCAGCACCCCTACGCCCCACATGAACATTTCAGAGCGTGCATACGGATCGTAACTTACGGTTTC
>Ga0075480_10002427_pt1 | contig 11990 bp, 13 predicted proteins | sample DEB08_DNA_7_FD_81590 | JGI IMG/M metagenome (GOLD analysis project Ga0075480, IMG submission 81590) | Aqueous microbial communities from the Delaware River and Bay under freshwater to marine salinity gradient to study organic matter... | ecosystem: Environmental > Aquatic > Marine > Coastal ... | reverse complement strand
TATGGAGGATGTTTGAGCGGAAGGGCGTGGAGTTCTTGATTGTGATCGTCGCGTTATCGTTACGCAGCATGATGGGCACCTTGTGGTAGCCGCTGTCGTAGTCTGCTGCGCCACTGATCACGTCCACGAAACCAGCCCGGGGGCCTGCTTGGTAAGACCGCGTGGAGCGCCCGCGAGAAGCAACATCTACGTCGAACGTAACGCTGTCTGCGTAGGCAACATTGATGTGCTGGAGCTGGAGACGACCATCGGTCATCACCTGATCCCCGGTGCCATCCTTTTTCGGAACCCGCCGGTAGATCGTGCTCAAGGTCACAGACATGTCATAGACCACACCGACAACGATGTTGGCGATGTTGGCCGTAACGTCACCTGAGACGTACAGGTTGCCTCCAGACGTGATGCGATCATACGGGATCGTGTAGCCACTGCTGAGATCCCAAACCTCAACCGTAAGCAGGTTGGCGTCGTAAGGGATGCTTAGCAGGGTTTCGTCCTGTGCGCTGTAGTAGCTGGCCGTAGGCGTCACCGCGTAGTCGAGGAGAAGCTGATCTTCGACCTCGTTCTGGTCGCGAATGTCGATACGCAGTAGTTCACGCTCAGACCCGAGGGCCGCCACAATGAACAGGTGGTCATCGAACATGGCCATACCTTCAACCGTGCCGTCTCCAAGTTCCCACTTAGACCATGCACTCTGGACCTTCGTCTCGCCCGCCATCTCGTACTTGTAGATGTAGAGGCAGTTGGACGCCCCAGTGGTGTAGATCGCAGAGAACTTATGGTCCCTTGAGGCCGCTATCGATCTAGCGCCCGCTGGGATGTACTGCGGCACAGCCACAGTCAGGTCGTTAGCGAGGATCCGGCCATCAGCCAGCCGCAAGTAGAACTCACGCACTTGGGTGTAGGTCCCGATGTCAGCCACAGCCATCGCAGTGTCGCCAAGGATCACCGGCTTCACAGCCGTGGATACCTTGTAGTCAGCGATCTGAGAGGCCGAGATGGTCTGAGGGCTCAGGACGTTGTTCGGTGAGAACAGCAGGAACTGACCCTTGTCGCTATGGACCAGCAGTTGGTCACGGATAGGGGTCGCTGCGTACAGCACGTTGACCCGTCCGAAGTTCAGATCGACATCGATCCGCTCGTCTGGCTCCTGTTGGATACAGGTGGTGCGGTAGAAGTTTGAGATCGCTTGGCTCTCAGACATGCTGACGCTCTCGCCAGACAGGAGACCCATGCGGCCTTGAAACATGAAGATGTCGTTGATCTCTCGACCGATGAACGCTGGGCTCTCGTTACTATCAGCGCTTCCAGCCAGCCGGTCGTCCCACGTGTACGCGAGTAGCGTGAAGGTACCGTCAGAGTTCCGTCGGAGAACTTGAGGCATCGTGTCTGCGTCGAGCTGCTCCTGTGCTGAGGGGCCAAAGGTTTCACCCCAAGAGGTGCCCTTCCACTCAACGAAGTAGTCGTCAGCAGCAAGATCCTTCTGACCGGAGACCCGGACGAGCTGACCCTCAGCACCATGCTGGGGCAGATCCTCGAAGTCGTTTATCACGCCAGAGACGTGGGTACAGTTAGACCCGGCAGGACCATTGAACGACACAATGTAGAACTCACGGTTCGCCGCCAGTTCACCCACGACATCGTGGCTGTGGCTCTTCGTGTTGTTCGTGATCGTCCACGTCTCACCGCCTACCGTAGTCGTAGTAGACACGGCGTTTGCCAGCGCAACAATAGCGTCACGGATGGCTTCGTTGGTGTTCGTGGTTGTGGTGCCCGTGGTGGTGTCGGTGGCTGCCCCGACGGTCGTGTTGTAGGACGTATCGACACCGCCGGATGGGCCGATGGTGGTTACGTCACTTGAGGCCGTGGTGCTTGTGTAGGTGCTTGGGTACTCGCTCTCACCTGCGGTCCACGCCGTACTTGGAGAGTAGTGGGTGACATCATAATCACCAGAACCGTCAGTGTTCGCCCCTGTGCGGCTGGTCCGTGTGGCCACCGAAGTGGTCGTAGAGTACTGCTCGACCGTAGTCGTACCGCTGGTGCTTCTCGCCCCTGACGACGTTGTGCTGGAGTTGTTCGCTACGTTGTTGGCGTCACGGCTGGCAGACCGGTAGTAGGTCGTGATGGTGCCGTTGCCGTTGTCCACGTCGGTAGCGACAACCAAGGTGTACTTGCCGCCACCCGTGTGGTTCGCGATGGCAAAGCTGGCAGAGCGACCAATAGCTGGACGTGTGTCTGCGGCAGTGCTCGCGAGAACGGTCTTGGTGCGGTTTACGAAGAAGGTGTAGTCACCGACGGTCATAGCCCGCAGGTTGGCTGCCGGGTCGGTGGTGGTCATGTAGGTGGCCGCATTGCCCTGCGTGGTCACGGTCTGGGCCGTACCGTTGAGGTCAAAGACCTCGACAGACCCATCCGAGTTTGCGGTCACGATGTATTTCTCTGCTGCGTCCCGGTCGATGGTGTGGACGAACGTCGAGGTGCCTAGCGTGTTGCTCGTCAGGTTGCCGATATGCTCAGCACCTCGTCGCTTGTTCAACCCATGGACGGCGCTCAGGTAAGCGTTGGTAACGCTCTCGGCTGCCGAAGGGATACGCAGTTCAGGCACCTGTTGCGTCACACCACCAGTCAGACTGGGGATGCTATCGCTCAGGTAGGGCATGGCTTAGTAGCCTCCAAGATGTCGGGATGAGATGTAGTTGCTGAGTGGGTTGTCCCACAGCATGTTGCGGTCTGCGTTGAGGTCCTCATCCTGCTCGAGGGCCACGAGGGCTCGAGTAGCTTGGGCCTGCACCTGTGCCATGTCAGCGTCTGCGCCGACAACTCGGTTCATGTATCGTTGCTGTGCGTCGAGCGTCACGAACCTGCGGGCATCCTCGGGCATGTCCTCGAAGTCGAAGAGATACACGATGTCTGCGTAGCAGGAGCCGGTGAAGGTGTAGGAGAACTTCACGACGTCGAACAGTTTACCGTCACGCACGGTGTAGCGCTTCTGGCGGTCCACGTTGCCGTAGGCATCTGTGGCGTCCACGCGGGTGACGTTAGCTGCGATGGAGATTTCGTTGTTGGTGTTGGGGGTGAGCTGAGCTTTGCGGTGTGTGTTCCAAGACCACCCACGGCTCTGTAGTTCACGTGAGACCTCGTCGATGACCTGAATGGCGATCTGTGCCTCAGCGATGTCGTCAACGAGGTTGGACACAGGATACTCGCCCACTGCGGTGAGCAGGGAGTTGACTGCGTCGATCTTTGTAGAAGGAGTGAGCATGAGTTGATCTGCCTTAGGTTGATGCGTCAAAAAGGGGAGCCCTTACGGACCCCCCTTCAAAAAGCTTAAACGTCAGCCGCTGCGCGTACTTCGTACAGAGCAGATGGACGCAGGACGTCAGAGCCGAACATCATCTTGGAAGCGAGCAGGGTGCCCTGCTTAGCTACAGAGTATTCGGTCTCGGTCACGAGATCCTGTGCCTTCACAACGCCGAGGCCCGAGGTGTGCATGAACATACCGAGGGTGTCGGTGGCATCGATAGCGTAGTCACGGCCAAGGCCAGCAGCGGCGTTAGTGCCGGTGGTAGGCTTGTTGAGCGGAGTACGGCCATCAGGGCCGGTGTTGGTGTAGGCGGTACCGTCAATCGCGAGGTGGTTCGTCTTGATGATATCGAACCCTGCAACCTTGTAGATCACAGCCTCACCGAAGTTACCGTTGCCAGCCGAGAAGTCGCTGTTGATGATCGTCTTGTCGGTCTGGTTGATCAGCGAGTAGTAGGTCGATGGAGAGACGTACAGAGCACGGCCTTCCATAGGCAGATCTTCGCTGTCGAAGTAGGCCGCAGCTTCGAAGGCAGCGGTCACGAGGTCAGCAGCGCCAGCGGCAGCGCCGACGTGCTTGGTCACAGAGTTGTTCATGCCAACGAGGCCAGCGCCGATACCGGTAGCAGCACCAGTTGGGGTAGCTACGCCGGGGGTCTGTGCGTCGTTGTACTGGTCGCCTACACGGGCTGCACCAACAGCGAGCTGGAAGAGCTTACGCTCCATGGTCAGCGCGAGAGCCGAGGCCATTTGCTTGCTGTATTCGCCACGGAACTCGAAGTGCGTGAGCATCTCGTCAAGGTTGTGGATCCATACGGAGCTCACAAGCATGTCGTCGAGGGTCACGGTCTTCTCAGCCGTGTTGATTGCCTGACCGGTGATCTCGTCGCCGGGTACGAAGCTGGCAGCAGCAGCGCGGCCAATAGCTGGGAACTGCGCCGAGATGCCGCCGTTCAGGGTAATGGAGCGAACGCCATCTTTGAGGGCGAACTTCTCATCAAAGTGCTTGATCATCTCGCCAGAGAAGGTCTTGAGCAGAAGGTCACGCGAGGTGGCGTAGGTATTCGCCCCTGCGGAACCGGCGAAGGTGTTGGTATTCGCCGGATTTGGAGTGCCGATTTGTGCCATTGTTCTGGCCTTTCATAATCGAAATTTGTCTAGGATCGATCCTGCGCTGGAAAAGCGTCGCAAACTCCTTCCAAGGTTATCCCCGCAGGGGCCTCGGCGTGTCTCGTCAGTCTTCGCGGTGTCGCAGGTAGTTACCGGCGGTGCATGCAATTGTGCCGGTAGCCACGCCCACTTAGGAGTGGCACGTGTGTTCCTTGGGTACGCATTGGGGGAGCCATGAAAACGCTCCCCTCTGCGTGTTATTTGTTTCGGGCCCTGTTCTTGGCCCTGCTTGAAATGCGTAGGTTGGACCGTGAGTTGTTCGTGGGGTTACGGTCGCGGTGATCATCATCTTTGCCAGCCAGCTTCGACCGGCCCACCTTACGGATCATGAGCCTGCGGGCCTTGTTGCGGCCTGCACGTCTCTTCTTCTGCTCAGGTTTGGCGTGGTACGTGCGGTACTCTCGCTTGTAGTCACGTGCCATAGCAGAAGGCCTCACGCTTCACGTTGTTGAGGTAGATCTCGTCGATAGTCTGCTGGGTGTCCTGACGGCTGGCCGTGATGGTTGACCACTGCCCACAGGCGGCATCAATCCCGATACCAACCCTCCCGCTGCATCCGCTCATCACGAACATCAGGGCTATCAGCACTAGCATCGGTAGCAGCATCGATAGCAGCGCTGGCACGTCGATTTGCTTCTTCATCGTGGTTGTCCTTGAACGATTTTACGGCTGAGCGCTTGCTCCAAAGGACAAGACCCAGTAGGCCGGAAACGACCATGATGACCAGACGCCACTTAGCGTCGAGCCACTCGAGTGTGGATTTGAGAATGTTGAGCATAACGGTCACTTCCTCGACTTGGTGCCCGAACAGCGCCACCGCTTACGGCTGAGCCGCAGGGGGCTGTTGGGGTCTTTAGCTGCCTTGGGGAAACGCTTGAGTTGCGCATACGATCTTGCGCAATACGCATCCCCTTTGCTCGTTCCGGGGCGCACTCTTGCGCCACCATCTTTGGCCTTGCCAGCTTGGCCATAGGAGACCTGCTTGCCACTCGAGGTGATCTTGACCTTGGCCTTCCCTTTCGCTGGTTTGGCCATGGCGTTACTTCCCGCGCTTCTTCGGTTTGAAGCCGCCGCGTTTCTTGATCATCATGTCGTAGGTCTTGTCGGACACCGTGGAGTTCTTCTTACTCCGAGAGGTCCCGGCCCTCTTGCGTTTGTTCATGTTGCGGTACAGGCTCACGTTGTCTTGTTCCTTTTGGTCAGGCGATCAACCAGACGCCGCACAGGGTTCTGGGACATGCCTTGAGGTTGATGGATGTACGTCAGCTCTTCGGGGGTCGTTTCGATGGTGTAGCCTTCATCTCGCCAAGCCTCACGACACCCGTGGACCATCCCCCAGAACAGCTCGTTGACTACGGCTTGGTCTGAGAGGTTGTAGACGTCGTTGAACGCTCGATATCCCGGGCTGCGCTTGTTTCGTGCTCCGGCCTCCCACTTGCCCATGGCGATCATGACCCTCCAGAGCTTGTGGTAACCTTGGTCACCACGCCAGACGTCGATGACCTCATAGCGTCCAAGGCCACTGTCTCGGGCTACAGTGTCACCGTAGGTGTCCGAGTGGCCCGTCTGGTAGGCCTGCATGATATGCTCAATCGATGTTGCCCCCGGCTTGAGGGACGCTCGTCGAAAGACGTAGTGCCCCCAATACGCAGCGCCGCCATAGACATGCCTGAACGCTGGGGTGGGCAATCGGGAACCATCAGAAGCCGGGAGTTCTTGGCTGCCGAGTGCGCCAAATCTTGCTTCGTGATTGTCTCTGGATGCTCCGATGGCTCCGATGTTCCTGAGCCTGACCGAAGCTGGGATGCCTCGGTCAAACTCGCTGTACTTCCATGGCCCTGTGTTGAGTTCCATGGTGCGGGCTACAGCTTACTGCGGCCCAGCTTCTCGACGACCTGCTGGTTGAAGTGCGGGTCTTTGGAGTAGCGCGGGTCGGCCATAGCCTCGTGGACCTCAGCCCAACTATTGAAGGCGTCGAGTGACGCGGGTTCACCACCGGCTACCGTGCGGGCAGGCTCGTTGGCCCCAGCGGCAGACATCTTTGCCTGCATCCCGGAAATGGCCAGACCTACAGCCGACAGGTTGCCGTCGTTGAGGAGGTTGTTGAAGACGTCAATCTCGGCCTCGGGCAGGTTGTCTGCCGCCCACTCGATCATGGCGTTGTAGTTGTCAGCTCCACCAGCGGCCTCATAGACCGCATTGTTGAACGTGGTGACAGCAGCCTCCTGACCGGCGACGAAGGTGTCGTAGATCTCTTGGCTAATCGTACCGGCTGCCAGAAGGGCATCCATGTCCACGTCGTGCTCAGTGGTGGTAGCGTCGTCCTCGTCGTTACCCTCAGCGGTCTTGCCGTTGATGGAGAGGTCTTTCGTCTTTGCAGGATCCCCGGTGCCACCCAATGAGCCCATCTTCTTCTCGAGTTCCGAGTAGGCCTTCGCGAGGTCCTCAACGGTCTGGAACTTACCGAGCAGGGGTTGCTCAGCGTTCTGAGCGTTGAGCGGGTTGCCCTCAGGGTCGAGACCGGCGTTGGCCAGTTGCTCTTCCATAGAGGGCTCAGGGGTAGGGGTGTCGGTTGCTACAGATACAGCTTCAGTGCTCATCAGTTAGCGATCCTTTTTTTATTGTTGTTGCCCAGCGGCGGCGTTGAGGTTGTTGGCTCCAGCCTGCATCATCATTGTTTGTGCTTGCTGTTCCATGGCCTGAGCCTGCTGCTGTTGGATTTGTTGTTCGGTGAAGATCAGGCCGTCCATTTCGAGACCCAGAGACACACCTACGCGCTTCACCAGATCACCGATGTTCACCCGTCCGAGGGCTTCAGGGCCCATAGGTGCGATGGCTTGGAGGAGCTGCATGTACTTGTTGAGGTCGTGTCCACGGCCCAGTGCGTCGAGACCGGTGACCACCGTAGGTGCCACCACGTCTTTCGGAAGAGCCGGGAGCTTCTTGGCCTTGGTCATCTGAGACATCAGCCGCTTGACCAGAGGGAGCTGGAGTTCAGTGCTCAGGACCGAGTAGACACCACCCAAGGTGTTCTCGAGCTGCTGTGCCCGCATCCGTACTTCCTCAGCCGTGACACGCTCACCATCACGCAAGGCACCCTGTTCAGACAGGAAGGCTTGGGCGATACGCATCTCGAGACGCTGGACTTGCTGGAGTGCCACGGCCATGTCACCAGACTTCTGGGTCTGCATGAACTGGACATCATCAGCGTTGCCGGTGATCACTGCACCGTTTTGTGCTTTGGCCACCTGCTCTTTACGGGTTACGCCGGTTGGGTTGACCATGACGAGGAGGCGGGCAGACGCAGTTGCTGCATCCACGATGCTCTTGGTCAGGCCCTCAAGTGCTCTCACGTCACCATAGAAACTCTCGACGTGTGCCCGCCCGTAGTGCTCTCCTGCAACGGCAGTCCAGCGCAGGGGCATGAAGGGAGGCTCGTCGATGGGGTAGGATCCCTCAGTGCCCGGGATCAGCACCCCGTTCACTTCTTGGTAGGTACGCCAGCGCTTACCGTCGCGATAGAATTTTGTGTAGATGTCGATGGGTTTGCTGTCGCCACCTGCGTCGTCGGGGGAGAACCCGGCGAGCTGTAGGACATCATCATCGAGGGTCTCTACGTTGAAGCTCTCTTTGATGAGGACCATCTTCACGCGACCCTCAGGGTCTCTCGTGCAGACGAACTTCTCCAGAGGGAAACCCTTGATACCTTCCTTGCCCACGTGGAGCAGGTAGTTACCAGTGACGATCAGGTGCCGGAGTGCCTCGTAAAGCGGGGCCCTCATGGCCTCCTGCTCGAGCTCCGACATGACCGCATGTTCGATATGGCTAAGCTGTTCGTCCACCTCGGCTCTTCGCGTCGGGTCACCGCCGGTCAGCTCCATGAGCGTGTAGCGGTCAACGTCGAGCTTGAAGAAACTCTGGTTGGGCGGGAAGAGCGCCATCTGTAGTTTGGACGCCAAGTTCTGTACGCCAATGGCGGCTACTGAACTATAAGGCGTGGAGATCCTCGTGCTCTCGTTGTGTCCCTCCTCGAGTAAGATCGAGGGGATGGTCACAGACGCAAACGCACGAGCGCGGTCGAGGTAGACATGACGATGCCCCTCGAGCTTGCTGTATGTGGCTTTGCAGCCGCCTGCTTCATGCATTTCTAGCGTGAGCCTCTCTTGGCTATAGGGCTTGGGCTCGTGTTGGCAATGCTAGTGCCTGAGGCCGAGACCCCGATTGTGGGGAGGTTGCTCTTGATGGTCGCTGCGGCCTGATCCCGGTCTATCGCTAGTGGGTTGCGAAGCATCTGCTCACCGGCCTTGGTCTTCTGGACGTCGGCTCGACGGGTGCTTTCGTAGGTCGCTGTGCTGAGCGTGGGTGCGGTGGGGGTGAACACAGGGAGACGTTGGATCTCCTGCGCCACCCGGTCTGCCTGTTCCGCACGGGTCTCTGGTCTGGCCAGAGGCTCCCGGGAAGCAGCAGCAGGCTGAGACACCTGCACCGTCTGAGCCACCGAGGGTGGCATAGGGTTACCTAGGGCAGCACCCGAGAACATCGCGGGGTTTGCCATGGGGCGGTTCACGTAGCCTTGAGGGTCCTGAAGGAAGTTGTTGCCACCACCGTAGGCGGTGATGCCTCCAGTCCCTCTCGAGGCTGCGCTGTTTCCGTTGTTGTTACGGCCACCGCCGCTACCCATGAGGAGACCAACGCCACCTATTGCGGCACCGATCAGCATGTTTGCGGCGATGCCAGCAAGGGGGAGCGCCATGTATATCAGTCCTCTTGCAGGTTCTGCTGGCTGCGGTACAGCTCTCTCAGAACGTGGATGACATGCTGGACACCTTGGAGACGCCTGATCTCCCCAATCTCAACATCACCTTGCGATGGAAGCTGGTTGGGGAAGGTTGTCTCAAGGTAATCCAACAATTCTTTGGTTATGTAAGGTTCATTCATTTGACCGTGCTTCTTATATGACCGGATTTCTATCGCACCGGACAAGCGCCGGTTGCACACGAGGGGTCTTCAGGGTCCTCCATGATGTCTGTATGGGTCAGATCGACCTCATTCAGCTCCGCCACGTAGGCCTCGTACTCCTCTTCGGTGATGACCTCCTGAGGCAGGTACGGGTAGCCCAAGTCCTCTGCGGTTTTGGTGGGATCGTTACGGAAGATCCAGCTCACGCCGACGTAGGTGTCCCAGTTTTCCAGCAGCCAGTTGATGATTTCGTTCAGCTCTTTGGGGTCGTAGGAGATCGTGACCGAGCAGTTGTGATCGACGTAGTGGTCCATCATCATCTTGTATTTCTCGAGCTGATCTACAGCCGTGTCGAGATTGACGTGCTTGCCGTCCACCTCTTCGAACTCGACCGTGTCCCACTTGACTGGAAACGAGAAGATCAGGGCGTCCTCAGGGGCGTAGGGGTCCGCGAAGTTGCGATAGCCTGCCGCCTTTAGTCGTGGGACCAGAGGGTCGTTGACTGAGAACTTGACGTTGTTGATCAGGTACTTCCCGAGAGGCTTGTGGACCCCTTCGGTTGTGCTCATGATCTTGCTGAGGGTTCCGCTGGGTTTGATCGTTGTGACGGCCTTGGAGTAGGGCGTCCCGAGCTCATCAGCCATCTCACGAGCTGCATCATGCGCAGCCGCACGGAGGGCCTGAAGATACTCTTTCGACGGGTTCGCAGCAGCGATGCCGGTGATGCCGACGCCCATCAGGCGAAGGTAGTCGTTACTCTCGTGCCACCCGGGTTGCAGAATGCCGTCACGGAAGTCCACACAGGTCTGCCGGTAGTTGGCCCGTGCGACCAGTCGCATGACCTTGAGGATCCGTGGGTTGTGCAGACCGAACTTGCTGATGTCGATCTCGACAAGGTTACAGAACGAGCTGTCCCCGAGCATGATTTCTGCGCATGGGTTGACGCCCTTGAACCATGGGGCTCGACGCTTAGCGGCGGCACCGTTGATGAACCCGGGCTCTGATCCCCCGGCCTCGATCATCTTGGCGAAGACACCCTCCAGCTCGAGCCGCGAGGGCTTGGACCAGAAGACCACTGAGTTGTTCGACTGACCCCGCCAAGGTCTGTTGACCCAGTGATCTTTTTTGGCGTCGATGAACTCGTGGACCTTGTCGTTGTTGATGTCCAGCAGAGCGATCTCAGCAGACCGTCGGGAGCTCAGGGTGGTCCCGAGCAGGTTCATGACATCGAGGATGTCGATCTCGTCCAGCAGGTTTCCGTGCCGAAGGTTTAGGATGTCGCAGATCTTTTGGTACGCATCAGCCAGCGTGGCGTCCCCGGAGCTGATCCAGCCATAGCCCTCGAGACGCTGGCCGCCGGGACGAATGGCAGAGAAGTCCAGCTCTAGCCGCTTGGTGTCAGCCGGGAGTGTCAGCAGTTTACCTACGGACTTCGCCCAGCCCTCGGCGCTGTCCCCGATGGTCAGCCGGTACTCGCCCTTGACCAGACGGTCGAGACACGTGTTCTCGCGGCCACCTTTCTTCAGACGCTTGGAGCGGATGGTGGTCACCGTTACCGGCCTGTGAAACCCTCGGAGAACGCCGGTCTCGGGCTTGAACCCAACGCCGCAGCCCTGCAACAGGAGCCAGAAGGCATCGACCACGTCAGAAGGGGTGCGCACCGTGTTGAACGAGCAGTTAAATTGGCTGGCCTCACGTGTCTTGGCGACGTCAGTGCCGCCCAGCCAGCGTGTGCGACCGCTGGGGCTGGCCTCGAGGTTGTAGAAGATCTCATACAGCTCATCGAGCTCATCCAGCTCTTCTTCGTGGAGCTGTCGGCCTAGGGCTCGTTCCCACAGCCACTGTTGGTGTTCGATGATGCGGTTGGTGGTGTCGTCGAGGCTCTCGAAAATACCGAGCTCCTCGTTGACGGGCCGAGAGTACGTGCGCCTGTGGACGATCTCAGCACGGGTGTCCTTGAATGTCATGTCATATCCTAGGTTGTGCAAAAAAAGGGAGCACGATGGCTCCCTCTTGGTTGGTCATTTGAATAGATCGTCGAGGTGGGGAGGCTTGTAGTACGGCCCCTTCAGTACCTTTCCGTCTTCGTCTTTGATTGGTTTGTAGTCCGTGTCGAGCTTCGACATGTTGGACTTGTGGACCCTGTTGAACGCAGGGTCGATTGGCAGCCCGAAGGCCACGGCGGTGCCGTAGACCACGTAGAGTAGGTCTGCCAGCTCCTTGGTCAGAGCCACCTTGTTGATGACCTCTCGGTCCAGCTCGTCGAAGACCTCAGCGGCCTCCTCCATGATCAGCTTCTGACGCAGCTCAGCGACGTCTCGAGATGGCTCTTGGTTGAACGCTTGGCCCATGGCCTTGGTGAACGCTTCGACCTGTTCCCTCTTGGAAAGATGGTACATCAGTCCCTAGTCCTCCCGCTCAGAGAACAACTCGAGGATCCCGAGGACCACGCCGAGCATCGTGTTGGTTATTGCTAGTGTCAGGCCGAAGACCACGCCGGTGCCGACGATGATGAACGGGGCCATGAGTGCGGCGGTGAACGCCAGTTTGATGAGGTC
>Ga0075480_10002424_pt1 | contig 11995 bp, 9 predicted proteins | sample DEB08_DNA_7_FD_81590 | JGI IMG/M metagenome (GOLD analysis project Ga0075480, IMG submission 81590) | Aqueous microbial communities from the Delaware River and Bay under freshwater to marine salinity gradient to study organic matter... | ecosystem: Environmental > Aquatic > Marine > Coastal ... | reverse complement strand
TTTTAGGTTTACTTGCATATGCATTGTCAACTTTAAACTTCTTAGCCATTTAAGCCTCCAAACCCTGAAGAGTACCAGTCGCAGTGTTGAAACTGTCGGTTTTCATGCCAAATCTTTGTAGCATAGATAAATATAAATTACAAAGAGGTATCCCACGGCTTCCTTCTTTGGGATGCGCCATGTGTCCAACATGTTTAAAACCGCCTCCCGCAAGCAAAATTGGTAAGTTGCGGTTTGAGTGAGAGCTGGCGTTACCCATGCCACTACCAAGTAGGGAAATAGTATTATCAAAGAGTGACTTTCCATTAGACTCTTTAACTTCTTTCATTTTACTCAGAAAGCGGCTGAATTGAGATGTTTGGAATTTTTCAATAATTTCTAATTCCTTGAGAAATTCTGGAATCTTTCCGTGATGAGTCAATGGATGATAACCACGTGAAATTTTGAAGCCCCCAAGGTTCGCCCCCAAGTTCGAATTCTCCAAAGTGATTATGCGTGTTGAATCTGTCTGTAAGGCCAATATAACCAGATCATAATACAAAGGTAGACGATCAATAAGATTGAGAGAATCAGCTTGTGCCTTGATGGTATATTTTACTTGTGGCTTTGGTTTATGAAGCCAGCCCTTAGACATGGTTAATTTCTTTTCTACTTCGCGAACGGAAGTGAAGTACTGGTCTAATTTTTCAGTATCGCTTTTACTAATCTTTTTCTGTAGCCTTTTGGCATCAATTTTTACAAGATCTAGAATACTTGTATCAACACCTATTTTGTATTCTCTTTTACTTGCAACCTGAGGACTGATCTTTCCAAAAAGGACTTCATATATATGCTGTAGTTTTTGGATTGGAGGTATGGCGACTCCTGCACTGCTCCATGACATTCTTGCAGTCGAATCTGCACCGCTACTAAATTGTAATGAAGGATATCTAGTTTGTGTTCCTACAAATTGAGCAGCCTTTTGGTCAATACTGATATTCCCCTCAGGCATATTTTTAGCATCGCTAGACTTAATACCAGTTAAGAATGTATGTGTTCCTTTATGGCCACCCCCCATACCAGGATGATCTAGCTTTGAAAAAATTGAAATATCATTGCGATGAGAATCAAACGACTTTAATAAAGGCGAAGATTTGTAATTTTTACCTTGTCCTTGTGGAAAAAATAATACAGGAGCAAAACCAAAATTATTACCAACACAAACAAGGCGTATAGGGACTTCATCAGCTCTTTTCTGAGCAACAGATTCAAGAATTGGTAAAGCTAAAGCAGCACCACCAATTCCATATAAAAAATTTCTTCTTGATAACATTATATCACCTCACATCATACTTATTATTCTAAAGTGAAGACAAGTATGAGGGCAAATGTTACAGAAAAAGAAAAAAAGTTTAATTAAGTTTTACTAAGAGATTTTAAATTCTTATTTCCACACCAAAGGCTTTGATAGTCTCGTAAGAAATTCTATAAAAAAATGATCTAGTTCAATCACCGTACAGTTTCATTTTATCGTAGAACTAATAGTAAAATCTTTATTTATCGAATTGGTGGAATCTGAGCAGAAAAAAGGCCGAAAATTTTCATTTTCGGCCTTTACAGTACGTGAGACAGGAATCGAACCTGCACGGATTTCTCCACTGGAACCTAAATCCAGCGCGTCTGCCAGTTCCGCCACTCACGCAGAATGGTGACAAATATGTTAAGAGTTGAGTTTTCTTCAAGCTGCTTTTTAGTAAAAATTCACTTTTTTTTAATTTATTTTTTAATTAACAATTAACCTACGTCACATAAGCTCTTATGGGGTTGAAATTAACGACAGATTTTTTATATTGGGGCGGGTATTAATATGGAATATGGAAAAATGGCTAAAAAAGACCTAGATCCTTACAAAGAAGCTTTCTTAAAACGCGTCAAATTAACAGTTGCTAAAAATCTCGAAGATTGTAGCAAATACGACCTTTATCTTGCTCTTGCTTATGCAGTGCGTGATGTACAGGTAGATAACTGGATTAAAACTCAGGAAAAACAAAAAAAATCTAAGGCTAAAAAGGTTTACTACCTTTCTTTAGAGTTCTTAATGGGAAGAACACTTGGAAATAGTCTTATCAATAGTGGATTGCACGACAAAGCTAAAGCTGCACTAAAAGACCTTGGTATAGAGTTAAGTGACCTCCTGGAAGAAGAGCATGATGCAGGTCTAGGTAATGGTGGACTCGGCCGTTTGGCAGCATGTTTCTTAGATTCGATGGCAAGTCTTGATCTCCCTGCTTTTGGTAGCGGTATTCGCTATGACTATGGTATTTTCAAACAGTCTATCAGAAATGGTTATCAAATCGAAGAACCAGATAACTGGCTAAGAGATGGAAATCCATGGGAAGTTTGTCGTACTGAAAGAAAGAAGACAATCAGGTTTCACGGTAAATCTCAGACATACAGAGATAACTCTGGCAAGTTATGGCATAGCTGGGTAGATACAGAGGATGTGGTGGCTTTACCATTCGATACACCTGTTCCAGGTTACGATACTGAAACTGTTAACACTTTAAGACTTTGGTCTGCAAAATCTAAGTTTGGATTTAACCTTGAAGAGTTTAATAAAGGTGACTATATAAGCGCCAATTTGAACTTGAGTTTAAATGAAAATATTTCAAAAGTTCTTTATCCAAATGACAATAATCACTCAGGTAAAGAGCTGCGCTTAAAACAGCAGTATTTCTTAGCATCAGCAAGTATTCAAGACATCATAGCTGACTTAAAAGATCAGAAAATTGATCTTAAGAAGATGCAAAAGTACATCGCAATTCAGTTAAATGATACTCACCCAGCAATTGCTATCCCTGAGCTAATGAGGATACTCATGGATGAAGAAGGAATTCAGTGGGAAGATGCTTGGAAAACAGTTTCAGAAGTATTTGCTTACACGAACCATACTTTATTGAGTGAAGCTCTAGAAAAATGGCCTGTAAGTTTGATTGAAAACTTACTTCCTCGCCACATGGAAATCATTTACGAGATCAACTACCACTTCTTAAGAACAGTTGCGAATAAGTATCCTGGCGATAATGAAAAGATGGCAGCTCTTTCTATCATAGAAGAAGGTCACGAAAAAATGGTTCGTATGGCTTACTTAGCGATCGTTGGCAGTCATAGCGTTAATGGTGTTGCAGCACTTCATACAGAACTTCTAAAGCATGGTCTTGTGAAAGACTTTTATGAGTTCAGCCCTGAAAAGTTCAACAATAAAACGAATGGTATTACACCTAGACGTTGGTTGAAGATGTGTAACCCAGAACTTTCTGAGCTTATTACAGATAAGATCGGTGATAAGTGGGCGAAAAAGCTTGATGAGCTTAAGAAAATTGAAAAATTCTCTTCAAATGCCGCTTTCTGTAAAAAGTGGAAGCAGATCAAGCAAGAGAAGAAAGATCAGCTGATTACCTACATTAATAAACATTTTGATGTTCAGATCAACCCAAAATCAATTTTTGATATTCAAATCAAAAGACTACATGAATACAAACGTCAGTTCATGAATATCCTTCATTGTATTGCTCTATACAATGACATCAAAGAAAACCCAACAAAAGACTTTACTCCAAGAACGGTCATTTTTGCTGGTAAAGCGGCTCCAGGTTATTACATCGCTAAGCAGATTATCAAACTGATTAATTCAGTTAGTACTGTTATCAATAATGATGAAGTTGTTGGTGATAAGCTTAAGGTATTATTCCTACCAAACTACAGTGTATCTATGGCTGAAGTTCTTATTCCAGCGGCTGATTTATCGGAGCAGATTTCAACTGCGGGTAAAGAAGCTTCTGGTACAGGAAATATGAAGTTTTCTCTTAATGGAGCACTAACAGTTGGTACTCTTGATGGTGCTAATGTTGAGATCAAAGACTGTGTAGGTGATGAAAATATTTACATCTTCGGCCACACTGTTGAGCAAGTTCAAGAGCTTAAGAGCCAAGGATATAATCCTCATATGCATATGCCACAAGGCTCAAGATTAAGAAAAGTTATCGACTTAATTGATACTGGCTTCTTCTGTCCTGAAGACCATAATCTATTTAAACCGCTAACGGATCTTATTACTTGTTATGGTGATCAGTATATGATCGCTGCTGACTTTGATATGTACTATGATATCCAACAGCAGATCTCAGAAGATTATAAAGATCAAAAAACCTGGACTGAGAAGTCTATCATAAATGTTGCTAATATGGGAATGTTCTCAAGTGACAGAACTATCAAGCAATATGCTGATGAGATCTGGGGAATTAAGGCCCTGAAATAAGATAAGATTTAATGCCTATTCAAAGAAAAAACTTTTTCAGTTCAGTTGATCATGCTCAGATGCTGATCAAGGTTTGTGCGGGAAATGCTTTGTTTAGGCAAAAACTTTTATCTTTGTTAAATTTACCATACGAGAACAGGCAGATGATAATTTCTGCCTGGATCGAGTCTCTGGCTGACGACAAGACAAAAGAAGAACTTGTCAAGGCCCTCCAATTCCTTGAAGATGAAGAGAAGGCTCAAGCAATTTTAGAAGAACTAAAGAAGCTTGATGCATAAAGATATCAAAGAAATCATTATTAGTGAAGACTCTATTGCTGAACGCATTAATGAGTTGGCAACTAAAATAACTTCAGACTTCAAAGATAAAGCACTGACTATTATTTGCCTCTCAAATGGGGCCATTATTTTTGCTGCAGACCTCATTCGCCAAATTCCTATTCCTCTAGAATTAGACTGTATTTCTGTTTCTTCCTATAGAGGGACTGAGAGCACAGGTAAGATAAAACTGGACAAAGGTCTGAAACTTTGTGTAAAAAATAGACACGTAATTATCGTCGATGATATACTGGATACAGGTCGCACTTTGAAGAGAGTAAGTGAAGAAGTACAGAAGTCTGAACCGGCAGAAATTTTCACTTGTGTTCTGCTAAATAAAGAGGCCAGAAGGGTAGTTGAGATTGATGCCGATTATTGTGGTTTTAACATCGAAGATCATTTTGTTGTTGGATATGGACTTGATTTTAACGAAGCATACAGGAATCTTCCCTATATAGGAATTCTTAAAGAAGAAATTTATCAGAGTTGAGATATGAAAAATAAAGATGCTGATTCACTACTTAAATTTATAGACGCTAGCCCCACACCTTATCATGCTGTTGAAAATATTTGCAATGACCTTAAGGCAAAAGGTGGAGTTGAGCTTAAAGAAAATGAAGATTGGACTTGCAAAGCAGGCGGTCTTTACTACGTAGTTAGAAATGATTCAAGCATCATATCATTTAAGATTCCTGCAAAAGTATCCTTAAAAAGCACTGGCTTTAATATGATTGCTGCTCACACGGACAGTCCTTGCCTTAAACTTAAGCCCAAGTCAAATAAAAAGGCGGGAAATTACACTCAATGGGGTGTAGAGATTTATGGCGGTGTTTTACTGAATTCATGGCTAGATAGAGACCTTAATTTATCCGGTAGAATCAGCTACATTAAGAAAGGTGAAGTAAAGCATAAGCTTATCTCAATTACAGATAAGTTCTTTAGGGTTCCTCAGTTAGCTATTCATCTTGACCGTGAAGCAAATAGTGGTTTGAAGTTAAATCCTGAAACTCATATGGTTCCTGTTTTGGGCCTAAATGATGGAGAAGAGGGACAAGTCGAAAAATTAATCTTAAAGGCTTTGAATGTTAAAGGCGTAAAAGCTGAAGATATTAGTGCTATGGATTTATTCTTCCATGATTCTTTACCTTGTAGTTATGGTGGAATTAATGATGAATTTATCTATGCGCCTCGAATTGATAACCTAGCTATGTCTCATGCAGCGATATCATCTTTAATTTCAGCTACTCCAAAATCTAAAATTGGTCTGGTTGCGTTATTTGATCATGAAGAAGTCGGAAGTGAATCATCTCACGGAGCTTGTTCTAACTTTCTAAACTCAACTTTAGAAAGAGTTATATCTACACTTGGTGGAAGCCGTGAAGAGTTTATGAAGGCAATGCCAGGTTCATACCTCATTTCAGCAGATATGGCTCATGCTTTACATCCAAACTACCAGGAAAGGCATGATGACTCTCACAGACCTTTAATTAACAAGGGTCCAGTTATTAAGTCTAATGCACGTGTTAGGTACGCAACTGATTCAAAATCGGCTTCACGTTTTATCGTTTTATGTAAAAAGGCAAAAGTGCCACATCAGACTTTTGCCGGGCGTAATGACATTCCATGTGGTTCAACTGTAGGTCCTTTAGTCTCAACAAGGTTAGGAGTTTCAACGATTGATGTTGGTAACCCTCAGTTAAGTATGCACTCTGCTAGAGAAATGGCTGGCGCAGACGATCATGGAATGATGATTAAAGTCTTTAAAGAGTTAATAAAAGAATAAGCAATAAACTTGATTTTTATTTTCATAGTATATAGTTTGTGAAAAATACGAGGAATTTTTATGGACGATTATGAATGGAAAAAAACATGGTGGACTGCAGCTTTGCTATTTGTCTGTCTTGTAACTGCTATCATTATTATCGTCAGAATTGAAACTCAAAGTTAATTACCATCCAGCGGCATTACATGCTCTGCAAGTGCAAGTATGATCTGTGGGTGGTTTATTCACAAGCCTTTGTCTAGGCCAAGAATCTAAGCTAGTCCAACTACCAATTCTATCTAGTTTCGGTCGTCCTCTATAATCGACGCTTCCTAAATCTAAATGAAATGAAAATGCAGTCCAGTTAAATCTGTCTGGACTAGGTTTTATTCTGACTGTAAAAAACTGGCCATCTATGCCCATGTAACCACCTTTTCTACCAAAATCGTGCCATTGTCCTGTTTTATCACCAGAGTTAAAAGAGCCTTCCATATGCCATCCAGCAATATTTTGAGGATCTTCTTCTGTTACCCATAATGTAGGGATTTCTCGATATTGTCCCCAATCAGCTCTAAACATTGTATTGTTAATTTTGGTTATATTTATTCCGCCTAATGCTCCTAGGTGTGAATAATCGAAAGCTCCATTGCTTCCATTGCTTTTTCTGTATTCTCCTTCTTCATGGCTAGGACATCTTAAGACTGCTGAATAGTTTTCATCGTAAGCGGCGACTACTCCATTATCAACAGTACGAAACTGGTTTGTACCCATCCAGTCATCATATTTTATGTTTGGGTTTTCACTGTTAACGTGAGATTGTTCATCGATGAAGTTTGGGATGAAATTATCGTTATCTCTTAGGCCAAGCATACCCAATGTTAAAATTTGCTTTTGTTGACTGGCGCAGACAGCAAAGCGAGCAGTCTCTTTGGCTTTTCTTAAACTGGGGAGTAGGAGAGTTAATAATATGGCAATGATAGCAATAATGACTAAAAGTTCTAAAAGGGAAAATTTCTTGGTAAAATTTGATCGTGGTGAATTCATAAAACTGTCAATCCTCTCTTATCTCTGTTTCACTGAATATCTCCTAAATGATTGTGATTCAGAGTGCAGTTTATGGACAATTAAATGTTAAAAAGTTAAAAAAAGAAATTAAGAAAACATCTCTCTAGTAAAGTTTTGTGAGTCTCCCCAGTTTTTCATCCAGCGTTTTAAATCTTTCTCGTGGGCTTTTGCAAAAGTAGTGGGGCTATTCATTTCTTGCATGGCATCTAAGTCTATGATATAGACTTCATTTTCATGATAGATGAAGTTTGTTGCTTTACAGTCGCCATGGGCAATTTTGCACTTTTTCCAAACTGTGAAAATATCTTTCATTTGTTGGCAAATGAGTTGAGTTTCTTCTTTATTCTCATTTTTTGATAAAACATCCAGTAGGTCATTTCCTTTAATGTGTTCTGCTATGAAGTAGGCATGATCAACCATGGGGCCTTTGAATGTTTCTATGAGTGCGTATGGTTCTGGGGTTTTCATTCCGTAGTTCTGTAAGCGAAAGGCATTGGACCAAGATGTAGATGCACGAGACTTCCTAAACCTTCTAATAAAAGTTTTGAGGTTCTTATTATAATTATACCTTTTAACGACGAGTTCTTTTCCATCGACCTCAATTAAGGCAACCGTAGCTGAATTGCCATTTTTTAGTAACTGATCCTTATCTTTCGGAAAGTAGTTTTCAGGATTGTCGATACATTTTCTAAGAGCGGGACTGTCGTATTTACTATTTATGAATGAGCGTCTGCCAGGGGAATTGTAAGTATTGATAGCGGTGCACTTTCTATAAATCTTTTTAAGTAGGTTGTGGCACCTTTTTTTTCTTAAAGGCATAAGACTTTTATGAACATATTCAGAAAACTTGTCTTCATTAAAGCCTGTTAGCTCACAATATTTTGGAATTGCATCGACAAATAGATTTTCATGAATAACTTCTGCTTGAGCAGTTAATAAAGCATAGTTAGAGGCTGCTTTCTCAATTGGTGCTTTATCAAATTTCTGAAGTGCGTCGCCATCCAAACTGTAGCACTTACCATCTGAAAAAAGAAAATTTCCAAAATGGAGGTCACTTTGTATTAGGCCTGCATTGTGGTGCTCGGCAATGACTTCGATGATTTTTTGAACGAGACTTGCTTTATCTTTTGTCTTTTCCCATTTCCCACTTAGAGGCTCAGGGTTTGGGATGGCTTCGAGAATGATGCCAAAAGCATTTTCATTAGAAACGGATTCTAGTTTAGGGAACTTGCCAGACCAAAGGAGAGCGGGGCTTAAAATATTATTATCTGCAAATAACTTTATGCCCTCTACATCGCGTTTCCAATGTCTTTCTGCAGAGTCAGGATGTATAAAAACCTTTACAAAAACGTCTTTATTTTGCCAAGAAGCGCTAAAAACCTTGCGTTTACCTGCAACTTCTCGCACGCAGGCCTTTAGATTAAGCTTAAAAGATTCTATAATAGTCGTTGTAGTCAATGACATCCTCCGCATTGTGCTAAACAATCGGACTGAATAATTGTTTTGCAAGTCAGGTTGCCTAGACAAAATAATGTTGTTGGAACATTTTAGTTAAAATTATTAAAAGGTGCATCATTCAGTGAAAGCTGTTTTTGCTATAGCTTTACAAACGGCCAGGTCTGCATTTAGGTCTAAGGTTTTCTTTGTTATTCTAATGCTGACATTCCTTGCTACTGCTTTGTTACCTTCTTCTGTAGTTGGTGATGCGACTCTAGCAGGTGAATTCCGAATAAAGATCAACTACTCCATCGGAATCATCACTTTTCTAACAGGTTTAGCTGCTCTTTGGGTCGGTACGATTAATATCTCTCGAGAAATTGAAGCTTATCAGATCCATATGGTTCTCACAAAACCAATCAGTGGCCTGAAGCTGTGGATGGGCAAGTTTTTAGGAGTAGCCGTTCTTTGTAGTGGAATACTCTTTATCTCATCAACTTACATCTACTACATAATCACATCTGAAATTGAAGAAATCCGTACAGACTTAGTCGATAAATCGACAAGGCTTTTGATTGAGATGGAAGAGACCTTGACCATTGAGCAAAAAAAGCAACTAATAGGAGGAGAAGTCTCTTATTTACTTTCGATGACCCAAACCTATGCAACAGATGAAGAAAAAGAAAAGTTTAAAACTCTTAAAGGCGTCGAAAGTCCAGACAAGATAAGCATTGAATCAAGATTAAAGCCTTTAGCTAAAAGTTTTCAAGAATTTGATGAACTTAATAATGAAATTCTGACTGGTAGATCTTACTACAGGTGGACTAAGCCAGATTACCAAAAACTAGCCATAGAATATTTGCAGGCATCAAAACGTCTAAGACCTGGAATGCCTGAGGATATGCAGCAGCAAATGCTTGCAGAAGAGACAAGAGCTCAAGAAAGTCGCTACGGTTCTTTACCAGTCATGAGACAAGGGCAGCCGATCCCAAAAGTTTTCAAATTTGATAACTTACCAAAACTCAAGGAAGGTCAGTCTCTTTTCCTGCGTTTCCGAGTTTTTGCAGGAGACTCATTAGACCAGAAACCGAGAAATACAGCTATCGCAGTCCAGTTTGTTTTCACAGATAAAGATGGTCAGAAAAAAACTGTCATGAGGCCATATCCATTTTATATAAGAACTACGAAGTTTTATACAGAAAGGCTACCAGCAAGCGTTCTTGCCGGACAGTCTAGTATTGAACTCCTTGTGTTCAATATGGATCATATGGGCCGTAGAACGGGTAAGCCAAGTATAAAAGAACTCGTTATTCAAGCTCAGGACGGTCCAAGTATTTTATTGGGGCAAACAGAATTCTCGAGTAACTACTGGCGATGTATAGCATTGATCGCGTTGTTTGTAGCCTTTTTGGTAATTGTTGGGACAACGTCTGGTGTTTGCTTTTCTACTCCTGTAGCAGTAATGATCTCAGCTTCTTACATAATTGTTGGGGTAGGTGTTTCCTCTGTATTAAGTACAGACTCTCAATATCAGGTCGTTAAGTATGAAGGTCAATTGGAAGACGAAGCTATTGGTTCTGACCTTGTTAAGTCATTTCACAAAGTTCTTCGTACTTGCCTAGTATCTGTGGATACTTTTAGTCGTATGGAGTTTCTATCTTCTGGCAAAGCAATTACTTGGGAACTTGTATTGAAGGTTCTTTTGTATGATTTTATACTTAAAGGCCTACCGTTACTTTTGATAGGTTTATATGCACTTCAAAGGAGAGAGTTTGGATTGGTGGTAAGAAAATGAGAAGAAATGGTATCATTAAAATTACGTCTTTGGGGCTCTTGGTAATATTGCTTTTTTTATCCTCTAGACAACAACTTGAGCTAGATGAAATGCGCAATGAAATGGGCATAAATGATATCGAAGCAATTAAAGAAAAATCTCCATCGGTAGTTTTCACAACTGTAGCTCTTGGTAGTTTCCGTGGTTTTATCGCAAACCTTCTCTTTTTGCGTAGTCAACGAATGCAGGATGAAAGGCGCTACTATGAAGTTCACCAGTTAGCTAAGTGGATTAGAAACCTCCAACCTAAGTTTACTGGGGCCATTGCATTTATGGCTTGGAATATGTCTTACAATATTTCTGTTACATTCGATACGCCTGAAGAACGTTGGGTTTGGGTTCAGAAAGGTCTTCATATGTACTTAGATGCAATCAAAAACCATTCTGGTGATCCAAAGCTTTACTGGGAATTTGGTTGGCTATTTCAGCATAAGATGGGAATGAACCTGGACGATGCTAACCGAAAGTATAAGCAGCAATGGGCTTTGCTAATGATGCAGATGCTTACGGATGAACCAGACCTGGATAAAGTATCAACAGTTACGAAGAATCCTGGCATTCTACATGCAAAGCTAGCGAGAATGGGATTCACAGAGTTTAATCAACTTCTAGAAGCTTTAAAGATGCCATATGAAGATCTAGTAAATCATGTCGTGAACTCAGAGGGGAATGAACTTCCAGAAAAGATAGCGAAGTATGTCAAAAAAGAAGAATGGCAAGAGGAAATCAAAAAGTTTGTTCTAACCTGTGACCGTTTCAGATACGAACCGGAAACGCTTTACTATTTACTGGAAGGAGTTGTAGATTTAGAAAAAGCTATCTCTGAGGCTGATGGTGACTGGGACTTTGAGGGTTTTGAGAAGCGTTTTAGAGAAATTGCTAGAATTCCAGTTGCTTTAAAAGATAGAATAGTGCTCGATAAAAAATCAAAAGAACAAGTTCTTGATATCATCGACTCATTTATGAGAGATCGTTGGGCTTGGAAAGTTTATAGGCTTGATACAAGAAAGATGAAAAAGATCAATGAGGAATACGGCGCCTTAGATTGGAGAGTAGCTGAAACTCACGCCATTTACTGGGCAAAAATTGGTTTAGAAAAAGATCCAAGCCATATACAATGTCGACGTATGGTTACTCAAGCTATGAAAGATATAGTTGATCGTGGTCGTTTATTATATTTTTCCAGTGATACACATAAAACCATTGATTGGACGTATAATATTCCAATGATTCCCAAGGTAATAGAAGTCTTGGAGAAAGAGATTGAGGAAATACCAGAAGGC
>Ga0075480_10002415_pt1 | contig 12008 bp, 10 predicted proteins | sample DEB08_DNA_7_FD_81590 | JGI IMG/M metagenome (GOLD analysis project Ga0075480, IMG submission 81590) | Aqueous microbial communities from the Delaware River and Bay under freshwater to marine salinity gradient to study organic matter... | ecosystem: Environmental > Aquatic > Marine > Coastal ... | reverse complement strand
TCCCATTAATTATTGACCACTTCCATGATTGGTCATTGGCGTACAAAATAGAGCTCTGACTAAATAAGGTTTGATTACCATTTGGAATTTCGTCAAATTTTACTTTTAAAACTACTTCAAAATCTTTTCCTGATAGGTTATAACTATTTGGGACGCCAATCCAGTATGATCTAGGTTTTATAAGTTTTAAACCATTTTGTTCATACCTAATGGCGCCTTCATTCCTATTATCAAAACTACGATCACTAGCAGGTAAGAAAATAAAATAATCTTTATCTTTTGTTGATTCACTGAATATTGCTTCTAATTTAAACTCATCAGAGTTTATGTTCAAATTTTGAATTATTCCTCTTAAATACATGTCACCAGGAGACTGCCCATCTGCATATCCACCAACTTCGAAATAAGAGTTATTTTCTATCAAGTTGATTACATAACCACTGGTGTGTTTTGAACCTAATTGTTCCCAAGTGTTGAAATCATTTGAATAGTAAAAAGAAACAGTTGATCTTGGGAGAAATCCATCTCTATAGTCAAATTTTAGTTTCAAATATCCTTCCGCAGGGCCCTTTTGTCCTGAATAAACTTTACTCAAAGAAAGCTGTTTTTCATCATCTGTATATGAAATGTTAAATTGTTCTTTAACTATATCTTCATCAAGAGTCACCAGATATTCTCTGTAAACCTCTTTTACGTAATTACCTCCACCTACTCCTTTGAAAGGTTTTACATTTTCAATTGCCAAAGAATTAAGAAAAAATCTGTTTGATTGCTTTAAAAATACTGAAGGTAATAAATAAATAACTAAAATAGAGAAGATTGTGGAAATGTAAAATAGTTTTTTCTTTTGTGAACGACTAATTTTTTTAGAATTAAAAACTAATATTACTAAACCTATTAGAAGTGCTAAGTATGATCCTCTTGAATATGTTAGATATAAATTAAAAAGAGAAATTATTGTTAATACACTATTAAATTTATTGGAAAGTAAATGAAGAAAAATATCATCAGAATTGATAATTTTTTGAATACAAATAAAAGCGTAGACAGAACAGATAATACCAATAACATTAGGACCACCTCCTTGCAGGCCTCCTAACCTTCCTGAGGAAAGTGGATTCAAACTTCCAGTATTATTTAATATCCAACCATCTATAAATCCTGGAAGTTGAATTTGAAAAACAATTACTAAAAAGTTTGCAATCATAACAATACTTAATTGATTAAAAATAGAAAAAATTGAATTATTATCTTTGATTACAATATCTATGCAAAGATAAACAAGAGAAAAGTAAAAATAAATTCTTAAGTTTGTTTGGTTGAAAAGTTCAAATTCATTTGAAATAAAAGATGTGTAAAAAATAAAAGCAATTAAAAATCCAGAGAAGACTTTGTCAGAATTGCTAATGTTTAAATTTTTTATTTTTATAACAACTAAAAATAAAAATAAAATTATTAGTGGTAAGTCTTCTAGATTTATTCCGCCAATATCAAATCCAAAATTTGGTGGAATGAGAAGAGAAAGTGCAAAAATTCTTCCAATGTTATTCGAATTAATTTTTAAAACACTCATAAATTTGTTCAAGTGGGCCCGGCAGGACTCGAACCTGCGACCGACGGATTATGAGTCCGTTGCTCTAACCAACTGAGCTACAGGCCCTAATAATTAAGAAATTATAGACTGAACTTTAAGAGCAAGGCTCATGTCACCAGCAACTTTTAATTTACCAGTCATAAAAGCAGCTTGTGGACTTGAAGAACCGTCCATAATTGCTTGCATTGTTTCAGTATCGGTTGTTACTGTGCATGTAGCTTCATTATCATCTGATGATATTTCACCATTAACACCGTCTATAAACACAATTGTGTCATCAGCAACAAACTTGACTGAACCACCAAGAACACTAAGGTCTTTACCTTCAGCTCTTTCTTTTACTTTTGCAAGATAATCCATTATTCCTCCATTCAAGACAATTATAGTGTGTAATTTCTTATAAAGCTCCGAGGGTGGGACTTGAACCCACAACCAACGGATTAACAGTCCGCTGCTCTGCCAATTGAGCTACCTCGGATAGCAAATTAATATTACTAGGATTCATACAGTATTCTGATAAATTTCTTTTTTCTTTTTTAAATCTTCAACCTGTTGCAATAAGGAGAAGTCTTTCTCATCATCTTGTTCAAATTTATAAATTAATTTTTGTATTTTTATATCAGCAAAGTAGAGAAACAATCTTGCTAGAGCTTCTGCATACTCATCTGGTAAGAAAGAGATGTTTAAAAAATCTTTTGCTTGCTTACTATTATTTTTTAAATTTTCTATTAGTAATGCATAGTCTTCATTTAGTAGCAAAATCTCTTTTTCATTGTCTAATATTTCAAAATTATTTTTAACAATGCTGGAAGTAACAATATCTTGAAAAATTGCAATAGAGTCTAAAGTAGTTGCAGATACTTCTTGATAATCGCTTTCTGATTGAAAATTTAATTCCCTTTTAAGAATTTCTTTTTCTGTGTTTAGCTTTTTAGATAAAAAATCTAAGGCCATATCAACTTCTAGTGGACTTAACTTGCCTGTAATTTTTCGAAAATAATTGAATACATTCTTTTTATTTGTATCATCTTTTACAAATTTATTAAGAAGAAATTCAACAATTTCGTCATTATTTTTTAGTATGTCTTTAAATGCTTCTGGCTTTGTTTCAAAAACTTCAGAAATGTCTTTATATTCAGAAGGAAGATCTAAACAATGTATCTCTAATTGTTTAGATACTTGGTTTTTAATTTCTAAAACTCTTTCTGTAGCTTTAAGGCCTGCTTCGTCATTATCAAAACAAATTAGTATTTTGTTTGTATATCGTGCAACTGATTCTAGTTGTTGTAAAGTCAATGCTGTACCCGAAGGCGATGCGGCATTTGAGAAACCTAATTTGTTTAATGAAAGTACATCAAAATAGCCCTCTACAAGAAACACGTACCCCTTTTTCTTAGTTTCAGTAATAAATTCTTTTGTAAAGTAGAGATTCCTATTTTTTTTATAAAGGACTGAATCAGAAGAGTTCAAATATTTTGGACCAAAATCATCAATTGATCTTCCGCCATATGCAATTACGTCGTTTCTAAAGCTAAGTATTGGAAACATTATTCTATTTTTAAAAAGCATGTTTTCGTTACTACTCATAAAGCCGAGTCTTTTTAGATCATCTCTTGTAATTTCATTTGTTTTACAATACTTATTAAATTTATCTTCATCTTTATCAACAAACGAGATTGAATATTTATTTATATCATTATTATCAAATTTTCTACTCTCTAAATAAACTTTTGCTTCTTTAGAATTCTCAGATCTCATAGATTCAATAAAGAAATCACTTAATAGATCCATCTTATTTTGATAAACTTTAAAGTCATTATTTTCATTTGTCTGTGTGTAAGAGAGTTTAAATCCATACTTTTCTGCGACAAATTCTATTGCGTCTTGAAATTCTAAATTGTTTATTTCTTGAACATACTTAAAGATATCCCCGCCCTCTTTGCATCCAAAGCAATGAAATAAATTTTCTACGTCTGTAAAACTCATACTTGCTGTTTTTTCTCCGTGGAATGGACACAGTGCCATGCCTTTTGTTCCTCTTAGCTTTCCTGAAGTAGTAGAAAGTATAAAGTCGCTTATTTTTGATCTTTTTTTAAGATCCTCTATTGATTGTCTAGCGATACCCATTAGATGCCACTGAAATAGTCAAGAAGGTTTTCAATTGAAATTCTTTCTTGCTCCATTGTGTCTCTGTTTCTTATTGTTACAGACTTATCATCTAGTGTGTCAAAGTCAACTGTTATACAGTAGGGTGTTCCAATTTCATCTTGCCTTCTATATCTCTTACCAATTGATTGGGTTATATCAATTTCAATCCTATATTTTTCTTGTAACATATTCTTTATCTTATTTGAGATGTTTATCAAATCATCTTTTTTACTTAAAGGTAATATACCTATCTGAATTGGAGCATGATTAAAATCAAATCGAAAGAGAGTCCTTGTTGTGTCACCAACCGTGTCTTCGTCATAGCTTGAACAAAGAAGTGCAAAAAGAGTTCTGGTTAGACCTCCAGCTGGTTCTATAACTGTTGGAATAATTTTTTTATCTGATTCTGGATCAAAGTAAGACAAATCTTTTCCACTTGAATTTTCATGAGACGTTAAATCAAAAGTTCCTCTATTAGCTATACCTTCGAGCTCTCCCCATCCCCACGGATATTTAAACTCTATATCTACTGTTTTTTTTGCATAATGAGCTAACTCATCATTGCTATGCTCTCTGAGTCTTAGTTGAGTTTCTGGGATACCAATAGACTTGTACCAATTCATTCTTTTGTTTACCCAGTAATCAAACCATTTATCTTCATCTTCTTCTTTACAAAAGAATTCAATTTCCATTTGCTCAAATTCTCTTGTTCTAAAAATAAATTGGCCTGGTGTATTTCATTTCTAAATGACTTTCCAATGTTTGCTATTCCAAATGGTATTTTTGCCCTCATTGTTCTTAGAACGTTTTCAAAATTAACAAATATGCCTTGTGCTGTTTCAGGTCTTAAATAAACAGATGAGTTTTCATTTTGAATAGGACCAATACTTGTTTCGAACATTAAGTTAAATTGTCGTGGCTCAGTTAAGTCCTCTTTTTTTAAATTTTCTGGAACTTGATCTACCCTGAATCTTTCCCCAGTAGGTTTATGATCAACCATCGGATCTGAAAATTCTGCTAAATGTCCTGATGCTTTCCATACTTCTGAACTTTGAATAATAGCTGTATCAACTGGAAACACAGATATGTCATTATCAAGGTTGAGATCTTTCCACCAATAAGTAGCAATACTATTTTTAAGTAAAACCCCAAGTGGTCCGTAGTCATAAGAACTACGAAGCCCGCCATAAATAGAAGAAGCGTTGAAAACAAAGCCTCTAGCTTGTGCAATTTTAACTACTTTTTCAAATAAGTCTTTGTTAGTTTCTTCCATAAGTTCTATTCCTTGATTTAAATTCTAGTAACACATCGTCTAATATGTCTTCATTTACATCTGGCCACAAAGTATCTATAAAAATTAGTTCTGAATATGAAAGTTGATAAAGTAAAAAATTACTAATTCTTTTTTCTCCTGCTGTTCTAAGCAGCGCATCAGGATAAGGCATTTCAGGATATTGAAAAAAACTATAGAAGGTTTTACTTACAATTTCAATATCTAGATGTTTATCAATGTTTTCCATGTGAAGATTCACTACTGCTTTATGCATTTCATTATGTGATCCATAGTTAAATGCAAAGACAAGATTCAATGTAGAATTATTTTTTGTTAATTCCTCAGTTTCTATCATAAGTTTTTTATTTTCATCAGGAATTTTTGAATCAGTTAAATCACCGAGAAATTTAAACTTCACTCCCTTTTGATTGAATTCATCTCTTCTTCTTGTAAGAATATCTCTATTAAAAAACATTAGAAAGTCTACTTCTTCATCTGACCTGAGCCAATTTTCTGTAGAGAATGCATAAACTGTTAGCCAAGACAGCCCGTTTTTTATAGCCCAATCAATAGTTTTAGAAAGTGACTGCTCCCCTGCAGCATGTCCAGCTGTACGAGGTAAATCTTGGTTTAAAGCCCATCTACCATTACCATCCATAATTATTGCAAGATGATTTAATGATTTGTTATTGTACACTAACCCAAACCTTTTTCAATATTTGATTTTCAATCTTTTTAAGTTTATCTTCTTCTTTGTGTGAAAATCCAATTAAATGTAATAAACCATGAATTAATACTAATTGGAATTCTTCAACTAATGTTTTTTTATATTTGAACGCATTTTTTTTTATAAGATTTCTATTTAAAAATAAATCTCCAAGAATTTCATTCTCCTTTTTATCTAATTTGTTAATTTCTTTTAGGTTCCTATATAGAGGAACAGTAATAACATCTGCCGGTAAATTTTTATTAAAATAATGATAATTTAATTTTTGGGAATCACTATCTGAAACAGAGTGAAGATAGAAAATAAAATTATTTGATATTTTAAAATGGTTTAAATATTCATTTTTGGCATTTTCCATTGCAACTTTTTCGTTTTGATAAAAATAACCTTGATAAAGAATTTTCAAATTATTTATTCTTCTTCTGTAATTTCTGGATAAAGCACTCTTTGATGGTATAAACCTTCAAGACTAACTTGAAATGACTCTTTAATAGTATCTAATTCTTTGAAGGTGATAGGTGCGTTGCTTAGTTGACCATCAGAGATCTTTTCATTAAATATTTCTTCTATAACATTTCTTATTTTTTTCTCATCTGCATCCTCATTCATAAAAATTGCTCTGGAGGCTGCCTCTAAGGAGTCCGCTAACATAAGTATTGCTGACTCTTTAGACGTTGGTTTTTGACCTAAGTGTCTAAATTCTTCTTTTGAAACACTTGGATTTACCAATTTTTCTTTTTCGTAAAAATATCTCAGTACTGCATCTCCATGGTGCTCTATTATTCCCTGATAAACTATTTCAGGAATTTTAAATTTTTTTGCTAGATTGACACCATCTGTAACATGATTTTTGATTATATTTGCTGATTCACTGGGTGATAATCGATCATGTGGATTAGTGTATCCAATTTGGTTTTCAACAAACATTGTTGGGTTCATTGTCTTTCCAAGATCGTGATAATAAGCCATTGCTCTTGCTAATTGACTATTCGCACCAATTTTGTTTGCTGCTCTATCAGCAAGTGTGCCTACTACAAGAGAGTGATTAAAAGTTCCTAAAGCTTTATCCTCCAAGTGTCTTAGAGCAGGATGATTTCTGTCCGCTAATTCAGACAGTTTAAAACCTGATGTGAGTTTAAAAATACTCTCTATATATGAGGTCAAAGAAAGTGCAGCCAAGTTAGCAACTAGTGCGATAAGAAAGGAAAAAATAAGAATTTGAGTCAGGTTTCCATCATCTCTTAAGAAAAAGTAAACTCCAAATGCTAGCAATGGTTGGGTCAAAGAAATATAAACTATTCTTTCTCGTAACAATAATCGGTCAGTTTCTTCTGATAAAAAAATTGCAGGGATTATGGTTCCAAGAGCACCTAACGCAACAAGTCCTACGCTTCCACCACCAGCAAGAGCAAGAAGTGAGCTAGATAATGACAAAATTAATGTTGCTCTAAGGTTTAATAATGTTACAGAAAGTATACCTACGAATGAAATGGGTAAAGAATATTGGATAAATTCTAAGTCTGATAACTGAGAGAAGTATGAAACTCCCCTTAAAAATATTGATGAAATTAAAATCAACGTAAGCATCAAAAGCAATTCATTATCATTTGCCCATATAGTATCTCTAAGCCTCCACAGCAAAATATAGAGTACTAAAAAAACAGCAAAAATTATTGGTATTGCAGCTGTTTGTACTGTTCTAGATTCTCCAGATAAGAACCCTAATTCATTTAAAGCTTCGAATATGACTTCATTTATTACTTCGCCTTCGCTAACAATGATTTCGTCTTTAAAAAATTGAATTGTAACATTTTCGACGGCTTCTGCTGCCTTGTCTTTTTGTTGGTTCCATAACTCTTCTTCAAGTTTTTGATTAGCAATTAAGTTTTCTGCAATAATCTCTCCGACCGTTGAACTTATTCTTGCTTCTGGAACTATTGCGTAAAGCTCACTTGGCAGATTTAAAGTAGGAGAATTAGAAACTATAGATTGCCTTTGTTGATTTAAGTTTTCATTACTAACTCCTTTGGATAAAAATTCATTAGCTTTGTTTTTTGCCTCGAACTCAATTTGAGTTAAAAAATTTGTATCATTATTTTTATCGGTATTTGAAATCTCTACAAGAACCTCGATAGCAGATGTTGAAATTGTTGAAAATAGTAATGATGACCTAATATTTTGAATCTGTTCTGATTTTGTTAATTCAATTATTATTAAATTTGGTTCTGACTGCTCAAGCCCTTCTTCATCACTTTGCTCTAATATTTCTTCAGTTCTTGATTTAATGACTGTTAGGAACATTTCAGTAATGCCGTCTATCACATCTGTCGCTACAGAAGTGTCTATGGAGTAAACAGGCGCAACATTATTTATTGCCTCATCTTTTAAGGAATTTGTTTTATTCTCGTCAATAACAGTTAAGTACCTTGGGGCAGAGAAGGTTGTTGGAGATTTATCCCCTATCTCCAGTTTTATAACTTGATTTTCAGGAAAGATTGTAAAAGAGATAAACCAAACAGCAGAAGAAAATATTAAGATATATGTTATCTTCTTGAGATGCAATATGTATTTATTCATTATTTATCAGGGAATATTTCTAATATTTTAGAAACTATTTTATTTCTTACAATATCAGTATTTTCAAATTCTAGAACTGAAACTTCTTCAATTGAAGATAAGGTTTTTCTTGTTTTTTTTAGACCTGAAAATGTCTTGTTATTTAAATCTATTTGAGTCTCATCGCCAGTGATAATCATCTTTGAGTTTTCTCCAAGCCTTGTAAGGAACATTTTAATTTGGCTAATAGTTGCATTTTGTGCTTCATCCAAAATTATACATGCATCATTTAAAGTTCTACCTCGCATATATGCAAGTGGCACAATTTCAATGTTTCTCTTTTCTATTAAATATTTTAAAGTTTCATTTCCGAAAAAATATTCTAGAGAATCAAATAATGGGACAAGATAGGGATCAATCTTTTGTGAAAGATCGCCAGGAAGGTATCCTAACCTTTCACCAGCTTCAACAGCAGGACGAGTTAAAACAATTTTTTTAATTTTATTTTCAGAGTACATTTTTACAGCACTAGCAACTGCTAAAAAAGTTTTACCTGTACCTGCAGGACCAACCCCAAAAGTTATGGTTGAATCATCTATAGTTTCAAGGTATTTAAATTGATTAATATTTTTAACTTTTATAAATTTATTGTCTATGACGCTTAATTGACTGATTTTTGATTTACTAAGCTTTTCTGGTTGTCTAATTTTTGCTATTAATTCTAAATCTGGTAATTCAATTGTTTTATTGTTCGAACCCATGATTAACATTTCGTCCAATATCCTTGTTGCTTCATCTGTATCAGGAGTATTGCCGTTAATGTATATCACGTTACTTCTTACATTAATTTCTAATTTAGGAAAGAGAGATTTTAAGTAATTGAGATTTTGATCATTAACACCAAAAATATTTACTAGTTCTTGATCTAAAGGAATAGTTTTCTCAATATTCATTATATATTTTTTAATTTTTGGCCACCGATTAAATGCATGTGTATATGAAATACTGTCTGCATTGCATCCTCATTTGTATTAAACAACAATCTGTATCCCGATTGATCAATATGATATTTTTTTGCTAAATTTTTTGCACAAATAATCATATTTCCAATTAAATTAATATCCTCTTCTGACAAATCATTTATTGTAAGAATTTTCTTTTTTGGAATAATAAGTATATGTACTTTAGCTACTGGATTAATATCGTGAATCGCAAAAATTTGCTCGTCTTCATAAATAATATCTGATTCAATTTCACCAGATAAAATCATTTCAAAAACTGATTTATTCTTCATACAATATTTTACATCATTAATGATACTGCAGATATTGCTGCAGTTTCACTTCTCAAGTTAAATTCTGATATTTTATATTTAATATTAAATTTTGATAATTCATTTGGAGACCATCCACCTTCGGGGCCAATTGCAAAAGTATCGGTTTTAGGGGTATCTTTGTTGATCAGTTCACCCGTAATATCAAAACATATTTTAAATAGTGAAAAATCTATTTCATCTGTTACTTCTATTTCTGGAAAAAATGGAGTTCCAGATTGTTCAACTGCAGAAATTGCCCAATTTTTTATTCGATCAATATCAATCCTTGTGTTTTGAGTGTTTTCAGTTTTTCCTATAACAACTTTAGATACATTTAGTTCAACAAGTTTTTCAATCATAAATCTGAATCTATTTTTTTCACGAAGAGCTGTTATGAATATTGTTATTTCGTGATTTCTAAGATATTCCATTTTTGATGAAACTTTCACATTATTATTAATAAGGTTTCCAATTAACAATTTTCCCTTTCCTGTAGATATATTTACATTTTCTTCATTTTTTATTCTTAGTACATTCTTTAAGTGGTGAAGTTTTAATTCGTCTAAAGAAATACGCTCTGCTTCTAAGTTACAATCTGGAATATATATAGTTGGAGTAAACACTATTGCTTTAGAAACTCTCTAAATGCTTCTTTGGGAACACTAACTTTACCAATCTGACGCATTTTTTTCTTTCCATCTTTTTGCTTTTCAAGCAATTTTCTTTTTCTTGTAACATCTCCCCCGTATAATTTTGCAGTGACATCCTTTCTCAATGCTTTTATTGTTTCTCTCGCAATTATTCTTGATCCAATAGCTGCTTGGATTGGAATATCAAATTGTTGTCTAGGAATCAAATCTGATAACTTTTTTACCCTATTTCTACCAACATATTCTGCATTTTCTTTCGAAAGAATTGAACTGAATGAATCAATTGTTTCACCATTTACTAAAATGTCAAGTTTAACTAGATTTCCTGGTTCGAAATCTAATATATTATAGTCAAGAGATGCAAAACCTTGTGAAATTGATTTTAACGAATCATAAAAACCGTTTACAAGCTCTAAAAGAGGCAAGCGATATCTAACTTTAACCATTGTTGTACTTAAATAATTTAAATCTTCTTGTACGCCTCTTTTCTCATTTAAAAGCTGCATAATTGAACCAAGATATTCTTTAGGGAAAAGTAAATTAATTTCACAATATTTCTCTTGAATTGATTTAATATCAGTGTAATTATCAATTTCACTTGGATTTCTAATTATTATTTCTTGATCATTATTTCTTAGTAATTTGAATTCAACAGATGGAGGTGTAACTATTAAGGATAAATCAAATTCTCTTTCTAGTCTTTCAACAACGATTTCTAGATGTAATAAGCCCAAAAATCCACACCTAAATCCAAATCCAAAAGCAGAAGAAGTTTCAGGTTCATAAAAGAAACTTGCATCATTTAAAACATATTTGTCTAGTGAATCTCTTAATTTTGTGTAATCATCAGAGTCAGCAGGAAAAACACTTGAAAAAACTGTTGGTTGTGGTTCTTTATACCCAGAGACAATAATTGGATTTTCATCAGCATCATTTACTAAAGTATCGCCAACTCTAATTTGTGACAAATCTTTTGCACCTGTAATAATGTAGCCAACCTCTCCAGTCATTAGTTTTTCAGAAGGATTAAATTTTAAATCAAAATAACCAATTTCTGTGGGTTCAAAGGAATATTTCGAATTGACTAATCTTAATTTTTGATTCATATTAATTTCATCACCAAAAACTCTAACTGATGCAACCACACCTCTGTAAGAGTCAAAAAATGAATCAAAAATTAAAGCATTTGAGTCTTTAGTCTTTTGAACTGGAGGGCTTACAAGTTCTGGAATTGCATCAAGGAGGTCTTTTACTCCATCGCCAGTTTTGGCTGAGATTTCAAAAATTTCTTTTTCACTTGATCCGATTAAATTAAAAAGTTGTTTTTTTGCTGTATCTTTATCAGCATCTATAGAATCTATTTTATTTAATACAGGTATAATTTCAAGACCAGCTTCTATTGCTGCGTATGAATGAGCAAAAGTTTGTGCTTGAATTCCTTGTGTGGCATCAACTAATAAAACTGCACCATCACAAGCAATTAATGCCCTTGAAACCTCATATGAAAAATCAACATGGCCAGGTGTGTCAATTAAATTAAGAATGACATTTTCAAATTTTAATCGAATAGGTTGAGATTTAATTGTTATACCTTTTTCACGTTCCAGATCCATATTGTCTAACATTTGATCTAAGTGTTCACCTGGTTTAATTAAGCCAGACATTTCAATCAGCCTATCAGCTAAAGTAGACTTACCATGATCTACATGGGCAATAATTGAAATATTTCTTATATTTTTATTATC
>Ga0075480_10002414_pt1 | contig 12008 bp, 14 predicted proteins | sample DEB08_DNA_7_FD_81590 | JGI IMG/M metagenome (GOLD analysis project Ga0075480, IMG submission 81590) | Aqueous microbial communities from the Delaware River and Bay under freshwater to marine salinity gradient to study organic matter... | ecosystem: Environmental > Aquatic > Marine > Coastal ... | reverse complement strand
TTTTATTTTTTTTTTCAAAACCAATTTTTTCTTTACGTTAGGTAAAACTAAAGGCGGGGGCTCGGTAAAACCCGGAGGCTCGTTTAAGCCTGGAGACGGCTCGTTTAAGCCCGGAGACGGCTCGTTTAAGCCCGGAGGCTCATTTAAGCCACGTAATTTTGCTTCGATGTTTTTACATGTCGATTTTACTTTTACATCGGTATTATATTTTTCAATGTATTGTTTGATTATATTATCTAAATCCTTATTTTTTTTATTATTTTCTTTAAATTGAATCCATTTTGTTTGATAGCTAACGGTTTTGATAAATTTAAGTAATTTTTCAAAAACCGCAATACTTTTTTTCGTGCGAAATTCTTGTATGTCGAATATATTATATTGCATCGTAATTTGTACGGCTTTCTCATAATTGCCAGAGATTATATTCGATAAAATTATTTCGATTAAAAGTTGAACATCCGTAATTGTATAAGAACGTCGACCAGGAATGCGATAAATTATCTCATAGAAATTCTTTTTTAAATTTTGCGATTGTGAATTTATTGTAAGAATACTGGCCCAAGTACTCGTTACATTTGCTTCTTTTTTATGTTTGTTAATGTAGTAATTTGGGATGTGGGTACACGCTATACCATGCTGATTTTGTAAATTCCACGATTGTGACGTATACATCACTTTTTCCAATATGTCCGACATTACCAAACTATCGATGCTTTGTTTAATATTATTTATTTTATTCCGATATGTCGTTTTTTGTATATGTATCGCATTAATGTAATTTTGGTGGACGACCATCGGAACTTTACTTTTATCCCCATTATAAATCGACATCGTTACATCAAATGGTTGATGTTCATTTAGAATGCGTTTAATATTATCGGTAATATGAATGTCTTGTTCTTTTTTAATCAAAATATTACATATTTCTTCAACATTGTCGACACTTATGGTCGTTCCATAATTAACGACGGAAAACTCTAAAAGATTTACTAATCGGCGAAAATCCCCTTGTGCAAACGTAATGATTTTATCGATGGCTCGTTTACTCATTTTCATATTTTCTGCCGTCATAATTCGTTCCACCGCTTGGTTCATTTGGACATTGTCCGGAGTAGTGAAATTAATCTCGGTACATTCTTTTTGTAATTGTTTAATTATATCTTTTTTTACATTTCCAATATTACAAATACAAATAATCGGCACCCTGTGAGCGACTGTTTTTTTTTTATTTCTAGTCGTGGGCATCGTAATAAAGTTTAACAGTTCATCAATTCCGCCACGATCACCTTTAAACATACCGTCGAGTTCATCCATAATAATACCCGTAACGACTTCTTTCTGTTCCGTAATACAATTAATATTACGAAAATTCGTTAATCCGTCTAAATGTTCATTCAAAAGCGCACGCGTACGAATATCCGTGGCATTAAATTCTTTAACAGTATACCCATATTTTTTCAAAATAATATGAGCTAAAGTGGTTTTACCCAACCCTGGTGGACCAGTGAATAATAAAGCACGTTTCGTATGCGTCCCGTCTTTAAAATCTGTAAACCATTTATCGAGCGCATTTAATTTATTTTCTGATACAATCATATCGGTTAGACCCTTCGGTCTATATTTTTCGAACCAGAGCGACATGGTTTCTAATTATAATTTATAAGTAAGTTCATTTTAAGATAGTCGTTGTATGATACTTGAGCAGATACAAACCGAATTATCTCTGGATAGTAAAACGAAATTTATAAATTAATATATTTTTTTCCACATAAAATAATGGTCGACCGAGACAATATCCTCTTCATAAAAGTGTCTTTGCTTTTATCTTTTACGTTTGTACATTTAAAAACATAGTGTTGAATAAAAATGTGTCCAATAGTGGCATTCTTCGGGGCGTTTTTTAGATAAATTGGAGTAGGCATTTAAAGAACATTGAAAAGAATGAAAAATGAAATTTCTTTTTAATAAAATAAAAGAAATGAATGTCTCTGAAGATGAATCATCAAAAAAAAAGTATGTACCACGTGGACGTAAAAAAAATAATCTTTGTAAACTTGAAAATATAGACATAACAAAATATGTTCAAGCAACGGTAACCACGATTAACGGTGAAAAATATTTTATGGATCAGCATAATATATTGTTTAAATTCAATACGAATGAAATTGTCGGTCACATTGTCAACAGCGAAGTCCAATGGTTCTAGATATTAAAGGTTTGGTTTGGAAAAACACACGCATATTATTACAAAGGAAGGACAATATTTGGATAGGGTGGGACATTATGCCTGGTATTACCCATTCATGATATGTTTCAAGGCCTTACAAAAGGAGGGTGTTTAAAATAAATCCTTTTCTACCAGCGCGATCGATTTGCTCTTTATTACGTGGTAACGGATACGCATTAGGAAGGACCAAGCACGCATAATCCGCCTGGTATTCATCGTCTGGATCGACTTCAATTGGACTGGTAAAGTGCTGATTGTTATAGAGTATTATTTTGTGCTCATCTGGCACGGAAATACCGCGTTTCGTTAAAGCATCCATTATAGTTATAGTAGATATAGTTTCCATTTTTTAAATAAATATAGAAACTTCAATTTACTCTTCTTGGTTACTGTTAAATATTTCCAGCGCCCGTACGTATTTCTCATGGAAATCTGGCGGCACACTTAATCCCGTTTCTTTTTCGAGTATCGTTTGAATCGAGCCCCATTTTTCCAAGAGTTTTAAACTTTTCACCCCACCAATCCGGGGGATTTTCGGACAGTAATCACACCCACATAAAATACACCATTCTTGAAATTGCCGCAGCGTAAATTTCAAATCGGTTAAAAGCGGACCTATGTCAATCACGGTTACCGATTTATTCTTACCGGTCTTACCCCCGGTTAATCCCCGAACCAAACGGGTAATTCCGTGCGTCAGCATATCCATATCTTCGCTAAATACGCCATCAATGACGCCCGTTCTGGACAACTCGGCACAAACGAAATCGGCCTCGCCTGCCGCCTGCCGAAAATCGACCCCTTTTGTTTGGAACAAGGTTTTTAAATCGGTATAACAGGTCGATGGAATCGCAATAAAATTACGTAATTCCTGTTTTAAATCGACCGCTTGTTCTGGTGCCATCGCGGATAACCGGCTTAAGGCCAAGTTTTTCAAGTCCGCATTGGAATAACTACCAGCGGTTTCTGGCGCTAAGCCGAGAAAACCCAAAATGCGTTCTTTTTGACCTGTAATTTTCGCGTGCCGGTCGTCCAAGGTCGCCTGTTTGGCTTCGGATTTCGTATTGCCATCAAAAACTGGAATACAGGTTAATCCGTTCGCTTGGCACTGGCCAAGCAGCTGTTCAAAAAGCCGAAGATGACTATTCGCCCCCTTATGCTCAGCATTATATTGCGACGCATAGAGAAAACCGCTCACATCAAGAGCATAAACCCCGCCTTTTTCACGTGGTAAATTCGCCAAGGATAAACTTGAAATACTATTCGGCGCAAAACGCTTTAATAATGGTCCGAGTCCTTTTACGCCCATTTTTATACCCTTACAGAGAAATCATTTTAATTAAACTTTCGGCTGCCGATAAACGCGTATGAAAATCCAAGTCTAATAAACAGTTTAGAAAAGCCGCATAAGACTCGGCTTTTTCGACAGGGAACCCATATTTTTCTTGGAAGACTCGGTCTAAAGGCCACGGTTTTAAAAGGGGAATATTTTGAACCTCGGTGGCCGAACAAAGAATACGGTCATTCAAATTCAAATAAAATGTAGGGATTGGTGTGTTTATTAATTCTAGAATTTGGGCTACATGATCTTGTTCACAGGTAAAACTAGCACCTACCCGCGGATTGAATAAGTATTCGCCGGTGCCTAATTCAAAATACACACAGGCCAGACTCCAAATATCGATTTTTTCATTATAGGTGGGACAGCCCAAAATGATTTCAATGCTACGGTAGTTTAAAGTCTGTAAAATACATGAAGAATGTCGCTGCTCAAAGGAACAAGCACTACCCAAATCACAGATTTTAAAACTAAAAGCCATTTCCACGGGACTGTCTATATGATCCACGAGGATATTTTCTGGTTTAATGTCCGTATGAATGATATTATGAGCATGTAAATACTGCGTACCTTCTAACGTGTGTCGAATAAGTCGTTTTAAAAGCATTTCGGGCAGACCTTTGATATAGTCACGTTTTAAATCTAATAGATTGCCAGACGATTCGGATAACACCAAACAAATATCGCCGGTTGTAGAATACTGAAAATAATCTTTCAATTCAATAATCCGTTCATCTTTCAGACCTTGAAGTAACCGGATTTCGTTTACGGCCGCTTGATTACAATTAAATCCCGATTTGGACATTTTTAATGCCGAAAAAGTTTTTTTTTGTTTATCAAAGACCCGCCACACCGTTGAATAAGCCCCACGTCCTAACTTTGAGAGTATGGTATAACGTTTATTTAATTCTTCTGTTATTTCTATACTACCGCCAACCATTCCACACTTATTTATTAATTAGCAATATTTGTTTCTTAAATGTATTTAAAAAATATATATAAATATATTTTATTTCCGGTGTAAATAGTTTCAAACGCGTACTGACTTTCGCAAATTGATTAATTCGGTCCATAAAAATGTCGATGATTTCATTATGGGTATAGTAACGCAAAATGCCGTTGACATCCCTCGATGTCAAATCGGTAATAATGTGTTCACAAGAACCTAACATAAGTCCTGCCGTATGTGCCTCGGGTTTAGCAAGAAGAAAAGATAACCCGTACAAAAGGCTTGACTCGGAAGTATCTAATCGTGCTAAATATTGACATTTTTGTTCTCTTTCGCTTAAATTTAAATTCACATTACATTGAACCGTCACCGATTGAAAACGGCTTAATTCCTGTATAATTTTATTTGATGTTCTATCTAAAGTTGAAGTTGAAGTTAAATAAGAGAGGCTTTTTAAAATATCTTGCGCCTGGTTCGATTTAAGACCCTGTTTTAAATGTAATATAAATAAAATAAGATGATGTTCTTGCTCTCGCCAATTATTCAGCGAACCAATAATAACTGCAGGAAGGCAGGGGTCTTCGATATTTAAATTTAAATCGTTTTCCTGAATAATTTTATTTAGTTTTTCATAATTACCATTCATTTATTATTATTATTATTAAAAATAATAATAATATATTTAAGAGATTAAATTGAAACTTTAAATTTTAAAACTTAAAACCCTAAAATGCCTATTGTTCTCGTAACCGGAAGTATGTTTTCCGGGAAAACCACTTATTTATTAGCGAATGCGCGAAAATACCGTTTAGCGAAAAAAAAAGTGGTCTTAATAAAATACGCTGGTGATACACGTTCAGGGAATGCGGATATTTATAGTCATGATCAAACCTATGCCACATCGGCTTTTTCATCCAATATATTAAAGTCTTTACAAACGGAAGAATTAATTCAAACATGTGATGTCATCTTGATTGACGAAGGCCAATTTTTTCCAGATTTAGCCCAAATAACACATATTTGGGCCAAACAGGGTAAACATATTATCATTTCGGCTTTAAATGGGACGTTTGAACGTAAACCTTTTCCAGCCATTTCGGATCTAATACCCTATGTCAATTCAATCATTCATCTCTCGGCGGTTTGTACCCAGTGTGGTGCAGACGCACATTTTTCACATTTAAAAAATGACAGTATATCGGACGATCACGGATTTATTATAGGTGGTTCAGAACAATACGAAGCACGCTGTCGATTGTGTCTTCCCATTTAGACATTGGAATTCATATCGATTTCAGATAAATTAATTTCGGCCGGCACGCGATTTGATTTTTTGCCTTTAATGCTTGCCAGTAGACCATCGACATCATCCGGATCACTCATGGGGGTACGCATTTGTTTTGGTCTACTATTCATTGGAGCCGGCATCGACATGGGTGGTGGCCCAACCGGCATGCCATTTTTTTGAGCCATTCGACCAGCTGCGTCTTGATAGCGTCGACGCAATTCTGGATCCGCATTCATAACATCATTAAAACCCGGTACGGTTCCGGCTGCTTTGGAAATCATTTGACGCGATAAATGATACCGGTAGCCACTCATACTTAACATGCCTAATAATTTTAATTCTGGAGCTATCGCCATACTCGTCTTGTATTTATAATGGAGTTCTTCAAATACTTCATCATAATCCGTAATGTTTTCAAATACAGCTTTAGACCACCCATTTAAATCTAAATCAAAAATATTATAATCCTCAATTGAACAACCGTATTCTACCATACCAACAAAGGTCACTAATATATCTCTTTGAAATTTAATACTATTGTCTAAATCCCGTTGCGCACGTAATTTTTCCAACACTTCTTCGATTTCTTCTAAACTCGACGTCAAGCCGCATTTTTTCCCAGCGGCTTCATACCCTTGATCTTCTAACCGTTTTAAAGCCGCCAGACCTTCAATTTTCCTTGACCTAATTTGTTCGTACGTTAATTTAGGTTTTACCGGTTCTTCAGGTTCATCAATATAGTCATCGAAACTTTCATCAGAATAAATACTCATACTACCTTGACTACCCGCTTCTTCGTCATATTCTTGATTCATGGAATTTGTATTTAATTGGGGTTCCATTCGACGTCGATTTCTTGATGAATTTGAATTTATAGGCTGTCTATACCTTCCAGAGCCTCCAGATCCTTCTGAACCCTGATACCTTTCAAAGCCTCCAGAGCCGCCAGAGCCGACAGAGCCTTCCGATCCCTGATACCCTCCAGATCCAGAGCCTCCAGAACTGGCATCAAACGATGAGTGGCGACCAGTAGTGTCCCCCCCTCGTTTATGATGAGCATATGGTTGAAATTCTTTTTCTACTTCGTCTCCTGTTTTTATTTTATCCGTTACAAGATCGACACCATAATTAAGTCCCGGTATAGCCCGACCTTGACTTTTCGGTGGAGGCAAAGGCTGGTGATTGTCTTCGCTATCATTTAATACAATTTTATTTTCTTCTGCCATATTTTAATAATATGAATTATATTAATAAATGATTTTTAACTTAAGTTAAATTGAAATTGTCAAAGGCATGTTAAAAATGATTGGTCTTGATATGTGGATTAATAAATTTAGTCCGGAAACATTTGAAGATTATATTGGAAATGATGCCATCCGGAAAATTCTCGCTAATTATACTCGAACAAAATTACTTCCGAATATTTTAATAACTGGTTCTCATGGTACTTGTAAAAAAAGTCTTGCTAGGTTGACGGCAAAACTTTATCTTGAAGATGACTATGAGCGTGCTTCGATTTTTATTGATGGTGCGGTTTCGCGAAGTAAAGATATTATTTCGCCTTGTAATACAAAAAAATCAGCAGAAAAATACACTTATTCGGGGTTGAATGTATTGGAATTTGCGAAACAGCGCATCACGCTAAAAAATAACTTAAAACGTGTTATAATTATAACAAATTTTGAAGATATGACGATAGATGCCCAAAATGCCTTACGCAGAATCATTGAAACACAATCAGCAACGACCCGCTTTATTATTGTCAGTAATAACATAGAAGAAATCATTGAAGCCATTCAAAGTCGATGTATTGTTTTTAAAACAACTATTTTAACCGATACAGAAGCGGGTGAGTTAATTGACAACATTTGGCAGAAAACCGATAATGGTTCACGTTCAAATCTACCGGACGATATAAAACAAATTATTATCCTGTTATCAGATGGCGATACGCGTAAAATTATAAACTACTTACAGGTTATTTCCAGTTTAGAAAAGTATACTACGTCATGCTTTCACAAAGTATTCAACATTCCGCCTATGAATCTACTGACAGCAATGGTAAATGATAACCAAAAGAAGGAATCTCAACAAAAAACCTTGGATAATATCGATTACATTTTGAAACAGGGATATAATTACGCCGATATTCTTGAAATGTTAGGGAAAATTATCCCCAGAAATAAAAAATTATCACAAGAATTAATTGTTAAACATATGGAAATTCTTGGCCGATATTATTCCACAATGACGCCACATATAAACACAATTCATTTATATGGATTATTTGCGGAATTTGCCACTTTAGAAACTTAACGGATTATCAACATCACGATAAGAATTAATTATATTTAATAATTTCTGATTTTCCGTTGCTAGAGTCCCCAACATTAAAAGCAATTTTATCGACTTTTTAATATTATCTCTACAATCTTCCGGTAACGATGGCCACCACGAACGAAGTTTACTGATTAACATAGGATCACAGTGTTCATTATATTTTAATTCACCCGTGAGAAAAAAATTTTCATCTTCTGTTAAAATTTGATCAGCATAAGGCTCAATGTAAGTCATAAATAAACTTATTGATCCTTCGGGATTTGCCGTCATACCAAGATCAACCGTAATTTTCACCTTTTCTAATTCTTTAAGTTGTTCATAATTACAATGGTCTCTTAAATCTTTGATTAACTTATTAATTTTTACTCGAAATTTGGCAATAGGTGTAGTCATTATAATTATATATACTATTTCCATTCTTATCTTTAAATTAAATTACATTAAACCATTAAGAAGTGGTGTTAAGACTAATTAAATCATCATTAATAGAACACGATTGAATAAATTTCAACTCTTCAAGGTAGGTCTTCCGCTGTGTAATATCGGTGGTTGTATTAATTAATTCCGAAAGATCGTCAATTACGGGACTAATGGTGTCTATAGGCATTTCACAATTCGCCTTTAATAATGTTTTCAAAGAGAGACCGATGCGGATAATAGGATCCTTATAAGGTATAACTTCTTTGTTATCATAGATATATTTAATCAGATGTTCCGCATTCTGTCCAATTAATTCTTCGGTCGCTTCATTTACGGGTTTTAAATTAAACGTATTCATAATATATTTTTAATTATTTAATATTTATATATTTAATATATATATATAAATGTCAAAGTATGTTTACGAACCACGTTTTGCTAACCCCTTTATTCCTGATGGCGGGGCTAAAGAATGGGAAGGCAATGAACTGCTTTTAAAAGACCCGATCTTAAGAAAGAAGTCTCGCGTAATTCCTTTAGATGAATGTGTAACCGATGTCTATGCTTTTAGCGACTCAATGATTCAAAAAGTGCGCCCACAATTAGGCGGAAACGCCGCAGGAGCCCCCTTTTATTTAAGCAATTTTGGTTCCGATGCCGTAAAACCCTACGAAGAAGAAGAACGCTCGGTAGTAAACACGACAGAAAAACAACCCGGTCCTAAACCTGTTAGTACCGCATCGGGTTTAAATTCATTTCTAAGTTTTTTTAATAAATAGGAGGTTTAAAAAGATGTATTTAGCAATAAATGTTCGGCAATAATTCCTACTTGTTTACTGTAATCTTTTAAATTTCCGTGTATTTCACTTAAAGAAACCCATTTTATATCTACAATTTCATTTGAATTGTAATTTTCAAATACAGTCGTATTTTTATTAGCATAGACCGTATAAAAATATGTTTTATGATGTAAAACTGGTATAAGACTTACCAAGTCCTCAGGCGTAAATATTAACCCTGTTTCTTCACGCACTTCGCGCAAGGCGGCGGTTAGTGATGCTTCATTTTCTTCGTGCTTCCCTTTCGGCATCCCGTAAACAGGGCATCGATAGCCTTTCACGACAACAATTTCATCTTTATCACGAATAATAATGCCCGATGTAGGAATAGTGCGTTTGTATTTTTCATATTTTCGCCAATAAAGCGTGATTTTATCATGATGTTTCGTATGTTGCCCGTTTTCAATCATCAACTTTTCTAGAAAATCATATTGAGTAATGTATGAACTATTGTAATTATCAAGGTAATCCCAGTATTTTAATTCAATAGCTTTCATTGTCGCGTTTAATTGTTTATCGGTTTCAAATTCGAATTTTAAATCCGGACATGTATAATTAAATTCCAATGTCATTAATTGTTATTTTTTTTCAAAATCATTTTAATATAAAACCATTAATTTAAATACATATATGGATAATTATATTATCAAAAAACATAAATTAGGACATGGTTCTTTTGGTGATGTATATCAAGGTGTCCATAAAAGCACAAATGAAAAAGTTGCGGTGAAAATCGAATCATTAACAGAAAAAAAAATTCTAAAACACGAATATTCCGTCTATAAATCCCTACATGCGAATCCATCTGCTCCACACATCCCGAAAATTCACTATTTTGGAACACATGAAAATCAAACTATTCTAATTATGGAATTTCTAAATTCTTCTATTGAAAAATTACATACAAAATGCGGAAAACAATTTACCCTAAAAACCACCCTAATGCTCGCTATACAAATGTTTGATTTGTTGAAAAAATTACACGAATCCAATTTTGTTCATCGGGATATTAAACCTGATAATTTTTTATTAGGTAATGAGGACAAAACACGTATCTATTTAATTGATTTCGGGCTAACAAAACGCTTTAAAAATGAAAATAATGTCCACGTTAAATTTCAAGAAGGCAAAAGCCTCGTAGGTACAGCACGTTATGCGAGTATTAATAGCCATGCCGGCTTTGAACTTTCAAGACGAGATGATTTAGAATCCCTTTTCTACATGCTGATTTATTTATGGGGTGGGTCTTTGCCATGGCAAGGGATTGAAGCACCAACACGCGAAGAAAAATACACATTGATTGGGGATAAAAAAAAATCCGTACCACTAGAGGAATTATGCTCAGGTTTGCCGATGGCATTTTTAAATTGTCTAAAGTATATTAAAGATTTGAAATTTAAAGATAAACCAGATTATACCTACTTACGTAGACAATTAACAGATACTTTCAAATCAAACGGGTTTCGATATGATTGTAAATATGATTGGTGTAGTTAAATTGAAAAAAAAATAATTTAATTAAATGTTTTTTGTTAATGAACTATTAAGTTGTAGTCTACTTTTAATTTTTTTAGACGTAATCATACCAACGCATCAAAAACATAAATGGGTCTTAATACACAGTATTTTCAATGGATTCATTGTCATGTTTACTATCAGTGATACCTGGATGTATTTTACTGATCCGATCCACATACATCATTCGGAAAACGTCTATGCTATTATTTATGTTCTTTTACTCCATATTTACCATATCGCGTGTTATACATGTAACCAGTTAGATTATATCCATCATTGTGTAATGTGTAGCCTCTTGGGCATTCCCTTGTACGTTCAAGACTTGGAAATGTTCTCCTACGCGAATTTAATCCTTTTTTTTACTTGTGGTCTACCGGGTGCTATCGATTATTATAATATGTATCGTGTTTACAACGGGCATATATCAGTGTTACATGAAAAAAAAATAAATGTAAGATTGAATATGTGGATTCGTTCACCGGGTATTTTGTTTGCTTGTGTTATTTTATGGATACATATGATAAATGGTAGAACATCACTTGTTTATGGTCTACCAACCATATTGGCTCTTATCTGGAACGCACAGTATTTCGCACAAGAAGTATGTATTAGTTATGGAAAGCATACGGTTAAATAATCGAAATAATCGAAATCTTTTGCGTAAAACTCTTCAACTTGTCTTTTAATTTCGCCATCCCGATAGAAATCTTGCCAAAATGGCTGCGGTTGAGCCGCGGGAAATAAGTAAAAATCAATATCCGCTGCTTGAATGTTCGTTTCCCGGCATTTGACATTTTCGTGACCTCCACGAAAATCCAGTAATTCTTGAGGAATTTTCACACCATACCGACTTTCTAAATAGGCATAATCAATCGCTTTTATATCATAAATAATTACATTTTTATGGTGTTTTATATCATCACTCCATGCTTCAGACAATTGTGGTGTGAAATGATGTTCATTAATCGCCCGGAATCTGTTCTGGACTAATTCTTCGACGAAGTAACGAAATGTCAAAGGTCTAGCTCTATCGGTATTCGATCTCCATCGATTTATATAGTGACCAGGTTTGGTATATTTATCAACAA
>Ga0075480_10002409_pt1 | contig 12017 bp, 12 predicted proteins | sample DEB08_DNA_7_FD_81590 | JGI IMG/M metagenome (GOLD analysis project Ga0075480, IMG submission 81590) | Aqueous microbial communities from the Delaware River and Bay under freshwater to marine salinity gradient to study organic matter... | ecosystem: Environmental > Aquatic > Marine > Coastal ... | reverse complement strand
TTGGATTAGATTAATCATATTTTTGATTTGAGTACCAATTAAATGCGAGGCAACAGAAACAACTCCTACAGCTCCATGCTTAATAAAATCTTTTGTTAATGCGTCATCGCCTGAGTAGATGTACACATCATCTTTATATCTATTTAATTCTTCTTTGGAAAAATCAAAATCCCCTACTGCATCCTTTACCGAATGAATGCCTATGTCTGAAATAAGCTTTCCAATAGTATCTAGTTCAATAAGAGTGCCTGTTCTGCCAGGAATGTTGTATGCCATTAAGGGGAGGTTTGTATTATTTTTAATAGCTTCAAAATGTTTCAAAATTCCAAGTTGAGATGGCTTATTGTAATATGGGGTAACTATCATAATTCCGTCTAATCCAATGTCTTCGGCCAATTGCGTAAAGTGAATTGACTCGCTTGTTGAATAAGTTCCTGTACCAGCAATTAATTTTGCATTCTCTCCTACTGCATCTTTAGCTGTTGTGTAAATATTTATACGATCGGCTTCTGTTAAGTTTGGAGATTCGGCTGTTGTACCAGTGAGGACTAGTCCGTCAGAACCATCTGAAACTAGTTTTTTACATAACCTCCAGAATGTGTCTGTTTCCATGATGCCATTTTCATCAAAGGGCGTGATAGCTGCTGTAAGCAGTTTGCCAAAGTGTTCCATAATTATATTTTAAACCTTTCAATCATAATATTTTCGAGACCATGAATGAATCCCTTAAGGTCATTATGTGCATCTAATATATAATTAATACCCTCTATATAAGCTGAACGGTCATTAACAATGTGATCTATACTCATTGACTCATTTTGGTTGTATAAAAATACCGTTTGTTCAGCGATATACTTCTCATCTCTAATAGAGGTAATATTTATGTCATTGATAAGGTTTTTTTCATGAGTATTAGATTGTTTGCTGTTGTCAGTATCAGAAGTTTGTGATTTAAGTTCATTTGCTAAATTTATAGCTGTGCCTGATGGTGCATCTTTTTTATTATTATGGTGCCTTTCTTCTATTGTCACATTTTCAAAACTATCATTTGCTAGCTTCGAAAAGATTTTTTGTAATGATGCTCCAATTGAGAAATTAGGTATAACGCATATAAATTGATCTTTAGAAATTGTATTCTTTAATTCTTCAATTGTATCCTGTTCGATACCTGATGAACCAACAATGAGATTCATACTGCTGTTCATAAGATATGATAAATTGGTATTAATCTGGTCTGAAGGAGAAAATTCAATTAGTAAATCTCCTGATATCTCCTCTATTGAATCAAAATTATGATATTTTTCACTATTTTGGGCAGGGTCATAGATACCTGATATATTAAAGCCATCTTTGGTTTCAATAAAGCTGGATACAAGCTGTCCCATCTTTCCCATTCCGCCAGAGATTGCTACATTAACTATTTGATTTTCGCTCATATTTATCATTCTAATTTCTTATAACCACAGTAATTAATGATAATGTTATTAATAATGAAACCACAGGATAAAAATATAGAATCTGAGATTGTTTTAGAGTTTGAAAAAATAAGACCAGCTATTACTCGACTTTTACAGACTGAAACTAACAACAAAGAACTGAATATCAATCTAGGAAAATCAAAAAACTCAAATAAAAATGAGATAGTTATAAACCCATCAATCTTAGTAAATTCGGTAACAACATCTAAGTTGGATTTTAAAGATCTCATAATCGGAACTGTCGTTCATGAAGCAATTCATTCAATGCAAGATTACAACTTTGAAATAGACAAAGATTTAAAATCACGTGCTGAAGAGGTAACAGGTTTAAATAATATTGAGGAGGTGTTAGAAGTACTTGCTGGTCCATTTGGAAAATATGTCTTTGAAATCTTAATTCATTCCTATGAGGAATATTATTTTGTAAAAGAATTTAATGGATTAAGTTCAATATTCGAAGACATTTATGAAGAATCGTTCAATCAAATAAAAAGTTTGAAAGCTTTTAATCAGTTTCTCTCTCTCTTATTTCATTCGATTACAAACTATATTGAATACGACAAGACACTTTTTAATAAAAAAATCCAAAACGCAATTATCGACACAGAGAAGCTTATAAATTCATTCACATACGAAAAAGATAACTTAGAAGAAGTAATTGAATTATCAATTCAAATCATAGATATTTGCAGAGTAAATAACTTACTACCCGACTTAAAAGAATATAGCCTTGGAGAACAACGTGAAATTCTTGAAAGTATGGATGACAATATAGTTGATGAATTAAATAAAGTTCTAATACCTTCCTCTACCAATGTGACTACGGGTAATACTCTTGAAAAATTCCTTGGTGAACAAGGAAAGCAGTCAGATGATGAGAAGCTCAACTTTATGGATGATCATGTATCAAAAATTGGAAGTTCGGAAACTATATACCTTCCAAATGGAAAAGTTTCTAAACTCATAAATACAAACTTACCTCTTAGTTTCAAGAATTTATTTAGTTCCGGTATTAAAACATATAACAATCTTCTTGAAGAATGGAATTTACCTATTCAAGAAACAACAAATAAAATCAAGCCTTACTTCATACATAATCAAAAGAGACAACGTATCAGTGGGTACGACCAGGGTGATCTCTCCCCTCACGTACCTTTATTACTTGCATCTGGTAGATATGAAAGAATGTTTGAGCAAAAACAGAGACTATCTAATAAGTCATACGCTGTTTCCTTATTGATTGATGGGAGCGGTTCTATGCTTGAAAAGAAAAAAGGTGAAGTATATCCATGGTCCTTGTCAGCAGCATTAATTGGAGCAAATTACTTATCGCAAATTTGCCATGAACTTAACGTTGATTTTGAAGTGGCTATATTCAATAGAGCTTTCTTAGCAAACGAAAGTGAAAACGAGGAGATGTATTTAAAGAGAAAAATGGCTGTTTCTTCAATGCTTAATACAAATTATGGATCAAATGCCGAATTTTATTTCAATACTACTAATCATTATTTTATTAAAAAATTTGAAGATTCTTGGAAAAACCAATATGAAAAGTTTATAGGTTTAATAGACTTTTCAAGAAATCTTCGAACAGCTTTAGATAGATTGCCTTCTGCCTCTGAACATCCTCCAGCAAGCATGTTTGAAAGAGGTACAAATGTTGATGAGAGAAATATTATGTTCTCCACAAAGAGACTTCTTGAACATGGTTCAAATACAAAATTATTAGCAGTTTTGTCAGATGGTATGACTAGAGGCACACTATCTGATCTAAAAAGTTCTATTGACTATTCAAGCAGGTTTGGCATAGATGTAATAGGAATAGGAATTGGTGACAGGGGAACCTGGAAAGAATATCAAAATAAAACTCAAATCCATAAGCCAGAAGAGCTTATTCATTCAATAGTAAACATCACGAAGGATATACTGATAAGAAACGTGAAAGAATCTTCAGGAGCAGCATAACTATGGGTAAACAAATTTTTAAAGATCCGAATGGAAAAGACAGTGTTTCTATTGAAGAATGTGTTCTTGATAAAAAAATTGAAGACTACTCCTCTAGGTCTGAACGAATTCCTAATGTAGATAAAAACTATGTTGACTTGGGGACCCAGTACAAACTTGCTCAAATTATTCAAAGTAAACAAAAAACTTTTAATAATGAAATACCTATACACATTGCACTTAAAGGTCACATGGGTACAGGGAAGGATCATGATATTGAACAATTAGCAGCTAAATTAAAATATCCCTATTATCGTATTCCTTTATCAGGTGAAGTAAGGGATGTTACTCTCCTTGGCTCCGTACAGCTTTATGGTGATGGACTTGGCGGAACTGATAGTAAGTGGCAAGATGGAGAGCTTACCAGAGCATTACGAGGTCCATCTTTTGTAAACTTATCAGAATTGAATGCAGCAGGACCCGAAGTATTATTTGCTTTACATTCACTCCTAGATAGGCATAAGAAACTTGAACTTCCAAATGGCGAAGTAATCGAATTACGTAATGATACGTATATCTTTGGGACAATGAATCCAACAAGCTTAAGAGATTATGCTGGTACGCAAACATTAAACAAAGCTTTTGCTGATAGATGGGTTATTTGGGATAAACCATTTCCAAATAAGATACAACTAGAATCAATCTTTAAGAAAAAATATCCTAACTTACAAGATGAATTTATTTCGTTAATAATCAAATTAGCAATTGAAATAAATAATTCCTTTGTTTCAGATGACATAAGTGTCAATATAGAAACACCTATGAGTTTAAGAACTATTGTTGAGAGAATACCCGTAGGACTCGACCTTTACAAAGATTCATCAGACCCCCTATTAGAGACATGGAAAAATATGGTAATTCCACATGTTAATAGTGAAGATATTGATCACTACAATACGTTATGGAATACCGTGGTTAGAAATGGACCAAACCTAAGGCCTAAACTTTAATAAATTCGACTAAAGGTATATCTCTTTCTGTTCTTTCTTTATACTGATCAAAAGTTTTATATACTTTAACTAACTCATCCCAATAGGTTTTTCTATCTTCAAGTGGGATAATTTCGTGCTTTACTCTCATTCTTATATTTTCTACAGTAATGTAATTCAAGTTATCTTGTAGGTTACTGAACCATTGTGGAGTCTCGTCTCTTCCTCCATATGAAGCAGCTACAACATAACCTTTCTCTGTTTTTGCATATGTAAGTGGAGTTTTTCTTATTTTGTTAGTAACTACTCCCCTAGTTTCGAGAAGCAAAATATGAGAACCGATTAAAAAGTTTCCTATTTTTGAATGATTAAACTTGATACTCTTTACATGTAAAAATGTTATCAACTTTACTAACCATTTAGGCCAGTAGTAAAAACCTTTACCGAATATACGCCAGATATTAAATTCCGTATAACTTAATTGTCGTCTTTGAATTTAGGGTCATATTTTTTAAAAAAGTCTTTTAGTTTATTTTCTAGGTCATCAGTTTCTAATTTGGTTATTTCCTCTTTTAACCTATCAATTTGGTTTTTAATTGAAGTATTTTCACTTAATAAATCAAACAACATTTTAAGACCGTATATGAATGTTGCGAATTTAAGTAATTTTTTCATATTCTGATTTTACGTCAGTATAAGTTATAAATAAAGAACTTTTATTTACCATCTCCTTTGGCTTTTTTGAATTCACAATTAGAATTAATACGTGAAAGAAATTTTAAGCAGTCTTGTAGCTGAACAACAACTTTTAGATCAGTATCTTCAAAGCATACCCGTTAGAAATTGGAATACTAAAACCACATTTAAAAACTGGACAATTACAGAACATGTAAGTTATTTAGCTGGTTTAGAAGATTTAGCCTTTAATGCTCTAAAAAAGAAAGGTACGGATTTCAATAAATATCGGGGTCCGACTGGATTAGCTAAGTTTGAGAAAAATTGTATAACTAAGGGTAAAGATATGCGTCCACAAGATGTTATCGAATGGTGGAGACTATCTAGAGCGAAGGTTGTTGAAACTTTAGCGGATGCAACCCCAGGTAGAAAAATTACATGGTGGAAGAATGAAATTGATTACCTCACTTTTGCTGCAACAAAGCTTTCAGAAACATGGTCTCATGGCCTAGATATCTATGAGTGTATGAAAAAAGAGTATGAAGATACAACAAGAATTGAACACATTGCCTTATACGGTTTTCTCAATGCAGAAAGGACCGCAAAATTAAATAAATTAAAATATGAAGATATAAGAATAGAGTTAATTGGTCCTGAATATAGAGCGTGGCAATTTGGTGATGAAAATTCTGAGAATACGATTAAAGGTAATGCCGGCGATTGGTGCAGAGTTGTAACGGGAAGAACTGGTAAAGGATTTAAACCAACTCTTACCGTTGAAGGTGACTTTGCAAAGAAATTAGTAAAAACAAATCACGTTAAAATTTAATAATGAAAATATTTGGAGTTATTCACCTAAAGGGTCTTCCTGGCTCAACATCTAATAGTCTTCCATTAGATGAAATTATAAAACTGGCTCAAAACGATATTGACACACTAACAGAGGGCGGAGTTCATGGAATTATCATAGAGAACTTTGGTGATGCCCCTTTTGTAAAGGACAATCTATCCAAAAGATCTTTAGTTAGTTTTACTACTGTTGTTTCAAAACTTAATATTGATCAGAAATTAGAGATTGGAATAAATGTTTTAAGAAATGATGGGCTTAGCGCACTTGCTATTGCTGAAGCAACAAATGCAGATTTCGTAAGAATTAATGTGTTAAACAATATTATGTATACAGACCAAGGGATAATTGAGGGTAAAGCTTATGAAGTTTCACAACTTAGAAGTACTTTGAATAAAAACATTAAAATTTTTGCAGACGTTTTTGTTAAACACGCAACACCACCTTACGGTTCCAAAATTGAAAATCATGCAAAAGAGCTTTTAGAGAGAGCTGGTGCAGACGTCGTAATAGTAAGCGGAGATGGTACTGGTGAGGAAACTGACATGTCAGACCTAAAAAAAATTAGAAATATTGTTCCAGAAGGGAAATTAGCAATCGGTTCTGGGCTGACAGTTGAAAATATAGAAGAATTTTCTAAAATTTCTGATATAGGAATAGTCGGAACAGACTTGAAAGTTGATGGAGTTTTAGATAACCCTGTGGAACTTAAAAGAGTTATAGATATAGTAAGTAAAATATCATAAGTTATTTTTGATTATTAAGTAAAACATCAAATAGAACACTATCATTTCTTATTAATGATTACTGCTATATTAAACCCTGCTTTAATTGTCTTTATCTCAGGAATACTTCTTGGGAGAATTTTTAAAAGCATCGCTCCACCTCCATTCATTTCTAAATATCTTGGTTACTTTCTCCTCTTGGGCTTAGGGTTAAAAGGAGGATACAGCCTTCAACAAACTGGATTCATTAGTGATGTGGTGAACGTGCTTACACTTGGAGTCTTTTTTGCATTGTTAGTGCCCATCGCAGCTTACCTATATTTAAAAAGAATATTGAATGATGATGATGCTGCAGCCTTATCAGGAACTTATGGCTCAGTAAGTGCCGTTACGTTTGTTACGGCAAATACATATCTGATTGCTAGTTCTCAAGATTACGATAACTATATGTCTGCTGTTCTAGTAGTGATGGAGTTTCCAGCGATATTCATGGCATTATATTTAGTTACACAAAACAGTTCACAGCAATCAGAAAGTAAATTACAAACACTTAAAACTGCTTTTTTAGAAATACCTAATATAGTTCTTTTGTCATCTTTAATATTTGCGTATAATTTCAGATTTAAGAATTTAGATATATTTAATTTAATTACTAAAAATATTTTTGATGTTGTTTTAATTATATTTCTATTTGTAATGGGTTTGAGGGTATCAAAAAGAATGAGTGAGCTATCGGGTAAAGGAAGTAAGCTTATAGGATTTGCCTTGATAACACCTATAACTGGCTCACTAATTGCATTAATTTTCTCCTCATACTTCGGATTAAGTGTTGGAAATGCAACTCTTCTTATGGTTTTAACTGCGAGTGCTAGTTATATTGCTGTGCCAGCAGTTGTAAAAGATGCAATCCCCAATGCTAATCCTGCAATATATCTTGGTTTAAGCCTTGGCGTCACTTTTCCATTCAATGTGATTTTTGGCATACCTTTATACAATCAGTTGGCAATATATTTCTTAAATTAATATTAAAGTAAATAACCGCCGTCAATAGTTACTACTTCACCGGTTATCCATGAAGCTTCCTCGCTAGATAAGAAATACATTAAATTAGAAATATCTTCTGGAGTGCCTAATTTTTTTAACGCATGTAGGTCGGCAGTAGCTTGTTCATCATTCTCCCACAGCATCTCAGATAGTTTAGTTTTAACAACGGCAGGAGCAATTCCATTCACTCGTATGTTTGGGGCTAATTCTTTAGCTAATTGTTTAGTCATATAAATTAATCCTGCTTTTGAAATATTATAAGCCCCCATATATGATGCTGGCTTTATACCTCCAACAGATGCAACGTTTAAAATTGATTCCTTTAAGCCAGCCTTTACAGCTGCTCTAGCCCACAGTAGTGGTCCAAGAAGATTTACATCCCATGTTTTTTGAATTCTGGATATATCTACATCCATCAAGTATCCACCTGATGGATTTGTACCTGCGTTATTGATAAGTACATCTAGTGAACTTGTTTCCTTAATAATCGCATCACATGTTTCGTTTGCTGCTTCTTCGCTGTCAGCATTTGCAACGTATCCTTTTAGCTGGGAATACTCACCTAATACCTGCTCAAGATTTTCTTCTTTTCTAGAGGTAATGTAAACATTCCAGTTATTTTCTGAAAATCTTAATGCAGTTGCAAGCCCTATTCCCCTGGTACCACCTGTGATTAAAACTGTTTTCATTATTGTTCAATTATAGTAGTTATTTTCAGATCCAGTTACAGTTGTATAACTTATGAAAAATCTCGACAAATACATTCACATAATTACAAAAAATAAAGATTTTCAAAAGCTATTCGCAGCGAGACTAATAACACTTGGTGGCGATTGGCTGCTTACCGTTCCATTACTTGGCATTATTTATGAACTAACTGAAAATCCCTTAATTACCTCACTAGTTCTTGTAGTACAGAGTGCTCCTTTATTTTTTTTGGGTAGCTTTGGTGGATATCTCGCAGATAAATATGATAGAAAAAAAATAATTGCAATCTCTGAATTTTTATCTGGCATAGTAGTGTTGCTAATTCTCTTTGCAGTAAATACTGAAAATGTAGCATTTATATTATTTTCCTTTGGAATGCTTTCAGTTGTAAGTGCAGCTTATATGCCAACATCGGACGCAGCGTTACCAAACGTTGTTGAAAAAGACTATCTTGCAGAAGCAAATGTAATTTTCTTTTCTAGCTGGGGAATAATGGCTGGACTTGGAGCAGGTATTGGAGGATATTTAACTACTGTTGTTAGCAGGGATACTTTATTCACAATAGATTTCTTAACCTTTGTTATCTCAGCATTTATCGTGTTTTCCATTAAAAAAGACTTGAGTGAACAGAGAGAATCCAAATCTGACGAGGTGACAATAAATTTCGTTGATGGGATGAAATATGTTCTTTCAAGAAAAGAGATACTATCGTTAGTAATCACAAAAGCTACATTTAGTATATCTGCAAGTGGCCTGCTATCTCTCTTTACCGTGCTCTCATATGAAATATACACAACTGGTGACTATGGAACAGGGCTTATGTTTGGCGCAAGAGGCATCGGTGCATTGATTGGACCAATTGTAATTCGATACTTTTTTGGAAGTACTGATGGTAAGTTATTAAATACAATAGGTATAACAATCATGGCGTGGGGATTGTTTTATTTCTTTATTTCCTTTTCAGCGTCTGTATATATTACAGTATTTTTATTAATTTTAGGTCACTCCGGTGGTGGATCTCAGTGGGCATTTTCAACTTATGGATTACAGGTACTAACACCAGATAATCTGCGTGGAAGAATTGCTGGTATTGATTACTCACTTTATTTTTTCATGAATACAATTTCAACACTTATGATCGGATACCTAGCAACCGTTTATGGTGTATTGTTTGTATTTAAACTCTTCCCTGTTCTAGGATTTATATTTGGTTTTGTATGGTATTTATCTACAAGAAGTATCTGGAACAAATTAGATTCATAAAAATATATTTATTTATGTTTTTAACATACTTTTTACACCTAGACTATTGTTATAGCTTTTAAATTCCGGACAGAATTTTCAAGCTTGTAAAAGAGGGGTAGTCAAGTCACCCCTCTTTTTTTAATTTTCTGGAAGATAAAATTCTGGTTTGAATTCATTAATAATGTAAATTCTTGAAGCAGCTTGATGTGCAGGATCGGAAAGAAGCATTGGACCAACAAGTACAGCAACAACATAATCACCTGGTTTAAAATTCCACTCATCTATTTTGCTATTAAATCGATATAACTGAACTGATGAACCAGGGCCTGTCCAAAGCATATCACTTATAAGAATTCCAGTTACTTTACCTTTGTCATTAAGTCTTACATCTGTAACATATCCGATAAGAATGCTATCGTATTCAAACGGGTATGGACTTGTAGTAGTAGTAGTATTATTAGGAAAAGTAGTTGTAGTTGCTTCCTTTAGTGCTTCTTCAACTCTTGCATCGATTAATTCCTGTACATCTTTGCTCTGTTCATATGAAATAATGTTTGTTGTAAAATAAACAATTGCTACAAATAAAGCAACTATTATAAGGGAAGATTCTCTAAATTTTGTTTTTCTAAAGTATTTCATAAAATTATGTTAGTTAGAATCTATTCCAAGTAACACTATTTTATTGATTACTTTACATTCACAAGGAATAGGTCAGAGGTTAAATTGATAAATTATTCTGATAACAATTTATCAACTGAACTGTACCCAGACAATATAGCCCCTGGAACACCCAACATTCTACTTGTATCAATTGCTTCTCCAGCAAAATAAACTTTTTCGGATAAAGATTCGTTCAAAATTTTAAGATATTCGGGTTTAGTTCGAAATGACTCAACCCAAGTACCAAGAGTAAATTGATGATCTCCCCAGTTCTCGTACTCAAACTCATTTAAATAACTTGAAGAAGCCTTACCATCAAATACTACATCGAGCTCTTCTAAGATTTGTTGTACAATATCTTTTGGCTCTTTATTTGTGTATTCAAGCGCTTCTTCTCCTCTTATAAGTATTCCTAAAATATTTTCAGTTGTTGGTTTATTTAAACCAAGATCATAGATAACTTTTTCTCCATTATTAACTTTAAAATCAACTGCATCGGGGAAAAATTTAGATGAGAATTTTATAATTAATTTAAATCCATATTTAAAGTTAATTGAATTTATAGCATTATAGAATTTTGTTGGAAGTTCGGGAATAAATTCAATGTTTGATGATTTTAAAACACCAATAGATGAAGTTATAAGAACTTTATCTACATCAACTGATGTGCCATCGCTAAAAGATAAGTTAACATTATTGCCTTGGTAATTAATAGTTTTTACTTCTTTGTTGAAAGAAATATTTTTCTTTACTTTTTGTGCAAAGTTATCATCTATAAAGTCATACCAGCTTGAATTCTTAAATTTATATTCTGGCATAAAGTTAAAACGCAAATTATTTTCAAAGTTACTAACCTTTTTAAGTTTTTTTCCATTCCATCTAAATGTGTTGGTTAAATGATAAGGAATAAGTTCGTATTTTTTTTCTGTATCTGAATTGCTAACTAGTTTAGGAAGAATCTCAGGTAAATTATGTACCCATTCTGCCCCTAGGTCTACAGGGATATCCGCAAATTCACTTTTCTTTAATCTCCCCCCGTATCTATTGCTCGCTTCAAAAATTTGATAATTTAAATTATTATTTTCTAATATATTTGCTGCTGCTAAACCTGACGCACCTGCTCCTACTATTGCAATTTCTTTTGCAAAGTCGTATTTCTTTGTGGTGGGAAGCTTTTTTGGAAAGTTATTAAAAGCTCTTGATGCCCAATTGAAAATAGGAAATTTATATACTTTATTATTTTTAAATTTCATGAATTAAATATACATTACTTTATATTTTGTACTCACATTATTCGCAAACTTACAAAGTAATGTTATCTGAAACCTTACGTTACTTAACAATCGGTAAATCTTTAAGATTTGTTGTGTAGGCCCCAGACTTTCTATCTGCTCTCATTCTCCAATTTTTATGTATCCCCTGTGCTCCAAGCATCAATGCACCTGATCCATACTGCTTGTTCACTGCATCTAGAGACTTCATGACGGTGTCTGATTTACTGTAGTTTTCACTATCTAGAAGGCTACCCTGTTCATTTTTTGCATCTGAAATATTCAAAAGCATCACTCCAATTTTCTGGTACTCATACCCTGGAAGAAATAATTTGTTCGTAAGTCTTTTTGCTTCTTTTATTATTTTTGAGGTATTGCTTGTTGGGATAGAGAAATGAGTGCTCATACCATTGCTGTACTGTTTGTCCTTT
>Ga0075480_10002406_pt1 | contig 12027 bp, 10 predicted proteins | sample DEB08_DNA_7_FD_81590 | JGI IMG/M metagenome (GOLD analysis project Ga0075480, IMG submission 81590) | Aqueous microbial communities from the Delaware River and Bay under freshwater to marine salinity gradient to study organic matter... | ecosystem: Environmental > Aquatic > Marine > Coastal ... | reverse complement strand
ATGTACACTTTCCCTAAAATATCGTGAGATTAATTCTCAGGGCTTCACTGCTGGTGGGCCTATGTATACAATTGAAAATGGAATGGGTAAAAAATGGAAATGGCTTGCTGTAGCTTTTGCTGGTTTTGCTATTATCTGTTCATTTGCAACAGGTAATGCTATCCAGTCTTTTACTATATCAGACCAAATTTACTCCGAATCAGTTCAAGCCCTTGGTGCAGATCATTTTTTAAATACTAATAGAACTATTTTGGGTATTTTAAATTTTAATATCCAGCAGGTTCTTGTTGGATTAATATTAGCTGGATTAGTTGGCTCAGTAATCCTTGGAGGGATAAAGCGAATTGGGCAGGTGACTGGGTATTTAGCTCCAATAATGGCCGTCATTTATGTTTTTTCATCAACTTTGGTATTAATCTATCACTCAGATAAAATAGGTGAGGCATTTACATTGATATATAATGGAGTGTTTAATCCGACTGCAACAGTTATAGGTGCTGGCGGTGGTGCTATTATGACAATGTTGAACACCATGCTTATGGGTATAAAAAGAGGATTATATTCTAATGAGGCAGGTCAAGGAAGCGCAGCTATAGCACATTCAGCAGCTAAGACAAATTACCCTGTGCGTGAAGGGGCAGTTGCTATGTTGGGTCCGTATATCGATACTATCATCATATGTACATTGACTGGATTAGTAATTTTGTGCACTGGCGCTTGGAAACATACTGAATATTTTGTAAGTATATCTGCTTCAAGCGTTGATGAATTTAATAATGCTTTATCCGTAAACAGTTTTCAAGGAATGAATCTCATAAATGGTAGTCTCCTTACTTCTTTTGCTTTTAAAAGTGGTTTAAGTTGGATTTTTAACTACGGTGATAAGATAATCACCTTGTCCGTGCTCCTGTTTGCCACATCAACTGCTATTAGCTGGTCATTTTATGGTGATAGAGCAACTGAATATTTATTTGGTGAAAAAGCAATATATTGGTATCGAATAATTTATATTATTTTTGTATTCATTGGTGCTAATGCTAGTATTGAAGCAGTATGGGCTTTTGGTGATGCTGCCCTTGGTTTTATGACTTTTCCTAATCTCATATCCATTATATTTCTAACAGGTGCTTTGAAAACTATGACAAAAGAATATTTCACGAATGACTTTGAATCAAAAGGATAAAGATGAATTTTTAAAAACTGCTATCTATGCAGCTAAAGAAGCCTCAAAGGTTATATTAAGATCTAATCAAAAAACAGTAAAGACATACAAAGCCAAAACAGATCTTGTTACATCAACAGATCATGAATCTGAAAAAGTAATAATCGATATCATAAGATCAAAACACCCTGACCACAGCATTCTAGCCGAGGAATCTGGTAATTTTAAAAAGCACCTTGATTATAATTGGATAATTGATCCACTTGATGGAACAACGAATTTTGTCCACAGTTATCCTTTATTTGGTGTTTCAATCGCTTTGTCGCACAAAGATAAAATCATAGTAGGTGTTGTTGTGGAGCTACCATCATTGAATGTTTATTCAGCTATCCAAAATGGACCTGCTTATTGTAATGATAAAATTATAAAAGTCTCTAATAATAATAAATTAATAGATAGTTTATTGGTTACTGGATTTGGATATGAGCATGGCAACTTATGGGAAGATAATATGAAGTTATTTAAAATATTTACGGATATAACTCAGGGTGTGCGCCGTTCTGGAGCTGCTGCAATAGATATATGTCATGCAGCATCTGGCAAGACAGATGGTTATTGGGAATATGATATAAAGCCCTGGGATATTGCTGCCGGTTCAATAATTGCTAAACAGGCAGGAGCATTAATCACGGGTATTAGAGGAGAGGAATTTTCAATCTGGGATAATCAAATTTTAGCTACAAATGGGAAAATACATGGCGAAATGCTAAAGATCATAACTAGCACTATTTAAATTGATCTAGAAACTGTTTTTCTGTCCAAACTGAACTTATTTCTTTAACATTTTTACCACTAGCTGAGGTCTTAATTATTTCCATCGCATTAAAACTGTAAATAGAACCATTTTTTTCTAAGCTTCCCTCCCATTTGTAATGAACGACAACTTTATTTTTTTTAGAAAAAATATCAATTATATCAATGTCATAATCATACCATCTATCACCATAGGTTTTTATATCGATTAAAAATGATTCTGCTTTTTGCTTTAGTTGTTGCCTTGTAAAAAATACTTTACAATTAAATACATTACCGTTTCTGGATAATTTAAGATTTAATGAATCACCCTGAGCTCCGAGAATAATCTTTTTAATAGATTGGCTATTTTTAGTAATACCAGTTTTTAAATTATTTATTTCAAGTATTACATCACTAATTTTTATTGGTTTGTTCGATTTAATGAATGGTGATACAGATGTAACTGTTAGTTTGTCTTCTATTAATTCTGATGAAATTCCCATACCAACATATGGAGTATGATAATAAATAAAATTTTGGTCAAGATAATTACCTACGGAATCTAAACTGGCATTATATCTTGCATTTAGAAATTTTATAATTTCTTTTTCTTTTTTTGTTTGTCCGAAGGATAAACTTAATAAAAATAAAATTAAAGCCGTTATTTTGCAGATATCATTCATTTATAAAGATAGTAAATCTAATATTAAAATTATTTTCCTTTAATATATTTAGTCATTTTACGAATTGTTTCAGGATTTGAGCCACAGCAGCCACCCAGAGCAGAAGCTCCTTTATACTTTGCAATCAACATAAGCTTTGAGAAATCGGCATTAGATACTAGATCTTTAATATGTCCATCTTTAGTAGGCATTGTTCTGCCTAAGTTCGGATAAATACCCCACTTCCCTCCCCAATCCTTAATTTTTTTAATAGCACCTGTTGTATTATATATAGTTGAGCAATTTATCAATAAAGTATCTACAGAATATCTATTAGCCATAGCTGCAACTTTTTCTATGTGAGTTCCATCCAAAATATGGCTATTATTTTTTAATACAATGCTCAGCCAAACTTTTTTATTAACTTGATTGGTTAATTTTAAAATTGATTTTATTTCTAAAAAATTCCCCATTGTTTCAATTAATATAATATCTACCGGCTCATTATTAAAATTTTCTAAAATTTCCATAAATTCGATTTCAGCTACTTTTTCACCCGGAAAAAGATTTGGTTCATAACAGTCCTCAAGCGGCGCAATTGAACCAGCGATTAATATATCTTTTTTACCTTTAGCTTCTAAAGCAGCTTTAATAGCTTTTTTAAAAGAATTATTGCTCCTAATGAGAGCATCTTTGACTTTTGCTTTTTTGTAGGATCTATAGCTAGTTCTAAAAGTATTAGCTGTAATTACATCACAACCACCTTCAATGTAATTTTTATGTATCTCCACAACTTTTTTATAATGCTCTTCATTAGCAATAGCTGACCATAATGGAAGCGGAAGTTTTAAACCAAGCTTTAATAATTCTGTGCCCATTGCACCATCTAAAACTAGCGGCATTTGAATGTTTGATTTCATAGCTTAAATTAAATATAATCAACATCAATTTATTGTTATATATATACCCAAAAATGTATTGTTTAAAAAAAATAGTAATCTTACTAGTAATCACAACATTTGCTTTTCCTCAAAAGGTTTACATTCATGCTGGCAGGTTGATAGACGGGATTACAGAAATACCAGTTGAAATGGTAACAATAATTATTAATGGAAGCACAATACAATCAATTTTAAGAGGACATATCAACCCTCAGTCTGAAAATGATAAGCTAATTAATTTAAAGGATTACACTGTATTACCTGGACTTATGGACATGCATACTCATCTATCTGGTGAGAGTAATCCTAAAAGCTACATGGAAAAGTTCTACATGGATCTTGATGAATATGCATATAGATCTATACCATACGCAGAAAAAACTTTAATGGCTGGATTTACAACTGTAAGAGAGCTCGGTGGGGTTATTAGTAATAGTTTGCGTGATGCAATAAGAAGTGGTTATGTTGTAGGTCCAAGAATTTTTAGCGCTGGTAAGGCAATAGCTACGACCGGTGGTCACGCCGATCCTTCAAGTGGCTTAAATATGAATTTTACTAGCGATCCAGGTCCAAAAGACGGCGTAATTAACGGGACAAGTGATGCAAGAAAGGCGGTTAGGCAAAGATATAAAAATGGAGCTGATTTAATAAAAATTACAGCAACAGGAGGAGTTTTAAGTGTAGCTAAAAACAGTAAGAATCCTCAATTCACTGAACAAGAAATAAAAGCTATTGTGGAAACTGCGCAAGATTATGATATGCATGTTGCAGCACATGCTCATGGCCCCGAAGGAATGAAAAGAGCTATAAGAGCTGGTGTACACTCCATTGAACATGGAACTATTATGGATGGTGAAGTATTAGCCTTAATGAAAAAGTATGGTACGTATTATATCCCAACGATCTCGGCTGGAATGTTTGTAGCTGCAAAAGCAAAAGAACCAGGTTATTATCCTCAAATTATTGTACCAAAAGCTCTAGAAATTGGACCAAGACTGCTAAATACGTTCACAACCGCTTATAAGTTTGGAATTAAAATTGCATTCGGAACAGATTCAGGGGTTTCTTACCATGGCGAAAATGCCAAAGAATTTCAATATATGGTGAAAGGTGGAATGTCAGAGATGGAGGCTATTAGGTCAGCTACTGTTGTAGCATCGGAATTATTAGGAATTGATGATATGTTAGGAACCATTGAGTCGGGGAAAATTGCTGATATTATCGCAGTAACCGGTAACCCAGTTAAAGATATAACATCTCTTCAGAGTGTTGTTTTTGTAATGAAAGAAGGAATAATATATAAAAGTGAATAAAGTTATTTATCTCTACTTCTAGAATATTTATCGGACTCTATAACTATTTTTTTTAAAGTCTCCCTTATTTCTGATTCCATAGATATTGGAAGAATTTTAACCCACCATTCTGAGATCATGCTCTCTAAAACTTTTTGGGTGCTCTTAGGTCCTAAACCATTACCATAGTTATCAAAAAAATAAGTAGTTAGCTTTTGTTTCCAGTATCCACTTTTAATTTCTTGTAAAAATATTAACCACTCAAAGTACTTTGCTAAATAACTCCCTACTCCAACCATGATTGCACCGAAGATCAAGGTCATAGCAAATCTTAATTCATTATAGAATAATGATAGAAAGTAAAGGCAAAAAATCATTAATAATGTTCCCATCACTAACCCATTTTTAGATATAAATTGATTTTGAGGTATTAGCTCAGAATGTAATTTTTTATTCTGCATGGCAAGCCATGTTGATAAGCTCCAACATAGAGTTAAAAATATATTTAAAAAAATTAGGTATGGCTCTAGCTCAGTGTGTACATACATTCATTACTCACCTGTTTTATATTTTGTATACACCTCTTTGCCACCAACAACCGTTCTCATAACTTTTACATCTAAAATATTTTCAATATTTATCGAAGTTAAATCTTCTGACAAAACTGTAAAATCTGCATAGAACCCTTCCTTTAAGATTCCCGTCTTTTTTTCTTGAAAACCTGCATATGCATTATTTTTTGTGTAGCATTTTATTGCTTCAAATATAGATATTTTTTGTTCAGGGTACCACCCATCAGGATTACTTCCATCTAATGTTTTTCTTGAAACTGCAGCGTATATTCCTTCAAGTGGATTCAGTGGAGTAACATCCCAGTCTGATCCAAATGTTAAGTTCACACTATTTTGAATAAAAGTATTGAAAACGTAGCTGCGGGACATTAAATCAGTGGTTATTCTTTTATGCATCCATCGTGTATCATCTATACATCCATATGGCTGCATGGATGGTATTATATCAGTATTAATAATATTATTAATACCTTTTTGAGTTAAGTGCTGAGCATGCTCTATTCTAAAACGTCTATCCTTTTTACCATTAGAGTTAAACACTTGAAAAAATTGGTCTATTATCCAATCATTAGCTCTGTCTCCAATAGCATGTACAGCCAACTGTATATTATGATTGTCAACATCTAAAATAAGTTTTTTAAATTGAATTGTATCCTTTATTATTAGAAAACCTTTTGAATTCTTTTCATCGAGGTAATGATTGTGCATCCATGCTGTTCTTGAGCCAAGTGAACCATCGACCATAGCTTTTAGGCCATTCCATCTTAACATATCATCACCAATACCTTCTGAATTAATCAGCATCTTTAAATCATTCCAGTTTTCATACCAAGTATATCCTTTGATTCTGAGAGTTAACACATCCTTATTCCTTCTAAAGGTAAGTAAATCATCCCAACTACACATATCATGCACTTGCGTAAGTCCTAAAGATGCAGCATGTTTCATGGATGCATTAAAAATCTCATCTTTGATTTCATTTGTTTTTTTTGGGATGATATTGCGTACTAGATCTATTGCATTTTCTTTCAATATACCTGTTGCTTCACCAGTTAATAAATCTCTGTCGATTATTCCTCCTGGGGGGTTAGGTGTTGATTTGTTTATACCCGCTGCTTTTAAAGCAGCACTATTTGATAATGCCATATGGCCATCAATTCTCGTAACTAAAACTGGGTTTTTTGAAGTAATACTATCAATCCATGATTTTGAAGGGAGCATGCCACCCCAGTTTTCATGATCCCAGTTCCCTCCTTCTATCCAAGAATTATCTGTTTTATTTAATGTATAATCCCTAAAAGCCTGAATAAATCTATCTTTATCATTTATTTCTTTAAGATTAATACTTCTTAGTGTGGCTCCTCCCCACATTAAATGCGTATGATTATCTATAAAACCAGGAAGGGTAAAATTATTGTTAAGATCTATAATTATAGTAGAATCATATATTAAATGATGGTATGTATCTAACCCTAAGGATAAAATTATATCGTCTTTTATAGCTATATAGTTGTAGCGAGTATCGCTCTCAATACCAGTATATATATTCCCATTTATATATATTTTGTCAGCTTTTTCAAATGTGGTACAGCTAGTTATAAAAAAAAGAAGTATTAGGGATATAATACTCTTAGATAGATGGCAAACAAAATTTAAATATTTAACAAAGTGCATTATTCATTTATATAATGAAATTAATATGTGGAGGATAGTTGCATTAGAACTCCGCACAGCCATGCGCCATAGGTACCCATAGCATAACCAAGTACAGCTAATAATACCCCAACTGGAGCTAAGGATGGGTGAAAAGCAGAAGCTACAATAGGCGCTGATGCAGCGCCTCCAACATTTGCTTGACTACCAACAGCCATAAAGAAAAATGGCGCTTTTATAAATTTTGCTACACTAATAAGCATGCCTGCATGGATCATCATCCATATCAGCCCAACAATAAATAACCCTGGATTGTCAAAAATAGCCAATATATTCATTTTCATCCCAATGGTAGCAACTAAAATGTATATGAAAACACTACCAATTCTTGAAGCCCCAACTCCCTCTAATTCTCTAGCTTTCGTAAATGATAGAAAAACAGCTAAAGTTGTCGAGATTACTATTAACCAAAAAAACTTAGAAGTAAGACTAAATTTAGCAAGCAAAGGAGCATTTTGGAAAATCCACGGCGCAATAAGATCTGCACCAAAATGAGCAACAGCAGTGATCCCAAACCCAATGGATAGAACCCTCATTGTATCAGCAGTATTTGGAATTTTCATAATTTGTGCCTGATAGGCTTCAATCTTATTTTTAAGTACGTCTATAGAACTAGAATCAGCTTGAAGCCAATTATCTATCTTATCATTTATACCAGCGCCATAAAGCAAAAATGCCATCCAGATATTTGCAACAATCACATCAACAGCAACCATTGCCGAAAATATTTCATTATCAACTTGAAACACTTCTTTCATCGCGGCTTGATTTGCACCTCCACCTATCCAACTACCTGCGACAGTGCTTAATCCTCTCCACACGCTATCTATATCTGAACCAGCAATTAATGCAGGATTAATAGATAATACTATTAAGATTGCTATTGGTCCTCCAATGATGATTCCTAATGTTCCAGTAAAAAACAAAATAAGAGCTTTAGAACCTAATTTTCTTATTTCTTTTAAATCTATGCTAATGGTTAAAAGTGCTAGACTCGTTGGAAGTAAATATCTAGAGGCTACAAAATAAAGGTTGGAACTATTTCCTGAAATAATACCTAGTGAATTAAATATAGAAGGAATGAAATAACACAGTAATAAAGCTGGAACGTATTTGTAAAATTTTACCCATAGTGGTTTTTTACTAGTTGATGTTAGGAAAACAAAACCAAGGATGCTCATAAGAATGCCAAATACTATGGCATCATTTGTAAAAACAGGATCAATCATTATTTAAACTTCATAAGAAAAAACACTATAACTTTACATTTATTTCTGTTGATAAGCTCAGACATCTTAAACTTTTTATATAAAGATAATAGTACTAATACTAATTATCTTTTGAATGATAATTTAAGAGAATCAATCATTTCACTTTTCGTATAAGATTGAGAATCAATAAAATTATCACTACTAAGTCCCGTTGTTGCTTCAGCTTCTTTTAGAAGCTCACTACCTTTTTTAACATCACCTTTTTCAAAATAACAAGCGGATAGGTAAAAAAGATTATTTCTAATCAGCTTAACCTTCCTAAAACTTTCAATTGCACTAGAGTAATCTTTTAACCAATAATAACAAATGCCCTGCTCAGCATATAATAAATCATGCGAGAACGGGTCTAATCTGATAGCTCTGTTTAGTTCATTTAGAGCCTTTTCTATATCACCAGTATAGATCAAAAAAAGTACATATCGCGATATGATATAAATATCACTTGGACAAAGTTCAGTTGCCTTTTGCAAATGATAAATCCCTAATTCGGGGTCATTTTCAAAAAAAAATTTTATAGAACCCATAACCCTGTGAGCTTCAGGGTCATTTGGATCAAGTTCTAGTGCTTTGTGCGCGGATTTTATAGCTTTATCAAAAAGAGACGGATCAGGTTTTTCTTCCCAATCTGCTAGATTTCCAAGTGAGCAAGCTCGCCATGCGTATGCTCTAGCATAGCCTGGATCCTGATCAATTGCTTTTTCAAAGTATTTAACAGCATTTTCTGTGTTTTCTTTTACAACATTTCCTTTTCTTGCATAATCAAGGCCTTTTAATACCAGTTCATATGCTCCCATGTTCTCAGGCCTTTTTGCTTTTATCGATTCGAGAACATCCGATTCAACGCGACCAACAATAGTTGATACTATTTGCTCTGCTATTTCATCTTGGACATCAAATACCTCATCAACAGATAAATCGTAATTATTTGACCATAATGTTTGTTTACTTTCGGTAGATAATAATTGGGAGTTTATCCTCATTTTCGTTCCAAGTTTTCTAACGCTTCCATTAATTATATACCTCACACCTAATTCTTTTCCAATATCTTGAAAATTTTTATCCTTATCCTTATAGGCAAAACTTGCATGACTAGATATAACTACAAGTTTATTGTATCTTGATAACATGGAAAGCAGATCCTCACAAAAACCCTCGCAGAAGTATTCTTGTTCCACATCGTTACTTAAGTTTTTAAACATCATAACGGCGACAGAGCCAGGTTCTGCTACTTTTATTTCATTTTGTATCTCATCAGAGTCCTGTGTAAACCTTGGTGTACCCTTATTTTCTAGAACATGAAATGCCTTAATTGGGAAATCAATATTTTTTAATTCTAGCTGTCCCGCGTCCTCAAATGAAACCATAATTTTTCTATTTATCATATCAAAAACAGTTTGCGAAACACATATTCCAGAAGGTTTAGCAGCAGCTTCTAATCTTGCTGCAATATTCACTGCATCTCCAAATAAATTATTATCCGTAACCATAACATCGCCAATGTTTATTCCAACCCTAAAGGTCATTTGATCATCATCACTTTTGCCATGGTTCATCGTCTTCATTTTTAGCTGAGTCTCTACAGCAGCTTCCGCAGCTTTAATTGGACTTGCAAATTCAGCTATAACACTATCCCCAGCACTTCCAAAAATAATTCCATCATGCTCATCAATTATATTATCTATGACTTCTCTACGTTTTCGCAAAATTTCTAAGGTTTTTACCTCATCTCTACCCATCATTTTGCTAAAACCAACTACATCTGAGGCAAAAATTGTTGCTAGCTTTCTATCCATTGTGTTTCCTTTTTATATTTTTATAATTACGGCGCAATTATTCATACGATCATAGATCATTTTATGTGCACAAATTATTAGTTTATCACTAATGTCCATCTACAGAACCGTTAGGCGGATTTATATCATGCCAATGTCCATGCTCCACTGACCACACCTTACCAGGAGGCGGATCACCTTCTGGAGCTTTTCTTCTTTTGAACTCAGATTCAAATGATATGGGTGTTTTAGAAATAAAAGATTCTTGTGAATTATTATCTTTTCTTGTGCTTAGAAAAAAGATTATTATAAACACAAAGCAAACGCTGCCAATTAAAAAATACTGATTTGAATTTTTGCTATCTTTACTTTTATGACAGTGCTTATATTTTTTGCCACTTCCACAATGACATTTAGTATTTCTTCCCTTTTTCATATGTTGATTTCCTTTTTATTTCTAAATCAAACTAGGTTTAGATAATTAACGACCACTTAATTTCAAACAAACTAGTCATTTATTTCTAGGATGGTTTTTAATTTTAAAAGATTGAAGAAAAAATTCATCCTCGAATATTTCGCCCTTCACATGTGCTTTTTTAGTCTCTTTACAAAACTTGTTTTCCGAACTACCATCAAAAAGGTTTATCATTTCATCATCAATAAAGTAAAATTCTGAATTAATTTCTACAGCCAAAAAGCATTCCTCTATACCCTTCATTTTGAATTGACACTTAGCGCAGCTAGTATCGACTATCATATTAATTTTCATAGACCTAGCCATTCTAGGTCTGTCTACAGCGTATAAGAGCAGATTTATAGAACTAATTAAAAATATATAACGAGCATACTTCATGAATATTTTTAAGTTAATACTCTATTAATGATGATACATTATATTTTTTATATAAATCCTTTTCTATATCATCTAACGAGAATAATACTTTTTTCATCTTTCGCTCTGCAAACAATCTAGACTGATTATTGTAAAAAATTGAATTTTCATCATTGGTAGCTGAGCCAAATTGATGTATTGATTTCGAACTAACTTTTCCTTCGGGGCTCCATTCTATAATCTGCACAAAACAATCACCTGTTTTTGCAATCATTTTTCCATCTTTCCATTCTGTATATATAGCACGCATATTACCCGGACCACCGTCCAAAGGTAATTCTAATCCACCTCTGACTAATACTTGTACGTCACCAAGAGGGACATCAAAACGACCATAATGGGATTTCAATTTTTTAATAGAATCAATCAACCTATCCGTTATGAGATCAACATCATGCTTATAGTCCGCTATATCAAAAGTTAAAGGAAATGTTAGAATAGCTAAAGCTGCAGCTTTATTATCTAGATCAGTGCGTAAATTCCAATTTTTTAATAAGTCAACTGCGGCCAATAACTCTAAATCCTGAGAATTGAAATCTTCAATAAATCGATCAATAGCATATGCCATTACTGAATTTTTCTCATATTGATTATCAAATTTATAATTATAGAACTCTTCTCTAGTAATACTGCTATCACCGCCATACAATCTAATTGCTCTCAATGACCTGTTAGTTTGATGACCTTCAATTCCTGCAGTTTCATTTATTCCAAAAGATGAAATATCTTTCCTAAAACCCGTAGCAAGAAAAGGATTAGCATTACAGTTCTGAAAGTATCCAGCATCTGGGTTTGTTACCTGGGGTAAATCTTTAAAAGGAACATAATCTGTCCAGAGAGTATTAGATGTATTTCCAGATAGTATCCCTCTCCAGTCATAGTCATTATCTCTTACTGGCAATAAAGCATTATAAACATAATAAATATTTCCACTTTTATCAGCATAGCCAGTATT
>Ga0075480_10002401_pt1 | contig 12041 bp, 4 predicted proteins | sample DEB08_DNA_7_FD_81590 | JGI IMG/M metagenome (GOLD analysis project Ga0075480, IMG submission 81590) | Aqueous microbial communities from the Delaware River and Bay under freshwater to marine salinity gradient to study organic matter... | ecosystem: Environmental > Aquatic > Marine > Coastal ... | reverse complement strand
TCGTAAGGTAACTGAGGTTGCAGAAGTTGAGCGTTTTGTGGAATATTACAAGTGGTTTGATGATGCTATATCTCAAATTGTAGGACAGCTTATACCAGCGTCTGCTGAGTATACTTCTGATATACTTAATACAGTCGAATCTCATGTCCTTGAGAGACCCAAATTCCAACACAGAATCCCAATGACAGCTTTTACATCATCTACGGAGGGTGTAGCTTTTGGTGCAGAAGAGCTTAAATACAATTGGGCAAGAAATCACGCCCCAATAAGCGGACTGGAAAGAGACAATTCAGATTGGTGGAGAGATAGAGCTGAACGTATAGGTGTAATTTCCTCTGGTGATTTAGGCGTGGATGCTGATAGAACACAGATTCGTGATAGCATTGTGAATCGAACTAATCGTGGCGTCGGAAGAAGCTTTGCAATTACTGGAGAAAGGTACTCTTCATCACCATTTAAATATCGTACAATATCAAAGGCGTTTGTTGTAGAAAACAAAATTTCTACTGAAATTAAAAGTGGTGTAAACTTTAGTTCTGATAAAAACATTCACTACACTTACGCTTCGCTCCACCCAGCAGGGCCAGTAAACACTGACGACGGAGTATTTATACCCAAGAATGTGTTACTCGCATTTACAAGCGATCTAGTTGAGCTTGAAGATACATCAGATCCTCCTGAGAACCCCAATGCTAAGGTCAAGAGAATAGTAAAAGTTCAGCACGGTCGTGATTGGGAAGAGGGGATTGGTTACAAAAATGTTAAATCTTCTAAGGCATTTCCATTTAATATTTTCTCATCTTCGGTTCGTTCTGGCTACAACGCTCATGTTATAGCAAGAGCAACAGCAAGCATTGAAATAACAAACTTGCACAATGATGTTTATGGTACAGATATGGAGCGCCCAATGCAGGGGCCATTTACCAACTACGCAGTTGGTGGACACCAGTCTCGACATATTAAATTGAACGATGGCGGTGATAACTACCTAAACCGCCCTGAAGCATGGAAAATTCTTCTTGGTAAGTGTTCCACAGTTACTGGTGCAATCGGAATGGTTGGTGCCGATTATCCGTATCCCGAAGCAAATGCTGTAGGGGAAAATCCATACCCAATGACTGGTGCTCAAAAGGCAACCTATTTCCGTGATGAGCTTGCAAAGCGCCCCGTAAACATTCGCAATATACACCACACTACTGGTTCAACTATTCTTGGAAATTATAATCACAACTACGATATTGTTCAAGTTGCTGGCGGCTATTCCAACCCAAGAGCATTTATTGATGAGCAGCCATTGTTGCCTGATGTAGTCAAGGGTGCAGATGTTGCAAAAACAATTCTAGACATAGATAGAGGCAGAGGCGGACACTTTGTTTTCGTTGACGATTACAATACTGGTTACTTAAATGGCTCGGGCGACTACAAGAACGAGACTGTTATTATAAGCAGATTCTCAGCGCCCGGCTCTCGCGAATCAATGACTACAGCATTTAAAGATTTCCGCGCTGGTGAATTATCTGTCTACAACTCTGTCCCGTACAGAAATATGACAACGCGCCGCCCATTTCAAGGGGTGACATCTTCAATAGTTTCTGAAAACACAGGGATGAGAAGCTTTGATCACACAGGCAGGGACTTTGGATTCACTAACTTGGCTGCCCGTCACGCAACTAGATTCTTCCGCGATTCAACTATTATTCCAGACAAAGAACACTCAAACGTCCCAAGAAACTTTGTTAACACATCTTCTGGTCCAGGCAATGCTGATAATGCATTCACTGAAGCCCCTTCATTCCACAAGGTTCACAGAAACAACCTTTTAAGAGCAGAGAAGCTTACCTCCATTGTCACCAATTATGTTGGACCTTCGTTACAAAACAATAAGGCAGTAAAATTACATGCTTTAAAGAATGAGACTCTTTTTATAGGTAGAATTCAAAGTGAAAGCAGTGGAATGACCGACCTTGATCTAGGATTTAGATCTAGTTCGTTCGACTCGATGAAGACAGGTGGATGGTCTTACTCGTCTTGGGTTTCTGCCGATGCTTGGAAATCAACATCAACACAACAGATTTTATTCTCATTCGGTGCTACACCTGCTGCGTCGCCCGGCGGAATCAATAGAGAAGTGCTCAAAATTAAAAGAGGAACAGTGAGTTCTAATTTGGCAAAGCTTGAGTTGTTTCTTTACTTATGGGATGGCAGCACAACTTGGAACGAAGTTGGGTACGAAACAGATGGGTTCTGCCTTTCTGCAAGTGTTGGATTCCAGCATGTTGTGGTGACAGCTACTGGTTCTGATGGAAATCTTGTCTCTACACTTAACCCAGTTGCCTATGTTGATGGGATTGCCCAGACATTATCAAAAACCACGGGAGTTGTTTATGATTATTATGCTAATCATGATAGAGAACTCTGGACCAATGTTGGTAATAGATTGAAAAACTGGAGCGGGTCTGCTGGTTTATTCTTAGGTCCATTTGAATCGATTATGATGATTGGAGGCTCTTCCGCACAAGAAAACTCACGTATCTTCTCTGGCTCATTCGATGAAACAAGCTTATGGTCAAGACCTTTGAGTTCACTACAGGTTAGTGAAATTTATAATGGAGGTGTACCTTGTGATTTAACATCTTCTGCGGTTTACGCTTCTTCTAGTTCTGATCTGATTGGTTGGTGGAGAATGGGTGAGGTTGCTGATGGGGCTATCGCTGATGCAATAGCGCCTAGCAACATAGGGCACTATAGTTCTTCTGTAAACTCAATAATAAATGCTGCAAATGGTTCCCAATTAGGAAGCTTGACGCCGTTAGCCACGAAAAACAATTCGAATAGTGCCGTTATAACCACCCAGGATGTATTAGCTGGCTGTGTTCCAACTGCTGTGCAGAGTGAGGTAACCACTTATCCATGCCGTCAAATCTACGACAACCTCAACCTACATCACCAGATCCCACGCTCTGATCGACAATACTCTTGGATCGGTGCCTCGATCACACACACGGAAGCTTGCGAGCCCCGCTACTCTGGCTTTATGCAGGTAAACTCTCCTATCGCCCCTTACTACGAGATTACTGGCAACTACTACCCGTTCTTCGATTATGTGTCGGCGTCTGCTGCTACATCTGGAATTTTCCAAAACACCACAAGACTAGATTTGCTTGTTCTTGATAAGACCGGCTCTGCTATTAACACTCTTGGCGAGTCAACAATAAGTGGTGCCCTACAAACTCCCGCAGAAGGCGAGAGATTAAATGCACTACTAGTTCATCGCGGCGACAACTACGGCTGGAACTGGCGCGCGCATAGAATGCACGACCATCCAATCTTGAATCGAGAGCATAACGAAAACACATTCACAGCAGTCAAGGAAACTACAATCAAAGAGTTCCGACTACCACCCGTATCCTTACGCGGACGCCCAGTTGTGATCAATATGAGTGTTAATGGGCAAAATATTTCTCTTAAGACCACTCACAACAACGAAAAAATATACTTTAATCAAAGAGAACTAAATGACCTTGTATTTCAAACAGAAGATCAAACGATAACCCCTCTTGATGAATTACTTGAAGTTTCACAGCAACCCGGCTCCAATCTAAACTGGGTTCATTATTCTGAGACTTTGTTCCCTTCTACACGAAACGAATTTGCAAAACATTCTCGCGAGAGAGTTGGCTATGATAACAAATTCTGGAGAGATAGTCGAAAAGAAAGAACCGAACTAGGTTCAACTGGCGCAAGTGACGCCGCCAATCCTTCTGGTTTTGGGTTAAATTCTTTTGGGCTTTTTGTTAGTCAAAGCAGTTGGGTTCTCGACGCTCCAGAAGAATACTTAACTAGAGATTCATTATGGAGTGGTAGCGCTCAGCAATATCCAATGGAATCTTCTAGTGCTGGAGAATTACAAAACGAGTATACAATTTTTAATAATACAGTTACAAACAATATATACAGGAGAAATAATTTTAGAATAGGTTCTCTATTATCTCGAAAGCAAATCTTGACTTCTCCGAATTCTGTTGTCTCAAGAACTGGTTTTGCCCCAACATCCAGCCTTACTGACACATTTGCAGATGAGATTCCAAACTTTGCCGGAGAGGCGCTGTGGGAGGCAGGAACTCACGCCACAATTAACATCAAGTCTGGTAGTTCTTTCATAACTTCTTCTTATCCATCCGAGCCTTGGTTTGATGAATACAACGACTTCCGCGAAGACTTGCAACTTGTCGCGAGAGACTACGCTATTATCCCAGAGTTCAGGATTTCAGAACACATTGATAATTACGTCAAGGGCGGAACTTTCAATAAGTTTAACTTTGACACATTCGAGATCCCCGGAACAACCATTAACAGTTCACAGCAGAGCTTCTACAAAGATTACTCTAACTCTGACTTCTTGCGAGAGTTCGCAAGTATCAAGGATAAGTCTGGACTAAATGCGAAAGAAATAATGTTGACCTGCAAGGCAGCAGTTCGTTTTAATCCCTACAAGGGTTTCTATCCAGCACAGAGAACAATTGATTTAGCAAGTCAGTTTTCAAGCTCATTTGCAGCGGGGATTTCATTCAATTTTGCCTTAACTCAGGAACCTTTTGAGCCGCGCCCAGAAAACAATTTGCAATCTTCTATTCGCCCACTAATTCAGCCACTATTCGCCCCAGGCATTCTCTACAACTCCATCAAATCTGGAATTGCGGTTGATTATCCGATTGTAAATAATAAGAAGAAAATTTCAACATTCAACTTTAGTGGCTCTAACACTTCCGCTGAAAACTATATGTTAATTCCTATTTCGTCTTCGGGCATAGTTCTCGATGATTACAACCCGAAAAATCCATACTGGGATCTTCGTGTGCCATTTGAGGCGATGATAGAGCCCGGCAAATACATCGACAAGGTTGAATTCTTAGACTCCGAGCCCCACCCATCGGCATCAATAAACACTACGGCTTCTGTAGATGCCTCTGTCTCTGACGGAATCTATGAACTTATGGCTAAAAACTTCTTTGGACAGACAGGTGATTTCTTTTTGAAGGATTCTTCTTACACAAAAATTCAATCTGATTTGATTCAAGATGGACTTAAGTTTAAGGCTGGAGATGTGTTTGCTGCAAGGCTTAAGATCAGAAAGTCACACAACGGCAAAAGATTTTATAATCAAGAATCTGGTTCAGATGGGGCTAATACCTACTTCTCAACAAACGGAGCTTTAGCAACTCAAGGCACCGGATCTAGTGTCACTTCTTTGAGCGCTTCGTTCCCAATTCCACAGGATCCAGCCCACAATTCTAGTTTCCAAGAAACCTTCACAATGTATTCTCGCCCAACCGCATTCGGTCCAGCAGTCAGTGGAAGAAACTCAGATTCGTCAGAGAATCACGCTGATGCGTTCTTGAGCGGAACACTCGATTCCCTCGAAGGCTATAACTGGGCTTACACACCCCCCTATTACCACGGCGAGTCCTGGGTCGATTTCATCTTCCGCCCAGATTCCACCAAAACCTACACACTTGAGGACATCCTAACAGAAACCGAAACAATCTATTGGCGCGTAGATCCCGGCAGACAAGTTGGTGGATCTTCGGATTCATATGAGAGTCGCGCCAACGAGCATCAAAGAGCCCTAATTGATTATGGCTGGGATAGCACCTCTGCTTTCGCTGGACAACAAGCCATATACGGAGGCTCTGTTGTCAATAAAAATGCGATGCAACTTGACTCTTCTCTAAACTTATTTGGTGTTGAGAGGGTTGCAAAGAGACGCAAGGATAAATTTGGTAATACCATCCTAGACGAAAATGAACTTGCCGGAAAGCGCTGGGTTATTCAGCCCAAGTGGGAGACCCCGATGCTAAACTTTACCAACGTAAAAGAAGACACCGGAAACATAACATACCCAACAAATTTCTCCGAGTCTGTCCCACGAGGCATGTGGCATCAGTTTGGTAAAATACCTACAAGTGCTAAGACAGGCGTTTTCCTAGAAATTGGTGACATTCCAAGTGATTGGCTCAGGTATCACTATGATGTTATCAACATGAGTTCATCCTACAACAACAACGACCCAGCCGGCTCAGGCTCTACAGCCTACCTTGATTACCAGTCTCTAGCAGACCTATTTGGCTTCTCACGCTCGCAGAAAAAAGACAGCGCAAAAGTACGCCTTGGAGAAATTGCGGACAAGCGAGAGGTATATGAGGCGGTTGTAGCGATTCCTTATATTGTAAAAGCAAATGAGGGCTATGATGGCGCTAAGATCAATGATGATAAGAGGCGCAAAAAGTTTATTAATATTCCACGAAGACGATTTGAGTCAGCACTCAAGACGAGAGAAGGTTCTCAAGAAGGCGACTCGCTACAAGCAGCCGGCGAGAGTATTCGCAAAATGGTGCAGAAAATGAAGCGCTATGTACTTCCACCCCAGTTCGATTTTATCAACTTTGATGAAATCGATCCAATCGTTATGTACTTCTTTGAGTTCAAATACGAGTTTGACAAAGACGATCTATCCTACATCTGGCAAAACCTTGCTCCGAGAGACTACAAAAAAATTACATTCCAAGAGGCTTCCGTATCACATGACCTCATGAGAAATGAGCTTCTAGATGAGAACAATTTAATTGACAACCCCAATCTCCGCTGGATGGTATTCAAGGTTAAACAGAAGGCTACTAAGGACTACTATGATCTTATTCCGCCACAAATAAAAGCTGCAAGACCAGTTGTCAGCCTTGATAAACCGGAGACAGATAAGGACGATGAATATTTGCAGTTCAATTGGCCATATGATTACCTTTCCTTTGTAGAACTAGTTAAACTTGAAGCCGATGTGCTCTACAAGGCAGGCGACGAAGGGTCAGAATGAAGTTTCTAAATAAGAAAGAGCAAGTCTTCGACATTCAGCTTACGCCCTATGGCAAACACAAGTTAGGCGCTGGAACCCTTAAGCCAACCTACTATGCGTTCTTCGATGACAACATCGCGTATGATAGAAGGTACTTTACTAGTGCAAGTTTAGAGCCGCAAAACAATATTCACGAGCGCATCAAACAAGAGACACAATACCTTGAGAGCCAGACTTTATTTCAACAAGTAATGAGTGGAAATATTGTTCAAGGCGGTATCCTCCAAGAAACGGTTTATGTACAAGAAGAAAATGTGTTGACATCAGGGGGCATCATCGGTGATGCAAAAATGCTGTCAAGAGATATAGATGTAGCTCCTGCATGGAAAGCCATAAGTTTACAAAACACAATTACCTCTTCTGCTATCGAAGACACAAAAAATAAAACAAAGATACCACAAATTAATATAACAGCCTCTTACATTTTAAATTCAGTAGGTGTTGAACAATTATCGACAGGAATGCAACAGGTTACGCAATTAGAACAAACAAATATTTTTGCAGATGACAAAGTTATAACCTTGCAATCGAATGATCCCGTGATTTATCTTGAAGAGTTGAATACAGAACTGCTCACTGAGAACTTTGATATCGAAGTTTATGAGGTTGTGAATAATGCTTCAAAAGAGCAGTTCCGAAGACTATACTTCGAGTCAAAAGAGCCTCAAATTGTAAATGGCATGATGGTTTCCGACGCCCCAATTACAAATTCACAAAACCTTACAACGGCATCTGTTGAATATTATTTCTCAGTATTGAAGGACTCCGAGATAAATCCAAATATTGTTTGCAAACACATCGAGCAGTTCAATACAGAAAACTACTTAATAGACCTAGACTTTGATTGTTCAGATGTCGATGGTGAAGATATATACTTTGATATTTATGGCAGAGTTACGGAGTCCGAAATATGTCCCGATTGATATTCGAAGGAGATACTACCGATAGATTCGGTAAGTTATTTCCAAAACCATTTATTGAAGAAATAAGAGCATTAAACGAAATTGCAGAAATAGATATCGCGCTTTATTTTCAAATCAATTTGGAACATGAATACGGAGATATGCTATCCATAGATAATAATGCAGAAAGGGCAGATATTGAACAATTTATGCGGTTTATGGGCATAGATGACTTAAAAATACATCCGGGTTTTATGAATAAAGAAAGCTTTGACAACCTACGCAATACAGATGGTAATATAAAAATCCAAAGTCTTATCACTGAGTACCTGACCGGCACCACCTCCGGTCCAGGTTTTATAACCGCTCCAGCCGGGTCTGGCCCAACAACCTTAATAGAAATAGAGCCTGATTACTCTTTCTTTTATAACTCTGAAGGTAAAAAGTTTGTTAAATTTTCTTTTACAATGGAGAAAAACTATCAAAGCTTTTTAGATGCGGGGCTAGAGACAATACTATTTTGCATAACATTTTACAAATTTGATGAAGAGATTTTATCTAGCTCTCCTTTGAAAAACAGCCAATATTCTGCCATCTCGTATGAGCATTTTTTAAATTCAGATGGAAACCTTGACTTTAGTTCTAGAAACATCTTTATTGATTCAAGTGGCGTTTTTTATGGTCAGACTCCGATCAAGACTCTTGCTGGGCAATATAAAACCTCATCACCAATTGGGCACAAAGAAATTTCGAATATAGTTCAACAAGAAATAGCACCATATGTAAATTCTGTTTCTGAAGCAGATATGATTTCTTTTACACTACAAGAATTTTCAGATGATCCTGATTTATTAATAAAGTTAAAACAAAACGCAATAAGTTTTACAAACAAAAGTAGTGTTAATGTTACAGGCACTCTTTATCTCAGACTTGTAGATATAATATCAAACCTAGACTCTTTGATACAGGAGCAGGAGACTTTAAGAGTAAGAAGAGCTATAAATAAAAAAATAATTAATCAAACAGAACAACCTATGGCATTGGCTAGCACCTCTGCAATACAAGGAGCGCCAGAATTTAACATCAATAATGATCAGTATTATATTAAAGCATATGCTGGCTCTAGGCAGTTCATTCCTATAATAAATACAACAAAATTAACCGGAGATATTCAAAACATAAATGAAGAAGTTGCTATTGTAAACAAAAGCTATCATTTTTTTGATTATGAAAGAGCAATAAACTATCAAAGTCAAATATCTCGCTTTTTTAACATATATAATTTATATCAAATTTTTAATTCTAGAGGAATAAACCAATTTTATAAGATATCAAGGGTCGTACTGAGAAAGACAATGGTAGATGTTTCTAGTAGATCTGGCGCAACCGGCGAGGATGAAATTATAGAGAGAAACCTCTTAACAATGGGGGTAGATCTTGGTGATGAAAGTTTGCCGGTTGTTGAAACAAATGGATTTGGCGTCCCCCAGGGTTTGCCAGATGTTTTCAAAGAAATGCTTTATAAAAAAATAGCTACCGGATGTCTTTCACATGTTAAAGATTACGAGGGCGCAACCACACTGGCAAACAAGGCACTTGGGCAAGTATATAAAAGAAGAGATTCACATATTGTAGAAAGAGCTTTTGACACAGTAAAAGGCGATTACAGAAACTATAGAATGAAATTTTATGAAGTCGTAGAATTTGAAACAGGAATTCAGAGCGGTGATAGACCTCTACATCAGCTTAGAATCTTTGTCAATGATACATCCATGCAATTTTATTTTCACAATATTTATGCAAAAATTATTGTAGCTTTTGCAGGCTTTGAGCAATACGCAACTCTGGCAGAAGAGTTTTGCTCATATAACAATATCGATGGAAGGTTTAATGACTTTTTTGTCCAAGCTGTTGAGGAGCGATTCATACAACCCTATCCTTGGTTGGAAGCTCCATTGATTTATTATAGTTTTAAGTCTTTACTGGAAGCTTCCTATAATGATTTGTCTGATTTTTCAAACTCCAATAGAAAAAGAGATGGAACTATTATAGATGAGACGCTTTTGAAAGATTTGATAAAAATCGAAAGAGCAAAATTATCTCCTATAACTGGTGATCTAGAATCAGTTAGAAGTTTCGTTAATAAATTTAGAGAACTTAGGGAAATTTTCTTAAAAAATAGTGACTCTTCTTATTTGGACGGCGCTAGAATTTTTGTCGAGGGTGGCTCAACGGAGGGTATACAATTAAAACACCCCGAAGGTGTTGATAAATTTTATACTGAAAAATTAAACTTGGGTGCTGCCTCAAATGTGTGGGACTATTTTGATTTAGATGAAGAGGTCATTGAGGACCCAGCCCCGGAAAATCCCCGAGATCTACCAACATCTCCTACAGGTGAAGTCCTTGGAATACCAGATAACTTTTTGGACATATTAAATGCCGGTAATGGCTTTGTCGTCACTAATAGCAATTTCAGAAGACAACCCGCGAGAGATGATGCTGTCGGCGGTTCCACGCGCCCTGGAGATTTCGCTACAGATCAGTTTGAAGATTAACAATAGGAAATCAAATTAATGCCAATAACAATTAAAATATCTAAATTAATAAGACAGTCCGAATCAGGCATGAGCAAAGTAGCGTATGCGCCAAATTTACTTGGAGATCAGGAACAAATTCTTGGAAACAACTCTATTACTTTAGAAAATCAATCAATTGATTTTTCCTTCAAAGATAGCTTATCTGAGCGGGAACTTTTACAAAATCCAAATATCCTAAATAAAGATGGGTTTTCAAAAGTCAAAAATGAAGATATATTACTTAAAGATAAATTTGATACACAAGATGATCCAATTTTTGATCTTGATGATGAGACTGCAAAAATGACACAAAAAAACCTAAATCAAGCAAACTACAATAAGTCCAATATAATTAATAAAAAAATTAGGTCTCTCAAGACCAGCAATAAAAATAAGAGATATTAAAGAAATGGGTTCAAATACATATAACACAAATGTAAATTCAGCCGCACAATTAAATCGTGTTCGAGAGGTCATTCCAAATTCGATTGATATGGCATACAGAATTCCTGTTGTTTTAACTGAGGTTTCTCGATCAATCCAGCAAACTACATTAGCAGAAACAACTGAGATTATAAATAACACATATTTTGACTTGGTAAATGATGTTTATGTATATGCTCAGGTTATTCCAGATTTAGATACCAATAATTTATTTTTAGCAGTTGAGGAAGTATCCTACGATGGAGAAATTCATGAAAATTATTACGGAATTACAGAATTAGATACTGATTTTACAGCACTCGATAGAGCACCCGGCACAAACAAATTCTTGGTTGAGATAAATTACGATCAATCAGAGTTGGATATCTTAGAAGGTAAATACTCCTCCGAAGAATTAGTATTCTTACTGGAACAGGATGTTAATTTTTCTTTTGAAAGAGGAGAAGGTGATACTTTTAATAGTAAGCAGAGTATGATAGAATATGATTCCATATCATCTTTGGGTTCAATATCTCAAGAGACAATAACGATTTCTACAACAACGGGTTCCATAACGGGACTAATTACAGAGCAAGCACAAACGATTACGGATATTGGAGGCTTATCTACCGCTGGTAGATCCAGAGAAATAGCCAACACGAATGTTAGGATTGCCGGCACATCCGGCACGACTGTAACAACAAGCGGATACTAATATGAGCAATAAACAAACCAAAATAATTGATTTGAACTTATTTTCAGGTTCGTCAGAAATATTAAGACAAATAGCGGGCGGTTACTATCGCAATTTAGATAATGAGGGAGAGATTTCTTTTTTTGAATCTAGCATTGTTGACAATATAAGCGGCGTTGAGTCTCTTGAACAAACTGAGATAAACAACGACGCTGATACTATTTTGCCAAAAATTAAATATGTAAGCAGGGTAAGTTCTGATGAGCAGCAAGGCTTTGAGTCTGATGAGGATTGGAAGCTGTTTGTTATTGGTGGAACATACGATAGCAGAAAAACATATACTGGAATCTATAATGATAGAGTATATGCCGATCACTATAACATGTCACCTCTCCCATATGTTCCGAGAGAAATTGTAAACATTCCAGATCTCACTCCCTCTCTTACGCTTACAACTGAGTATTATAATTACTATCCAGCATACCAATCAGAAGTTAATAGACTTGAGAGCGAACTACAAGCGCCAAACTTTTATT
>Ga0075480_10002399_pt1 | contig 12045 bp, 11 predicted proteins | sample DEB08_DNA_7_FD_81590 | JGI IMG/M metagenome (GOLD analysis project Ga0075480, IMG submission 81590) | Aqueous microbial communities from the Delaware River and Bay under freshwater to marine salinity gradient to study organic matter... | ecosystem: Environmental > Aquatic > Marine > Coastal ... | reverse complement strand
ATGATATCGTTCCACGCCTTGAAGAGATAAGGGTTTCATTTTCTGATAAAAATCCATCAACACCAGTTGGAAAGTTTTATAAACGATATGCAAAAAGAATCTATGACATTAATAGAAGTGTAAAAGATGCAGAGAATTTATTTAAAAAACTTGTTTATAATACTAAAATACACGATCAAAGACCCGTAAATATACCAGATCCTACGGAGCCGTCAATGTCTGAAACTGGAGAATTTATATACAGTAAGGCAGATAATTTTACAAATCTTGGTGTAGATGATGGAGAACAAAGTGTTATTGCGGGATACTTCTTTTTTGATTATGAAAAAGCATTAAGACAAAAAAGTTTTATTTCAAGCTATCTTGATGTAAATAAAATTGAAGATTTGGGATTTAATGTGCCATATGAATCTTTTTCAATCAAGCAGATAGAAATATATAGAGATGGTAGTGAAGATAAAATAGGCGCTATATGCACTTCTAAAACCTCTGAAGATAAAAAATATCCCGTAATCTCACAAATTGATTATGGCTCTTCTCAAGTAGATTATAATGAATATTTTTACTTGACACCACATCAGGCCACAGAAATATACAGAAATGAACAATACAATGAAGACATCGAAGCAAGCATTTTTTATGGAAGTTCGGAGACAAATTCAAATAATGATGATGCTGCTCTTGGTTTTGTTACAAGCGTTATCAACAGGTCTTATGCCTACACCCCATCTGATGCTTTTGAAATAAACAATTATCGACTAATGTTGTTTGAGGTCTTGGACTATAGAGTGTTAAACGGGTCTTTTCAGTATGATATAGAGATAGTCATGGAAGACCGAACCATTTTACAATTTGAAAGTATGTTTAGTGTGTTTGAAGAAAAATATTTACAATATGAGTCTTATGTTTCCACAATGGATGACTTCTGTGTTTACGACCAAAATATAGAAAAGTTTAATACATTTTTTGTTGAAAATGTTGTTCAAGAATTTGGCAATTCTGAAGACTCAATTTGGTATACGGCTCCAGTGATATATACATATTTTGCAGATATACTTTACAACTTGTATGACGGCGAGACAGACAGAATAGAAGAAGCATCCAAAACAATAGTTGGAAATGTAAATCCCCATACCGGAAGCCCAGAGGCGGCTAAGGCGTTTAAAGAAAGTATAAGCCAAATGTATCGAAACCTAAAAAATATAAAAAATCAAATGGAATCAGATCTTGGCTCACGTTCTTTTGAGCCTCCTCCCAAAGAAATAAGGTTTTCTAATAGCGTAGTCATAGAAGATTCGCAAGATAAATTATGGCGCTTTTGGACCATAGAAACGGATTGATAAAGAGGTTTTAAGATGAATGGTATAAGAAACAAAATAATAAAAATAAGCCCCATAAACAACTCAACAAAACAAAACCAAAGAAAACTTTCGGTTGCCAAAAAAAATAAACAAAAAGTAAACGAAGATAATGTTGATATTGTTAATATAATGTTTTTTGAAAATATTGGTTGTAGCATTGAAAGTTGTTCAGAAAATTACAGTTTTGAAAGACAAGCAAGAAGTGGAGAAGGTAAACCTTTTTTATCAGAAAACACAAATAAAAGTTTTGAGAATTCAGATGATCCGTTTTATGAACCAGATTGTCAAGGTAGGAAACCCAAGCAAAGCAAAGAGAAAGAAAGTAAAACTCTTGAATTCTCTGAAAATATATTAGATTTATTAGAAGACTTAACTTCAGATGTAACCACGCAGGAATCACTACAGACAATACAGCAAGAAAGTGATTTTTCTGCTTCTACAGGTTTAGCCTCAGAAACTCTATCGCAAACTGGATTTTCTCAAACAACATTTGAAGATCAAACAAGAAATGTTACCAATAGCACAAAAACAAATACAAAATTCTATAAATTCAATATTTAAACTGTAGGTATATAAAATGACAGAAAGATTAATAGAAATCGCTGATCCAAATGATACAGAAGAGATGTCAAGCGTATTGTCGAATTTGTCGAACATAAATACTCTATATCTAACCAACAGCTATGATGAGAACGGTTTAATAGAAGAGTTTGGCAACAGATGGACAAACGAGATTTCCGTTGAAATATTAGATATTTTAACCTCAAATCAAGGTGTAAGTCCGAGTAAATATATATTAAATTCGGATGGAGATCAAAATGATTTGATATATGGGGAAACAACTTCTCAAGATATATCAAGACCATATTTTGAGTATAATTCTGTTTCGATAAATAATATAAAATATTCTGATGAAGAAGAAAAAGCTTTAGAAGATATTTATAGTAAACAGAGTATTTCTGATTCTATAGAGCAAAAAATTTCTGAAATGTCTTCGCAGATTTTTTCTAAAATGAATTTCAACACAGAAGATAATTTTAGTTTCCAAAAAGCTAAAACCAAAGCTATTAAATTCAAGAACACCTCTATTTTTGAAGAAGCACCGGAAGTAATAGAAACAACGTCACCACCCACGACAACATCAATTGCAACATCAGGTATATATTAGTGAGTTCCAAAAAAACATTTTTTATAAATCCGTCTTTATTGTATGATTCAGGAGATCACTTCAGGACTTCTTTCGGAGGCTATTATACTGAAATTGATATAGAGACAGGCAGAGTTGTAGAGTTTTACAGCGCAGATCTTGAATCACCAATAAATAATGTTTTTAGTCGAGTGTTTTATGAGCAAGAGCAGGTAGTAGCTGATTATACAAACTTAATACCAAACTATACTGTACCTGTTCGTATCGCTTCAAATAGCACAGAAATAACAAGCGATCAAGAATGGGCCAAATATATCAATGGTGGTACTTTTGGAGAGAAAGAATATGAACCAAAAGTATCAAACGCACAACACGAATATTTAAATATCCCTTATGACATGCCTTATTCGAAACAAGAGGCAAATTTATTACAAGATAACTCCGTAACTGATGTGATCGAAATTGGCTATGATTATAGACAACATTTAACAAGATATCAAGCATCAATTTCGGCCTTTAGAACAGAAATGTTTATACCGAATTTTTATACATTGTCTGACCTATATTCTCACATTGATGAGCCAGAAGAAGATATATCCAAAATCTATCCCTCTAATTTGTTAAATTTCGCTTCTCTTGAAGGCAAGTACCCTATGCCTCAAAAAACTTTTGCTTTTAATAATGATGAAATACCTTATTCGGTGCCAACAGAGATCATAAATGAATTTCAGGAAATTAGACAAAAAAACACAAATTTAAGTCTACAATATTTAAATTCTACTGATTTCTCTGCCCCGACAGGCTCTAGTGTTGTAGAGTGGGCAGAATCAAAACAAAAATCTATTATACTTGACAGCAAAGCTATTCAAAATATTAGAGTTCAAGAACCACTTCAAGAGTGTCTGCCATTTAATATAAAAATTGAATTCCCCTCTAAACCTACAGGGGAGTTTGTAGAGAATTATATTGAAACCGGTTTTGATTCTAAATTACTAAGTTTTCTAAATAATACTTTTGTGACGAACGAGGGCATAGAGCCAAATTCAAAAACATATTACAGAAATTCTTCTTATAAACAAAACAATAATAATATTATATCGACCACAGATGAAACCCAAAGCGAATCTTATAGGGAAATAAATTATTTGGATTTCCTGACTTATTGCAGAGATCAATATAAAAACACAAACAATCAAACAATGTTTGTTGGCGGGATGAATTTAAATAGAATATCTGCTTTAGATGCTAATGGTGTCTATCGACATATAAGTACCAGCACCTCAGTACAAGAAATATCTCATGCTATAAGTTTCTTAAACAACACCACCAAAACAGGATTAGAGAATTGGGATGGTATCTTTGGGAACAAAAAAAGTTATACTGAGACGGTTGCTTATCGTATCGAAAAAATTGGTGGCCCTCCTGCTGGAGATGGTTTAACACAAAATACTTTACAAAACTATTGGTTCTTGAATACACCTGAAGAAGATTTGTTTGCATTTTTCGATAATCAAATAAAGTTCGACAAAGATTATACTTACAAGGTCTATTCTTATGTTTTGTGTTGCGGGGTTAAGTATGAATATAGCAGCCCAATATTAACAAAAGATCTTGGGTGCGAACTTAGTGGTACTTATGGTTTGGAGTTTTACGATCCAACAAATACTTCTTACAACAGACAAGAAAGATTGTTCAGCGGCTCGACAGATAATGGTTTTGATGATACGGCTGGTGGCACTTATGGCACAAACGCTCAGATATATTCTCCTTATAAATACTTGGCAGATTTTAATATAAAATATGAGCCAGAACTAAAGATATTAGAAATACCAATTTATTCTAAAACATTGAGAGTTCTCGATAATCCGCCAAACAGACTGAATATTAGACCCTATCAGGCTTTAGACGATAGCCAAACAATTTGTTTTGACTTGTCTGATAGTTCTTTTGGAGAACAGAAATATCCTGTTACCATTTCTGCAACTGATGAACAAATAAAACAAAATTATTTAAATGGCAAAGATATAGCAGAAACGGATATACTGAAGCAAAAAACAATTTCAAATCTGTCTTTTATAGAAGTCTATAGAACGAACTTCAGGCCAAATTCGGTATCAGATTTTGAACAAAATTTAATAAATACTATTGATTTGTCGATAGAGAATGAGCCAGTTTTTACTAAAAAATATGTCAAATACGATGTCCAGATTAATACAAATCAAAAATATTATTTTGGCTTTCGAAGTGTCAACAAAAACGGTATGCCGGGGCAGATTACAGAAATTTATGAAGTCGAACTAATTAATGATGGCGGATACAAATTCGCTATTTTTAATACTATTTTAGTGTCTGAACTTGAAGAAGAAGATATAATAAAACCAACAACAGAATTTAAAAAGATTTTTCAATTGCAGCCAAATTTAGAACACATGTCAATAGACACTACAGATGTGGATTTCAATCAAACAGCAGAAAGCCAAATAGGAAAGTTAAAAATAGGTTCAGCGGACGATTCAATTTGGAATAAAACTTTCAAGATTAGAATGACTTCCAAGAAAACTGGCAAAAAGATAGACTTAAATATAACCTATAAAATAGGTAGTGAATGAAAAAAACAACTATTTAAAAAGAGAGGAAAATAAATATGGCTTTTTTAGATAATTCTGGTGATATAATTTTAGACGCTGTGTTGACCGAAACCGGACGCAGGAAGATGGCAAGAGGAAACTTTAAAATTGTTAAGTTTGCTTTGGGTGATGATGAGATAGATTATTCTTTATATAATAAGAACCACCCATCTGGTTCGGCATATTTTGATTTGGAAATCTTACAAACTCCTGTCTTTGAGGCTTTTACTCAGCAAAATGCAGGCATAAATTATGGGCTTCTTCCAATAACCGCAGTAGATTTGCTTTATCTTCCAGTTATAGAAGTCAACGAATTGGGGCAGGTAAGTAGAGCAATATCCCGCACCAGCGGTGTCTTTCACGCCTCTGATACCTCTAATGATACCAGTGGGAACAACAGAATACATAAAAAGCTTGATAATGCTGGAATTGGTTTTATAAAAAACAACTTAAGCACAAATTATATTTTATTAGAAACAGGTATCGATACTGGAACAGGCAATATTCCTGTTGGGACTTCTGCCGACAGGCAAAGTTATTTAGTTGCAAATAATCTGGTTGACGATAGTTTTAGAGTATTCTACGATTCTCGTTTTATATCTACTATTTATGGACCAAGCAGAACAGGAAATGTTTTCAATAACGCTGGAACAAATAACGAACTAAACGCAACATTCAATCTTACGCAAGCACAGAGAACAAGCCAAAACTCAATCGGTATTGAGCACTATGTCTCTTCTGTTGTTTCGGCTGTTATGAATAACGTTGTCTTTAATACTGATGGTACGGACACCTCCGCCACTTATTCGGTTATCGATGGGCCAAGAGCTTCTGCTCTTTCTCTTGCTTTTGAAATAAAAAGTGGATTAGATGCGGAATATACTCTTTATGGTGGAACAACAACAATTGACTCTACCAGTTGCGATTATATTGATACAACTATATATGTTCAGGGAACCACTTCTCCAGTGCAAATACAGCTTCCAATTAGAATTGTAAGATTATCATAAAAAAGGAAATAAAATGGCGATTTTAAACTACGAGTTATTAGATACAAATAATGACGTAACTACCACAAGAACCCTGCTTCACGAATCAATCCCACTAACAGGAACAATTGTTAGTGGAACATACAGTGACAATAATATTAAAAATTATACTCACGGACAGTTTCAGAGCGTGTATGACTATCCATACCTTTCTTCGTCCGCTAATCATATTTTTGATATTACGGTTGGATACGATGAGGGCTCCACACTTTCTGGTTCAGCAGGAGCAACACAAGAAGCCAAAAAAATAAATATGTATAATCAGTTTTCGCAAGTTCTTCTTGGTTATACTGGCTCAACAAATACTGTTAGAAAATTTGAACTGGATTTAAGTTTAGACGGATCTGGTGAAATGCCAGAAAGTTTATTTTTAAATTTTGCAAGATTGGTGACGAAAGATCAAATAAAGAAAGGTACTGTTAGTGTTACTGTTGGGACAGGAAGCTGGGCTACACCGTTCGCTGGGACAAAAGTTCTAACCGACGCTTCTGCTTCTGCCACAGGAGGCACCTTGAGTGTTCTTGGTGGAGAGTATGGTGTTCTTTATGATAATGCCACAAATGTCGCTCAAGGTCTGGTTTTTTATCAGGCTGGTATCGTAGCTCTCAGTACAGCTTCTTTTTCTGGTCTTAGTGATTTTTATAGTTCTTCTGCCGGAACATCAAGTATTGCTGATATGTTTGTTAGTTCTTCCATCACAGCCTCTTGTGATGCTCTAAGGCATAGAGTTCAGAATATATCTTTCAACAACACCACTGAGATAAATTCAAAAGTCTATTTCTGTAGAGTGCCGCACAACAAATATAATCATTCTTCGAATCCAACATATCTATCAAGCAGCACAATGAGAGTTAAGTCTGTTAATACAGATACTCCAGTTGCTTACATTACAACAATAGGTCTGTATGATTCTAATAATGACTTGCTTGCTGTAGCAAAGCTATCGGAGCCTCTAAGAAAAGATCCAACAAATGAACTTACTTTGAGGGTTCGTCTGGACTATTGATATGTCCTTTAAAAAATTTAATGAAAATGATGTCCTCTTAAATACAATAAGAGCTTACCCTGAGTGTGAGTTCTTTGTATATAATGGCGGGATATATTTTAATGACAATCCAGAGCAGTCTGGTTCCTTTGCTTCGAATATTCTAAATACTCCATCAGGACACATTAGTCTATATGAAATAAACATTGACAAAGGAACTGGAAATAGTTTTATTTATCCTTTTATAACAAAGCAAAGTTCTAATATTTCATTTAGGACAACCACAACAGCTTCTTACTCTACCGATTTTGCCTATGGGGATACTATGACAGGTTCCTATCCACTATCGGCATCAATTACAAGAGAATATATGGCTGTAGCGGGACAAAGAAATACTGCTACCGATTCGTCTGGTAATACTTATGAAACCAGTCCGGTACACCCCCACTTCTATGCTTTAAAAAATAGATTAGATTTTTATGGCACAAGAAGCGAACATTATAAAGTTTCGTCTCAGTACGGAGACAAATCTCAGCAAACAATAAATTTGATTTCTATCCCATCAATATTTTATGGAAATCGTATAGAACCGGGCACAGTATCTTTGAAGTGGTACTTTAGTGGCTCTCTTGTGGCAGAGTTGCAAGACACAAAACAAAACGGGGAGTTGATAGAAGTTACCGGTTCAAGCACTAATTCTGTTGCTGGGGTTGTTTTATATGAAGAAGGTTTCCTTCTTTTGACTGGTTCTTGGAGCTTAAATTCTGAGTCTATCCCATTAATATCAGGTTCAGCAACCGGTGTCAACCCAAAATGGATTTATTTTGGTGCTGGTGCCAATGATGGCGTAAGTGTCGCAACTACTGGTGCAGATTATGTATCTGCAAGTTTTGGTTTAAACTTTAAAGGTTCAAACGAGATCCAAGCCTTAACAATGTTTGCTCACGCCAGAAAAGGTGAAGTAAATTATTCTAATAATCCTACATTTATAGAATATAACCAAACACTATTAGAGAATTCTTCTTCACAAATTTATGAAGAAAGCAGTACCAGAACTATAAAAAATGTTGTTAGTTCAAGCTTCTCTGATTATGAATCCAGTTTTAAAAGACAAGTTTATATTTCTCGTATTGCAATCTATGATGAAAATAAAAATTTGATCGGTGTAGCAACTTTATCTAATCCAATTCTAAAACAAGAAGATCAAGACTTGACATTTAAATTAAAGCTTGACATATGATATACTTTATATTATGATTATTGAAAGAGTGGTTCTTGGTTTAGATATATCGACAAGCATAACGGGGTATGCTGTAGTTGATATTGACACAAATGAGTTGATGTGTTATGGTCATATTGACCTGAGAAAAACAAAATGTATGTTTGATAAAGTTGAAAAAGTAAAACAAGAATTAGCAAACATAAAAACTGACTTTAATATAACAAACATTTATATTGAACAACCTTTTACGTTTTTTAATTCTGGTGGCTCTTCAGCACAAACAATGGCAACTCTTCAAAAATTTAATGGAATAATTTCTTGGATTTGTTATAGTTTATGGAATTTTAAACCTAATTATATTGGTGCATCCCAAGCAAGAAAAACCTGTAATATCTCAGTACCGAGAGGTCAGAAGGCCAAACAGGTTGTTTTGGACTATATTTTAAATACAGAAAAGAAATTTTCTATACAAAAAACAAGAAATGGAAACCCAAAACCGGAGTCTTATGACAGAGCAGATGCAATTGTAATAGCCAAAGCGGGAGCTATAAAGGAAATCGAAAATGAAAAAAATCTTAAAAGAATGGAATAAATATTTATTAAAAGAAGTATCGCAATTCAGAGATATTATGAGAATATTGTCTGGAGATCGAGGAACAGTCTTTACAATTGGCATGATGACTCCAGAAAACCCAAATGCCACACAGTTACCACAGGAAGAGAATGATCAGCTTTTAAAAGATTTTGAACGAAGATTAAAAGAAAAACAACTTGGCTTCAGAAAGATTCGTGGCAAATTTGGAAATAAAGAAAGGTCTTATATTATCCCAAACATCAGAAGAGATGAGATAGTTGAATTGGGAAAAGAGTTTGGGCAAGAAGCAGTTATATGGGGCGAGAAAGATGAAGAAGGCAAGATGATCTTTAGTTATATCGAAGGAGATCGAACATTGCAACAACGAGATGTGGTTTTGACTGGTGATGATATAGACGCGAGAACAGACTTCTATTCTCAGGAACCCGGTGGACCAGAAAAGCATAGTATCACTTATCCAAAGAAAGGTAAAGGTAAGCCGCTTACAAGAACAGCAAGAAAATTTGTTATCCCCTTCTTTGATGAAGAATACGAAATAGAAGACGAATCGGAAGATTATATACCAGAAGAGCCAAGCGAAGAGCTTCAAGAAGAGTTTAAGATACGATTAAAAAGAATTTTCAAAGAAAACGCAACTCAAAAATCCCGTTTAATGAATAGAAAAATACTTAAATATAGATGCCTTAAAGATTAATAAGGAGAAAATAAATGTCGAATGTTTGCTTGTTTCTGTTTGGAATGTTTATAGCAAACGTCGTTGAGTATTCGGTTCATAGATATTTATTTCACGGTTTCGGAAAAAAGAAAAATAGTATTTTCGCTTTTCACTTAAGAGAGCATCATTTAATAGCAAGAAAAAATAATTTTGTTGATGTAAAATTTTCAGCAAAAGAGTGGATCGGTGTTCCAGTTCTTACATTATTATTTTTTCCTTTGTTTTTTGTAAGCCCATATATTTTTTATGGGCTATCTTTGTATGCATTTTTATTTATTGTTTTGCATGATATACAGCATGCATATCCAGAAGTAGCTAAAAAATATTTTTGGTGGCACTGGAATCACCACATGAAAAATCAAAACAAGTCTTGGGCTGTTGTGTTGCCGATAATGGACGTACTAACCGGCACCTTAGAAAGATCTTGACTTTCGGTTCATAACGGATTATCCTATTATCAGGAGAAAATATGAACACCAATCAAGCAGAGAAAATTTTGTTTGATGTTCTGGGCAGCTATAGAAGGATCAGTAGCGAGATTTTATTTTTCTGTCCTTCGTGCCAACATCACAAACAAAAGCTTTCGGTTAATATCGATAAAAACGCATTTAAATGCTGGGTATGTGATTATCGAGGAAAGAATATACGCCGTCTTGTGAGGCGTTTTGGGACTTATAGCCAGTTAAGCAGATGGGATCAAATAAGTGGTCGAGTAGATTATGATAAATTTACAGAAGATTTATTTGCTGATAACAAAGAAACAGAAAAACCACAAAAGCTAAAGCTTCCTGATGCTTTTGAAAGCTTATCGAATCCAAAACTGCCATTCACAGCTAACAGGGCATATAAATATTTATTATCTCGCGGCATTGATAAATATGATATTTTGCGCTGGAAAATGGGGTATTGTTTAACTGGAGAATATAGGAACAGAGTAGTGGTTCCATCTTTCGATGAAGATGGTGATATAAATTATTTTGTTAGTCGCACTTTTACAGGCGATTCTTATAAATATAAAAACCCCAAAGCATCAAAAAATATTGTTTTTAATGAACTATTTGTAGATTGGGATTCGGATTTAATATTAGTTGAAGGCGTATTCGATGCGGTTATAGCTGGTAATTCTGTGCCTGTTCTTGGTTCAACCCTAAGACCTGATTCAAAATTAATCAAGAAGATCGTATACCATGACACACCAGTTTATCTTGCGTTTGATGAAGATGCTCAGAAAAAAGAAAATCAAGTCATAAGCATGTTATCTAAATATGATGTAGAGCTATACAAAATCAACACAAGTGGATATGATGATGTTGGCTCAATGTCGAAAGAAGTATTTAATCAGAGAAAAAATGCTGCATCTTTTATTGACGCTGATAACTATTTATTGCTGAATATGTTGGAGGCAATTTAATGAAAATCTCAAAAACAAATTTAAAACAAATAATTTTAGAAGTGCTGTCTGCTGACGAAGTGGATGTTTTATTGGATTATATAAAAAGTGGTGAAGGCGAGTACGCTTTTGAAATAGTAAAAATGCAAGGAGGAAATTTAGACTTCCTTAAGGGTGCTGATTTGATGGGGGGAGATCTTTCTGGCTTAAATCTTTCTGGAGTAGATCTATCGGGAACAAATTTGGAACGTAGTGCTTTGAGTAATGCAAACTTATCCAATGCCAATCTAACTGGAGCAATTCTAAAAGATAGCATCTTGACTGATGCAGATTTATCTAATGCTATTCTAATAAACGCAGACTTAGGTTATTGTATTGCGAATAGCACAGATTTTAGGGGAGCCGACTTAACTGGAGCTAAATTAAACAATCTTCGTTTTCTCAGGCCATTTCTTTATGATCTTGATACGGTATGGCCAAGCGACTTTGACTACAAGGAGAAAGGTGTTGGTCCCGATGCCAATCTCAATTATCGTGACCTCTACTCGGCCAAACTTAGCGGAGTAGACCTTAGTAATGCCGATCTCTACAGAACAGATCTCAGAGGTGCTGATCTCAGTGGTGCCAATCTCGGTGGTGCCTATCTCCGAGAGGCAGATCTCCGAGATGCAGATCTCAGTGGTGCTAATCTCAGTGGAGATCTTAGACGCGCTTATCAAGGTGGAGCTAATCTCGGTGGTGCTAATCTGACAGGCGCTAATTTAGATGGAGCTAATCTGAAAGACGTAAGATATGACGAAGAAACAATATGGCCAGAAGGCTTTACCCCTACAGGAAAAAAGGTTTAATAAAATGAAAATAACAAAACAAAGACTCAAGCAAATTATTAAGGAAGAGGTTCAAGCAAAGCTTCAAGAAATAGAAGACGAAGATATTGTTTCCAAACAAGCAGAT
>Ga0075480_10002397_pt1 | contig 12049 bp, 8 predicted proteins | sample DEB08_DNA_7_FD_81590 | JGI IMG/M metagenome (GOLD analysis project Ga0075480, IMG submission 81590) | Aqueous microbial communities from the Delaware River and Bay under freshwater to marine salinity gradient to study organic matter... | ecosystem: Environmental > Aquatic > Marine > Coastal ... | reverse complement strand
TACATGGGGGGAGCAACTAAGGTTATTCTCTCTATTAATTCACTACTCGTTGTCCCGCTTTTTGCCCCCACGCTCTGGGGTGTTTTTAGTCATAAAATCGGTATTAAGCAAATGGCTATTGTTGTAGGTATCAGTTTTTCAATAGGTTTTACATTAATGTTCGGCATTGCCCAAAACCCTCTTATCACTGAAGAGAGCTCACTCTATGGATTTGCCCAATATCTACTTAAGAATAAAACTAATGTAGAGGTCATTATCGGGGTTCTCATGCCACTGGTGATTTTAACTTTCATGGAATTCACTCTTAAAAAGACCGACCCAAGATCGCTGGATATTGATAAAATGATTGAGAGAGAAGCTCAAGAAATTGAAGAAGTCCAAAACCACAAAAGACCATTCGATATCCTGCCTGCACTCATGGTTATGTGGAGTCTATTTATTATTGGTTCATGGTTGATATTTATTTCACTAAGAGAAGCTCAAGGTAAAACAATCATCATGACCACGGGGATTATCCTTGTCATTAGTGGCGTCATTGTCAAGATTGTGGCAAATAAGCTACAAAAAGCTTCTGATTTAGAACAGACCAAGCCCCAAAGTGAGCTGTAATTAAGGAACTAAATTTTGAAAACTGTATTCTGTGACTGGGGCACAACTAACCTCAGAGCCTATTTAATCGAAAATGGTGAGGTCATCAATACCTTTACTTCTGACAAGGGACTTAAATCAGCAAAAGATCTAGGCTTTGAGAATGTTCTAAATGAAATTTATGATCAGCTGGAAATCACTAAAGATACACCCATTAAACTAAGTGGTATGATTGGTTCAAAACACGGCTGGAAAGAAGCTCCTTATGTCGAAGCACCAGTTAGTTTAGACGACATCAAAGATAATTATGTCTTGGTTGATGGTTCTGATAACACTCAAATTTACGGTGGTGTGTCCTATCTAATGCCGGATGGTCGTCGTGATGTGATGCGCGGTGAAGAGGTACAAATTTTTGGCATACTAAAAAAATATCCCGATGCTAAAAAAATCTGTCTGCTAGGCACACATGCCAAATGGGTCAATATTGCGAATGCCGCAATTGATAGCTTCCAAACCTGGATGACTGGTGATTTCTTTAATTGCTTGAGTGGTTACACAATTTTCAAACAACAAATATCTAGTGAAGACTTTAACCAAGAGGCTTTTCTCAAAGGCCTTGATTCAGCCAAAGAATCTAAATCAATCCTCAACGATACCTTCTACCTCAGAACGGATTACCTTTTTGGTAAAGTAAATGGTGACGAATTTCATTCTTACTTATCTGGCTTTCTCATTGGTAACGAAATCAAAGGTGCTGCCGGGGACTGTAAAGAAGTTTACCTGTCTGGCTCTGAAAGAATGGTGCCTTATTATAAGCTGGCACTCGAATATTTTGGTATAAAAGCTATCGAAATCCTCTCTTCAGAAGCAACAGTTTTCGGTATGCAAGAGATCTCTCAAGAGTGTGCAAATGTTTAATCCTCTACCCAAAGATGCGCTCATCGCAATTATTCGCGGTGTCACACCCGATCAAGCAGTTGATGTGGCTCAAACAATGTATGATGCGGGTATACGCGTTATCGAAGTCCCTCTCAACTCACCAGAGCCTTTTAAGAGCATAGCAAAAATTGTAGGGGCCTTAGGTGATCAAATGCTTGTAGGAGCTGGAACTGTTCTATCAGTTGAACAAGTTCAAGAGCTCAAAGACTGCGGGGGACAACTTGTGGTCTCGCCAAATATGAATTCAGCGGTCATTAAAAAAACCAAAGAATCAGGTATGTTATCTTATCCTGGAATCATGACGGTAACTGAGGCTATCCGGGCCATTGATTCAGGAGCTGACGGGCTAAAAATTTTCCCTGCTGGAGTGGTTGGCAAAGATTTTATCAAAGCTGTTAAAGTGATTTTACCTAAGCAAGTACCCATTGTAGCAGTTGGTGGTGTAGATGATAAAAACATTCTGGAATGGAGAGAGGCTGGAGCCGATGCTTACGGGCTCGGCAGTTCACTTTTTAAACCCAATATGTGCTTAAAAGAAATTTTCCAAAAGACTAAAAAGACCATACAAAAATTAAGGTAAATTATCATTTTTCACTTATCTTCATAGATCTTTAAAGACAACATAAAGTTATCCTTTAAGGATAGTCTCACATTAACACCCTCTTTTTTATCATACCAAACTGTTTGGTTACAATAATGAGCTATAAAAAGGAGAATGCTAATGAAATATGGTGTTTGAATTTAGAATGTGTAAACAAGTCTTGATATTTTTAGGTTGGTTTATGGTTTTTTGTATATGCCGTTTTTGTATAGGCTATGCATTGGAGAAATGGACTTAATCCGAACTTTATTGATTGGTTTAATTGCTATATTTCTAACTTTTCTTTCGGAAAGACCAGAAACTAATCCACTTAAAAAAAATTTTTAATTATTGGTTAATAACACGAACCCTGGTTATTTGGACAAAGTTAAAGTTTACTTTTCTTCTACTTTCTTGACAGTTAAGAGAGACCATAAAGAATTCTCGGCACAAGTTTAAATGAATGGAGTCCCCAAATTTTCACTCAAAGTCTGTCCAGCTATTTAACTGGAATGTAATAAGTGCCGTGAACTAGAGAAAATGGTCTTAAAGTGGACTTATTCATCCATCTTGCTGAACCGTCAAAAAAAGCTGTAGAGGCGCCTTTTTGAAAATATTCAGAGATATTCGGGGTATCATGGCCTAAATATTTGCCGGAAGGTTTACTCATTGATATGCAGTTCCAGGTGGCATGCTCCGGTGAGCCTTTACTTAAAGAACTTATATCAAAGTCAGGAATCAATTTTGCACTTAGAGTATTATTTAACTGGACTGTGGCTCCTTTATAAGTATAATCAGGATCCGTTAACTGTTGGTTACGAACAGTAAGTAATGTGCTATCACAAAATAACATTGCCTGTCTCATATTGTAGTCTTTGGATCCGCAATAAGGTTCAAGTATAAATGTATTGATGTCTGTCCCTCCTTCCACTACCATGGTATTGAGAGGAGAAATGGCTGGCCTTTCAGGGAGATACTCAGAATTATCTTCCGCATACATGGTTGTCGCAAGCATAAGCTGTTTGCGATTCGACACTTCAACAGCAATTTTGGCTTTCTCACGAGCCTTACTCAAAGAGGGTAATAATATAGTTACAAGAATACCAATGATGGCAACAACCACCAGTAACTCTATCAGTGTAAACCTTTTCATCATTTATTTTCCTTATCACAACAAATCAAAAACTCAATAATTCAGGGATCTACACCTGTAAATTCTGAGTAATCATTTCTTTCGATTGTTGTTTAATAACACGAACCCGGGTTTTTAGGACAAAAAAAATTAAAGTTTACTTTTTTTCTACTGTTACTGGCTGTTGAGAGGAAGTAATGATGCCTACTTCGCAATGATGAAGGTGACCAGAAAACCTTTTTGAGGTTTATTCATTATTTTTTCTTTTCCCTCCTGCTTCCTTTTTTGCCTTATCCAGCATCGCTTGTAATTGTTTTCTTATTTCAGGATGTTGATCTATGACATTATGTCTCTGTGCCACATCTTCCTTGATATTATACAAAGCGTACTTTGCTGTCTCCTTAGTATCCCCTCTTGCTTTGAGATAATCTTCTTTGAATTTCATCTTATCAAGATCTTCTAAGTAAACCCAATCTCCATGACGCATACCCCAATATTTATTATTAATGACTAATGATTTTCGAAAATCCTTTTGCTTTCCGGAGATCACTGGCATAAGATCAAGACTATCCTCAGCCTGACCTTCCTCGATATCATAACCTATTGCCTTAGCAATTGTTGCAAAAATATCTATTTGACTGATCAGGGCATGGCTGACACTACCGGGCGAAGTGACTCCAGGCCATTTAATGATAAAGGGTACCCGATGACCACCTTCATAAGTCATTTTCTTCATGCCCTTGAGCTGCCCTGAACTATTGTGCCCGGTTCTGACTAAGCGAATTGCCATCTGTCCTGCAGCCCCATTGTCAGCAGTAAATATGACAACCGTGTTTTCTGAAAAACCATTTTTCTCTAAGGCTTTTAAAACTTCTCCTGCATGCCAATCACTTTGAGCCACGTAATCTCCATAATCTCCTACTTTTGTAGTGCCTTTAAATTTATCAATTGGCACCACTGGTGCATGTGGAGATGTCCAGGGAATATACATAAAGAATGGTTTGTTTTGACCTTTTTGTTTCCCAATCCATTCTACTGCTTTAGCCGTTAGCGTAGGCATAACCTTTTTAAAATCCCAATTTTTGACAGCCGGACCTTCTTTAACCCAATCATCAATCTCTGAGATTTGTATGGTAGGTTCAACGAGCACCTTGTCATTTTCTACCCATGCATAGGGAGGGAAATTTGGAACACCTTCACCAAAGTAATAATCAAATCCATGTGCCGTAGGTCCATCCGGCGCCTTTTTTGACCAATCAATTGCTTCTGCAAGAACTGCTTTTTTATCTATTTTATCTTTATAATTCTCTTTAACATTAGCCAGCCAATCAAACCCTAGATGCCATTTGCCTATGCACGCTGTTTTATACCCCTTCTTTTTCATCATTTCCGGGAGAGTCAGTCTGTCTTTTGAAAACCTGGACGGCCCCATTGGATTGGTCAAGGTACTGGACAATCTCCAATGATAGCGACCAGTCAGGATAGCATATCTACTTGGACTACAAATAGATGATGAGCTATGACCGTCCGTGAAACGCATTCCTTCACGGGCCAATTTATCCAAATGCGGAGTAGGTATTTTTGACTCTGGGTTCTGAATGGCCAAATCACCGTACCCCATATCGTCGGCATAAATAATGACAAAGTTCAACTTTTTTGCCGTGTCACCGAATACAAAAGAATTCCACAACATGAAAAGCGCAAAAATAAGTATGCAATTGATGGGTTTCAATTTCACGATTTCCGTAATCTGTTTTTTTCCTACGCTAAAAGATCACTGTTCTGAACTCACAATGGCGACCATCGCCAAAAGTGGAGTTTTCCCGTCGAATTCAATTCGAATGTCTTCTTTTGAACCGAAGTGAGCCTCATTGATCTTTACAGTATGCCGCAACCATTTGGGACTTTTAGCATGGACAAACTTCTTCGGCTTTCCGGCTTTCATACCACTTTTTGTACGGTAATGCGGTTTGAGCGTGCAGTCAGTATCGAGGTAAAACTCCATCACAATAGAGAGATCTTTCTTAAGCCCCGCTTTAAAATCCGGATCCGTTACCTTCAAACGGTATGAGCCATCGGTACTTCGCACTGAAACAATGCGGCGCCCGTCTTTAGGGTTTTTACCACCCACAATACTCATGGCTTCCTCCTTTTTGATATTCTTCATATCCAATTCCAGACCGTACATTTTAGGATCTTTCTGATTAAGGTCGGCAAGAGCAAAAACAGTTTCAAACTTGTTATCAGTGCGGTAGGCATCTGCGGCAGAGTTCAAAAAACCAAAGGAAAATAAACAGTCCTTCATTGAAACACGACCTTCGTTCTCAAAGGCGACAAAATGGGATTTCCCCCCGCTTGACTGCATAGTTATTTTGCCCTTAGGCCCGCAGAAAATATTGGCAGCAGCACGAGCGCATGGACCGGTTATGAAGGAAAGATACGTAAAGAGATGACCACCATCAACATGCCAGGTTTCGTCAGAAGTCCCCATGGTTTCACAAGCCAATAATCGCACCTGCCCTTTAAAGCTCGGAAGCAGCTTTATGCCAGAGGTCCCTTTTCTATCTCCAATGACATTTATGTTGCACTTGGAAGCAATAAGATCAAAGGTCTTTGCGCCATTTTTAAATGCATACCCATGCACTTGCTGCTCACCGCCAATCATCAAGGCCTGCCCGCTGGAGCTATCAATAGTGGCAAAAGTACCAGATGAATGATTAAAAATACTCAGGAGTGAATAATTATCGCAATTTTTCAGCGTGATGGTTTCATAAATTTTATTGACCTCCCATTTAAACTGCTCCAGATCAGATGATTTCGGACAGCCGGGCAACCAGACGCCACGCCAGAAATCCGGCTTGATATGAACATTTTGTATCCGACCTCCAGAGCAATTATTTGCCTGGTATGTCTTTCTCATCCCGCCCAAAAAACTGTATTCAACCAGGTGATCATCACCATTGAGTTCTGCCCCCAGATACGGGTTAGCGCCTGAGCAGTCAATGATATAATTCTTTTTCCCATTGGCGCGGATCATAAATGGATATTTCTTGAAATTTTTAAAATCCTGCTTGGGATAGAAAAAGCCGATCCCGCGCAATCCACTGCCATCACCCATCGTAACAAATGCAGTGTCATTTTCATCGCCTTCAGCTACTTCAATAAAAATAAGGGAGCCAAGCTCCTGCCCCGGTTTGCCGTTGGTTATATAGCGCCCACCGGTAGTTCCCCGCAATTCAATCCCCTTTCCAAGGTCCAGGTTATCGGTTATCCTGTATTCACCATCCGGGACAAAAACAATGCCACCAAGGTTCTTTTTAGCTGCTGCAATAGCGCCCTGGAAAGCTTTTGTGTCATCTGAAGAACGATTCCCTTTTGCGCCGTAATCTTTCACATTAAATAGTGTCGTCTTTGCCGGTTTACGCACCCGATCGTATTTATTATTAAATACCGGCAGTTTCTCGGCATAAGTGTGTTCACTGAAAGACGTTCGTTTCCCGGTAATATTTTTTTCACCTGAGACCTTACAATTCACCAGTTTTGCAGAACCATTTTTAATAGAGATAGCTTTGTGGCCCCCCTTAACAGTGCAAGAAAGAAGCTTGTATTTGGTATTGTCTTTTCCCCATATGCCGTAATTAGAGCCTTCAAAAGCAGATCCTACAATCAGAAAACCCTTAGAATCATCAACATACAGAGCATCATAGCAGTCGGTAACTGATACATAACATATCTCTCCACTCGCATCATCTCCTGAAGCACCTTTCTCAAAATGAAGTCCTTTTTTGAAGCCTGATATTTTAGAGAAACCAAAATAAAATCCATCCATTTCCTTAATGTTCACAGCCGTCCCGTGATTTTTCATATAACTGCGATGGGCCCCGTCTTTGCCTGGACTTCCAGGCAGACCGGACCATGTCCAATAGTCTGGTGAAAAATGAATTGAGTCATAACGTGAAACCGCGAAACTCCTGTCTGCGGTTAAGCCCACATTTAGCGGAGAGCCGTAAAGACCGCGAATACAGCAGGTCCCGGATCGTGATAAATCGATCCCTTTGTAGGGGTTAATTAAATTAATATTTTCAAGGGTGACAGGCGAGGCTGCACTCGATATTATGAAAGGATGCTCTGACGCTGTATCCTTGGTCACTTTCTGGTCCGGGCGCCAAAATGATAAATCACGGAGACCACATCCACCGCCTTTGAGTTTAATGGTGGGCTGATCACTTTTGTTACGTACAATGATAAGTGATCCTGCAAATTTATTCTCAGCTGTTATTTCACGCCATCGCCCCCTGAGAAACACATTTGGATAAAAGTTCAAGGTTCCCTCAACAAGATATTTCCCTTCGGGCAGGAACACGGTTCCACCTCCGGCAGCGCTAGCATCGTCCAGTGCAGCCTGAATCGCTGCTGTGCAATCCTCTTTCTCTGTATTAGCAGGTAGTTTATATCTGGCATCGCTTACATCGCAAAACGCCACAATAACATCATCCGTCGGAAAACGTGGATCTTCCGGAATCACCCGCCACTTACCCCCGGGAATCTTCTTGACTGTTGCATAAGCTTTCATAAACCTCCATTGAGGTTTGCCCGATGCGCCTGCAGCGAGGATAACGACATCACCTTTTTCAAGAAACTGAGCGGAACGAAACCATTTATTTTTCTTCCCTTTTCGATCAAATTCAGAATGCACGACTTCATTATCACTGACGTCATAACAGATAAAATCCGAAGAATCCTCATCGCCATAGCCTTGGCTCGAGGCTCCTGTAAACAACAGAGCCTCATCTTCACCTATGTTCACCTTAGTCACCGTCAATACAAGAGCTTCATTGGCATCAACATTAGTATCGCCAACTCCGTAGTGTCTTTTTCCACCAAGCTTTGCAAAGGGAAGACCTTTCAAATAGTTGCCAAAGATTCCCTTGTTGATGGCCTTCCGGGCATCAGCTGAATTATACCCCGTCACTCCCGTTAAGGTAAAGGTAACCTTGGGGTCCTTAGAACTGGGAAAATGAATCTCGACACCTTCGGCAGCAGCCGCCATACAGTAGGTCACGCTAAGAAGGATAAAAAGTAAACTAAATATAAATCTAATTGGTCTAAGGGGCATTCTGTTCTAAATCCTTGTTTTTCTTAAATATTAAGAGGACAAATATAAAATAAAATCTTTCTATTTTTGAGCTATTGTATAAAGACTAATAACACCGGGCCTGGAATTTAGGACAAAACTTCGTTTTGCAACTCACCCAAGCTCACTCACTAACTCAATTTAATCCATTGCCCTATAAAACCTTATGGCCTTCCATCTTTTACTGGTTCTTTGCCAGTTATAAGTGCATGAGCCTGGCGAGCGAAGCGTTGACCTAAAACGGTATAACCTTTTTTGTCATAATGAATATCATTTGTCATTACAGCATTCACTTCAATGTTATTTAAATCATCTGTATCGATCCAGGCTCCATGGGGATCTTCATTAGCAATTTCAATTTGGACACGACGAATTTTGACACATTCCTTGTTATCCAATGCATAATCTGCGATGCGCCCGATAACGACATTCATATCCGGGCGTTTTAAATCACGGCGAAAATTAGAAATTAATAACTTAAGAGAATCCTTGTAAGCGGCAGAAACACGACCCTGCGCATCACTCTCTCCCTGCATCCAACAAAAAGTAACTGACGCTGGTTTTGGGTATTTTTTTAGAAGTTCTATATATTGATCAAGGATTAGCTGATAATATATGGGCTTGCGATCTCTGAGAATTCTTTTCCTATGATTTTCCTCCAAACCTTTGCTTTTCGCAATCTCGTCCCACTCTTTCAACCAGCGGTGAATATACTGACTCCCTTGACTAACTTTGATATAGACTATTTTTTCGTCTTTAAAAAGTTTCTTGGCCTCAGGTAAAAAACCCCACCCGACGTTCATCCTAGCCATATTAGATTGCCCTGAGAGAATAAATAGATGAACAGGCTTATCTGTTTTAGTCTCAGCTATGACAGAAACTGACATCATGAATATAAATAGAGTTACTATCTTCATTATCTTGTACCTTGTGTTTAATAGACAATTAAATAATTTGAGCTTTTCTTTAACAAAAAAAGCATCTCAAGCTTACCAACTGTGAAGTCTTAACTTTCTGACGGATGTCACAACCTTTTGCTTTTCTAGAATGTTGAGAAAAGCTGCAAACCGTGATCTATCCTCTGTCGAGGAGGTCAGCTCACGCTCAAACCTCACCTGCATTTTTATGATATAGAGACTACTTTTTAGTTTTTTTAGCTACGGTATGGACTTTACTAATCAAGCCCTTTTTTGCGGACGCAGGGACCTCTGGATCAAAGAGAGTTCCATAAACTTTATACATCTCAAGACTGTTTTTCTTCACGAGTGAAAGTTCTGCCTTATAGCGTTTTCTCATTTCTTCAAGAATAGCCTTGTATTCAGGATTTTTGGCCAGGTTCTTTAATTCAAGAGGGTCTTTATTGGTATTAAAAAGATCTTCAGCGGCCGTCATACCTTCTCCTTCATACCACCAGTAAGAGTATTTGTGTTCCTTGGTGACAACAGTAAGGACTTGCGTTGCCGCTTCTCCAAAGGTGTTCATTAAGGAGAGCTGATCACGTATCTCTTTGGATGGCTCGTCAACAAGGGGTAATAAGCTTTTACCATCCATAGTTTTCGGGATGGGGACACCGGCTAATGCCAGGATGGTAGGAGCAAAATCGATATTAGCTGTAAGTGATTTACAGCGCAATTGCTTGCCCGAAGTTTTATTGCGTGGATCATAAATAATTAAAGGAGCTCTGGAAGCTTCTTCAAAAGGTAAGACTTTACCACTGTAACCATGGGCTCCCTGTGTGTAACCGTTGTCACTGGTATAAATGATGACAGTATTATCAGCAATGCCAAGTTTATTCAGGTCATCTCTAATCATTCCCAAGGCAACATCAATACCGTAGATCAACTGATGATATTTTCTCATCGAGTCATTGTAAGTTTTAGCCTCCCTAAAGTTGTCATATTGTCTCCCCTGTTTACTCTGTTCAGAAAGATGCTTGCTAAACTCTCTGCCATAATTTGCAGGTTTGGTGAATATTTTATCTGCATAAATATGATCAAATTTAGGATCTGGAATCAGAGGAATATGCGGTGCTTTAAAGCTGATAGATAAGCAGAACGGCTTCTTTTCACTAATGGCTTTTTCCATGACATCTTTACAAAATGCAGCGTATGACAATGTGGAGTGAGGGTACTTGTCAGCGTATTTGGCCATGCTTGAATTTTCCGCCGTTTTAAAACTTGTCTGGCCTTTAGCACCTCCATACATATCGAAATCTTTTTCGCCATGTTTTTCGTCTTTTTTTCTATCTTTCAAGCCCATCCCGAACTTACCGGCAAAAGCAGTCAGATAACCATTTTTTCTCATTAAAAGCGGGTAAGACTGTTCCCATATACTTGCTGCAAGCGCATCTTTTCGAAAATTATGACCATTTCTATACTCATACATGCCAGTCACGATATTGGCACGACTGGCCTGACAGATAGCAGTGGTGCAATAATGTTTGTCGAAAATGACACCACCCTTTGCTAACTTATCCATATTTGGTGTCAGGACTTCCTTGTTTCCATAGCATCCCATTGAATTAACTGATTGGTCATCGGATAATAAGAAGATGATATTTGGCTTTTCATTAGCGAATAAGCTGATGCTTAAGAAGCAGGATAAATAGATCCATAATATGATCGTTCGTTTTAATGACTTATTCAGCATTCTTATTTACTCTTTTTGTCAGTGGATGGGACAAATTTTACAGGTCTACCGTCTGCTGCCGGTTTTTTACCTTTTATAAGAGCATAGCCCTGATGGGCGAAGCGCTTACCAAGGGTTATATAGCCTTCCGGCCTTTCGTAGTGAACAGCGTTCTGCATCTTACCGCCTTTCATTCTGTTATTGAGATCATCAGTATCCACCCAGGCACCACTAGGATCTTCATTGACAATTTCCATCTGGATCTTTCGCATTGCCACCCAACTCTCTTTATTCTCACCAGCATCGCTTAAGCGGCCGATAACAATATTCATATCCGGGCGTTGTAAATCACGACGTAACTTAGAAAGCAAAAGCTTTAAGGCATCTTTGTATGCTGCCTGCGCCCCACCGCTGGCATCGCGTTCTCCCTGCATCCAGCAAAAGGTTACTGATGTCAGCCTAGGGTGCTTCTTCAGCATTTCCTTATATTGATCAAGAATCGGCTGATAAAATAAGACGGCTCCATCTTTGAGTATTTTTTTTCTATGTTTTTCATCCAATCCCTTCTCTTTTGCTATATCGTCCCATTCCACCAACCATCGACATATTGGTTGACCGCCCTTAGCAACTTTGATGTAAACGACTTTTTCGTCCTTAAAGAGTTTCTTAGCCTCAGGCATGAAGCCGGTCTCAGGTTTCATACCCGCCATATTGGATTGACCGGAAAGAATAAATAGATGAACAGGCTTCTCCTCTGCAGTTAAAAATTGAACGCTTACAATAAATAGTATTGAAATGAAAGTTCTAAGTTTGATCATTATGTACACATCCTTTCTTATGATTTTAAGACTTTTCAGTTAATAACGCAAAGTCATGGAATTAGGACAAAAAAATTGAGTCCTTTAAAAAAATTGAGTTCAGACATCACACCATCTATCTGGAGTCTGTTGATTGAGACGCCCTTTCCAGAGATAAGCTTTCAACAATGGCATTGTATTAACCGCATCACCAACCTTGCGTCCAGCCTCATGTTCCGGAACCGGAGTGG
>Ga0075480_10002395_pt1 | contig 12050 bp, 9 predicted proteins | sample DEB08_DNA_7_FD_81590 | JGI IMG/M metagenome (GOLD analysis project Ga0075480, IMG submission 81590) | Aqueous microbial communities from the Delaware River and Bay under freshwater to marine salinity gradient to study organic matter... | ecosystem: Environmental > Aquatic > Marine > Coastal ... | reverse complement strand
GACTTTATATTTTCTATCTTTTACGCCTACTAGTAGGTCAGGTTTCCACTGGATTACACCTGATACACCCCTTTGTAAGGCATCACGCATAGTTTTCATTAGTTCTAAATCACGGACAATATCTATTTGCTCAGACTTAGTAGGGTCACGAAATCTATAATGCTCAGTGCTACATTTACTAGCAATATAAGGATTTGTAGTGCCTGATTGTATGATGCGTTCACTAGACTTGTTCTCTATACAATTAGCAGTGCCACCATATCCACATTGTGCCCGTATTTCATTAGCAGTGCTACTACTAGAGGTTACACTGATTTGAGTAGACATACCTTTTACCTTTACCTGCTCAGGGTTGATTTTTAGACCCTGACGACGCAGACGCTTCAGTGCCTTATTGCGACCCATATTGCTTAGTAGAGTAGTAGAGTTGAGTAGAGAGTTTATAAGAGTTGTGTGTGTAAGTATTTGTTGCTTTTTGATACTAACCCACCCATATAAAGAAATACAATTTTTTAGGTCTGAGGCACAGGGAAGAGCAAAAGTCCCATTGAGACTTTAGAGTGGTCAACAAAAAAGCAGGCAAGCGTGTGGAGTGGTTGACAGATTTGAGTGGTTGACATTTTCTAAACTATGTATTTAAACTTAGGGGGATTGATAGCGACACTCTTACACGGGTGGTTCTCTATTTGCTTATAACACTGGTTAATCATACACCCACCCATACTAGTGATACGCCTACCTTTGTTATTAGCACGCCAGTCCCTATATAACTCTGAATACTGGAGACCATCCTTTCTAATAATAGATATATGATGTTTCCGTATGTCAGAAGGCACCTTAGGTCCGTTAGTAGTATTACCATTTAACCATATGACATCACATAGTCTCGCCTTAGTCATTACTTGTTCCCATATAGTATCATCATTGTGATGTTTAAGACCATTATGTATGCGACGACCCATACCTAACTGCCAGTCTCGTTCATCTTTACGGATTTTTACTACTTGTTCACCTATTAAAGACATAATATCATCACAGAGTGGTTGACACATTTTAGAGTGGTTGACACTTTTTGAGTGCCCTGTATGTAATTGCTGATAGACACAACACATATAATAAAATACAATTTTTTAGGGCGGAGGCACAGGGCGGAGCAAAAGTCCCATTGGGACTTTGAGTGGTTGACATTTTTATGACTGGTTGACATTTTCTGACAGGAGGTCAGCGACCATATCTTCCTCTATCTGCTCTTGGACTTCATCATCACTATCCGCATCTTCCATATGAGATGCTATATAATCACTTATCTGATTAGGTGCTCTATGAGTATTGACTTCTAAGGCACCTTTCTTACCTGCTTTAATAACTGAACATTTAAGAGTAGTTCTACGATGTCTCTGTAGATTAAACTTAGTTAGAAAGATACTATCACAACAAGGGCATATATGGACTGCTTCGGGGTTAGTGCGTGCGTATTCACGCTTTTGTTTCTCAGATATACGCTTCTTGCGTAAGGATGTGTTTTGAGGTGCTACACGAGTATTATAGTAATCACTACCTAGTATCTGCTGAATACCACGAATGATACCCTTAATTTGGTCTACTTGTTTCTTTTGGTCTATACCTAAGACCTCATAAGCGTGTTCACTCATTAAGTCTTTAGCACACAAGTCTGCCATATGTTCATTCATATCAGCGAGCATAGTAATTAGTTCCTGTTCACATTTAGCGAGTTTACTATTCCTCTCCATAGTGTATATTCTTTAGTGGATAGTTTATCCCTGTATGCTGAAATACAATTTTTTAGGGCGGAGACGCAGGGGGGAGCAAAAGTCCCATAGTGAGATACAAAAAAATTTCTATCCTACCTAACTACTATTACGACTTACCTATTTACTCCTGCTCACACTCTAGTGTTTCACTTCTTAGTAATCTATCATAATCATCTTCCTTTCCGTTCCAAGTTTGTCCGTGCTTATCACTTATCTTAGTAGGGTCGCACGCTGTAGCGAAGATATTGCCTAGTTTATAGCAGGCATCCTGAAAATCTTTTGCGAATTGCTGTAGGTGTCTTGCCCTATAATCTTCATCATCAACCCTTTCAGGGTCAAAACCCACTAACTTTGCTTCTTCATTATCGGGTTCACATCCGCAAGTAGCACACCACCCTGCTATGAAGTCGTGGTCAGGGATAATACAGAGGCGGATTTTAGGTGTATCCTTATCTACATCCTTTAGTTTACCCTTAAAAGGTTCACCTTTTTGACCCTCCTTATAGAAGTGAATGATAAGGTCTTTCAGTGCTGTTTTAGGTTCAGCATCAGGGTCATCCTTAGAAGTATAAGAGACCCAAATAGGAGTTAGACACATTACACGAGAGCGTAGTTCATCCATATCCTTAAAACCTAGATAATCACTTGCTTTCTCATCAATCATATCTGACCCATCTGCTAGGTTAAATACACACCTCATACATTGCCCCATAATATGCCCACGAAACTGGAGTTCATCTTTCTCATCTTGTTCCGTAGTAGCATAGGTAATAAACTTATCTATCATATCAGACTTAGTTTTCTCAGTTTCATTCTCGGACACATCGGGTTGTTTAATATCAATACATCCATCTAGAATAGAATGACAGAAGGAGTGGTAGGTAGTGCCGTGTGCTTTAGTCCACGCATAACCCATTGCCCCTTGCCACCCTAGACCCATCTGAACGATTGTCTTATCACACGCCATAGTATTAAAACCATTCGGTGCCATATCACGATAATCCTGCTTAGTATTAACCCTTGCTTTACGATACTTACGCCCACGCTTGTTTTTAGACGCTTGAGAACGAGTAATCGGCATAGTTATAGTTTAAGTAGAAGTTTTGTCTTTATATAGGTTTTCTGTGTGTTTATATGTGTCTGTGAGTAGGTGTTTTAGTTAGTAATCAACTCAACCAGAGAAATTAAATTTTATAGGGCGGAGACACAGGGGGGCAGAAAAGTCCCAGAGTGAGTTTCACTGAAATGTCTAGGATGTCAACCTATTGTTCTGAGACTATAAAAAGTTTACAGAATGTCCCCCAATTGTTAAAAGTTTATCCCTCTAAACAATAAGTTAACATTCTCTACATTTTTAAGAAACTAGAACATCACTATGGGACTTTTGTAGTCCCTGAGTGTCGGACCTATAAAATTTTATTTTAGAGTGAGGGATAATATATAACTCTATATATTAAGTGGGGGTTGATTAGTATTTAAAAACAAGTGCTACTTAACATATAAGAATGGAAGAACTACTGGATGTGCTATGTGATGAATTCGGTGATAACATTTATCGTAAGATTAATGTATTCAGAGACAAGAACGGAAAGAAACAACCTAGAGACGAGCATAATGACTGGTCGCAGGAGCAGATAGCAGAGAATAGAGGCAAAGGTAATGCTTACTCTATCTATCCTAGACATTGTGTTAATGATAAAGGAAGACTAGTTGTAGTAGACTTTGATGATGCTAATTATAAAAACAACCCACTTTATGTATCACTCATCAATGATGGGTGTATTGAGACTAAATCTAAGAAAGGTGCTCATATCTATATACAAGTGAAAGATATGCCATCCTTCTCTAATGAAACTGATGTTCAGAATATGTATGAAACTGACTATCAACACGCTACAGACCTCATTACAGATAAGAAGAACATATGGGAGTGCCACTATGAAGACCACTGGGACATCAATATGGGGACACAAACACTTAATCGCTATAACTGGTCTGATATCAGTGATTACTTTGATAGTGATAAACTCAATAAAGGTAAGAAGAAACAACCTCGTGCTATTCGTAATTCTCAAAGCGATAGTGATTTAGTCAGCAGACAAGTAATGACTTGCCCTGAAAATCAGTTTAAAAGTTATCTAGAAAGACTGAAAGTTCATAGATGGTCTTATGATAACTGGATAGCAGTAGGTATTATGTGCTACAACAACTTTAATGGGAGTGATGTAGGTTTTAAATTGTGGTTAGAGTTCACTATGAGAGACCCACAACTAGAGAAAAGAGATAGCGACCGCTCTGCTTCTGCTGTATTTACTAAGTATAATACATTCGGAGGTGATAGAGAAGTTGTATGTGATTTCCGTAAACTAAAATCGTGGGCGGATAAAGATACTCCTATCAATCCATATGAAGAGATATATAAGAATGGTGGCAGAGATGCTATAGTAGAAGAACTCAATACAGGTGAGAAGGTAGGTAATAGATGTGGTTATAATATCTCTACCTCTGAATTCATCATAGAAACTCCCTCTGGGTGGTATCTAAAAAGTGATAGACAAGCAGACCTACACTTTGAGTGCTATACATTTACTTATACACCTGAAGATGACCCTGAAAAGACTTTCTCTATCAAACCATTTAAACTATGGCGTAGTGATATGAGGCGTAATCAATGGGGTGGTATTATCTATGACCCTACGGGTGCTGAGACAGGTAATTATAATCTATGGAAAGGATTTAAAATCCCTCCTCAGGCGTGTAGAGACTATAGTGAAAATGATGCTAAACCCTTACTAGACCATATATTTGATATATGGGCACAGCGTGATGAAGACCACTATAACTATATACTTGACTGGTTCGCTCATAAAATACAGCGACCTAGTAAGAAAATGGCAGTCACTCTATGCCTCAATAGTGGGGAGGGTGCTGGTAAGAATGTAGTGCTTAATAAATTCTTTGATATTATGGGAAACAACTATGATAGTGTAGCAAATGCTAACAATATCTTAGGTGATTTTAATGCTACATTAGAAGGTAAGGTCTTACTTAACTTTGATGAGATTACCTATGGTGGAGACCATAAGACAAACAATCGTCTCAAAGCACTCATATCAGAAGACTATGTCCACATCAATAAGAAACATAAAGAAGTCTATAAGATGAGGTCTCTTGCTGACTTTATCTTCACTACGAATGAAGACTACTTTATCGGAGTGACGGGTGATAGTCGTAGGTATTGTCCCTTATCACTTAGTGATAAGTGGGTAGGCATACAAACGGATGAATGCTTTAACTACTTTAAACGCATACGAGAGACACCCGCAGAAGCATTTGCTAAACTCTTATATGAGAGAGATATTAGTAGATTTAACCCACGCAAGTTTAAGAAGACACCTCTATTCCAGAGACAAGTAGAAAAGTCTTGGACATCAGATATACGATGGTTATATCAGGCACTCTTCTCAGGTCATATTGCTAACTATGGTGGTAGTAAAACACTTCTATGGGGTAAACTACCACCGAAAGAAGAAACTAACTTTCATTACGAAGCATATGGGTCTAGTAATGAAACCGATGTAGATAAGATAGGATTTATGAGTGAAAATAAGCGATGGTATAGACTTGACCCACTCTATAAAGTCTACTCTCAAACTAAGATGGGTAGTTATAGTAAAATAGTCACGCCACAGGATTACTTAGAAACACTCCGTAAAGTATTTCCTACAATGGAGGAGAAACACCATACTAAACTAGGTGCTTGTCTATCTCTCCCTACTCTTGAGGATGCTAGGCGACAATTTAATGTATGGAGTAGATGGACTTACAACTGGGGTAATACATTCCATTGTGAACAAGACATCGCATATACTGAAGACTATACGCTAACAGCAGAAGAAAAAGAAAATGAAGAGAAGTATTTAGATGAACATTTTGGCGACTAATCTACGCCATACATAGTGCTCCATAACAGCATATCTTTTATCCCTATGTCCTTGTGCGTTATACATCTTTCCCTCTGTAATTCTACTAAAATAGTATTTCTTTCCTTTTTTTCTTAGACCTCTACAACCACAGCAGTTAGGTCTTTTTAATACTCTGTTTCCTATATTCTGACTATAACTGACCCAGCGTAGATTTTCTAATCTATTGTCTAGTCTATCTCTATTGATATGGTCTACACATTTATAACTATTAGGGTTAGGTAGATATACCAGTCCTAAGAGATGCTGAATAGAAAATGATTTCTTACCATTCTCATTAACTAACTGAATAGTATTATAACCTGAGTTAGAATACTGAGTTTTTAACACTCTGCCAGTCTTTACATTCGTGACTTTGCCTTCTTTAGATATTGAGTAATTCTCATAATTGGGTATTAAGTTCATATATATCTTAATCATCTTCTTTTTAAGTAGCGAAAATACTTAAAAGAGAAACACATAGACTATACAGAACTATGGGTCTAGACGACTACACACACGAAGAACTACTCAACATTGTAGACAAATATGAGCGTCGCAAACAATACGAAAAAAACTATAAGAAGATACATAAGGTCTCCGATAGGTCAGAAGCAAATAAGAAGTATTACGAGAAAGCAAAGCAATCTCCTGACTGGCAAGATAGATATAAGAAATACTCTCAAAATCAAAAGGATAATAGAAAACACTATGGTAGGTTTTCTTACTATAAGACACGCAACCGCCTTGATGATTTATTAAAAAAATTTCCTGACACCTACAAAAAATATCAGCACTTAATATAAATGGGTATCATACAAGAGTTTAACATCAATGAACTCGCAGGTGCTACAGGATTAATACTAGGGGCAATAAGTGGTATACTTGTTGTCATATTTAAAAGTAGATGTCATTGTAAATTTAGAATAGGTATTAGTGATAAATATAATATATGTATGTGCGAGAGAAAACCTCCTCCTGATGAACCACACGATAGTGATGATGAGGAGAAGAAGAAACCCACACCCACTACATCTCCCGAAACTGGAGAACCTCTCGTGCCTACTACATCACAAGCACCCGAACCTGAACCTGAGATAGCAACTAAGAAACCTTAGCGAAGCATACTCTGTTTAGTTATATTTAGGGTCAGAAAACACTACTTTACCATTTGTTAGTCTATGACTAGGTAAACGATATTTAGCGTCAGAAGGTAGAGAACTATAATTTCTACTAGTGCGAAAGTGTTTACCTTCACTAGAACCCCATACCATTATATATCGTTGATATTCTTTTTCTACTAGTTTTGCTAACCTTTTAACCTCCTCTACTGGGAGTGGTTCTTCAGGTTCATCATAGTCCTCAGGTAAGGGTTGTGTAGGTGGTAATGTAAATGTAGACTTCTTTGGACGAGGTCCAGTATAATCAGGATGTTCTCTATGCTCTAAAGCATATTCACTATTGTGAAAATTTATGCTTTCTCCATCCCACTCACCTACACTAGTCAATTCATTATTTAAGACCTCTCCGTCCATCTCATCATCTACATAGTAATCTACTCCTTGATATGTGATTTTACGCAATCCATCATCGTCATCTGATTGCTCATCTTCGGGTAAGTCAGGTTCACCTTCTGCTACTATTCTATCCCTTACTTCTTTATAAACATTATCGCTTCTGTTAACCCAGTAGCGTCTCTGTTCGGGGTTCTCAAACTCAATCTCAAAGTTCTCATATTCTTCATCTATATCTTGATATGCCACTTGTGGAAACTCACGAAAGTATCTCTCTATAAACTTAATCGCATTCGGAGTATTCGGTGCCCCACCTACATATCGTAGTTCATAGGGTTTATCATCACTAAACATATTTCTAACTCCACCCTCATTTAGAGCAAATTGTATGTCCCCTCGCCTATCTTTTGATAAATAGGTTAATGTATGGTCGCCTAGCATCAACTCAGTAGTCATTTCATCGGAAAACACTTCTAGTAAGTCATACATTTTTACTTTGAGACCTTCTACTGCGACACTCTTAGCAATACTCTCTCTCTGCTGAACTACTTGAGATGTTTGCCGTTTTACTCTATCATAGATACTTTCTATGTGGTCTCCCCATAGTCTTTCACTACCTTGTAGTAATCCCTGATACTTACGGATAGGTCTATCAAACTCGTCTGTAGTCTTTATTCTAGGTTCTTCACCTAATCCTTCAGGTAGATAACTCTTGAGTTCATCTAAGACATCTTCTCTGTTTTTGTTTGCTCTATCAAATACATTATCATCACCCTCTGCTGTGGTATCTTCAGTAGGGTCATTCATCATAAATAAAGGTTCATAGTCTACCGCATACTTGACTATAATATCATTCACTCGTTCTTCTACGACTTGATTGTTTACGAGTGCTAACATTCTATGAAATTCTTTTGCTTTCTTATGGTAAGCATCACTAGAGAGTTTCGCACGATAAGTAGTGTAATCTACTTGTAAATTGATACCACTACTCACACCATAACTATCGCCCTCTATCTCTATGAAACGATGAGGCACTAGATTTAATATATCATTAATAAAGATGTCCTCCTCTAAATGGCGGTAGTCTTTCTCAAAATCTTTTTTGAGTAGAACAGAACTATCCGCATACTTCACTTGTCCGTATGCCACTCTACTCTTTAACTTACCGAAGTAGTCTAATCTTGTCGCACCACGAACAAACACTAATCCTAACTCCTTATAGAGAACCACCTGAATAGGGGGTAATTGTCGTATGCCACCCGTTTGATTTTCACCTAGTTCTAACAATCCACCTCGTGCTCTCTTATATGTGCCTTTACGACCTACATACAATAAACCACCTTGACTACCTATGGTATATACCCAATCAGGGTCTACTTCTCTTTCTTGAGTATATCGTTCATTGTCTCCAATTTTAAATTTACTTAGATTAGCACCTTCTTCTATTTCAGTAGATAACTGCGGTATATCTAACCATTGTGCTCCCTCTACTCGTTTCTTATCAGGCACTAAGTTATAAAACTCTTCTTTCTTTGTTTCATACTTTGCCATAAGTCTACTATGCTCTTCATCGGTCAATACACCACTCTCATTATAGATAGGTTTAGACCCACTATTAAATGCGAGTGGGAAGTCCTCATATTCTACTTGTCCTACTTCAGCACCTTTAAAACGACCTATGCCTATATCTTTTGCTCTCCATTTACGAGCAACACTAACATAGTGATTATAAGCATATTTGCCTTGATTAATAGATTTACTATCTAATCCCCAAGTCTCAGGTCTATCTTTTACAGGGGGAGGTAGAGGATAGACTTGATGAACTCCTCGCTGGTCTATAATAGGATTAGTTAATGTAGACTGATACTCCATATCATTCATTCTCAATACAGGTAATGCTTCCCCATAATCCGTGCCTATAGCACTCTGCTGAAAAGGGACATCCTTAGGGGTATAGTCTATATCCGTCTGTCCGCTTGCTTCTATATCACTAACCTCACCGAAAAATGTAGGGGGGCGTTCTAAGTCAAACTTCTCTGGACCACCTACCTTCTTCATCTTCTCAGGGATAGTGGGTTCATCTTTCTCATATGCTTGTCTTTGTCCTGCTACCATCTCAGACCATACCTCAAAGGGGAGTGCTTCTCCACTATTGATTGCCTGTGCTCTAGTTTGACTATCAGGTGTATTCATTACTTGTAATCGTAAGAAATTGTTAATATCCATAGATGTATACTTGATACTCGCTAATAGAAATCTAGGGTCAAATACTACCATCTCAGGGGTAAATCCTTCGGCACGATACAATCCATCCTCACTATTAAATATAGGGTGGTCAGGATTAGATAAAATCTCATCTTGCCGTTTCTTTAATGAGGATACTATATCCTCCTTTGCTACCTTAGGTTTCTTCTCTATTTTCACACCTAGTTTCTTTGCTTTTGCTTTCTCTCTTGCTTCTCCTACTTTCTGCTCTTGTTTCCCATAGTAATCTCTTTTCTTTTTAATGAGTTTCTTTATCTCTACTATAGTCTTACCTTGTCCTCTGAATTTCTCTGCTTCACCCTGCTCCCAGTCAAAATAAGGGACACCCTTAACACTTTTCCCCTCTAACCTTTCACGGGTCTTTTTCTGAGGTTTCTGTATATCAATCCAGTTGCCCTCCCAGTCACTCATTTATACTATGAATGAGAAAATATATAAAGTCCTAAAAAATAAATGTTAACCTATTGTTTTGAGGCATTAAAAAGTTTACAAAAAGGATAGAATTGTATAAAGTTGAGTGCTCTAAACAATAAGTTGACATCTTAGACATCTACCATTACACTATCCCCCTTAATCATTAATCTACGCAGATGTCCTATGTAGATGTTCCATAGTTTATTCTTAGTCGGGTCGTTCTCACTATCTTGATATTCTACTTGTAAGTTAAAGTCAGTTGTAGATAGGTCGGATACACCATTCTGAATACCTACCGCACGGGCAATACAGAAATTACGCTGAAACTCACTGAAAGAGTGAGGATTGATATTACATACAGCAAGTGCTTTTTCTAACTCTACTAGGGGTTGCTGAGCAATAGAAACACGATTAGATATCTTTTTAGTATCTACCTTACGGGATGGATTAAGGCGACCATCATAGAAAAACTGATATTGAGTAATACCATCAGCAATGCCTACTAAACCACTTCTATCACTATATTGTTTCCAGTTAGAGATAATCTGCTGGTCCTGAGTTCCACCATATCCCCATTCACCACCTTCTCTATGGGTGAAGTAAGTAAAGGTTTCAGCAGTAGCATCGTTTTCATTACTATTACCACCATTAATCTTATCACGGGCACTATAGACAGACGCATCTGTAGGGATACATAAAACACCCTTACAGCGTTTGTTCATAATAGGCACACGGATATTTGCTACTCTATCATTAGAGAGTTGTGAGTATTTGTAGTTAGTGAACGATAAGAAGTCATAGTTGATAGTGCCTCCTTGTTTCATAGCACTCATCATTTTAGATGTGTAAGCATCTGGCATCTGGACTTTCTCTACTAGAAGTTCGCAGTTAGATAGAGTGAATGTAGGTTCCCACGAAGAGTTGTGGGTTTTATCACCTACCTTAGCATTAAGTGAAGTAGAGTAGAGTGCCCACTCATCAGGTTTCGCAGTGTATCCCTCAATAGAACTATCAGGGTGGACTTCTTCTGTAAGGACAATCTCTACTAACTGCCTACTATTCGTGCCATCTCCAGCAACTAGACTTATCTTCTTAATCTTAGGGACACGCATATGTGCTTGATTAGTGGTGGCAGGGTCTTGACCCGAAACCACCCAAGTGATATATCCATTCGCATCATCCACTGGGTTAGTGAGTAGATTAAGCATAGAGATTTCTTCACCTACACAGAAGGGTAGATGTTCTACATCAATCATATTGTTTGTGCGTGCTACATAGAATGTATCAGTGGCATTGTTATCAAAACCACCATTATCACTAGGGTCCCAGTCGGCACCCGTCCTGTCCACACCGAAGAAACGAGGGTTGCTCTCAGGTTGATTGTTCTTCATTACAGAAGGCAACTGACAGAAAGGTGTTTTGTTTTCACATAGGATTAACTCTACTCGGAGACCATTAACTAACATATTCGGAAAGACTACAGATGACCCGAAGATACCTGACATATGAAGTGGGATAAGTAGTTTTGCTGTTTTAAATCCACTATCACTATCTGTAGCATCAAACACTTTTTCACTACCATCTACATTCGGAGTAAAGAAAGAAGAGGCGAGTGGTGTATTACCTAAGCGTTTCTGACCACCGAATTCAGTGCGACAGCGACTATCATAGATACCTGTGCCTTCTACTAAAGCACGCTTCTTAACTAGATTGTCATTCTTATCATAGTCATAGCGTAGAGCACTCAATACATTCACATCTTGTAATTCCTCTAACAAGGGCATCTCTGCTGAATTTCCATATACTCTCATATGACGGATAAGAACACTTCCGCCTAATTGAGGGTCTAATTGTAAACGAGTAGGTGCTTTGCCCGAAGGACATTTAATTTTTAAATCTACACTTAATTGAGTATTGACTGGATTAAAGTAGTCTACTTGTCCCGCTGGGATAGTAAAGATGATGCGGTCGCCTCCATCATATTCTAGTCCGTTTTCACTGGGGATGGAGACCTTTGTTTGACTGATGGGGATTTTGTCTTCGCTTGTCCAGAAGGTTGGTGTTGGCATTTTATACTATCACCACACATTTTATTTACAATACTTACTTTTTTTTTTTTTTTT